>Ga0209048_10000972_pt1 | contig 30254 bp, 22 predicted proteins | sample FrelakmetCRP12CR_FD_187146 | JGI IMG/M metagenome (GOLD analysis project Ga0209048, IMG submission 187146) | Freshwater lake sediment microbial communities from the University of Notre Dame, USA, for methane emissions studies - CRP12 CR (SPAdes)... | ecosystem: Environmental > Aquatic >... | reverse complement strand
AAGGACAAGGCTGCGAAGGACAAGGCCGCGAAGGACAAGGCGCCCGCTGACGCGACCACGGCCGACAAGGCCAAGAAATAGCATCAGGCATCGACGGTTCGACGAGACCCCGCCCCCGTGGCGGGGTCTTTCGCTTTGGGGCGCGGGATCGCGGTCCGTGGCGCAGCGCCGGGCGGGCACGTGGATGAACTGTCCGTCCCGGCACGGTCGATGGCACGGCGTCCGCTACAATGACCGTGACGCAACCCGTTGCCGCAATGTATCCCACGCTCGAATCGACCGTCGGCAACACGCCGCTCGTCCGCCTGCTGCGGCTCCCGGGAGACACGTCCAGCGTCGTCCTGGGCAAGCTCGAGGGCAACAATCCGGCCGGCTCCGTGAAGGATCGCCCCGCGCTGTCCATGATCGTCGAGGCGGAGAAGCGCGGCGACATCGCGCCCGGCGACACGCTGATCGAACCGACGTCCGGCAACACCGGGATTGCGCTCGCGATGGTCGCGGCGATGAAGGGCTACCGGATGGTGCTCGTGATGCCGGACAACCTCTCGCTCGAGCGCCGGCAGGCGATGCGCGCCTACGGCGCCGAGATCGTGCTGACCCCGAGGTCGGGCGGCATGGAGCACGCGCGCGACGTCGCCGCGAAGATGCGCGACGAAGGCCGAGGCGTGATTCTCGACCAGTTCGCCAATCCCGACAACCCGCTCGCGCACTACCGCGGAACGGGGCCCGAGATCTGGCGGGACACCGACGGCGCGATCACGCACTTCGTGTCGGCGATGGGGACGACCGGGACGATCATGGGCGTTTCCCGATTCCTCAAGGAGCGCAATCCGGCGATCCGGATCATCGGCGCGCAGCCCGAGGAAGGTTCGCAGATTCCCGGCATCCGCAAGTGGAGCGAGGCCTACCTGCCGAAGATCTACGACCCCGCGCGCGTCGACCGGATCGAGCCGGTGTCGCAGACGGAAGCGGAGGAGATGGCGCGCCGGCTCGCGCAGGAGGAGGGGATCTTCGCCGGGATCTCGGCCGGCGGCGCGTGCGCCGTCGCGCTGCGCGTCGCGCGCGAGGTCGCGGGCGCCACCATCGTGTTCGTCGTCTGCGATCGCGGCGACCGGTACCTGTCCACCGGCGTGTTCCCGGGATGAGCTCGTGACGCCGATCCTCGTCTTCGACATCGAGACCGTGCCCGACATTGCCGGGCTGCGGCGCGCACAGGGCCTGCCGCCCGGCCTCGCGGACGCCGGCGTGCTGGACTGGTTCACGCAGAAGCGGCGCGCGCAGACCGGCGGCGACTTCTTCCCGCTGCAATACCAGCAGGTCGTCGCGATCGCATGCGCGCTGCGCGACGGCACCGGATTCAAGATTGCGTCGGTAGGCAGTCGCGACGATGCCGAGCCGGAGCTCGTCCGGCGCTTCTTCGACCTGATCGACAAGCACACGCCGCAGCTCGTCTCGTGGAACGGCGGCGGGTTCGATCTCCCGGTCCTCAACTACCGCGCGCTGATCCACGGCGTGACCGCAGCGAAATACTGGGACTGGGGCGACGACGACCGGGAGTTCCGGTACAACAGCTACCTCGGCCGCTATCACACGCGGCATCTCGACCTGATGGACGTGCTCGCGATGTACCAGCCGCGCGCTGCCGCGGGGCTCGACGCGGTCGCGCGCCTGTGCGGCTTCCCGGGCAAGCTCGGCATGGACGGCAGCGAGGTGCACGCGGCGATCGCGGCGGGGAAGCTCGACGAAGTCCGCCGTTACTGCGAGACGGACGTGATGAACACGTACCTCGTCTACCAGCGCTTCCGGCTGATGCGCGGCGAGCTCGCCGCGGGCGAGTACGCGAAGGAAGTCTCGCTAGCGCGCGAGCGGATCGCCGCGATCAGCGCGCCGCACTGGTCGGAGTTCATCGCCGCGTGGGACGCGCGAGCGTCGGGCTGAAGCACCGGCAGAGTCACGCCCTCAGGAACGGCACGGGCGTGAATCTTCCGCCGAGCGTCGCCTGGGCCGGGATGCCCCACCATTTCTCGAGCACGGTCGCGTAGACGCTGCGGAAATCGAGCGCGTGGCCCGTGTTGCCGTCGCCCGAAAGGCGATCAAGCGCCGGCTGCTCGCCATAGAAGCCGCCGGCGACGCGCCCGCCGAGGGCCAGATGGGCGCTCGCTGTCCCGTGATCGGTGCCCTTGGAGAGATTCTCCCGCGGCCGGCGCCCGAATTCCGCGTAGGTCAGGATAAGCGTGTCGTTCCAGCGCCCGATCTCGTCGAGCGCAGACTTGAGCGCCGCGAGCCCCTGCGCCAGTTCACCCAGCAGGCGCGCCTGCGTGGCCGGCTGGCCGACGTGCGTGTCGAAGCCGGACAGGCTGACGCGCACGACCGCGACACCGGCCGGATTCGCGATCACCTGGCATGCCGTCCGGATCGCGCCGCCGAAGGCCCCCGGCGGAAACTCGGTCCGGAACGCGTGGCGGGCATCGAGGCCCGCCGCCGCCTGCAGGATGTCCGCTTCGACCTTCAGGATGTGCTGAAAGGCCTTGTTCTGCGCCACGCCCGACGGGGTCGCGAGCCGCGCCTGGCGCAGGAACTGTTCGGTGCTCGCGAGCGCCACGGCCCGCGTGCCGCCGCCCGCGAGCGGGCCGAGGTCGCTCGAGCCGATGATGACGCCGTCGGCGGCGAACCCGCGCGGCGGCGGCGCCGCTGCGAATGCGCGGGTCAGCCAGCCATCCTCCAGGTAGATCTCGCTCGCGGAAGCGGTGTCCCAGATCTCGATCGACCGGAAATGCGACAAGTTTGGCGCGGGGTACCCGACGCCTTGCAGGATCGCGAGCTCGCGGTCCTTCCAGAACGGCGCGAGCGGCGCGAGCGCCGGGTGCAGGCCCACGCTGTCGGAGATCCCCACGACGGCATCGCGCGCGATGGCGATGCCGGGCCGCAGCGCGTAATACGTGGCGTCGGCAAAGGGAACGACCGTGTTGAGGCCATCGTTGCCGCCTTTGAGCTCGATCAACACGAGCAGGTTGCGGTAGTTCGCACCGGGAGGCGCGGCCGCGAACGCGAGCGAGACAGGACCGGCGGCGCCGAGCGCTGCCGCGGAAAGCGACGATTTCAGGAAGGCACGACGGTCCATGAACGGTCTCCGGCTCACTTGAGCTGGTACGCGGCATCGAGCACGAAGCCGCGCACGAGCGCGAGCGAGTCGACGTCGAGGTCCGCCGTTTGCTGCGGCGCGGTCGCGAGCAGGAGCCGCTGCGCCTCGCGGGCGCGTTCGCCCGGCGTCGTGCCGGGGAACTGCGCGAGCCAGCGGGCGCTGTCGAGGTGGACGCTCGCGAGACCGCGCTCCATCTCGCGCCGCAACCGCTGCTGGCGCGCCTTCTCGTCGTCGACACCGTTGCCGGGCGCAGCGGCGCGGTTCGACGCGCGGTCGGGCATCGCCTGCGCTCCGACGCGCGCGCCGCCGGTGTCCGCAGCGACGGGCAGCGTGGTCGCAGCAGCCGCCGTCATGGCGACCGGCGTCATCATCGCGACCGGCGACATCATCTCGTCGGCGCGCGTCAGGCGCTCGACGAACTGCTTGCGCGCGAGGAGCGTCGTCGTGTTGATCCACGCTTCGCCACCAGGCCAGCCCTTCACGTTGGGCGGCGAGAGCAGGTTCTGCCCCATTCCGGCGGCGGCGATCGCGAAGGGCAGCGCGTGCTCGACCCGCAGACCGAAGACGCGCAGCGTGCCGACGACGAACTCCACCGGCGACTTCACGAGCACGCCGCGATTCGTGCTCGTGTAGAACGCGTCCGCGAGAAGGATTTCGCGCAGCGCGGCCGCGATCTCGTAGTTCGATGCGCGGAAGCGCGTCGCGATGCGTCGCACCTCGGATGGGTCGGGGTCCGGCGAGATGAACTCGCGCCAGAGCTTCTCCGTCACGTGCAGCGCGGTCTCCGGTCGCGCGAGGAGGAGGTCGAGCACGGCGTCGCCGTCGTAGCGCCCGCTCTTCCCGAACACCGTCTTCACGCCGTCGTCGTGCAGGAACGGACGGACGACGAAGCGGCCCGCGTCGCGCTCGAGGCTCCAGCCCGTGAACGCGCGCGCGGCTTCCTTGACGTCCTGCTCGGAGTAGTGCCCCTCGCCGAGCGTGAAGAGCTCCATCGCCTCGCGCGCGAAATTCTCGTTCGGCGCTCCCTTGCGATTCTGCACGCCGTCGAGGTAGACGAGCATCGCGGGGTCCTTCGCGATCGCGTGCAGCAGCGTTGCGAAATTGCCGAGCGCGTACGCGCGCAGCGTGACGTTCTGGCGATACATGAGCCGCGAGATGCGGACCTTGGGCTGCCCCGACACGAAGTGGTTGTGCCAGAACAGCGTCATCCGCTCGGTGAGCGGCGACGGCGTGGCGAGCATCTCCTGCACCCACCAGGCACGCAGCTCCAGCCCTTCCCGCGTCTGTTGCCGGACGAACGCCATGCGCTCGGCCTGCGTGGCGGTGTCGGGGCGCGGCGGGCGCAGCGGCGCCGTGTCGGTCGCGGTGGCCGGCGGCGCGGTCAGGGCGACCGTGCGCACCTCGCGCAACAGCCGGTCGACGGCCGCCTCCCGCGTCAGCGGCGCATAGGCACGCACCTCCGCGTCGGTCGGGCCGAAGCCCGTGCGCACAAGAAGGTGACGCGCGTCGTCGTAGCCGAGCACTGCGTTCGGCGCCGCGGCGGCCGGCATCGCTGCGAGCACGAGCGCCGCGGCAAGCACCGCGACGGCATTGCGTGGGACGGGGTCCATCGGGTCGGGGTCGGCCGGTTATCGGGATGGCTGTGGCGCTGCTGACCTCAACGCCGGCTGACCGGAGGTTGTTGACGCGCGGAGCCGCCCGGGTTGTAACAAGTGGTAACGGTCCGCCTGCGGCCGCAACCATCGTGCCGCCCAAGGGCATTGGGTGTTGACGGGCCCTGGTGCGCTACAGCGTGACAGTCCCACGCGCCAGCTCGACGACGCGGCCCGATACGCGTATCCGCCGATCGGCCGTGACCTCGAGCCCCAGCCGGCACGGCCGGCCGACCGAGTCGCCCTGCGCGACCGCGACCCGCTGCGGCAGCGGTGCCCGCGTCGCGAGCAGCCAGCCGCCCAGGTTGGCGCAGGCCGATCCGGTGCCCGGATCCTCGACGACGGCCCCGTGCTTCGGGAAGAAGAACCGGGCGATGACGGCGCGCGCGCCGTCCGCGGCCGATGCCGGTAGGTTCGGGGCGAAGACGTAAGCCATCGCGCGCTGCCCGCTGTGGCCGTGAGCGAGCAGCAGATCGGCGCGCGGGGCCGCCCGGCGCACGGCCTCCGCGGAAGCGAGCGGAATAACGAGCTGCTCCGAGCCGGTGTCCACCCACAATGGCGGGGCTGCCGGATCCGGCGCTACGTCGGCCTCCGCCAGCACGAGCATCGCCGCGAGCTCGGCGCGCGTCGGTGTCACGGCGCGATGCCGCGGCGGATTGGCCTCCAGCGTCCAGACGTCGTCGCGCGCCCCCACCGCAATGACGCCCACGCGCATCTCCAGCGTCACGTCGTCGCCCTTCTTCTGCAGCGCGCGGACCACGTGAGCGGTGCCGAGCGTCGGGTGCCCCGCGAACGGCATCTCGAAGGTCGGAGTGAAGATGCGCACCTGCGCCGACGCCCGTTGGGACGGCAGGACGAACGTGGTCTCGGACAGGTTGAACTGCAGCGCCAGCGCCTGCATCGTCGCGTCGTCCATCCCGCGCGCATCCTCGAACACGGCGAGCGGATTGCCGGCGAGGGGTGCTTCGGCGAAGACGTTGACGATCCGGAATGCGTAGGCGGGCATCGGGCACCTTCAGGTCACGGTCAGCGCCCGTCGTCTTGCGACGAGCTCGCGCGCGAGCCGCCGGAACGCGGAGTCGCTCAAGTCGGACGGCGCAACCGCGACGGCGTCGGCGATCCCGGGGAAATTCCTCGCGATCGACCGCTTGTACGTCGGATCATAGTGCAATTCGAGGAGCTCGCCGACCAGCAGGTCCCAGTCGCCGCCCCGTGCCGCGTCGGCCCAGCGCCCGATGGTCTTCCTGCCGTGGAGCGGGACGAGGTGCGCGAGCCGCGCGGCCAGCGCCGCGTGATCGGCCAGGAAATGGGCGTACTCGCCCTTGAGCAGCTCGATCCGCAGCGGCCGGGACAGCTCGATGCGTATGCACGCGCAGGCGCGCATTGCCGTCAGCAGCGCCTCCGGGACCTGCACCGCGCCGATGCGCTTGCTCTCCGACTCCACGTAGACGGCGCGCGCGGGATCGAAGCGCTCGAGCGACGCGAGCAGCCCACTGTCGAACGACTTCTGCGACGGCTGCGGGTCCGCCGGCAGGTCGCCCAGCAGCGATCCGCGATGGCGGGCCAGCCCTTCGAGGTCGAGCACCTGCGCGCCCTCGGCGGCAAGCGCGGCGAGCAGACGGCTCTTGCCGGAGCCCGTGAGACCGCAGATGACCTCGTAGCGGAAGCACGCGGGCAGCGCTTCGAGCCGCGCAACGACATGGCGCCGGTAGGCGCGATAGCCGCCGTCGAGCTGCACCGCGCGCCAGCCGATTTCGTTCAGCATGTGGGCGAGCGAACGGCTGCGCTGGCCGCCGCGCCAGCAGTAGACGAGCGGCGCCCAGTCGCGCGGCTTGTCGGCGAACGCACCTTCGAGCATGGCCGCGATGTTGCGCGCGACCAGCGCGGCACCCGCACGTCGCGCAGCGAAGGCCGAATCCTGCGCGTGCAGCGTCCCGATGCGCGCGCGCTCGGCGTCGTCGAGCACCGGATGGCTCGCCGCGCCGGGTATGTGGTCGTCGGCGAACTCGGACGGGCTCCGTACGTCGATTCGCTCCGGATGGTCGCGAAGCGCCTCGACCTGCACCTTGCCGTCGCGATGCCGCGAAAGCGCGGGGCTCATCAGGCCTCCCACCGAGCCGCCTCAAGGAAGGCCGCCACCCCCCTTGGGGGGAGGCGAATGCAGTGAGCTTGGGGGCTCATCAGGCCTCCCGCCGAGCCGCCTCAAGGGAGGCCCCCACCCCCCTTGGGGAAAGGCGAACACCAGGCCGAAGGCCGCAGGACAGCCGAAGGCTGGTCCCGCGCAGCGGGATGCGGCTTTGCCGCACACAGTGAGCTTGGGGACTCATCGCGGCGGCCCCAGCATCGGCCGCAGCATCGGCCAGACGTTGTCGAGGAGCAGCGGCTGTGCCGATGCCGTCGGGTGTATGCGGTCCGGCTGGAACATTTCGTTGCGCTCGCCGAAGCCCTCGAAGAAGAACGGGACGAGGGACGCCTTGCGCGCGCCGGCGACGCCGGCGAACAGCGCGTCGAACTCGCGTACATAGGCAGCCCCGTAATTGGGTGGCAGCTTCATGCCGACGACGAGCACCTTGGCCCCGGCGCGCTGCACGTCCGCGACCATGGCGGCGAGGTTGTCGCGGGTCGCCGCAAGACTGCCTCCGCGCAATCCGTCGTTGCCGCCCAGCTCCAGGATGACGACGGCCGGCCGGTGGCGCGTCAGCAGCGCGGGAAGCCGGGTGCGCCCGCCGGCGGTCGTATCTCCGGTGATGCTCGCGTTGACCACACGGTGCGGAAAGCGCTGCGCGGCGAGGCGTTCGGCGAGCAGGTCGACCCAGCCCGCGCCCGCGGGAAGGCCGTAGGCTGCGGAGATCGAATCGCCGACGACCAGCACCACCGGCGTGCCCGGATCGGAGCGCGCGGGCAGCATCGCGGCGAGCGCGATCAGCAGGGCGGCCAGGATCGACCGGGTGCAGCGGCGGGTATGCATCGGGCGGGCGTCGGAGTGGCATCGTCGAACCGAGCCGCGATTGTAGAGGCTGGCGGGGTCGGTCGCGAGCCGCGCGGTAGAATGTGACGTTGGACCCGCGGCCGCCGTCGCCGTTCCTTCGCGCCGAGGCCGCGGCGCGGCTGCGCTTGGAAAGCGCGCGGGCAGCCCCAATTTCCTCGGATTCCATGCCCGAATCGATCCTCCGCGCTTCCCAACTTACGAAGATCGTGACCAGCGGCGACGCGCCGCTCACGATCCTCGACGGCGTCGGCTTCGATGTCCGTTCGGGCGACACGGTCGCGGTCGTCGGCGCGTCGGGCTCGGGCAAGACGACATTGCTGGGCCTTCTCGCCGGGCTCGACCGCCCGAGCGGCGGCGAGGTCTGGCTCGACGGCAACGCGCTCTCCGGTCTCGACGAGGACGCGCGCGCCGCGCTCCGGCAGCGACTGCTCGGCTTCGTCTTCCAGTCGTTCCAGCTGCTTCCCGCACTCACCGCGCTGGAAAACGTGATGCTGCCGCTCGAGCTGGCCGGCGCCTCCGACGCGGGAACGAAAGCGAAGGAGTGGCTCGCGCGCGTGGGGCTCGCGAAACGGACGACGCATTATCCGAAGCAGCTCTCCGGCGGCGAGCAACAGCGGGTCGCCATCGCCCGCGCCTTCGCCGGCGAACCGAAGCTGCTGATGGCCGATGAGCCGACCGGCAACCTCGACAACGCGACGGGAGTCGAGGTCGTCGACCTGATGTTCCGGCTGAACCGTGAGCGCGGGACGACGCTGCTCCTCGTCACCCACGACGTCGGGCTCGCGGCTCGGTGCGCGCGGCGGCTGTCGCTCGCGGCCGGGCGTCTCGTCGGCGACGAGCGCGTCGCGGCGCCGGCGTGATCGCGAGAGCGGCCGTGTTTCCGCGTTCGCCGCCGCTTCGTTCGAGCGCTTCGCGGCACGGGGCCGCTGCACCCCGCCCTCCGGCTGCCGGGCGCGCATGAGGACGCTCCGGCTCGCGCTGCGGATGCTTTCGCGCGACTGGCGCGCCGGGGAGCTCACGGTGCTGATCGGCGCGATGGTGCTCGCGGTGGCGAGCATAGGCACGGTCGGTTTCTTCGCCGATCGCGTTAAGGGCGCGCTGACGCGGCAGGCGAACCTGCTCCTGGGCGCCGACGTCCTGATCTCGGGCGATCGGCCGCTCCCGGACGACCTCGCCGCCGAAGCCCGTCGGCGCGGCCTCGTCTCGACCCCCGCCGTCAAGTTCAACAGCATGGTGCAACGCGCCGGAGCGGCGGCCGGCGAGGGCGCGGTGCTGGCCGACGTGAAGGCGGTCGCACCGGGGTACCCGCTGCGCGGGGCGGTTGTCCTTGCCGACGGCGACAACGCGGACGGCAGGCGCGCGACGGGAATTCCGCCACGCGGCGAGGCCTGGCCCGACGCGCGGCTCGCGGCGCGGCTCGGCGTGCACGCCGGCGACACGCTCGCCGTCGGCGACACGACGCTTCGCGTCAGCGCGATCATCCTGCAGGAGCCCGAGGTGGCGGGCGGGCTGCTGGCGATCGGGCCGCGCCTCCTCGTCAACCTCGACGACGTGCCCGCGATGAACTTGCTGCAGCCCGGCAACCGGGCGGTCTATCGCCTTCTCGTCGCGGAGCTGTCCGCGCACGGCGCGCTCGACCCCTACCTCAAGTGGCTGCAGCCGGAACTCAAACCCGGCCAGCGGATGGAAAACGTCCGCGACCTGCGGCCCGAGGTGCGGCAGACGCTGGAGCGCGCGGAGAAGTTCCTCGGGCTCTCGGCGCTCGTCGCCGTGATCCTCGCGGCGGTCGCCGTCGCGCTCGCCGCATCGCGTTACCTGCGTCGCCACCTGGATACCGCCGCGATGCTGAGGTGCTTCGGCGCCCCCCGCCGGCGGACGCTGGCGCTGTTCGTGCTCCAGTTCGGCGCGCTGGGTCTCGCCGCGAGCGCCGCGGGGATCGTGCTCGCGCTCGCGGGGCAGCAGCTGCTGGTGATGCTGCTGTCGTCGCTGACGACGGCCGACCTGCCCGCGCCCGGGGTCGTGCCGGCGATCACGGCGTTCGGCACCGGGGTGCTGCTGCTCTTCGGCTTCGCGCTGCCACCGTTGATCGCGCTCGCGAGCGTGCCTCCGTTGCGCGTGCTGCGCCGGGACCTGCCGCGGCCGCGGCCGGGCGGCGTCGCGGCCTATCTGCTGGGTGCGGGCGTGATCGCGGTCCTGATCGCGTGGCAGGCGCAGGACGCGAAGGCCGGCGCGATCATGATCGGCGGCATCGGCGCGCTGCTCGCGGCCGCCGCCCTCTCGGCCTGGCTCCTGATCGTGCTGCTGAAGCGCCTGCCGCAGCGCGGCGTGACGTGGCGCTTCGGCCTCGCGAACCTGCGCCGTCGTCCGCTCGCCTCCAGCCTGCAGATCGGCGCGCTCGCGCTCGGGCTGATGGCGCTGCTGTTGCTGACCGTCGTCCGCGGCGACCTGATGCGGAACTGGCGCGCGAGCCTGCCGCCCGACGCGCCGAACCATTTCATCGTCAACGTGCTGCCGGACCAGGTCGAAGGCGTGCGCGCTGCGCTCAAGGCGGCGACCGGCTCGGAGACCGCGCTCTACCCGATGATTCGCGGCCGGCTCGTCGGGCTCAACGGCACCCGGCTCGACACCGCGCAGTACGAGGACGCGCGCGCGCGCCGCCTCGCCGAGCGTGAATTCAATCTGTCGTGGGCCGCGGACCTGCCGCAGACCAATCGCATAGTCGCCGGCAGCTGGTTCGCCGGCGCGACCGGCCCGGCAGCCGGGATCTCGATGGAGCAGGGGATCGCCGAATCGCTGAAGCTGAAGCTGGGCGACGAGCTCACCTACGACATCGCGGGCACGCCGGTCACCGCGGCGATCACGAGCCTGCGCAAGGTCGACTGGGACAGCTTCCGGCCGAATTTCTTCACGCTGTTCGCGCCGGGCGTGCTCGAGACGATGCCGCGGACCTACCTCGGCGCGGTGCGCGTGCCCGAGGGCCCGCAGTCGGGCGCGTGGCTGGCCGCGCTGGTGCAGACGTATCCGAACGTGCTCGCGATCGACGTCGGCGAGATCATGCGGCAGGTGCAGGCGATCATCGATCAGGTCGCGAAGGCGGTCGAATTCGTGTTCCTCTTCACGCTGGCCGGCGGGTTGCTCGTGCTGCAGGCGGCGATCGCGGCGACGCAGGACGAGCGCCTGTTCGACGCCGCGCTCCTGCGCACGCTGGGCGCGTCACGCTCGCAGCTGTCGGCGGCGCAGGTCGCCGAGTTCCTCGTCCTGGGCTCGCTCGCCGGCCTTCTCGCGGCGGCGGGCGCGACCGCGACCGGCTACGTGCTGTCGGATCGGGTCTTCCAGATTCCATTCTCCGCGAACCCGATGCTCTGGCTGTACGGGCTCGGCGGCGGCGCGCTCACCGTGACTCTCGCGGGCTGGCTCGGCACGCGGGGCATGATGCGGCAGCCGCCGCTCGCGGTGATCCGCCAGCTGGGCTGAGTACGCATCTTTCCGGACCCCGTTCCATGCGGCGCCCGTTGCCGCGTATGATGATCGACCTGACCCTTGGCTCCGCGGAGCCCGGGGGCGCAGCGACCATCGTCTCCTTCCCAGCCCGGCGTTTCGTCCGCCATGCCCGATGTCGTGATCGCCAGCCGCAGCGAAATCGGCGCACGCAGCCGCAACGAAGACTGTCTGCGGCACGGTGCATTCGACGCCGGCTGGTATGCCGTGCTGTCCGACGGCGCCGGCGGCCATGTCGGCGGCGCCACGGCGGCCGACCTGGTGGTGCGCTCGGCCACCGAGGCGCTGGGCAACCAGCTCGCGCGAGCGGGTGGCGGCTCCCCCGCGCTGGGCGAGGTGGTGCACGCCGCCAACGATGCGCTGAACCGCCAGCAGGAAGGCCTGAAGGGCCACCAGCGCATGCACGCGACGCTGGTGGTGCTGTGGATCGACAGGGCGCGATGGGAGGCGGTCTGGTCGCACCTGGGCGACTCGCGCCTGTACCTGCTGAGGGATGGGCGCGTCGCCAGGGTGACGCGCGACGACAGCGTCGTGCAGACGATGGTCGACGCCGGCCTGATCGCTCCCGCGGAGGCACGCAACCATTCCCGACGCAACCGCCTTCTTGCCGCGTTGGGCTCCGACGAACCGATCGAACCGCACGTCAGCGAACCCGGCTTCGCCGTGCGGGACGGCGATGCCTTCCTGCTGTGCTCCGACGGCTGGTACGACGCGCTCGACGAGGCCGTCATCGAAACCTGCCTGGCCGACGCCGCCGGCGCCGATGCCTGGCTCCACTGCATGTGCGGCCGTGTGCGGCGACACGGGCGGCCCAACCAGGACAATTTCAGCGCGATCGCCGTATGGGTGGGCAACCCGTCCGGGATCGCGCGCAACGGCCCCGGCGCCGTCCGATCCCACAGCGGCGGCGCGTGAATCGACACGTGCCCGTCATCCGGTGTCAAACCCGCTCTTCGTCGGCGAAGAAAATCCGGCAATGAGGATCAACTGAAGGAGATCACCATGCGCAACCGTTCCTTTCCCCTGTGGCCGCGCCCGCTTCGCCGTCTCGGCATGCTCGGCGTCGTGGCCGGCCTGATGTTTTCGGGCCTTGCGGCGGCGCAGCCCGCCAACACCACATTGCTCAAGGGTGCGGACGTGACCGAGTCGAACCTGGTGGATGCGCTCACCCCCAGCCCGGCACCCCAGCTGACGCGCAGCCTGCGGGTCTCGCCCGACACCTCGCCGTCGGCCGAGGCGTCGCGCAAGAAGGCCAGCGCGTCCCTGCTGATCACCTTCGTGACCAACTCGTCGGCACTCACCCCGCGCTCGAAGGAGCAGCTCGACGTGGTCGCCGCGGCGCTCAGGAACGAACGCCTGAAGGACTACAGCTTCGAGATCGAAGGCCACGCCGATCCCCGTGGTTCGCACGATGCCAACATGATCCTGTCGCAGCAGCGCGCCGAGAGCGCGCGTAGCTACCTCGTCAGCGCGCAGAACATTCCACAGTCGCGCCTGCGCGCGGTCGGCAAGGGCGACACCGTGCCGCTGAACACGAAGGACGCGGCCGCGCCCGAGAACCGTCGCGTCACGATCAACACCGTGACGCAATGACGCCCCGTCCGCGGACGAATCGGCTGCACTACTTCGGCGCGGCCACCTCGGAGATGCGGAGCAGCGTCGCGCCGAAGGCGGCATCGCAGGGGTCGGCGCCCGCGCAGCGCACGGCGCCGGCATAGGGGCTGACGTTCGCGGGCGCCGAGTCCCACAGCCGCTCAACGGTGCCGGTGTCGAACTCGGAAATCGGCGCGCCGGCCTTCAGTCCGGCCGCCGCGAAGTCGCGCGGCGAGCGCGAAACCATGGCCACGATGTGGTTCACGCCGGGCGGGCCGCTCGCGGTGATCTGCCAGCCCTTGCGCGGCAGGGCCACTTCGCCGTCGGCGTCGACGTGGTTGTCGCCGTCGATCGCGTTGGGGAACAGCAGCGACAGACGCGCACCGTCGGTGCCGCAGAGGAACACGTAGAGATATCCAGCCTCGCTCGACTTGACGCGGAACTGTATGCGGTCGCGGCCTATCGCCACGCTCTCCTTGTCGGCCAGCGTGTTCACCGAGATCAGCGGGTCGGCGTGGCGCACGATGTCCTCGAGCGCCGCCACGAGCGTGAAGGCGCCGCGCGACGGTGCAGGAGCGGGGGCCGGGGAAGGGGCGGGCGAGGGTGCGGGCGTGGCAACCTGCAGCGCGGCGGGCGGTGCGGGCGACTGCCGGGTGGCGAACCAGCCGATGCCGCCGGCGGCGATCAGGCCGACCGCGCCGGCGAGCACGAGCGCGGCATTCATGCGACGCGCCGGTTCGGCCGCGAGCGGTGGCTGGGGCGCCGCAACCGGTTGCGCTGGGGCGGCCGCCGCCGGTCCTGCCGCGGCCGGCCCGCGGAGGCCGGTCGACGCGGCGTCGCCGGGCTCGTCCACCGGGACCTCGCATGCGAACAGCAGCGCGCGCAGCGCCGCGACATCCTGCGGCCGGTCTTGCGGCCGCACGGCCAGGCCGGCATCGATGCCGGCAAGGAAGGGTTCGGAGTACCTGCCTTGCGCGATTTGCGCGACGGGAACCATGTCGTCCTTGATGATGCGGCCCACCGATGGCGTCGGCGGATCGCCGGTGATCGCGCGATAGAGCACGGCGCACAGGGCGTACACATCGGTCCACGCGCCCTGCGTCATCGATGGCACCTCGGCGTATTGCTCGATGGGGGCGTAGCCGGGCTTCAGGATCACGGTCAGCGACTGCGTGGCGTCCCCGATCACGCGCCGTGCGGCGCCGAAGTCGAGCAGCAGCGGCTTCTGCTGCGGGCCCAGCAGCAGGATGTTGTCCGGCGCGACGTCGCGGTGATAGCAGTGGTCGGCGTGAATGATCTGCAGCGCGTCGAGCAGCGGCCCCAGCAGCTTCTTCAGCCACGCCTCGTCCGGCGGCGCGGGCAGCTGCCCCAGAACGGCTTTCAGCGTCGGTCCGTCGTAGAACGGCATCACCATGTACGCGGTGCCGTTCTGCTCCCAGAAGCGGTACACCTTCACCAGCGAGGGGTGGTCGAACGAAGCGAGCATGCGCGCCTCGTTGATGAAGCTGCGCATCCCGAGCTCGAACGTTTCGCGCTGGTGCTCGGAGCGCACCGAGACGACCTGGTCGGCCCGCCGCCCGGCCAGCGACGCCGGCATGTACTCCTTCATTGCCACCGTGCGCTGGAGCTGCACATCGTGGGCGCGATAGACGATGCCGAAGCCGCCTTCGCCGATCACGCCCTCGATCCGGAACTCGTGAAGCTGGTAGCCGGCGGGGAGCGCATTGCCGGCGGCCGTGCCCGTCCGACCGGCCGCGGCCCCGCTGACCTGCGTGCGGGCGAACTCCGTCGCGTCGCCGTTCCGGTCGTTGGCGCGGTTCAAGACGGTGCCCCTGGCGAAGGTTGGCGCCGGCATGGGCAAGGTATCGTCATCGTTGCGAGACTCCGTCGAGCATGCGGGTGAACGACGTCGCTCCCGATACCCCGACCGCCAACTCAGGCTGCCTGCGACGGAGCCGGGGCCGCCGCGCCACCAGAACGAACAGCATATTCCGGATCGGGCGGTCTTGCCCAACCGGCCGTTTGCCGCGGCAGCGGCCCGATCGCGGCGTCTGCCCTGCGACGTCCCCGGCGACTGCGCCTGCGGAGCGGAATGCCCCGGACCCGGCCGGTCTTCGCAGCGCCCGGTAGCCCGCCCTTGACCGGGCGGAATCAATCGACGACGTTGCCGGCCGCGCTCTTGCGGCCCTCCAGCGCTTCCCAGCGGCCGTAGGCATCGGCCAGATCGCGTTCGACCTGCGCGAGCTCCGCATGCAGCGCCCTTGCCTCCTGTGCCGAGTCGCGATAGAGCGTCGGATCGGCGAACCGCTGCCGGATCTCTTCGATGCGCGTTTCCAGCGTCTCGATGCGCACCGGAAGCGCGGACAACTCGCGCTCCTCGCCGAACGCGAGCCGGCTGCGACCGGTCCGGGATTCGGCGCGCACCGATGACCTGATCGCGGCGGACTTCGTCGGGACGATCGCGGCCCTGTCGGCGCGCGCATTCCGCGAGCCGGACGCGGTCGCCGGCGCTTCGGCGTCTTTCCCGAAGCCTTCGGCCTTCGCCCGATAGTCGGCCCAGTCGCTGTAGCCCCCGACGTGCTCGCGCAGCACGCCGTCGCCTTCGAAGGCGATGACTTCGGTGACCACGTTGTCGAGGAAGGCGCGGTCGTGACTCACCAGGAACACCGTGCCGCGGTAGTCCTGCAGCAGCGCTTCCAGCAGTTCCAGCGTCTCGATGTCGAGGTCGTTGGTGGGCTCGTCCAGCACGAGCACGTTGGCCGGCCGGGCGAAGAGCCGCGCCAGCAGCAGACGGTTGCGCTCGCCGCCCGAGAGCGAACGCACCGGCGATCGCGCGCGCGCGGGCGGGAAGAGGAAATCGCCGAGGTAGGTGACGACGTGCCTGCGCTCGCTCCCGATCTCGACCCAATCGCCCCCCGGGCTGATGGTGTCCTGCACGGTCGCTTCGGGGTCGAGCTGGTCGCGCAGCTGGTCGAAATAGGCGACGGCGAGATTGGCGCCGCGGCGCACGGTGCCGGCATCCGGCTCCACCTCGCCCAGGATCAGTTGCAGCAGCGTGGTCTTGCCGGCGCCGTTCGGGCCGATGAGGCCGATGCGGTCGCCGCGCAGGATGCGTGTCGAGAAATCGCGGATCAGCACGTTGTCGTCATAGGCCTTCGATACGTGCGTCAGCTCGGCGACCATCCTGCCCGAGCGCGCGCCGTCGTCGATCTGCAGGTTGACCTGCCCCTGCCGCTCGCGGCGTGCCGCACGAGCCCGGCGCAGCTGCTCGAATCGGCGCACGCGGCCTTCGTTGCGCGTGCGCCGCGCCTCGACGCCCTTGCGGATCCACGCCTCTTCCTGCGCGAGCAACTTGTCGAACTTGGCGTTGGTGACTGCCTCTTCGCTCGCCTGACGGGCCTTCTGTTCCTGGTACGCGGCGAAGTTTCCCGGGTAGTCGCGGAGCCGGCCGCGGTCGAGCTCCGTGATGCGGGTGGCGATCGCGTCGAGAAACCGCCGGTCGTGGGTAACGCAGACCACGGCGCCGGCGAAATCCAGCAGCAGCGATTCCAGCCACGCGATGGCACCGAGGTCCAGATGGTTGGTCGGTTCGTCGAGCAGCAGGAGGTCGGGCTCGGCGGCCAGCGCCTGCGCGAGCGCGACGCGCTTCTTCCAGCCGCCCGAAAGCGACCCGACCAATGCGTCCGCGTGCAGCCCGAGCCGCGACAGCACGGTGTCGATGCGATGGCCCAGCACCCAGCCGTCGATCGCGTCGAGCCTCGCGTGCAGCATGCCCACCTTGTCGAGCAACCGCTGCTCATGACCGTCCTCCGCCAGGAGCGCGGTCGCGTGGTGATACTCGGCGAGCACCTTGCCTTCCGCACCGAGGCCCAGCGCGACGGTATCGTATACGGTGCTGGCGGCGTCCTGTGTCGGCTCCTGCGCGACCCACGCCACGCGAACGTGCGGCGCGAGCCAGAGCTCGCCGTCGTCGAGGTGGACCCGGCCGGCGAGCACGCCCAGCAGCGACGACTTGCCGGTGCCGTTGCGGCCGATCAGCCCGACGCGCTCGCGCGGATCGAGCTCGAACGCGGCGTCGTCCAGCAGCTGGTGGTGGCCGAACGCGAGGCGGGCGTGGGTGAGCGTGGCGAGGGGCATCGGCTTCCCATGCTGGGTCGCGGCGAGTATAACCGCGGCACCTGGACCGGCCCATTGCCGCGAAGAGCCTGGATTTCCCGTCCGTCCGGGCGCGTGCCTTGGGTCGCCCCGGGCGGTCCGCCGCGCTCGTCCCGGCGGCCCCAGGGCAGTGTTCGCGTGCCGATGTCGGACGATTCGGGCGGCCTTCGCACCCTGCTTCGGCAAGAAATCCCGGATTGACGCCGTCTGTCAGGCCCTGAATACTCCGCGAAGTGCCGCTGGACAATGCGGAATGCCCGGCGACGTCTGCGGGTAGCCGCGCCCGGGACCCACATTGGAAGTCCATGATCCCCGTCGCTCCCCTTCTGCCAGTTGTGATTTGGTGTTGACAGGCCCTAGACTCCTTGGCCAGGAATTCCTCACCCCGAGTCCGACCTTGATGCGCCACGTGGCTCTGGACACCATCGCGTGCCCGGATTGCGGCCTGCAGCAGACCATCCCGCAGCTTCCACCGGGCGGGACCGCGCATTGCGCGCGCTGCCGGGTCACGATCGCCAGAAACCCCATCGATCCGATCGACCGTCCGTTGGCACTTGCCGTCGCCGCCGCGCTCGCCTTCCTGGTCGCCAACACGACGCGCCTGATGGGACTCTCGGCCATCGGTCGCGAAGCGACGACGACGATCATCGGCGGCGCCCGGGAGATGTGGTCGCAGGGCAGCGAGATCACGGCGACGATCGTGGCGTTCTGCGCGGTGATCGCGCCGGGAAGCTACATCGCCTTCATGCTGGTCGTGCTGCTCGCGGCGAAGCGGCCGCCTGCGCCGCGTTGGGTCGGCCAGCTGCTGCGCATTGCGACGTTCGTGCAGCCGTGGTCGATGAGCGAGGTCATGCTGCTCGGCATCCTCGTCGCACTCATCAAGATCGCGCAGCTCGCTACCGTGGTTCCCGGCATCGGGATGTACGCGGTGGGACTGCTCATCGCGCTGCTCGCCGCGATTGCCGCGACGTTCGACCCCCACGTGATCTGGACGAGAGTCGTCTGGGCCGACGGAACGCTGCCGCCGCCCGAGCCGGCCGCACCCGATCGTCCGCCCGCACGCATTCATGCCGGAGCGACGCGATGAGCGCCGCCGCGCTCGGTGCCGCGCAGTCCGGGCTGGCCTCCTGCACGACGTGCGGGCTGCTGTCGCGTCCCGCCGCACCGGGACAGCTCGGGCATTGTCCCCGCTGCGGCGCCGCGCTCACGGCGCGGCACCATCACTCGGTCCAGTTCACCTGGGCGCTGGTGATCGCCGCCGCGATCCTGTACGTGCCGGCCAACGCGCTGCCGGTGCTCACCACCACGACGCTCGGATCGTCGGAATCCGATACGATCATCAGCGGCGTCGTCTACCTGTACCAGTCGGGATCGTGGCCGCTGGCGCTGATCGTGCTGGTCGCCAGCGTGATGATTCCGCTGGGGAAGCTGGTGGCGCTCGCGTACCTGCTGATCACCGTGCAACGCAGGTCGGCGAAGAACAGCCACGACCGGGCCCGGCTGTATCGTCTGGTCGAGTTCATCGGCCGGTGGTCGATGCTCGATGTCTTCGTGGACGCGTTCATCGTGGCGCTCGTGCAGCTGGAGCCGCTGATGTCGGTGGCGCCGGGTTCGGGCGTCGTGTTCTTCATGGCGGTGGTGGTGTTGACGATGTTCGCCGCCCATTCGTTCGATCCGCGCCTGATCTGGAATCCCGACAACCTGGGACGGCATCCGCATGGCTGAGCCGCGCGACGACGCCGAACTTCCGCAAGCCATCGTCGTGGCGCCGAAGCGCCACCGGCTCTCGATCGTGTGGATCATCCCGATCCTCGCCGCGCTCGTGGCCATCGGAATCGCGGTCCAACGCATCCGGAGCGAAGGCCCGACCATCACGATCGTCTTCAAGGCCGCCGAAGGCATCGAGCCCGGCAAGACGCTCATCAAGTACAAGGACGTGAACATCGGGCAGGTAAAGGCGGTTCAGCTTACCGAAGATTTCTCGAAGGTGGAGGTCACGGCCAAGATCACCAAGCGCGCGGCGGGGCTGATGGTCGACGACGCCAAATTCTGGGTCGTCCGCCCCACCATCAGCCTGAGCGGGATTTCCGGGCTCAATACGCTCCTGTCCGGCAATTACATCGGCTTCGAGGCCGGCGCCTCGGAAAACGAGCAGAGCGACTTCATCGGGCTCGACGCGGCACCGTTCGTCGCGGGCCAGCTGGGTCGCGAGTTCGTCCTTAAGGCCGATGATCTGGGGTCGCTCTCGCCGGGCTCGCCAGTCTATTACCGGCGCCTGCCGGTGGGCGAGGTCGTTGCCTACGATCTGGCGCCGGATGGCAAATCCGTCGAAATCAAGATTTTCGTGAACGCGCCCTACGACAAGTTCGTGAGCACCGGTACGCGGTTCTGGAAGGCGAGCGGGATCGACGTCATTGCCGATGCAAACGGAGTCAGCATCCGTACCGAGTCGCTTGTCGCGTTGCTCGTGGGCGGCCTCGCCTTCGATGATCCGCCGTTCACGCCCGAAAAGACGCGCGCGCCCCCGAACACGGTGTTCACGTTCTATAACGATCGGGCATCGGCCATGAGGACTCCCGACGCGGTCACGCACCGCTATGTGCTGCACTTCAACGAATCGGTGCGCGGGCTCTCCGTCGGCGCGCCCGTGACCTTCCTGGGACTGCCCGCCGGCGAAGTCACCGGCATCGGCCTCGCGTTCGACGAGGCGACGGCGAACATCCGCCCGGCCGTGACGATCGCGTTCTACCCCGAGCGACTCGTTTCATACGCAACGCCGAGTGATCGGTCCGACGTCGGCCCCCTGCTGAAAGACGATGAGAAGCGCCGCCGTGCCTTCCTGCAGCGTCTGGTCGACGAGCGCGGCCTGCGCGGGCAGCTCAGGAGTGGCAGTTTGCTGACCGGGCAACTGTACGTGGCCTTCGACTACTTCCCGCAGGCCACCAAGGCAAGAATCAACTGGAACCGCGCCATGCCGACGCTGCCCGTGGTTTCCAGCAGTCTGGTGGAGCTCGAAGCGAAGGTGACGAACATTCTCGACAAGATCGACAAGCTCCCCATCGAGGCGCTCGGCGGGGCGGTGAAGAAGGACTTGGAGGACCTGGACGTGGTGCTGGCGAGCGCGAACAAATTGATCAAAAATGTCGACACGGAGCTCGTGCCCACCCTGAAGACCGATCTCGAAGCATTGCAGCACGCGCTCGGCAGCGTCGAGCGCACGCTGGAGAACGCCGACGCGACGCTCCTCGGACCGAATGCGCCCGCGCAGCAGGAACTGCGCGATGCCCTGACCGAGTTCACCCGCGCCGCCCGCAGCGTGCGTGTGCTGATCGACTACCTCGAGCGCCATCCGGAGTCACCGATACGCGGCAAGTCCGACACAATGAGCGGGGGCAGATGATGCGCCGACCGAAGGTCCTCCTGATGGTGTGCGCCGCGGCCATGCTCGGGGCCGGATGCGGAACCTCGCCGCCGTCGCGTTTCTATACGCTGAGCGCCACCGCTGCTCCCGCGGCGTCGCCGTCGACGCTGTTCGTCGCGGTGGGCCCGGTCACCGTCCCGGCTGTCGTCGACCGGCCGGAGTTCGTCGTGAACGCGGGTCCCAACGAGTTGCGGATCGACGATTTCAATCGGTGGGCTTCGCCGCTTCAGGACAACCTGTCGCGCGCCGTCGCCGAGAACCTCGTGGCGATCCTCGGCACGCCGCGGGTGATCCTGTTCCCGCAGCCACTCGCCACGGACCCGGAATATCGTGTCGCCATCGAGATCCGCACGTTCGAGTCGGTGCCGGGAAGATGGGCAGTCATCGACGCGGTCTGGACGATCCGCCGGGCGAAGGACGGGAAGACGCAGACGGGGCGCACGTCCGCGCGCGAAACGGTAACGGACGGCAGCTACGAAGCGCTCGCTGCCGCCCACAGCCGCGCGGTCGCCCGCATGAGCCAGGACATCGCGGACGCCACCCTCGCGCTGCAGCGCGGCACGCCCTAGGGCGGGCGCCTGCTCGGAGCCCCAACGCCGACGCCGTGGCTTCCGTTTCGCAATGGGAAGAGGCGCTCATGCGAGTCTCGCGTGCGGATCGAGCTGCCGGTAGAATCGGATTGAGAGACATGCGGTATCGGGCGAAGCGCCCGGCATCGTGGCGCGGACGGCCGTCATGACCGAAACAATTCCATCCCCGGCAGTGCGTCGCAGGGCGCTTCGCTGGTGCATCGGCATTCTGGGCACGCTGGCGCTGCTCACGCTCGCCGCGTGGCTCGCGGTCCCTCCGATCGTTCGGGCGCAGATCGAATCAGGGCTCACCGCGGCGCTCGCCCGGCCCACGACGGTCGAGGCGGTCGACTTCAACCCGTTCGGGCTGCGGCTCACCCTCCGGAAGCTCGCGGTTGCCGACCGTACCGGTCCCGTTCCGCTCTTCGCGGTCGACGAGCTCGTCGCCGATCTGTCGCCGGCGTCCCTCTGGCGCCGGGCGCCGGTGCTCAACGGGCTGAAGCTCGTGCGGCCGCGCGTATCGCTCACGCGGGACAAGGACAGCCGCTACAACGTTCAGGACCTCGTCGACCAGGCGCTGGCTGGGCCGCCCGCCCCGCCGCGCCTGTCGCTCAACAACATCGAGATCAACGATGGAGCGATTGCCTTCGACGACGCCGTAACGGGCCGCAGGCACGTGCTCGCCGCGCTCGACATCGGCATCCCGTTCCTGTCGTCGCTGCCCCATCAAACCGAAATCCGCGTCGCGCCCCGGATGAGTGGCAACTTCAACGGGTCCCGCTTCGCCCTCGGGGGAACGACCACGCCTTTCGCCGAGCACCGCGAGGCATCGCTCGACATCGACGTCGATGCGCTGCCGTTGCCGTCGTACGTTCCTTACCTGCCGACGCGGCCACGCTTCGACCTCGCCGGTGGCGCGGTCACGGCGAAGCTCAAGGTCGTGTTCGTCGACGGCGCGCCCGGCGAGCGTCGGCTCGAGTTGCGCGGCGAAGCGCATGTCGACGGACTCCTGCTCAAACGGCGTGACGGCACGGCCCTCGCGGCCGTCGACCGCATCGCCGTCGCACTCGATCGGATCGAGCTGCTCGCGAAGGATGCGCGGATTGCGGCGGTCACGATCGATGCGCCGGTGGTCGACCTGAAGCGCCTCGCCGACGGTACGCTCGAATGGGCGCACCCGCTCGCCGATTCGCCGGCGAGCGCCTCCCCGACCGCGCCGCCCGCAGCCGCGTGGCACGTCTCGATCGCGAGCCTCGCGCTCAAGCGCGGCGCAATCACGCTCGTCGACGAAACCTCTGCGTTCCGTTCGACGCTGGCCGACGTCGCGCTCGACGCGACGAACCTGTCGACCAGGCGCGGCGAGACGGCGCACGTCAAGGTCGCATTCGTCTCGGCGGACCGGATCGCATCGTTCTCGGGCGAAGCCGATGTCGAGCCGGCGGCACCCGCGGCGACCGGACGATTCGCGCTTTCGAAGTTTTCGCTGGGCCTGCTGTTCCCCTACTACAAGTCGGCGCTGGCGGTCGACGTGCAGAAGGGTTCCCTCGACTACGCCTCGGCATTTGCGCTCGACCCGGCGGGCAACCTGAAGTTCACGGGAGGGGAGGCCGGGATCACCGATCTGCGACTCGCGCTTCCCGGCAATCGCGACCCGCTGTGGCAGGTACCGCAGATCGCGCTGCATGCCGTGGAAGCCGACGTGCAGGCGCGCAGGGTGATCATAGGCGAAGCGCAAAGCAGCGGAGCAGCGCTGCGGCTCGTGCGCGAGGCCGACGGTACCCTCGAAATGGAACGTCTGGTGAAGACGACGGCGCGCACCGGCACTGCCAACGATGACACGACCTGGACCGTGCTGGCGAACAAGCTCTCGCTGGACCGCGTCGGGATCGACTTCGTGGACCGGGTACCGGAGCCTCCGGTGAAGCTGGCGGTGCGTGAACTCGCGGCGACGGCGACCAACTTCACCAACGCGCGCGGCGGAAAGTCCGGCGTAAGGCTGCGTGCACGCATCGGCGAGCGCGGGCGCTTCGCGTTTGCGGGTCAGGTCGCCGGCAATCCGGCCGGCATCAACGGCGACCTCGACCTTTCCGCACTCGCGCTGCTCCCGCTACGGCCGTACGTCGAGCCCCGCATCAACGTCGTCTTCACCGACGGCACGTTGATGGCCAAGGGGCGCCTTGTCGTCGAACAGCCCGCCGGTGCCCCCTTGCGCGCTGCGTGGAAGGGGGACCTGGCGATAACCGATTTCGCCGCCCTCGACAAGCCGACTGCATCGGAGCTCGCGCGCTGGAAGACGCTTGCGCTCGAGGGTGCCGAAATCGCGACCGAACCGTTCCGCGCCAGCATCGGCCGCTTCGCCCTCGAAGATTTTCAGGCGCGCCTCATCGTCTATCCGGACGGCAGCCTCAACGTCATCCGGCTGGCCACACCCGGCGCTGCCGCCGAACCGGTGCCCGAGGCCAAGCCGCCCGCGCCCGGCGCCGTTTCCCGCTCCGCGCCGCCGATGTCCATCGGCCGCATCGAACTCGCGCGCGGCAACGTCAACTTCACCGATCTCTTCGTGAAGCCGAACTACACGGCCAACCTGACCGACGTTGCCGGGAGCGTCACGACGGTGTCCGACGAACAGCCTGGCGATCTCGCGGTTACGGCCAGAGTCGACCGCAGTGCGCCGGTCGAGGTAAACGGTCGTATCAATCCGTTTGCGAAGGAATTGTCGCTGGATATCGTCGGCAAGGCGCGCGACGTCGACTTGCCGCCGCTCACCCCCTATTCGGGCAAGTACGCGGGGTACGGCATCGAAAGGGGCAAGCTGGCTTTCGACGTCCACTATCGGGTCGAGAACAGGAAGCTCACCGCCGAGAACCACGTGGTGCTCGACCAGCTGACCTTCGGCGCGCGAGTCGACAGTCCGTCGGCGACCAAGCTGCCGGTCCTGCTCGCCGTGGCGCTGCTGAAGGACGGACGCGGCGTGATCGATCTGCGGCTGCCGATCTCGGGGTCGCTCGACGATCCGAAGTTCTCGGTCGGCGGTCTCATCATCCAGGTGATCGTCAACCTGATCGGCAAGGCGGCGACCGCGCCGTTTGCGCTGTTGGGCGCCGTCTTCGGAGGCGGCGATGAACTGTCGACGCTGGCGTTTGCGGCAGGCAGCGCGGAGCTCGGCCCCGACATGCGCGAGCGGATCGGCGCGCTCGGCAAGGCACTGTCCGACCGGCCCGGTCTCAGGGTTGACATCGGCGGGCATTCCGATCCGTCGGCGGATCGGGAAGCCCTGCGTCATGCGGAAGTGGACATTGCGATGCGGCGGCAGAAGTTGAAATCGCTCGCCGCTGAGGGAACGGCGCCCGCATCCGTCGCCGACGTCGTGATCGGCGGCGACGAGCGCGTGCGCTGGCTGACGGCTGCCTATCGCGAAGCGCCGTTGCCCGATCGTCCGCGCAACGTGGTCGGATTGCTGAAGGACCTCCCGCCGGCCGAGATGGAGGCGATGCTTTACGCGAATGCCAAGGCCGACGACGACACCCTGCGCGCACTCGCCAATGCGCGCGCGGAGACGGTGAAGCGCGCAATCGCCGCCACTGGCGTTGCCGACGAGCGGCTGTTCCTGATCGCACCCCGGATCGGCAACGGCCAGGGTGGCGCCGCGGGGGCGGCACACGCATCCGCCACGAAGGTCGAGCTCGCATTGCGCTGAATCCGCAGCGCCGAAGCAATGCCCTGCGCCGGCGTCGGTTCGACGAGAGGCCCTTGGAGCGCAACGGAGAGTAACGTTGGGGTGCCCCCGGCGGGGCGGGCTTGACCGACCGCTGCGCGGCGACCAATAGTTCCGGTCCGGGGCGGCGATGAACTTCGGCGGCGGTCGGCCGGAAGCGGTCCATCGCGATGTCTTCTCAACGAACGCGAGGGGCGAGTCTCCTCACTTCGATCTCCGGAATTCAACCCCGTCTGTCCGGGCCAGCCGCAGTCCACGCCCCAAATCCTGCAAATCGTCGAAATTCGCTTTTCCGGCTGGTGCAGCAGCCATAGTCTGCTTTCGACGCGGCGCCAGTGCCGTTCGAATGGGCGAAGGATGCAACGCTTCGAAGCACTCCAGCGGCTCGAGCCCTCCGCCGCCAACGTTGCTGCGCTGGCCCCGCATTGGACAGTTCTACTCGTCATGCACACGCTCGGCGCAATGACCGGCAGCACGCCGGGTGCAAAATGGCGGGTGCGCCGCTGATCCCGTAGCGCAAAGGAAGACGACATGAAGAAACTGTATCGCCTGAGCGAAGACCGCAAGATCGCCGGCGTATGTGCGGGTCTTGGCGAGCACTTCGACCTTGATCCGGTGATCATCCGCCTGTTCATTCTGTTCTCGGTGTTCTTTGGCGGACTCGGCGTGCTCGCCTACGTGGTCATGTGGATTCTTGTGCCGCTCAGGGGCGGCTCTCCGGCGGAACAGGGCATACGGACGCGATTGCACCTCTCGTCCTCGGACCGCAAGATCGCCGGCGTATGCGGCGGGCTGGGAGAATATTTCGCGCTCGACCCGACGTTCTTCCGCGTGGGCTTTGTCATCCTCGCATTCACCTGCGGCGTCGGAATATTTCTCTACTTCGTGCTTTGGTTGCTCGTCCCGCGCGCGCCGACGCCGGATTCCGCGACGGCAGTGGCGACGTAGCACGCTGCGGCAGGATCGGGCTCATTCACGGACCGGGCGGACAGCGGCCCATCGGATCCGGGCCGGTCCGGACTGGTTCGGGCATCCGCTGACGGTTGAATTCTGTGCTGCTCCAACCACGCACGAATCCGAGCGAGGATGCCGTCGGCGCAGCGGAGCAGGACGCCGGCGATCACCTCCCGGCCAGCACGGACTCCCGCGCGAAGAGGCGCGCGACCGCGAGGAGCGCCGCCAGGGTCAGCAGCCCCGGGACCGCGTACGACTGGAGCACCTCCGTGAGGGGCAGCGTCTCCCCCCTCAACGCGCGGGAGAGCAGCGCATACTGGCCGGAGACGGGGACCCACGTGAGCCATGCCGGTTCCTTGCGCTGCAGGAACATCTGCGCGACCGGGATCAGGGACACGACGAAGAGCAGCACCGACAGGTTCGACTGCGCTTCCTTGAACGACCGGCCGCGCGAGCCGACGTAGAGCAGGATCGCCGGCATCAGCGCGATGAGCGGGACCAGCGCGACGACGAAGCGGCCGAACTCGGCGAGCCCGAAGAGGAACGGAATGCCCACGGCCGGCAGCGGCGCGAAGCGCAGCATCAGATAGAAGCCGGCCAGCGTCAGGACCACCGCCGTGGCGTTCAGGACGACGACCGCCAGCCATTTGCCCGTCGCGAGCTCGAGCGGCGCGACGGGCGTCGTCAGCAGGGGCTCCAGCGACGAGCGTTCGCGCTCGCCGGCAGTCGTGTCGAGGGCGGCGGCCATGCCGCCGATGACGGCGGCGAAGAGCCCGTAGAAGGCGATGAGAAACAGCACGAGCGCGCCGGAGCTTTGCGGCGTCGCCAGGTCGCGCGCCTCGACGTTGAGCGGGTGCGCGACCTCGGGAGCGACGCCGCGCAGCAGGAGGCGGCCGCGGCCCCATTCGCGATCGAACGCGCGCAGCAAAGATTCGACCTCGGCGATCGAGGTCCGCGCGCGGTCGCGCGACCGGTCGTACGCAAGGCGCACGGTGCCCGGCCGGCCTTGTGCGACGTCGGCCTCGAAGCTCGCGTCGATCTCGAGCACGACGTCGAGGTCGCCGCTCCTGATCCCTTCGTCGAAATCCGCCGGCGCCGGGACGACGTTCACCTGCTGCCGTTCGAGAAACGCCACGAGCGCGGGCGCGTGTTCGGCCCCGCGGACGGGGAGGCTCAATTCCCGCGCCTTGTCCACCTGACGCGCGACGAGGTTCAGCACCAGCAGCATCAGCACCGGGCCCGCCGCGATCGCCGTCACGAGCGTGACGAGCATCGTCCGGCGGTCGCGGAAGAGGTCGACCACTTCCTTCCGCGCGACGGCGCCGATGCGCGCGGGCGCCGAATCGGCGCGCGTGGGGTGCGACATCACGCGGCCAGGCCTTCCCCGGAGCCGAGCAGCCGCACGAAGGCGTCCTCGAGCGAGCGCTCGCCGGCTCGCGCGAGCAGCTCCGGCGCGGTTCCCGTCGCGACGACCCGGCCGCGGCCGAGGATCACGATGCGCTGGCAAAGCGCGGAAACCTCCTGCATCACGTGCGAGCTGAAGAGCAGGCACTTGCCCTGCGCGCGCAGCTCGCGCAGCAGGTCGCGCAGCGCGCGGGTGCTCATGATGTCGAGGCCGTTGGTGGGCTCGTCGAGCAAAACGGTCTGCGGGTCGTGGACGAGCGCACGCGCGATGGCCACCTTCATCCGCTCCCCCTGCGAGAAGCCCTGCGCGCGACGGTCGGCGATGTCGGCGATCGACAGCGCGCGGATGAGCTCGTCGACGCGCGCCTCGAGCGCGTCGCCGGCGAGTCCCTGCAGTGCGCCATAGTAGCGGATGTTCTCGCGCGCGGAGAGGCGCGGGTAGAGCCCCCGCGCGTCGGAGAGCACGCCGATGTGCCGGCGCACGGCGTAGCGGTCGCGCACGACGTCGTGCCCGTCGACGGTCGCGCTGCCGCTGTCCGGGACCATGAGCGTGGCGAGCACCCGCAGCAGCGTCGTCTTGCCCGCGCCGTTCGGCCCGAGCAGCCCGGTGATCTCGCCGTCGGCGGCGGTGAACGAGACGCCATCGACGGCGCGCACCTCGCGGCGGGGGCCGAACGCCTTCGCCACGTCGTCGACGGCGATCAAGAGCGCGCTCCGAGGCGATCCGGCCACATTGGCGGGCGCGCGCTCTTCTCGAAATGCTCGACGCAGGCGGCCGGTAGCGTCGCGAAGCTCGGATCGTCGATGAATGCGGCGATGAGCCTGGGCCCGCAGGCATGCGGGGACACGATATGCCCGTAGCCGCGCGCCACGATGTGCCGGCTTGCGGGAAGCGTCCTCGCAACCTCGGCGCCGTTGGCGGGGGGCGTGACAGGATCGAGCCCGCCGGACAGGATCAGCACCGGAATGTCGCTCTGCACGGGTGTCGCGACGTCGGGCGGAACGACGCCCTTCGGCCAGATGTCGCAGACCGCGAGCGCGCTGAGCGCGAGCGCCTTCGCGCGCACGTTGGCGAGAGCGCCGGCGACGTCCGCCGGCGAAATGCGCGGCGCATCCTCCGCGCAGGTGACCGAATAGTGGAGCGCGTTGTTCATCTGCTCGGCAAGGTCGGTGGTGACGAGCATCGCGCCGGCGTACAGAGGGCCGTAGTCGCCGGCCGCGGCGAGGCGGACGATCTCCGGGAGCAGCGCCGAAAGCTCGGGCGAGTAGGTGAGCGGCTGCAGCGCGCCGACCACGTGGTCGAACGTGACGTGCTGGACCTGCGCCTCGCCGGTGCGCGGATCGGTCACGCTGACGTCGCGCCCCTGCGGACCAAGCCGGTCGCGGATCGCGGCGAGGGTCCCGGGCAGGTCGGGCTGCGCGGCGCGGCAGGCCGGCGATTGCGCGCAGGCATCGAGCACCGCCGAGAGCGCGAGGTCGCGGGACCGCCAGACGTCGAGGCTCACCTTCATCGACGGCGGCGCGACGCCGTCGAGCACGACGGCGCGCACGTGGTCGGCGTGGCGGCGCACGTACTCAAGCGCAACGCGCGTGCCGTACGAGCCGCCCCAGAGGTTGAGCTTCGCATAGCCGAGCGCGGCGCGCACGGCGTCGAGGTCGGCGATCCACGCCGCGGTCGTGTACTGCGACGCGTCCACGCCCCGTTCGGCGAGCTCCTTCGCGCACGCTACCGCTTTCGGCACCGGATCGAGCTCGAGCGTCGTGTCCGGGCTGTCGTCGGGCTTGAACGCGGCGCAGGCGAGCGGCGACGAGCGCCCGGTGCCGCGCTGGTCGACGAGCACGATGTCGCGATCCTTGCGCACGCCGGTCAGCGCCGCCGCGAACGGTCCGAGGAAGCTCGCTGCCTGGCCGGGGCCGCCGGCGAGGACGAACAGCGGGTCGGCGCGCGGGTTCAGCGTGTTGGCCGGCAGCACCGCCACTGCGATGGCGATCTTGCGGCCCTCGGGCCTCGCGCGATTCTCCGGCACCTCGAGCGTGCCGCACTGCGCGCTGAAGGGCAGCTTCGGCAGTCGGCATTCCGCGAGCGCGATCGCGCGCCGTGGGGCGCTGACGTCGCCGCAGCCGGCGAGGCTCATGGCGAGGCCGGCGAGGACGAAAGGCGCGAGGCAGGAAAGGCTCATCGCGGCGGATGTTAGCAGAGCGCGTGCCCGGTCGCGGCACGCCGGCCCCATCGCCGGCACCGGCGAGCGCACACGCACCGTCCACGGTCGCTATACTCGCGCAATTCTCCCCTGCGTCCAGCGGCACCACCGCCATGACCACGCGCGACCTCGAACCGGGCATCGTCACCGACCTCACCGACCGGCTGACCTATGCCGGCTACCTGCGGCTCGACCGGCTGCTGGCCGCGCAGCACCCGCTGTCGGGAGGCGCGGGCGGTGCGCCCCGGCACGACGAGATGCTGTTCATCATCCAGCACCAGACCTCCGAGCTGTGGATGAAGCTGATGATCCACGAGCTGAAGGCCGCGATCGCGTTCGTGCGGCAGGACCGTCTCGACGCGTGCTTCAAGATCCTCGCGCGCGTGAAGGCGATCCAGAAGCAGCTGTTCGAGCAGTGGGCGGTGCTCGAGACGCTTACGCCTTCCGAATACGAGGCGTTCCGGCCGGTGCTCGGGACGTCGTCGGGCTTCCAGTCGGCGCAGTACCGCGCGATCGAGTTCCTCCTCGGCAACAAGCAGGCGGCGCTCGTCGACGTGTTCCGCTACGACCCGGCGATCCACGCGGAGCTGTCGTCGCTCCTTGCCGCGCCGAGCCTCTACGACGAGTACCTGCGCCATCTCGCGCGGCGCGGGCTGGCGGTGCCGCACGCCTGCGTCGAGCGCGACTGGTCGCAGCCGTACGCGCGCAATCCCGAGCTCGTCGCCGTGTTCAAGACGATCTACGACGACCCCGAGCACTGGTGGGACGCGTACGAGATGGCGGAGAAGCTCGTCGACGTCGAGGAAGCGTTCCAGCTCTGGCGCTTCCGGCACATGAAGACCGTCGAGCGGACGATCGGCCACAAGGCCGGGACCGGCGGCTCGTCGGGTGTCGGCTTCCTCAGGCGGGCGCTCGACCACACCTTCTTTCCCGAGCTGATCGACGTGCGCACGGCGATCGG
>Ga0209048_10000971_pt1 | contig 30304 bp, 33 predicted proteins | sample FrelakmetCRP12CR_FD_187146 | JGI IMG/M metagenome (GOLD analysis project Ga0209048, IMG submission 187146) | Freshwater lake sediment microbial communities from the University of Notre Dame, USA, for methane emissions studies - CRP12 CR (SPAdes)... | ecosystem: Environmental > Aquatic >... | reverse complement strand
AAGGAAAGGACGACACCGGGAGGCGGCGGATGAGACGCAACCCGCGCGCGGGAGCGCGCCAGAGCGGCGGCTTCAGGCTCGAGGTGTTCACCGACGACGAGCTGCGCGAGATCCACCTCGCGACGCTCGAAGTGCTGTCGCGCACCGGGGTCTTCGTCGAGGACGAGGAGGCCCTCGAGATCTTCGCCGAGGCGGGCGCGGAGATCGACCGCGAGCGCCGCGTGGTGTGCCTGCCGGCGCACCTCGTGGACGACGCGATCCGCTCGGCGCCGCCCAAGGTCGTGATGTGCGGGCGTGACCCTGCCAGGGACGTCGTGCTCGAGGACGGCCGGGTCGGGTTCACCAACTTCGGCGAGGGTATCCAGGTCGTCGACCCGTACACCGGCGAGCTGCACGAGTCGCTCAAGAAGGATGTCGCCGACTGCACCAAGATCATCGACGCCCTGCCCGAGATCGACGTCGTCGAGCGGCCGCTCGGCGCGCACGACGCGCCGCCGGAGACGGCGGCGCTGCACAACGCCGAGGCGATCTTCAACAACACGACCAAGCACGCCACCATCGGCCCTCTCTCGGGCTTCTGCGCCCGCAAGATGATCGACATGGCGGCGGCCATCGTCGGCGGGCACGACCAGCTGCGCAAGCGGCCGATCGTCTCGTTCCTCACCTGCCCAGTGAGCCCGCTCAAGCTGGTCGCCGACGCCTGCCGCATCATCATCGAAGGCGTGCGCGCCGGCGTGCCGGTCAACGTGCTCTCCATGGCGATGGCCGGAGGCTCTTCGCCGGTCAACCTCGCCGGCACGCTCGTCAGCCACAACGCGGAGGTCCTCGCCGGCATCACGCTGGCGCAACTCACAGTCAAGGGCGCGCCGGTGATCTACGGGTCGTCGACGACCGCCATGGACCTGCGCTTCGCCAGCGCCTCGGTAGGCAGCCCCGAGTGCGCCATGATCGGCGCCGGAGTCGCCTGCCTGGCACGCTTCTACCTGCTGCCCAGTTGGGTGGCCGGTGCGTAGGGCGATTCCAAAGTGGCGGACGCCCAATCCGGTCACGAGAAGACACTCACCAGCCTGCTGCCGGCGTTGGCAGGGGCCAACCTGATCTATGGGCTGGGGATGTTGGAATCGGGCGTCACCATCGACTACGCGCAACTCGTCATGGACGCCGAGTTCGCGCGCATGGTCAAGTTCTGCGTGCCGGGGATCCCGGTCAGCGACGAGACGCTCTCGGTGGACGTCATCGCCGAGGTGGGTCCGTTCAGCGACTTCCTCTCGCACGACGACACCTACAAGGGCATGCGCGGGCAGTCGCGCTCGACGCTCATCGACCGGAGGGTCCGGGAGGACTGGGCCGCATCCGGGTCGACGAGCCTCTACGACCGCGCGCTTGTGGAAGCCCGCAGAATCCTCGAGACGCACGTGCCCGAGCCTCTGTCCGAAGAGGTGGCGGCGAAACTTAAGTCGATAATCCAGGCGGCAGAGGAAGAATTAGGCGTGCATTGACGAGCAGAACGCGGTAATGTTCAGCCCATACCGCTGAGCCTATCGGCGCATCCGCGCGCCCTGCGAGTCAGGAGACACGATGACAGACGTGAGCAAGCAGATCGGCGTGGGCCGGCCGAGTTTCCTGACTGAGACGCAGAAGCAGCAGGTCTTCGACACCGCTCTCGGCATCCTCGCCGACATCGGCATGAAGGTGCATCACGAGGATGGCGAGGCCCTCATGCTCGAGGGCGGCTGCACCCTGGACGACGACGGTCTGGTGCATGTGCCCGCGGACCTCGTGGGCTGGGCGCGGGCAATGGTGCCGGCGAGCTTCATGGTCTACGACCGCTTCGGCGAGCCGGCCATGGATCTGGGCGGCCGCAACTCGTACTACGGCAACGGCTCCGACCTCATGCATCTGTTCGATCTCGAGACCGGTGAGCGCCGCCTGGCCTCGCTGGACGACGTCACCGTGGCGGCGCGCCTCTGCGATGCGCTGCCCGACATCGACTTCGTCATGTCGGGCGCCTACCCGGACGGCATGGAGGCGCGGGAAGCCTACCCGAAGCAGTTCAACGCCATGATCAAGGCCACCACCAAGCCGCTGGTGATGACGGCCGGCGGCGTCGAGACGGTCGCGCCGATGTGGCGCATGGCCTGCGAGGTGCGCGGCGGCGCCGACGAGCTCCGCGCCAAGCCGTACTTCGTCATGTACAACCAGCCGGTCAGCCCGCTCAAGCATCCGTTCGAGACCGTCGACAAGCTGCTCTTCTGCGCCGACCGCGGCATCCCGTCGACGTACTGCCCCTCCCCCATCGCCGGCGGCACCGCGCCCATCACCACCGCCGGCCAGGTGACGCTCGGGATCGCCGAGGCGCTTTTCGGTCTGGTGATGCACCAGCTGCGGGCCCCGGGAGCGCCTTTCGTCATCGGCCAGGGTCCCAACGTCCTCGACATGGCCACGGCGCAGTCCATGTACAACTCACCGGAGTTCGTGCGCGCCTACGCCTGTGAGGTCGAGATGGCCAAGTGGCTCAACCTGCCCAACTGGGGCTTCAGCGGCCACACCGACGCCCAGGTCATCGACGCACAGGCGGGCATGGAGGCGGACGAGATCACCAAGCTGTCCATGCAGCTCGGCTCCAACCTCAACCACGATTGCGGCTACCTCGATTTCGGGCTCACAGGGTCGCTGGAGGAGCTCGTCATGGTCGCCGAGTTCATCGCCCGCAATCGGCGTCTGCTGGCCGCCGTCGAGGTGTCACCCGAGACCCTGGCCGTGGACGTGCTCGTCAAGGTCGGCCCGGGCGGCGACTTCCTCGGTCAGAAGCACACCTCGCGCCATCTGCGCGACGGCCAGTGGCGTCCGGCGCTGCTCAACCGCATGAGCCACGATCGCTGGCTCGAGAGCGGGGGCCTGGACGTCACGCAGAAGGCGCATCAGAAGGCCGTCGAGCTGCTGGCCACGCACGAGGTGCCGGCGCTTCCGGCCGACCTGGTCGCACGCATCGACGCGGTGATCGCCGGGCTCTGAGGGGCCGGCCAGGCTTGGGGCGCCCGGTCGACGCAACGGCCGGACGCGGTGCTATCCTTGCCCCGTGGACCCCAAGGCGCGGCCGAACCACCAGCTCTACCTCGAGGCGCTCCGCCGGCTGACGCCGGAGCAGCGCCTGCTCAAGGCCTTCGAGCTCACCGAGCTGTCGCGCGAGCTCTTCCGCGCCGGCCTGCGGCAGCGCTTCCCCGAGGCCGACGAGACCGAGCTGCAGCGTATCTATCTGGAGCGGCTGGCGGAGTGTCACAACAGGCCCTCCTGAAGCGTGTCGTCGAGGCCCTGGACGGCGCCGGGATCCCGTACATGCTGACGGGGTCGCTGGCGTCGAGCCTCCAAGGCGAGCCGTGGGCGACTCACGACATCGACCTCGTCGTCGACATCACGGCCGGCGCTGTCGCGCGCGTGACGAGCGCGCTGTCCGCCCCGGAGATCTACCTCGACGAACACGCCGTGCGCGACGCCATGCGTCGCCGTTTCATGTTCAACCTCAGCGACTCGTCATCGGGAGACACGGCAGACTTCTGGCTGCTGACCGACGAGCCGTTCGATCGTGTGCGCTTCGCGCGCCGTATATGCGTCGAGGCACTCGGACTGGAGGTCAGAGTCTCGACGCCCGAGGACACCATCCTCATGAAGCTCCGCTGGTCGGCGCAAGCGGGAGGCAGCGAGAAGCAGCTCGGCGACGCCCAGCGGGTCTACGAGCTGCAGGCCGGGTCGTTGGACGAGAGGTATCTTGACCACTGGGCCGAGACGCTGGACGTGGCGGCCGATCTGGCAGCGATCCGTGGGGAGGCCCGGGCCGGCTGAATCGCGGCTCAGGCCAGAGCGCCGAGCGCCTCAGGCCGGAGCGACGAGCGGCCGCATCGCGATCGATTCGGTGGGGCAGGTGGTCGAGCACAGGCCGCAGCCGCGGCAGGCCGCAGGCTCGAGCCGCGGTCGCCCGACCGAATCTGACGTGATGGCGGCGAAGGGGCAGCGGAGGGCACAGCGGCCGCATGGCTTACACGTGTCGTCGTCGATGGCGGCGACGTGCCGGCGGCGCGGCCAGACGCTCTCGGCATCAAGCTGTGCCGCTGCCCTGTGCGGAAAGCAGCAGTCGGTGCAGCAGTTGCAGATCGCATGCGTGTCGCCGGCGCTGCGCCCGAGGTAGTCGGTATGCGTGAGGCCGGCGGTGTCGGCCTCGTGCAGGATCTCGACCGCCCGTTCCCGAGAGATCACTTTGCCGAGCCCGCGCTCGTTGTCGAAGCGCAGGCAGACCTCGAGCGCCTTGTCGCAGCTCCCGACGATCGCGCGGCAGTCGCAGGGCCACAGGTAGACGTGCTCCTCGGCGGCGATCACGGCCTCGGCCTCGGGCAGCAGGAGATACGTGTAGTCGATCTCGCGTGAGTCGCGCGGATCGCCTGACTTCAGCGCCTCGAGGTCGTCACGCACCGAGGCGGCGTAGTCGTCGGTCGCCCAGGCGGCCAGGCGTGCGCGGACATCGGCGGGGATGTCGCTCCAGCCCTCGAACATGGCGTTGATGTCGAGGCGGTCGGCGAAGGAGGCCGGCGCGTAGGCGCCGGCCTCGTCGCGATCGAGCACGGCCCGACGCACGGCGCGCTCGAGGCGCTCCGCCTCGAGGTCGTCGAGTCCGACGGGTGCGAATGAGCCTGCGCTCAGCCTGTCGGACGCCAGCAGGACCACGATGTCGTCGCCGTCATGGAAGCGGTCTAGCCACGGCAGGACGAACGCCGGGGCGCCCACGACTTCCGCGACCTGCGCCAACGCTGCGCTTGCGGCATTCGGCTTCGTGGCACGAGCGCCTGCCGCGGCCATCGCCGCGTCTTCCACGTCACGACCTCCTCACGGTCCAGTCGGGCCAACGGCTGGAGTGATGGTACGCCATTGACGACCTCACGGCGCAGCCGCACTGTCTTGCGCTACTGGTCTTGCCGCACGGACCCCAAGCCCGAGTCGAACCACCGGCTGATTGGACGTGGCATAGTGCGAGCATGGGCATGGAGCTCCACACCGCGATGCACGACACGCTCCGGCGGTACCGGTTGACTGCCGTGTACGTGTTCGGCAGCCGGGCGGCGGAGATCGCCGCGCGCGTGGCCGACGCCTCGACGCAGGCCGGCGGCGCGGCACCGGCCGACCACCCCCACTCGGACGTCGATATCGGCGTACAGCCGACGCGCGGCACACGGCTTTCGGCCGAGCAACGCGTGCGGCTCGTCCTCGAGCTCGAGGATCTGTTCGCCGTCGCCCGGGTCGACCTCGTGGTGCTGCCCGAGGCCAACGCTCCGCTCGCCGCCGAGGTCGTGCGCGGCGAGCTTCTGCTGTGCGCCGACCCGGACGAGGAGGCCGAGAGCCAGCTCTACTACCTGAGGCGCGCCGGCGACCTCGCGCCGTTCTACGGCGAGCAGCTCCGCGACCTTCTGGAGACCGCGCCGTGACGCCCGGCAAGGTGAGAGCCGTCACGGTCGTGCAGAAGACGGCGCAAGTGCGAGGCATGCTGGCGGGCATCGAGCGCCTGCCGCTTTCCGGCCCGGCCGCCTTTGAGGCCGACCCGCGCAACGCCGCCTCCGCCGAGTCGTACTTGCGCCGGGCGCTCGAGGCGCGGCTCGATCTCGGCCGCCACATCCTCGCCAAAGGCTTCGGGCGGGGGCCGGCCGAGTACAAGGAGGTCGCTATCGGGCTAGCTCGGGCGCAGGTGCTCGACGAGTCGCAGGGTGCGCTTCTCGTGCGCCTGGCGGGCTATCGCAACCGGCTGGTCCACTTCTACGACGAAGTCTCGGACGAGGAGCTCTACGAGATCTGCACGCAGCGCGCCGGCGACGTCGGTGATCTTCTCGAGGCGCTGCTCGGCTGGGTGCGGCGACATCCCGAGCTGGTCGAAGGGCGGCTGTAGGGGGAGTTCGGTACGGGCCGCGCTACGCCTGGTCCTCCAAGAGCCAGCGCCAGGCCGGCACGACGGCGATCGCGCCGGCGTCGGTCGTGATCGTCTCCTCCTCATGCAAGGTCACGATCTCGGCGGTGCGCAGCCCGGTCTCGGTCATCGCTGCGGTGAGGGCGCGGATCTCGCGAGCGCGCGTCGTGGCTTCCGCCAGCGAAGCGCAGACCTGTACCAGACGGCCGGCGCGCTGCTCGAAGAGGTCGCCGACGACGAAGTCGACCTCATGGCCGGACGTGGTCAGGTAGTAGGAGACCTGGCCCTGCAGCAGGCGACCGTGGCGGCGGCGGAGCTCGAGAAACACCGCGTTCTCGAGCCGCGCGCCCACATCGGTCGCCGTCACGTGAGACATTGCCGCTGCGAGCCCCGGGTCGATCGCATAGAGCTTGCGCGGGTTGGTGGCCTGCGCCCGCAGCGACTTCTTGAACACGGCGATTGCGAACACCAGATAGGCGTCCTGAAGGTGATCAAGCAGCGCGTGCAGCAGGTCTTTTGACACGGCGAGCCCGCGGGAGCGCAGGTCGGCGTGCGCCTTGTTGACGCTGAAGGTGTGGGCGGGCGATTGCAGGAGCAGGCGGGCGAAGGCCCGCGTTGCGGTGGCGTTCTCAACGCGGTGCCGTTCGATGACGTCGCGGAGCAGCATGAGCTCGACGTAGTCCTGGAGTGTCTGGATGCGCTCGGCCAGCGGCATTGCCTGCACTTCGGGAAAGCCGCCCACCGTGAGGTAGCGGTCGAGATGGGCTTCGAGCTGCGACCGTGCCTTCGGGCCAGGTGGCAGCTGGGCGGGCAGTGGGACGCCAGCTGCCACGGCGCTCTCGACGAAGCTGTACGGGAATACCTCGACGGCGATGCCGCGGCCGCGCAGCTCGGTCGCCACCTCAGTGTGGAGGAGCTTGGCCGACGACCCGCTCACCATGATCTCCACCTGCTCGGTGTCGAGCACGCGCCGCACGAAGCGCGGCCACTCCGGGATCATCTGGATCTCGTCGAGGAAGAGGTGGGCACGACGTCGGCGAGCCTCGGGGTTCGCGCGATAGAAGGCCTCGAGCAGTCCGTCGAGCAGCCCAGCGGCGGCGGGTTGAAGGCGGTCGTCTTCGAAGTTGACGTACAGCAGGTCACGCTTGTCGACTCCCGCCGCGATGAGCTCCCGCATGCGTTGATACATGAGGTAGGTCTTGCCGGCGCGGCGCATGCCGATGACGACGCCCGGCTTGCCAGGCGTGGCGGGCACGCTGACGAAGCGGGGATTGCCTTCGGGGATCGGCGACTCTTGGAACTCGGCAATGAGGAAGTCGGGCGCGGCCATAGATCGATACTAACCGCTGCGGGCGGATAGAACAAGCCGTATCTGTCCGTTACGAAAGGACAGATGCGGAATCGGTGGGCGGCGTAGCTGCCCCCGCCGCTTGGGACACCCGGACCTCAGAACTCGGCGGGCAGCGCCTTCATCTGCGCGGCCGTGAAGACGGGCCCGTCCTTGCAGACGTACACGGGCCCGATGTTGCAGCGGCCGCACTTGCCGAGCCCGCACTTCATGCGGTTCTCGAGGGTCGTGAAGATGGCGTCGTCGGCGAAGCCGAGCTTGTCGAGCACGGGCAGCGTGAGCTTGACGACGATCGGCGGCCCGCAGAGCACGGCGACGGCGTTCTGCGCCTGCGGCGCCGTCGCCTCGACCACCGGCGTGACGTAGCCGACCTCGCCGGTCCAGTCCTTCGTCTCACCGCCGGGGTCGACGGTGGTCACGATCTTGACGTCGGAGCGCGAGGCCCACTCTTCGAGCTCGCGCTTGTACACGAGATCGTCGACCGACCGCGCCCCGTAGACGATGGTCACGTCGCCGAACTCCTCGCGGCGGTCGAGCACGTTCCAGATCACGCAGCGCACCGGCGCCAGGCCGATGCCGCCGGCGATGAAGACGACGTCCTTGCCCTTCCAGTCGTCCACTGGGAACCAGTTGCCGTAGGGGCCGCGGAAGCCCACCGTGTCGCCGACGTTCACCTCGCGGAGCTCGGCCGTCACTTTGCCCACGGCCTTGAAGCTGCACTCGATGAAGCCCTTACGGGTAGGAGCGCTGGCGATGCAGAACGTGCTCTCGCCGGCGCCGAACACGCTGTACTCGCCGAACTGCCCGGCGTGAAAGTCGAATGAGTCGCGCAGCGCCTCGTCCTTGAACTCGAGGCGCAGGGTGCGTGTGTCCGGCGTCTCCTCGACGAGCGCCGTCACCACGGTCAGTTCGGGCTGGTAGATGTTCACGCGCCGGCCGGCTCCGCCCCAGCCACGGCCGCCGCTTCGGGCCGCCGCGCGGCGATGTCGATGGCCTGGAGGATCTCGACGAGGTCCTGGCCGGCGTGGCAGACGCGCGTGCAGCGGCCGCAGCCGGTGCACAACACTTCTCCGAACTTGAGCGGGTAGATGGAGAACTTGTGGTTGATGCGCTGACGATAGCGCGGATTCTGGCTGTCGCGCGGGTTGTGGCCGCTGGCGTGCAGCGTGAAGGTCGGCGCCTGGCAGGTGTCCCAGCAGCGCCGCCGGGTGCCCTTGCCGATACCTTCTTCCTCGTCGACGATGTCGAAGCAGTGGCAGGTAGGGCACACGCTCGAACAGGCGCCGCAGCCGTTGCAGCGCACGCCGAGCGCGGCGAGCAGCGGGTCCTCGAAGTGCGTGTCGATCCAGTCGCGCACCGACTCTGCGTCGATCTCGAGGTTGGCGGCGACGCGGGCGCGGGCGGCGGCGCGCTCCTCCGCGGCCTGCCGGCCGCGGGCCTCCGCGCCGCTGGCTCCCGTCTCCGCAGCGAAGCGCGCCGCGTAGGCTTCGACCAGGGCGCGCCCTTTGTCGGTGCTCGCTTCCATGAGGTAGCCACCCTCGACCGGCGTCAGCAGGGCGTCGGCGCCCTTGGCGTCGTCGGACGCCGTGCCGACGGCCGTGCAGAAGCAGCTCTCGTCGACGACGGGGCAGGCGAGGTTGACGATCGTCGTCGCCTCACGGCGGCCGTTCCACAGCTCGTCCTGGTAGTCCCAGTTCATGACCTTGTCGACGACGGCCAGGGCGGCGCTGTCGCAGGGCTTCGCCGCCAGCACGACGCGAGGCGCGAACTCAGTGGGCACCGCTTCGATCTCGACCTCGGTGCCGTGCTGGCGCCAGCAGCAAAGGGCCTCTTGCTCGGGCAGGAAGTACTGTTTGAGCGACAGCACCGGCAGGCCGCGGCTCAGGTCGAGCTCGGCGGCGCCCTCGAGGGTGCGGTACTCGATGTCGATCGGCTTGACGCCGGGGCGCAGGCAGGCCGACGAGGCGATCGCCGACGGCGAGGCGCAGACGTCCACCGCCACAGGCGCGATCACTTCCGTGCCCGCGCCCAGCAGATCGCCGGTCAGCGCACGCAGATCGTCGTCGCTGATGAAGTACGTCTCGCGTGTCGGGTCGGCGTGCGTCACTTGATGAACTCCTGCTGGTCGTCGAGCCGGTAGTCGCCGATGGGCGCCGCGCTCTCGGGGTCGTCACTCACAGTGTAGTCGTAGCGCTCGGCGACGATCTGCTGCAGCTTGCGGTTCACGAGGCTGAGCGGGATGCCGACCGGGCAGAAGCGTTCGCACTCGCCGCAGTCCACGCAGCGGCCGGCCAGGTGCAGGGCGCGGGTGATGTTCCAGCTGAGGTTGCCGCGCGCGTGCGGCGATGCCTCGATCCACTGCGGCCGGCTCTTCTCGGCCACGCACCTCTCGCAGACGCACAGCGGGCACACCTGGCGGCAGGCATAGCAGCGCACGCACTTGGAGAACTGTTCGGTCCAGAAGGCCCAGCGCTCCTCGAGCGGCTGGGCATCGAGCGCCGCGACGCGCTCGTCGATGGTCGTGACCGGCCGCGGGGGCTCGGGCTGCGACTCGCCGAGCAGGTGGTCGACGAGCTCCGGCTCGCGGTTGTCGCAGCCGTAGCAGCGCGGAGCGACGTTTTCGGGGCTCAGCGGCGCGGCCTGAGGAAGCTCCGCTTCCTCCAGCACGCCGCCGCAACGCACGCCGATGAGCACGACGTCGTCGCGGGTGAGCTGCGCTTCGCGCAGCAGGCCCGCCACCGCCTTGGCGTCGCAGCCTTTGACCACGAGGCCGATCTTGCCGAGCTCGGCGACATTGTCGCGGCGCGGGTTCAGGTAGGTGACCAGATTGTGCACGCAACGCGTGTCGAAGATCAGCTTGTCGGCAGCGGCCGGGTCGGTGACGAAGACCGGCCGCGCGCCGCGACGGGCGTCCTCCCAGCCGATGATCACGCGCACCGTGCCGTCGGTGAGCAGCGTGCGGGCGACGTCGCGCAGCTCGTTCATGAGGCCTCGGCTTTCGTGCCGGCGTCTTTCGGCGCCAGCGCACGGTACGCCTCGAAGGGCCCCAGCGCTCGCACGTTGGTCACGGCTTCGTTCACCACGTCGCGCCACTTGGCGCCCTCGCTCGCCGAGACCCAGCTGAAGGTCATGCGCCGCGGGTCGACGCCGATGAACTCCATGAGGTCGTGGAACACGGCGAAGCGCCGCCGGGCATGGTAGTTGCCCGAGTTGTAGTGGCAGTCGGCCGGGTGGCAACCGCTGACGATGACGCCGTCGGCGCCGCGCTCGAATGACTTGATGATGAACAGCGGGTCGATGCGGCCGGTGCAGGGCAGGCGGATGATGCGCACGTTGCTGGCCATGTGCAGGCGGCTGGTGCCCGCCAGGTCGGCGCCGGTGTAGGTGCACCAGTTGCAGACGAAGGCGGTGACGCGCGGCTCGAAGCCGTCGGCAGCCGCGCCGCTGGTGTCGGTCGTGTCGCTCACGTCACTCCCAGTAGCACAGGGCGTTGATCTCGCTGAAGATCTGCTCGTCGGTGAAGGTCTGCAACTCGACGCTCTTGCTGAGGCAGACCGCCTGGCAGGTGCCGCAGCCCTGGCACACGCCGGGGTTGACGTAGGCGACGTGGCCGCAGACGTGGCCGTCGACGGTGCAGATCTCACGTTGCTCGATGGCGCCGTAGGCGCACACGTTGGCGCAGTTCATGCAGCCGATGCAGGTGTTCTCGTTGACGATCGCCACCGCCGGCTCGCGCTCGAGCTCGTCGGCGCTGAAGAGGCTCATCACCTTGGCGCCGGTGGCGCTGGCCATGGCGACGGCTTCGGGGATGTCGCGCGGCGCCTGGCAGGCGCCGGCCACGAAGACCCCGGCGGTGTTGGTCTCGACGGGGCGCAGCTTGGGGTGCGCCTCGTTGATGAAGCCGTGCTCGTCGGTGCTCACGCTGAGCTTCTGGGCGAGCTCGCGGACGCCGTCCTGGGGTCGCATGGCCGTGGCCAGCACGACCATGTCGGCGTTGATCACGACCTGCTCGCCGCTCAGCGTGTCGTAGCCCCACACCTTCACGACGTCGCCGTCGCGGAAGATGCGGCTGACACGGCCGCGGATGTACTCGGCGCCGTCTTCCTCGATGGCCCGCCGGCTGAACTCGTCGTAGCCCTTGCCCCCCGCGCGGATATCCATGTAGAAGGCCACGGCGCGACCGTCGTGCACCTTGTGCTTGTAGAGCATCGCGTGCTTGGCGTTGTACATGCAGCAGATCTTGCTGCAGTAGGAGATGCCCTTCTCGGGGTCGCGGGAGCCCACGCAGTGGACGAAGACCACCGTCTTGGGCTCCTTGCCGTCGGACGGCCTGAGGATCGCGCCTTCAGTCGGCCCCGAGGCCGACGCCAGGCGCTCGAACTGCAGGCCGTCGATGACGTCCGGCACCTTGCCGTAGCCGTACTCGCCGTAGCCCTTGAGGCCCTCGGGCTGCTCGCGGCCGATGTTGTAGAGCTGGAACCCCGTGGCCACCACGATGGCGCCGATCTCCTCCTCGATGAACGTGTCCTCGGTGTCGTAGTCGACGGCGCCCTTGAGGCACACCTCCTGGCACTTGCCGCAGACGTCCTTGGCGAGGCCCTTGCGGCGGCCCTTGAAGAGGGTGCAGTTCTGGCGGTCGAGCACCGGGATGTTGGGCACCGCCTGCGGGAACGGCACGTAGATCGCGGTGCGCTTGCCGAGCCCGGCTTCGAACTCGCTGGGGATGCGCTTCGCCGGGCAGGACGCCTGGCAGTCGCCGCAGCCGTTGCACAGGTCCTCGTTCACCGAGCGGGCTTTCTTGCGGATCGTCACGTTGAAGTTGCCGATGTAGCCGTCGACTTTCTCGACCTCGCTCCAGGTGTGGAGCTTGATGTTGGGGTGCTGGTACGCCTCGACCATGCGCGGCGTGAGGATGCACTGCGAGCAGTCGAGCGTGGGGAAGGTCTCGCTGAGCTGGCTCATGTGGCCGCCGATCGAGGCTTCCTTCTCGACGAGCACGACCTCGTGGCCGCCGTCGGCGATGTCGAGCGCCGCCTGGATGCCGGCGATGCCGCCACCGATCACGAGGGCGCGCTTGGTGACGGGGATGCGGATGCTCTCCAGCGGCCTGTTGTGCTTGACCTTCTCGACGATCGTGCGGGTGATGTCGATGGCCTTTGCGGTGGCCTCGCCGCGGTCCTCGTGGATCCAGCTGCAGTGCTCGCGGACGTTGGCCATCTCGCACATGTACTGGTTGAGGCCGGCCTGGTCGCAGGCGCGGCGGAACGTCTTCTCGTGCATGTGCGGCGAGCAGGCGGCCACCACGACGCCGGTGAGGTTGTTCTCTTCGATGGCCTTCTTGACGAGCTGCTGGCCCGGGTCCGAGCACATGTACTTGTAGTCTTCGGTGAAGGCCACGCCCGGGTGGTCCTTGAGGGCCTCGGCGACCGCCTCGCAGTCGACGGTGCGGCCGATGTTCTCGCCGCAGTGGCAGACGAAGACGCCGATGCGGCTCATGCGCCGACCTTCTGCTTCTCGGCGCGAGCCGCGGCCTTGGCCGCGGCCTCTTCTTCGGCGAGCTTCTCGGCGGCGGCGCGTTCGGTCGCTTGCTGCACGAGGCGCGCGATGAAGGGCGCGGTGTCAACGAAGTGGCGGCTCATGCCGAGGTCCACGGGCGCCAGCCCGAGGGCGAGGCCCACCATCTGCGTGACGAACAGGATCGGCATGGGCTCCTCGCCACGCCTGGCCATGGCCTTCTGGCGCAGGTCGAGGTTGGAGTGGCACAGCGGGCAGGCCACGATGATGGCCTCGGCGCCGTGGGAGCGGGCGTTCTCGATGATCGCGCGCCCGAGCCGCAGCACCGACGCGGTGCGGCTCACGCTGAAGGCGCCTCCGCAGCACTCGACCTTCATGTCCCAGTCGACGGCGTCAGCGCCGCAGGCCTTGATGACGTCGTCCATGGAGGTCGGCTGCTCGGGGTCGTCGTAGCCGCACACCTCCACCGGGCGCACGAGCAGGCAGCCGTAGTAGGCGGCCAGCTTGACGCCCTTGAGCCGGTTGGGTGCCGTGGCGACGGCGACCTTCTGCTCGATGGTCGCGGCAGCGTCGCGGAGAAGCTCGACGGCGTTGTGCACCACCACGCTGTTCGAGAACGGGCGGTCGAGGAGGTCGGGCATCCGCTCGGCGAGGCCGTCCTCGGTGGCGATCGCGAGGCGGGCGGCGGACAGGCGGTTGTAGCAGGCGGCGCAGGGTGCAAGGACGGTGTCGAAGCCTTGCGCCTCTGCCAGCGCCAGGTTGCGCGCCGGCAGCGCCACGCCGAGCAGGTGGTCGGTGGTGTGGCCGCTGCTCGCGCCGCAGCAGGACCAGTCCCTGATCTCGGCGAGACCGATACCGAGGTCGGCGGCCACGGCGCGCAGACTCTCGTCGAACTCGCGTGAGGTGCCGTGCAGGGAACAGCCGGGGTAGTAGGCGACGTCGGTCACGGCGTCACGCCGCACTTCTCGAAGATCCGCTTGAGCTCGGCGATGCCTTCGATGCGGTCGGGGAGCAGGCTCAACTTGCCCCGGGCGACCAGCGCCGGCACATTGTTGGCATCCTTGATGAGGTCGCCGCTGCGCAGCTTGTACTCGATGACCATGCCCATCTCGTGCAGACGGCCGTTGGTGCGGATCTGCTGGAGGAAGGCGCGATGGAAGGCGGCGATGGTGCGCGGCATGTCCGCGGCGCCAGTCTCGATGCTCATCTCGCGCACGACGTCGATGACGCGCGCCGGGTCGCAGCCGTTGGGGCAACGGGCGGTGCAGGTCTCGCAGGTGAGACAGAGCCAGATGGACTGGTCGGCGAGCGCGTCCTTACGACGATCCTGCATGACGAGGCGCATCACGTTGTGCGGGCGCAGATCGGACTCAGACGCCATCGGGCAGCCGGCGGAGCATTTGCCACACTGATAACACGTCGCCGCGTTGATGCCGGTGGCCTCGAGGACATCGGCGGCGAGGGTACTAGTCGGAACGCTCATGTGGGGCGGTTTCCTGTCCTTATGCTGCGGGCGGACGACGCTGCGGTCGCCTGTAAATGCCCTGTCCGCGGTGGCAGAGCGATTCTGGTTCCGTACTCAGTGTAAAGCCACCGGCGGATTCGGGCAAGCTTGTCCTCGATTTCACAAGCCCTGCGCCAAGCAGTCCTCAGGGCGAAGGGCTCGCCGGCGGCTGCGGCGGCTCGCCGCCAGCCGCCGGGTCCGGCTACGTCGCGAGCGCACGGCGCACCTGGCCGCGGCCGAGGAGCATGAGGATGGCGGCGGCCAGGGCCGCCGCCGCCCCGAAGGCGAAGGTCGCTCACGGCCCCACGGCGCTCCAGAGCACGCCACCGGCAGTGCTTGCCGCGAAGCTCGCGAGGCCGGTGGCCGTGTAGTACAGGCCGAGCGCCGAGGCGCGCTCGCCCGTGGGGATGGCGCGCCCGATCAGCGCTTTGCTCGTGCCCTCGGTGGCGGCGATGTAGAGGCCGTAGGCGGCGAAGAGGCCCGCCAGCGCCAGGCCGGACCCGGCGCCGGCGAACCCGAGGTAGACGAGCGCGAACATCCCGTAGCCGGCGATCACCAGCGGGTACTGGCCGACGCGGTCGCTGAGCCCGCCGAGCGGCAGCGAGGCGGCCGAGTAGGTCACGTTGTAGAGCACGTACAGGAGGATGACGGCGGCGGTCGTCATGCCCACATCCTTCGCCTTGAGCAGGATGAGCATGTCGCTCGAGTTGCCGACTGCGAACAGCAGGGAGCCGGCCAGCAGCCAGCGAAAGGCCGGCGACGCCGGCAGCGACAGGCGAAAGGCGCGGCGCTGAGGCTGCTCCCGGTGCTCGCGCACGAAGAGCACGATGGCGAGCACGCTCAGCAGCCCCGGCACCACGGCGATGGCGAAGATCCAGCGCAACTACACGTGGGCCTGCACGAGCGCCAGCGCGACCAGCGGTCCGAGCACCGCCCCCAATGTGTCCATGCTGCGGTGCAGGCCGAACGCCAGCCCCTGCTGCTCGGGGTGCGTGTTCGCCGCGATGAGGTCGTCGCGCGGCGCCGTGCGCATGCCCTTGCCGAGACGGTCGGTGAAGCGGCCGGCCAGCGCCAGCGGCCAGCCGGCCGCCAGCGCGATCACCAGCTTGCCGAGGGCGCCGAGGGTGTAGCCGGCGAGCACGAAGGGCTTGCGCCTGCCCGTGTAGTCGGCGGCCTGCCCGAACGGGTACTTGCTGATGCTGGCGGTGGCCTCGGCGATACCCTCGATGAGGCCGAGGACCGCCACCGGCAGGCCGAGCACCGTGGTCACGAAGATCGGGAACAGCGGGTAGGCGATCTCCGAGCTCAGGTCGGCGAGGAAGCTGACGAAGCCGAGGCTGCGCACGTTGGGGTCGAGGCTGCGCAGGCTCGCAATGGGGTGCAGCGGGCGGAAACGTTCCATCGCCCGATGCTATCAGTCGAGCGGCTCCAGGACGGTGAGGCCTTCAGCGCGTGCGGCCCGGTTCAGCGCGTTGTCGAACGAAGCGAACGCGAAGGTCTCCTCGCCTGCGTGTTCGCGAGCGCTCAGGGCCGCCGCGAGCTGGACGGCGTCGAATCCCCTGAGGCCGTGCTCGAAGGCGAGATCGGCGGCGCGCACCTCGTCCAGCTCGACGACGGTGGCCGCGCGCCAAAAGGCCGCGATCTCGCGGACAAGTCGCCGAGCCGAGGGCAACGTGAGGCCGCCGGCTCGATGCCGGCGACCGATGGCGGCGCTGGCCTCCGGCAGGGTCACCCGCGACAACGCGACGGCGTCGGCGGCACGCGCCCAATTGCGCGTCTCCTCGGTGTGCGTCTCATCGACGAACAGCTTCAGCAAGCCGCTGGTGTCGAAGTACACGATCAATCGCGCTCCCGCATATCGAGTACGGTCTGGGAGATCGGCCCGCCTTTGATCTTGATCGGTGGCCCACTGGGGATCTTCGGCTTGCCGCCAGACCACTTGACCAAGCCGCTCTCCATGAGGCGGCGCAGGCCGTCGTGCTGCGCGTCCGGCGCCTGGATGATCGCGACGTCCTTGCCGCGGTGCGTGACGACGACTTTCTCGCCCTCACTGGCCAGATGGATGTACTTGCTGAGGTGCGCCTTGAGCTCTCTGATGCCGACCGTGATCATTGTGACCCCACTTCATGCCATAATGTGACTACAGAAGTATACGCTGATCGAGCAAGTCCCGCAAGGTGACATGACGGCGCGTCGGCGGTGAGGACGACGACACGCGCGGATACGAGGCAGGCGACCAGGTGCTGGTCGCCTGCGCCGGCCTGATGCGCGCCGGGATCCGTGCTACGGACAGCTGGGCGCGCTGGGGCGGTGACGAGTTCGTCGCGCTGTCTCCCGGCGTGGCGGTTGAGGGGGCGGCGGAGCTGGCGGAGCGGCTCCGCGCCGCCGCGTCGAGCTCGCCCGCTGACGCGCCGCTCGCCCGACGACACCCCTCTGGCGTGGCCCGCACGGGCGACGTAGCACGCTCAGCGGGCGCGCGTCGCGGCCGATACCGGTGGTGTGGACTTCTTGCTCCGACGGCCGCTGCTTGCTCTTCTCGCCGGTGCCCTGCCGGCGCTGCTGCTCGCAGCGCTGATGCTGGCGCCTGCGCTCGCGCGGGCCACCGACTATGGCGCCAACGTGCCCATCCCCTTCCTGCTGCTCCCGCCGGACAACCCTTGGAACACGCGCGTCGACACCCTGCCGCTCGACCCGGACTCCGCCGACTACATCGCGCACATAGCGCCCGGCACCGGTCTGCATCCCGACTTCGGCACGGTGTGGGGCGGCGCCCCGATCGGCATCCCCTACGTCGCGGTGCCCGGGGACCAGCCCAAGGTACCCATCGACTTCTCCTACGCCGACGAAAGCGACCCCGGCCCGCACCCGATCCCGCCAGACGCACCCGTGGAGGGCGCCGGCGGCTGGCTCGACGGAGGAGACCGCCACGTGCTGGTGCTCGACCCCGACCACCAGCTGCTCTACGAGGTCTACGACGCGCACAAGGACGGCGGCGTCTGGCATGCAGGGTCGGGCGCCATCTTCGATCTCTCCAGCAACGCCCTGCGCCCGGCCGGCTGGACCTCCGCCGATGCGGCCGGGCTGCCCATCCTGCCGGGCCTGGTGCGCTACGACGAGGCCGTGCAGGAAGGCGTCATCGACCACGCGCTGCGTTTCACGGTCGAGACGACGCAGCGCGCCTACGTCTATCCGGCCACGCACTTCGCCAGCGACAAGACGGACCCGGACCTGCCGCCGATGGGGCTGCGTGTGCGGCTCAAGGCGAGCTACGACACCAGCGGCTTTCCCCGCGAGGTGCGCGTGGTGCTGCAGGCACTCAAGACCTACGGCATGATGGTGGCGGACAACGGCTCCGACTGGTACGTGAGCGGCTCCCCGGACGCGCGTTGGGATGACGAGGCGTTGAGCGCGATCCGCAGGGTCGAAGGCAGCGATTTCGAGGTCGTGGATTCGCGCTTCTTGGTCCCAAACGCGTTCTCGCTGGCGCTGCCGAAGATCGCCAGAGTGCCCGAGGGCGACGCGTGGACGACCGGCGGGTCGTTCATGGACCAGAGCGGCTCGGCGTGGACGGCGACGGTGGACTACGGCGCCGGCCCGGAGCCGCTGAACCTCGCCGCCGACAAGACCTTCACGCTCGCGCACCCGCACCTCTTTCCGCGCGCTCGCGGCCGCACCTTCACCGTCGTCGTGACGGTGTGCGACGACGACGGTGGCCGCGGCTCGGCGCGCTTCAGGGTGACGGTGCGCTGAGGAGCCGGGCGCGCCGCCGCAACGGGGCGCGCCCTCAGAAGGCTCCGGGGCCGATGTACGGGTCGAGGTCGGCTCCGGTCTCTTCGTAGATGCCCCACACCTTCTTCACCGGGCTGAGGTTCTTCCAGTAACCCTTGCTGCCCTGCGGGGTGATGAGGATGTCGCCGGGGCCGGCGACCAGCAGCTCGCCATCGTCGTCGGTGATCTCGACCTGGCCATCGATGATGTAGGCGATCTCGTGGTAGGTGCGTTCGAAGTGCCGGCTCTGAGCATCGCGACGCCAGAGGCCGAAACTGAACTTGTCGTCGACGGAGCGTGCGGCGGTGAATTCCTGACCGGGCGCTTCTGTCTCGTCTGAGCTACGCATGGCCTCTTCCCAGATCACTTCCTCGGGCCTGATGACGCGCATCTTGATGGAGCGCTGCTCGCTCATGAGTCCTCCTCACGTGGGCCGGTGCCTGTCGTCTGAGGCGAGCGTACAATGGTCTGCACCCGTTGTCGCCGTCGCCGAGGAGAACCCGCCGTGAGCGAGCCGCGTTCCGCCCTGGAGGAGAAGGTCGCTGAGGCGGCGCTGGGCGCCCGCGACGAGGTCGTCGGGCTGGTGACTGGATTGGTCGCCTGCGACACCACGGCGCGCCTGCCGGGCCAGCCGGCGCGCGACGAGGAGAGGCTGCAGCGGCTGCTCGCCGCGCGCCTCGTGAAGATCGGCGCGCGACCCGACCTGTGGGAGCCGGCGCCCACCGGGGCCGGCAGCAGGTTCCTGCCGGCCGGCCTCGACTTCGCCGGCCGGCCCCAGTTGGCTGCCGTCCTTCCCGGCGCCGGAGGCGGCCGCAGCCTGCTGCTCAACGGCCACATCGACGCCGTCGACGTCGCGCCGCGCGAGCAGTGGCTCAGCGACCCGTTCACGGTCGCAGAGCGCGACGGGTCGCTTTACGGGCGCGGCGTGAGCGACATGAAGGGCGGCATCGCCTGCCTGGTCGTCGCCCTCGAGACGCTGAGCCGGCTGGGCGTGCGCCTGGCCGGCGACATCGTCTTCTGCACGGTCACCGACGAGGAGTCGTCCGGGGCCGGCGGCCGCATGGCCGTGGAACACGGCGTGAAGGCGGACGCCGGCATCGCTGCCGAGGCCACCGGGTTCGACGCCTGGGTGAGCTGCCGCGGCACGGTGACGCCGACGATCACCGTGGAGGGCCGCGCCGGCCACGCCGAGATCCCGCAGCCGGACTGGCGCAAGGGCGGCGCCGTGAACGCCATCGAGAAGCTCTCGCCGCTGCTGAACGGCATCCAGGTCTTGCGCGAGGAGTGGCGCACACGTCCGGACCACAAGCATCCTCTGCTGGCTCCGGGCGACATCGTCCCGACCATCGTGGGTGGGGGCACGTGGATGGTGACGATCCCGTCGTCGTGCGACTTGACCTGCGACATCACCTACCTGCCCGGCCACGCCGACGCGGAGGGTACCGGGAAGGCGGTCGAGGCCGAAGTGGTCGACCGCCTGACCGCGGCCGTGGCCGGCGACCCGTGGTTCGCCGAGCATCCGCTGCGCTTCACGTGGACGGAGGACGTCGTGCCGGCCGAGATGCCGCCCGACCATCCACTCGTCGTGACCGCGCTGGAGTGCGCCGCCCTCGTCGGCCGCAGCGGCAAGCCCGCCGGCCTCGACAGCTGGCACGACGCCGCCACCTTCACGGCCGGCGGCACGCCCACCTTCAGCTTCGGACCCGACGGCATCGAGACCGCTCATGCCGTCAACGAGCGCGTGAGCGTCCAGAGCCTCCTCGACTTCACCGCTGCCGTCGCCGTGATGGCCATGCGCTGGTGCGGCGTGGCCGGCGCACAATACCAAGGAGGACCCCGATGACCCAGTACCGGCTCCATACCACCGCTCTCGACGAGGTGGGGTGCGCCGAGGTACACGCGGCCACCATCGAGGTCCTCGAGAAGACCGGCGTCGAGGTGCAGCACGAGCGCGCCCTGGCGCTGCTCGAGAAGGCGGGCGCGCACGTGGATGGGACGCGGGTGCGGATCTCTGCCGGTCTGGTGGACGAGGCGCTGCACGCGGCGCCCCGCAGCGTGCCGCTGACGTCCCGTTCGGGGGCCCGCGGGCTGACCCTGGAGGCCGGCCCCGTCTACTACGGCACCGGCTCGGACTGCCTCTACCTGCTCGGCCCCGGCGCCAAGGACCGGAGGCCGGTGGCGCTGGCCGACGTCGAGGACCTGGCGGTGCTGCAGGAGAAGCTGCCCAACATCGACTTCGTGATGAGCATGGCGCACCCGCACGAGCTCTCCGCCGTCTTCGCGCCGGTCGCGCAGTTCGCGGCTATGCTGCGCGGCACCGGCAAGCCGCTCATCATGGTGCCCGAGCTGGCCGCCGACATCGACCTCTTCAACGAGATGGCGGCGGTCTGCGGAGCGGCCGACAGCTGGGCCCTCTACGCGATGCCGACGCCGCCGCTGGTCCACGGCGAGCACTCTGCGGCCAGGCTCGTGCGCTGCGCCGAGCTCGGCGTCCCCATGGTCTACGCCAGCGCCCTGCTGCAAGGGGCTACCGCCCCTGCCTCCAGGGCCGGCTGCCTGGTGCTCGCCAACGCCGAGATGCTGAGCGGGCTTGTCATCTCCCAGCTGGCGAAGCCCGGTGCGCCGTTCGTCTACGGCGTCGCCCAGGGCGCGATGAACGTGCGCACCGCGCACGTGCTGTACTGCGCCCCCGAGGAGATGGCGGTGCAGCAGGCCTCCGCCGACCTGGCAAGGCACTACGGCCTGCCGACGTTCGGCTACGGCGGCTGCTCCGACTCCCTGATGCTCGACGACCAGTGGGCTTTCGAGGCGGGCATGACCCTGCTGACCGCCGCCCAGGCGGGCGTCACCCTTCTTCACGACATCGGCTACGTGGCCTCCGGCACCGCGAGCTCCTACGAATCCGTGGTCGTGATGGACGAGCTGGTCGGCTGGGTCAAGGCCTATTTCGACGGCGTGACCATCGACACCGAGGCGCTCGCCGTCGACGAGATCGCCGCCGTCGGCCCCGGTGGCACGCATCTTGCGCGCAAGTACACGCGGCGGCACGTGCGCGACTACCTCATGCCGCAGCTCATCACCCAGGACCAGTACGACGCCTGGACCGCCGCCGGCGGCCCGACGCTGCTTGACCGTACCGCCCGGAAGACCAGGGAGCTGCGCGAGAGCGAGCGCGCCTACCGTCTCGAGCCGGACGCGCTGCGGCAGCTCGACGAGTTGGTCGAGAAGGCGTGGCGGGAGCGGAAGGCCGGCTGAGGAGGCGACGTGAGCAACGACCTTGTCCGGGCGCTCGAACGCGCCCTCGAGCGGAAGCAGATCCTGACGAAAGCGTCCGAGCTGCTCTGCTATGCCTACGACGCCACAGCCGGTGATGAGGGGCGGGTCCCCGACGTCGTCGTGCTTCCCGCCTCGACCGACGACGTGGCGCGCGTCGTACGCATCGCTCGCGACGCCGCTGTTCCGCTCTACGCGCGGGGCGCCGGCACGAGCCTCAGCGGCGGGGCGATCCCCGCGCGAGGAGGGATCGTGCTGAGCACGGCCGGCATGGATGCCGTGCTCGAGCTCGATGTGGAGAACCAGTGCGCGGTCGTGCAGCCCGGGGTCGTCATCCAGCGTCTCAACGACATGGCGGCCGAGCACGGCCTCATGTACCCGCCCGACCCCGGCTCGGTCGCCGTCGCGACCATGGGCGGTAGCATCGCCGAGTGCGCCGGCGGCCTTCGCGGCCTCAAATACGGAGTCACCAAGCACTACGTCACGGGCCTCGAGGTCGTGCTCGCCGACGGCCAGGTGGTGCGTCTCGGCGGCAAGTCGACGAAGAACGTGACCGGCTACGACCTGGTCGGTCTCTTCGTCGGCTCCGAGGGCACGTTGGGCGTGATCACCGAGGCGACCGTGCGCCTGGTGCCGGCGCCGGAGGCACGGGCGACCATGACCGCGGCGTTCGCGCGCAGCGGCGACGCCTCGCGCACCGTCGCCGCGATCGTCGCCGGCAACGTCGTCCCGGCGACGCTCGAGTTCATCGACGCGACGACGCTGCGGCTCGTCGAAGAGTACACGCACGCCGGCCTGCCGACCGACGCGGCGGCGCTGCTGCTCGTCGAGGTCGACGGCCCTCCTGAAGCCGTTGCCCGCGAGGCCGACTTCGTGGAGCGCGTCTGCCGGGAGCACGGCGGCGAGGTCGAGCGCGCCGCGGACGACGAGGCGCGCGAGCGCCTCTGGGCGGCCCGCAGGGCCGCCTATCCGGCGCTCGCGCGCCAGAGCCGCGGCACGATCGTCGAAGACGCCACCGTGCCGCGCAGCCGCGTCCCCGAGATGCTCGCCGCGATCGAAGACATCGCCGATCGCTACCAGCTGACGATCGCCACGGTCGGCCACGCCGGCGACGGCAACCTGCACCCGACCGTCCTCGTCGACCCCGACGATGCGGAGCTCATGGAGCGCGCCCACACCGCCGTCGCCGAGATCTTCCGCACCGCCCTCGACCTCGGAGGCACGCTCAGCGGCGAGCACGGTATCGGTTCAGCCAAGGCGCCCTATCTCGGCTGGGCCCTCGGCGAGGGCGGCCTCAACCTGACGCGCCGCATCAAGGCCGCCTTCGACCCGCAGGACATCCTCAACCCCGGCAAGTTCACCGCGTGAGCGCCGACCGCCCGGCGGACGACTTGCCGACCATCCGCGCGCTCGCCGACGCGGTCGCCATCTGTAACCGCTGCGGCAACTGCCAGGCCGTGTGCCCGGTGTACGCGGAGACCCGCACCGAGCCCGGCGTCGCGCGCGGCAAGGTCCAGCTCGCGGCGGCGATCCTGAGCGGCGACCTGCCGGTCGACCGGGAGACGGCGGCCGCGTTCTCGACTTGCACGACGTGCATGGCCTGTGAGGAGGCTTGCCCGTCCGGCGTGCCCGTGGTCGACATCGTGGCCGCGGCCCGCGCACAGATCGTCGAGACGAGGGGCCTCCCATGGGTGAAGCGCATGGTGTTCGGCGGCGTGAAGCGGCCGGGCATCCTGCGGGCCGCGGCCGACGCGGCGGCTCGCCTGCAGGGCGCGGCCTTCAAGCCCGCGTCCGACCGCGACCTGCGGCGCCTGCGCTTCCCCTACGGGCTGGCGGCCAGACGCGCGTACCCGCCGCTGGCCGCGCGCCCCTTCGCACACCCAGGCCCGCGGCGGAAGGCCCGCGCCGGCCCGCGCGTACTCCTCTTCCCGGGCTGCATGGTCACCTATGTGTATTCGGGCATAGGGCACGCGGCGGTCGAGGTGCTGGAGCGGGCGGGTGTCGACGTCGTCACCCCGCCCGAGGCGGCCTGCTGCGGCGTGCCGCTCGAGGCTCACGGCGACCTCCAGGGCGCGACCGCCTTGGCGCGCCTGCAGCTCGACCAGCTCGAGGGCATGGAGTTCGACGCGCTCGTGGCCGCCTGCCCCACGTGCACGAGCTCGTTCGTCCACCGATATCCGCGGCTGCTCGCCGGGGAGCCGCGGTACGCCGCGCGGGCGCAGCGACTCGCGGCGCGGAGCTACGACATCACGAGCTACCTGGTCGACGTCGTGCGTGTGGCTCCGCCCGCCGGCCGTCTCAACGCCACGGTGACCTACCACGACCCCTGCCATCTCGCACGCGGTCTCGGCGTGACGCGGCAGCCGCGCGAGCTGCTCACCGGCATCCCCGGCGTGCGCCTCAGCGAGATGCGCGAGCCTTCGCGCTGCTGCGGCGGCGCGGGGTCGTTCTCGCTCACGCACCAGGAGCTCTCGCTGGCCATTGGGGCGCGCAAGGCCGCCGACATCGCCCAGACGGGCGCCGAGGTCGTGGCCACGAGCTGCCCCGGTTGTCGCATGCAGCTCGCCGACGTGCTCAGTCAGGCGGGCGACTCCCGGCCGGTCCTGCACATCGTGGAGTTGCTGGCCGCGGCCGTTGGAGGAACACCGAGATGATCATCCACCTGTCGATCCACACGCCGAAGCCGGGGCAGGAGGCCGACCTGATCGCCTCGATGCACCGCTTCGGCGCGGCCGGCACGGGGCAGCCAGGCTTCATCGAGGCTCGCACCTTGCGCGACACTCGTAGGGGCCGCCTCGTCGGCATGGCGCGCTGGGAGGACGAAGCGTCGTGGCGCGCCGGCGTCGAGGCCATGCGCGCCGCGGTCGCCGACGACCCGTTCGACGAGTGGGAAGAGACCGACCCCGAGGGCTTCTTACTCGAGGAGGTCTGAGCCGGCGTTCGGCGGCCCAGGAGACGATCAGGGCGGGGCGGCTCTTCCGGCCGCCCCGCCTTTTCCATCCGAGTTCTGTCGACTCCGCGCCCGCCTTACGGCACCACGAAGTCCTGCGTCGCCGAGATGTGCCCGGCGAGCCGGTAGTGGGCGCCCCCGCTCAGCTGCGTGTAGGTGTAGTCACCGCGCTCCATACCAGGCTTCATTGGAGCGCCGGTCCACGGGTTGTCGGGCCACGGAGTGTCGCTGTCGGGGAAGTAGACCTTGAGTCCGTCGGCAGTCACGATCGACGCCAGCGGGAACTTGTCACCGTTGTCGACGGCCCAACTCTGAATGGCGATCTGCAGTGAGTGGATGCCCTCTTTCAGCTTGTTCACCAGCGCGTGCTCGGCGGCGGGGTCATAGATGGTCACCCCGCGGAAGATCGTCTGCAGCACCTTCGCATCACCGATCTTCTTCACCGGGCAGGTGAGGATGTTGCGGCTCAGGACGATCAGGTCGGCCGATTTGCCGACCTCGAGCGAGCCGGTCTCGGCCTGGACGCCGTTCTGGATGGCGCCGTTGATCGTGAAGCTGTCGATCATCTGCTGCACGGTCACGCGCTCCGCCGGCCAGAGGACGTCGCCCTCCTTGGCCCACTCCGGCCACACGTTGAACCAGCGCATCACCCCGGTCTGGATGGCGTCGAGCGGATCGGGTGGGTACGTGACCGGGTAGTCGCTGCCCGACGCCACGAGCACGCCGTTGTCGAAGAAGCTCTTCATCGGGTACTCGTGGTCCGCACGCCACTTGCCGAGGTACGGCAGCTGCAGCCCGTAGTAGTAGTCGTCCTTGACGAACCAGTACGGTTGCGGCACCGCCGTGACGTTGAGCTGCGCCATGCGCACGTAGTCGGTCGGCGTCACCAGCTGCAGGTGCGTGATGGCTGGCCGCAGCGCCGCCTCGCCGGGCGTCGCCGCCTCGGCGGCGGCGATGGCGTTGAGCGCCATGCTCGTGGCCGCGTCGCCGATGGCGTGGTAGTGGAGCTGGAAGCCCGCTTCTGCCGCATCGACGGAGGCGGTCTGCAGGTCCTTGTATGGCCAGATCGGGGTGCCGGTGGTGCGCGGCACGGTGAGATAGGGCAGATCGAGCACGGCGGTGTGGCCTTCGACGACGCCGTCGACGAAGAGCTTGACGGCGTTGGTCTGGAACAGGTCGGTGCTGTGCAGGGCCCGCTCGACCACGGCGGCCTGGAGCTGCTGGTCGATGGGGCCCCAGTGCGGGTCGAGCTTGAGGGCGGCGCGGAAACGCACGGTCAGGCCGCCCTGGTCGGCAGGTAGCTGGGCGAGCTGCTCGAAGGCGGCGCACTTGTTGTGCCCCAAGATGCCGGTCTCCGAGCCGGGGATCAGCATCGGCTCGAAGACCGTGGTGATACCGAACGGGGCGGCGATGTCGCGGTCGAAGTGCGAGAGACCGTTGACGTACTGATCTACCGTGTAGTCGGGGAGTCTGTTGACGATGAGGTCGGCCGCGGCGTCGCGCAGCGTGCCGGAAGGCACTTTCGTCCCCAGCACGCGCTCGATGACGCCGCCCGTGGGATCTGGAGTCTTGGCGGTGATGCCCGCCAGCTTGAGCGCCGCCGAGTTGCACCAGACGGAGTGCCCGTCTTCCGAGGTGATGGCCGCAGGCCGCAGCTTGATGACGGCGTCGAGCTGCTGCTTCGTGAACCCGTGACGCGGCGCTACGGTGTTGCTCCAGCCCATGCCGCGGACGATCGTGAGGTCGGCATGCGCGGCCGCGAACTTCGCGAGCGCCTTCTGGTAGGCCTTGAGGGTCGGCAGGCCGAAGAGGCTCACGTCATAGAGCTCACCGACGGCGTAGCTGGCGTGCATGTGGCTGTCGATGAAGCCGGGCAGCATGAGCTTGCCGCCGAGGTCGACGGAGGTGGTGCCGGCGCCGACGTAGGCGGCTGCGCCGGCGTCGTCGCCGACATAGACGATGCGACCGTCCTTGACGGCCACGGCCTGCGCCAACGTGTGCGCGGCGTCGGCGGTGTAGACGACACCGTTGGTGTAGACCGTGTCGGCGGGCGCCAGCGCCGGAGCGCCCGCGGCGCCGGCGCCTCCCGCGCCCACGACAACCGCGCCGGCGATGAGCGCGGCCCCGACCGCCAGTGCGAGGAAGGGATACATCAGGCGTTTCACGGCGTACCTCCACGGTCGATGGCCCCGGGGTCGCGGCCGGCGGCCCCTCGACGTGATTATAGTCCCGGCCCGGCCCGCTTGGGTGCCGCGCCGCGCCTCGCCGGACTCCTTTGTGCCGCGGCTCGTTGTATCCTGCAACGAGTCGCGATGGCTCGATTCCGTGTCGGGTAGCGGGAACATCCGGGGAGGTCGCAGTGGAAGGTCTGGCCGACAAGGTCGTTCTGGCCACCGGCGGCTCGTCGGGGATCGGCGAAGCGTGCGCGCGGCGCCTGGCCGCCGAGGGATGTGCCGCCATGGTCGCGGGGCGAGACGAGGCGAGCCTCGTCACTGGCGACTCGTGGCTGGTCGACGGCGGGTACACCGCCTAGGCAGGCGAACGGAGGACATGATGCGACGCTTCGACCTTGACGGCATCGCCCAGGCGCTCCACGCCCTGCGCGCGACGGGCATAAGCTCGACCGACGTCCGCGCCGTCGTGGCCGATGTGCTCCAGGACGTACGCGACCGGGGAGACGATGCGCTGCGCCGCTCCACGGCGCGCTTCGACGGCGTCGAGCTGGCAGCGCCTCTGGCGGTGCCGGGCGAGACCCTGCGGCGCGCCCTCGAGTCGAGCTCCCCGGAGCTGATCGACGCGCTTTCGAAGGCCGCCGAGAACGTGCGCGAATACCACTCGCGGGAGGCGCCGAAGCCCTGGCGAGCGCAGCTTGCCCAGGGCCAGACCGTCGGCCAGGAGATCATGCCCGTGGCCGCCGCCGGCCTCTACGTCCCCGGCGGCCTTGCGAACTACCCATCCTCGGTGCTGATGACGGCCATCCCGGCGCAGGTGGCCGGGGTGGAGAGCGTCGTCGTCTGTTCGCCGCCACGCACGGACGGCTCGGTCCCTCCAGGCGTCGCCGCCCTCTGTGCGCTGCTCGGCCTCGACCACGTCTTCCCGATCGGGGGCGCCCAGGCCGTCGCAGCCATGGCCTACGGCACCGAGTCGGTGCCGCGCTGCGACGTGATCGCCGGTCCCGGCAACGCCTATGTGACCGAGGCCAAGCGCCAGGTGATGGGCGAGGTGGCCATCGACGGGCTGGCCGGCCCCAGCGAGGTGCTGATCGTGGCCGACGCGGAGGCCGAGCCCGAGTGGCTGGCGGCGGACGCCTTGGCGCAGGCCGAGCACGGCGCCGGGGCGATGGGCGCCGTGCTCTCTCTGGATCGCGATCTGAGCGACAGGCTGGAGTGCGAGATCGAGCGCCTGTCGGAGCGCCTGGAGATCGGCAGCGACAACGTCACGATCGTCGATTGCCCGTCGATGGAGGCCGCGATGGAGCTCGTGAACGCCTTCGGCCCCGAGCACCTCGAGCTGCACGTCGCGGCTCCCGGCGAGGCGCTGAAGCAGGTCCGCAGCGCCGGCGCGGTCTTCCTCGGCAGGCACGCCGCGACGGCGTTCGCCGACTACGCGGCGGGCACCAACCACGTGCTGCCCACCGGCGGCTCGGCGCGCTTCAGCCAGGGCCTGTCGGTCGATGCCTTCGTGCGCCGCGTCGGCGTCGTCGAGATCGACGCGGCGAGCGCCCGCGCGCTCGCCCCGCTGGTCTCGACGATCGCGCGCGAAGAGGGACTGCGTGCGCACGCGCTCTCCGCCGAGCTGCGCGGCGCCGGCCCAGGCGAAAAGCGCGGGTAGGGCGCGCCGCCGATGGCCACTCCTGCGACGATGACGCACAGCTCGCGCCGTATGGCGATCATCGCCGACATCCTGCTCTTCAGTGTCGCCATCTTCTGGGGCGCCAACTTCGTCTTCATCAAGTCGGCCGTGGAGCGCACCAGCGCGATCGCCGGGGGCAGCATCGTCGCCGGCACGATGCTGTACCTCCTCCTGCGCTACGTGGTCGCTACCGGCATCTTCGCCGCGGCGCAGCCGAGGAGCTGGCTCAAGGCTTCGCGCCGCGACTGGAAGATGGGCGGTCTGCTCGGCTCCTTCTACCTGACCGCCCTCATCCTCCAGACGATCGGCCTGCAACGCACCTCGCCCGGCGTCTCGGGCTTCATCACGGGGATGAGCATCGCCATGGTCCCCTTCCTTTACTGGGCCGTCGCGCGTCGCTCGCCGGGCAAGTGGCAGATCATCGGCGCGATCGTCGCCACCATCGGCCTCGGGGCGTTGTCACTGCGGGGCGACTTCTCCATCCGCTGGGGCGACGCTATCACCCTCCTCGCGACCCTCTTCTACGCGCTGCACATCATGACCACGGGGTTCTTTGCGCCGAAAGTCGAGCCCACGTCTCTGGCCGTCACGCAGATGATCACGTCGACCGCGGCGCTCGCCGTCCTCACCCCGTTCTTCGTCCACATCACCCTCGACCTGCCCTGGCAAGTGTGGGCCGCCGTCGTCTGGACAGCCCTCAGCGGCACCATCTACGCCTTCTTCATCCAGAGCTGGGCGCAGCGCTACACGACCTCGACGCACGCTGCCATCCTGCTCGGTTTCGAGAGCGTGTTCGCGGCGCTCGCCGGCATCGCCTTCGGCATGGACTCCGTGACCTGGCGCCTGCTGGTCGGCGGGTCCCTGATGCTCAGCGGCGTGTTCATCGTGGAGTTGTTGCCGTCGTCGAAGGGCGTGGTGGCGGAAATCGAGGCGGAGGAAGGGCCGGCGGGGTGAGCGCACCACCGCTGATCGTCATCATCCCATCGCCCGATCGTCACCTCCTCTACCCTGCAGCCACCTTGCGGAACTCGCCTACGGGGTTATACTTCTGGTATGAAGACCGCTATCTCGATACCTGACGATGTGTTCGCCGACGCGGAGCGCCTGGCGCGAACCCTGAACGAGTCTCGCAGCCGGCTCTACAGCCGCGCAGTCAAGGAGTTCGTCGCCCGCCATACGCCGGATCGGATCACGTCGGCTCTCGACGAGGTGTGCGACGGCGTGGACGAGCTCGACGACGGCTTCGCCGGCACCGCCGCCCGGCAGATGCTGCAACGCTCTGAGTGGTGATCTCTCAAGGAGAGATCTGGTGGGCCGATCTTCCGGAGCCGTCGGCGTCCGAACCCGGGTATCGGCGCCCGGTGCTCGTTGCCCAGAGCGACGCTTTCAATCGCAGCCGCATGCGCACGATCGTGTGCGTGCCACTGACCAGCAATCTGCGCTGGGCCGACGCGCCGGGCAACGTCCTTCTTGACGGCGGCGTGACGGGCCTCCCCAAGCCCTCGGTGGCAAACGTGTCCCAGATCGCGACGCTCGATCGAACGTGGCTCACGGACATGGTTGGCAGGCTTCCCGAAGAGAAGCTCGAGCTCGTGCTGTCGGGCATCGACGTGCTTCTCGGTCGGTGAGCACGATGTGGGAGAGCATTTTGGCCTGAGTCCCCGCGGGACCCAACCGGCGTCCGCGTCCGCGTGTAGACTGGTCTGCGAACCGGGTACGGCCTCGATGCCGTCGCCCGTAGGGCACGCTTGGCGGGAGTCGCATGGCCGCACCGACGACGAGATCGCCCTCGTCGAGGAAAGCATCGCATTCACCTGAGTGGCGCACGAGGGCCTCTTCAAGACGAACGCTCGCGAGCCGCCGCCGCTCGAGCGCGAGACCCACCGGCTGCCCAAGGCGCTGACCGGCCGCGCAGGGTGACAATCCGCCGCACTCGTTGCATTCCTCTTGGGGTCGCGGATAATGAGGGTGGGTTCGGGAACCCCGTCAGTCGCTGGAAACAGTGACACCGCGGCAACGCGGCCGACGGCCCGGACCCTTCTCTTTGCCTACCGTCTGCAGAACGCCTGCGCCCACGAGTGGCGCGGGTGAGGCCATGGGCAGATCTTGAGCCCGTATGTCTGCAGGGCCCCACCGGCTGGTCGCCAAAGG
>Ga0209048_10000970_pt1 | contig 30326 bp, 27 predicted proteins | sample FrelakmetCRP12CR_FD_187146 | JGI IMG/M metagenome (GOLD analysis project Ga0209048, IMG submission 187146) | Freshwater lake sediment microbial communities from the University of Notre Dame, USA, for methane emissions studies - CRP12 CR (SPAdes)... | ecosystem: Environmental > Aquatic >... | reverse complement strand
TACTCAGGCAGGCTCCGAAGGCTGCAGGCGCCGCTGCGTGTCGCACTGGTGGCGGGAGAAGCGTCCGGGGATACCCTGGGCGCCGCCCTGATCCAGGCCCTGCGAGGGCTTGCTCCGGACGCGCGGTTCTTCGGCGTGGCCGGGCCTAAAATGGTGGCGGCGGGCTGCGAATGCTGGGAGCCGGCCGAGTCGCTCGCGGTCATGGGCCTGGTTGAAATTTTGCGCGATTTGCCGCGTCTGCTGCGTCTGCGCGCGCGCATCCGGGGACAGTTGCTTCGCGCCAGACCCGATATATTCGTCGGCATCGACGCCCCGGAGTTCAATTTGCGCCTGGCCCGCGACTTGCGGGCTGCCGCCATCCCGACGGTGCAGTACGTCAGTCCGCAAGTGTGGGCGTGGCGCCAGAGTCGCGTGGACAGCATTCATCGTTCGGTCGATCTGGTGTTGTGCCTGTTGCCGTTCGAAAAGCGGTTTTACGATAACCGGGGGGTGGGGGCGGTATTCGTCGGCCATCCGCTGGCGGATGCGATTCCGCTCGCCGTCGACCGCACGCGCGCACGGGCGCAATTGGACCTGCCGGCCGACGCCGAAGTGATCGCCTTGCTGCCCGGCAGCCGGCGCGGCGAGGTCGGGCGTTTGGCACAGGAATTCGCCGCGACGGTCGCCTGGCTCGCCTCACAGCGTCCCAAATTGCGGTTCATCGCGCCCATGGCGAGCCCGGCGACCCGCGAGATCTTCTCCGCAGTGCTGCGGCGCGTTGCCCCGGAAGTTCCGGTGCAGCTCGTCGACGGCCAGGCGCAGACCGTACTGATCGCCTGCAACGCCGCCTTGGTCGCCTCGGGGACGGCGAGTCTGGAGGCGGCGCTGTGCAAGCGGCCCATGGTCGTCGTGTACCGCTTGGGCGCCCTCAGCGCCTGGATCATTAGGCGTCTGAATCTGGTCAAATCCAAGTTCTTTTCACAGCCGAATCTACTTGCGGATCGGCGCGTGGTCGGCGAGTATTTTCAGGAACAAATCGTTCCGGAGGCGATCGGAGCGGAGCTTTTGATGTGGCTGGACGACAGCGGACGACGGGCTGTGTTGGAGCAGGAGTTCGGGAGGCTGCACCTCGAACTCAGGCGTGACGCGAGTGCGCGCGCCGCCCAGGCCATCATGGCGCTGCTGAATTCAGGACGCGCGCCGCCGTCGGGGTCGCCGTGAGGAAGAGAATTGCGGGAGTCGATGAGGCGGGACGCGGGCCTTTGGCGGGGCCGGTGGTCGCTGCCGCGGTGATCCTGCGCCCGGGTCCGGCCATTGCCGGCATCGCCGATTCGAAGCAACTGAGCGCTCCGGCCCGCGCGCGGATAGGCGCTGCGATTCGCCGCCGCGCTCTGTGTTTCGGAGTGGGGTGGGCGGATCCGGCCGAAATCGACGTCCTCAACATCCTGCATGCCACGTTTCTGGCGATGCGGCGAGCGGTGCTGTCGATGACCCACGTCCCGCATCGGTTGCTGGTGGACGGCGACCGGGTGCCGAGCCTCGACGGATTGGGATTTGGGTTGACCGCCACTGCGATCGTCGGCGGCGACGCCACCGAGACGGTCATCAGCGCTGCCTCCATTCTGGCGAAAACCGCGCGCGATCAATATATGGATCGGATGGCGGCGCTATACCCGCAGTACGCGTTCGGCAATCACAAGGGTTATGGAACCGAAGAGCACTGCCGGCTTCTGGCATTGCACGGCCCCTGCCCCTTGCATCGGCGCAGCTTTGCGCCGGTCAAGGCTCTGCTGCCCGAGCGTGGTCTTTCGCCTTGAGCGCCTTGGCTCAATTCGTGCACTTGCGCCTGCACACCGAGTATTCGTTGCTCGATGGAATCGTGCGCGTTCCGGAATTGATGAGCGCGGTCGCCGCTGCGGGGATGCCCGCGGTCGCGCTCACCGACCAAAGCAACCTGTTCGCGATGGTCAAGTTCTACAAGGAGGCGCAGTCGGCGGGCATCAAGCCGCTGATTGGCGTTGACGTTTGGGTGCGCGAGAACGGCGAGCGCACGCCGCCGTCGCGTCTGGTATTTCTCTGCCAAAACCTCCTCGGCTACCGTCAACTCACGCAATTGGTCACCCGTTCGTTTCTCGAGGGACAGCAGCGCGGCGTGCCCATGCTCGATCGCGATTGGCTCGAGCCGTCCGGTGTGCGGGGCCTGATCGTGCTGTCCGGGGGGGCGGAGGGCGATATCGGTCAGGCGTTGGCGCGGGGCAAGGCGGACGAGGCCGTGCGCTGTCTCGCGCGCTGGCAGGATCTGTGCGGCGACCGCTTTTATCTCGAAGTGCAGCGCGCCGGGCGCAGCGGTGAACAGGCTTACGGCGAGGCGGTGCTCGATCTGGCCCGTGAACACGGTGTGCCGGCGGTCGCGACCAACGATGTGCGGTTTTTGACGCGCGCGGAGTTCGAAGCTCACGAAGCTCGAGTGTGCATTCACGACGGCGCGCTGGTCGCCGACCCGAGCCGCACCCGCCGGTATTCGGAGGAGCAGTATCTAAAGACCCCGGCGGAGATGGCCGAGCTGTTTGCCGATGTGCCGGAATTGCTGGTCAACACCGTCGAGATCGCCAAGCGCTGTTCGCTCGAAATCAATTTGGGCTCCCCGATGCTGCCGGCGTACCCGGTGCCGACAGGCGCCACCACCGAGGAATTCTTGCGCCAGGAGGCGCATCGCGGCATCGCTTCCAGGCTCGAGGAAGCGAAGTCGCTGCGCGGCGTGGAGCGGGACGCCGTGGCCTATGCCGCTCGCCTCGATCTCGAACTGGACGTCATCTGCAGCATGGGCTTTGCCGGCTATTTCCTGATCGTGGCCGACTTCATTCGCTGGGCCCGCGGCAACGGCGTCCCGGTCGGACCCGGCCGGGGCTCCGGCGCCGGCTCGTTGGTCGCCTATGTTCTCGGAATCACCGATTTGGATCCGATCGAGCACGATTTGTTGTTCGAGAGATTCTTGAATCCGGAACGCGTCTCGATGCCGGATTTCGACGTTGATTTTTGCATGGAAGGTCGGGACCGAGTCATCGACTACGTGGCCAATAAGTACGGCCGCGAGCGGGTCTCGCAGATCATCACCTACGGCACCCTGGCGGCCAAGGCCGTGGTGCGCGACGTCGGCCGGGTGCTCGGTCACAATTACGGTTACGTCGATAGGATCGCCAAGCTGATTCCCTTCGAGATCGGCATCACGCTCGAAAAGGCACTCGAACAAGAAGACGAATTGCGGCGCTTGTACCAAGCCGATGCGGAAGTGCGCGAACTGATCGACCTGGCGCGCAAGCTCGAGGGACTGGCGCGCAACGCCGGCACGCATGCCGGCGGCGTCGTCATCGCACCGTCGGTGCTCACCGATTTCACCCCTTTGTACTGCGAGGAGGGCAGCACCACGCCGGTTACGCAGTTCGACAAGGACGATGTGGAGGCGGCCGGACTCGTCAAATTCGATTTCCTGGGGTTGCGCACGCTCACGATCATCGAATGGGCGCTCCGCGACATCAACCAGGAACGCGCCATCGCCGGCGAGACGCCGCTGGTGATGAGCGCTTTGCCCATGGACGATGCCGCCACCTATCGGCTGTTGAAGAGCAGCAAGACGGCGGCGGTCTTTCAACTCGAGTCGCGCGGCATGAAGGATCTCATCCGTCGGCTGCAACCAGACCGGTTCGGCGATATCGTGGCCTTGGTCGCATTGTTCCGGCCGGGTCCGCTGCAATCGGGAATGGTCGAGGATTTCATCGCACGCAAGCACGACACCAGCGGCGCGACCATCGATTACCTGCACCCCGATTTGAAGAGTGTGCTGGAGGCGACTTACGGCGTGATTCTCTATCAAGAGCAAGTCATGCAGATCGCGCAAATACTGGCCGGCTACACCCTGGGCGGCGCAGACCTGCTGCGCCGTGCCATGGGCAAGAAGAAACCCGAGGAAATGGCGAAGCAGCGCTCGGTGTTCGTGAGCGGGGCGGTGGCGCGCGGCGTACGCGAGGGGCAGGCCACCCACATATTCGATCTGATGGAGAAGTTTGCCGGTTACGGCTTCAATAAATCTCACTCGGCCGCTTACGCGCTGCTGTCCTATCAGACGGCCTGGCTCAAGGCGCACTATCCGGCGGCGTTCATGGCGGCGGTACTGTCCTCGGACATGGACAAGACCGACAAAGTCGTGACGTTGATCGACGAATGCGCAAGCATGGGCCTGAGCGTGGACCCGCCGGATGTGAACGAATCGGTTTACGCGTTTCGGGTCGCCGGCCCGGCGAGCATTCGTTATGGCCTGGGCGCCATCAAGGGCGTCGGCGAATCGGCGGTGCAGACGATCATCGATGAGCGCAGTGCCAACGGCCGCTTTGTCAGCTTGCCCGATCTGTGCCGCCGCATCGATCTGCAGCGCGTCAATCGGCGCGTTTTGGAGGCCCTGATCCGATCGGGCAGTCTCGACGGCATCGGTCCGAATCGGGCGACGCTCACCGCGGAGCTCGAGCGGGCGATGCATTTGGGCGAACAGAATTCGCGCGCGATGAGCGTCGGGCAGGTCGACTTGTTCGGATTGAGCGCGGCGGAAGACCGCGTGGTCGCCGAATGGAGCGAAGCGCAGCGCCTCGCCGGGGAGCGCGAAACGCTGGGGCTTTTCCTGAGCGGTCATCCGATTACCCCGTACGAGCCGGATCTGAAGTTTCTGACGAGCGCGCGCCTTTCGGATGTCGGCGGACCCAAACCTGCGGCGCCGAGCGGCGAACGCGGCTGGTCGCAAGGCAAGCCGGCCACCGTTGCCGGCCTGGTGCTCGAGATTCGGCGCCGTCCCAATCGAGTCACGCTGATCCTGGACGATCGCACGGCGCGTCTCGAGGTGAGCCTGTACGAGGAGACGTTCCAGCAATATCGCGACATCATCGTCAAAGACGCCATACTCATCGTGGATGGCACGTTGCGCTTCGACGATTTCATCGAAGCCTGGCGTCTGCAAGCCAAGACTCTGATGGACATCGATCGCGCGCGCGAGCGTTTCGCGCGGCGGCTTTGGTTTCGCTGGCCCGAGACATTCGATGGCCCGCAGGGCATGAACCGCTTCGAAGAAATCCTCAAACCCTATTTGACGGGCCCTTGCGGGGTGAGCGTGGTGGTCGACCGGGCAACCTATGCCGGGCGGCTCAATTTGGCCGATGCCTGGTCGATTCGTGCGTCGCGCGCGCTTCTGGATAAACTAACGGCGCTTGTCGGCCGCGACGGCTGGTATTTGGTGTATGGTCCGCGAAACGATATCCGAGACGAGGAAACTTCTTCATGGCGATGAATTTTCTGGAATTCGAACAGCCCATCGCCGAGCTGGAGGCGAAGATCGAGGAATTGAAATTCTTGAGTTCGGACGCCAGCGTCAACATCGCCGAGGAGGTCAAACGGCTGCAGCAAAAGAGCCGGGCTTTGACCACCAGCATATTTTCGAACCTGTCGCCCTGGCAGATCACGCAGCTGGCGCGTCATCCGCAGCGGCCCTATACGCTCGATTACTTGTCGATGATCTTTACCGATTGGCAGGAACTTCATGGCGATCGCATGTACAGCGACGATTTGGCCATCGTGGGCGGTTTGGCGCGTCTCGATGGCATGCCGGTGATGGTGATCGGCCACCAAAAAGGCCGTGACACCAAGGAGCGGGTGAGGCGCAACTACGGCATGCCGAAGCCCGAGGGCTATCGCAAGGCGCTGCGCCTGATGCGCATGGCCGAACGCTTTCGAATTCCGCTCATCACGCTGATCGACACGCCCGGCGCCTATCCCGGCATCGGTTCTGAAGAGCGCGGGCAAAGCGAAGCCATTGCGAGAAATCTGTTCGAGATGTCCAGTTTGGCGGCGCCGATACTCTCGGTGGTGATCGGCGAGGGGGGGTCGGGCGGTGCGCTCGCCATCGGCGTGTGCGACCGGCTCGTCATGCTGCAGTTCAGCGTGTACTCGGTGATTTCTCCGGAAAGCTGCGCTTCGATCTTGTGGAAGAGTACCGACAAAAAAGAGGTGTCCGCCGATGCCATGGGCGGAACGGCCGAGCGGCTATATAAATTAGGGCTGGTTGATGAGGTTCTGAAGGAGCCGCATGGGGCCGCGCACCGCGATCCGCAAGCCATGGCGGACACCTTGAAACAGGGCATGATCAAGCATTTGGCGGAACTTTGTAATCAACCCGTAACGACGTTGCTGGATACACGCCAGGCCCGCTTGCGCGGATTCGGTGTATTCCGCGACGCCTGAATGGCGGTGAGCTTCGGCGCGGCATTGCTGCAGGCCGTGCTGGACGAGCACGTGCCTGCGGCCGCGACGGGATTGGTGGTGGCGGTGAGCGGCGGCGCCGACTCGGCGTGCTTGTTGGCCGCCATCGCGCAATTGGCGAACCCATCCCCCGGCGGCACTTCCGGCAGCCTAGCGCCCCGGCGCGAGGCGCCGCGCAGCGCGCGGGGATTGCCAATCCGGGCGGTGCATGTGGATCACGGATTGCAGGCTGCAGCCGCCGTCCTGCGCGAGGCCGGCGCCGCGCTCTGCGCGCGCCTGGGCATCCCGCTGTGCGTGGTGCCGGTCGCCGTCGAGACCGGCGGAGGCGTGTCGATCGAGGCGGCGGCGCGCGATGCGAGGTACTTAGGCCTCGCTCGCAATCTGCGGCCGGGCGAATGCCTGTTGACCGCGCATCATGCGCAGGATCAAGCCGAGACGCTGCTGTTGCAGCTATTGCGCGGCGCAGGCCTTGCCGGCCTGTCGGCCATGCCGATGTGCCGGCCCTTCGGCGGGGGATGGCATCTGCGCCCACTGCTCGGGGTGGCGCAGAGGGACCTGCGCGAGTTCGCTAAAGCCCATGCCATCACCGGGGCCGACGACCCCATGAACCGCGATCCGCGATTCGACCGCGCCTATTTACGATCGCAACTGTGGCCGCCGATCGAGAGACGGTGGCCGGGTGCGGCCAACGTGCTGTCGCGAACCGCGCGACATCTGGCGGAAGCGCGGCAATTGCTGGATGAGATCGCTGCGGTGCAGGCCGGTAGGCTGCGGGATGGAGAGGCGCTCATCGTCGCCGGTTTGCGCGCGCTGGCGCCGCTCGAGCAGATCAATACCGTGCGCCAATGGCTGCACGCGGCGGGGGTCACCCCGCCGCCGACACCACGCCTGACCGAGGCCTTAAGGCAGATATTCGCGGCCGGCCCGGATCGTTTGCCGGCGATCGTGTGGGGCGAGTTTGCCCTGCGCCGCTATCGCGGGCGCCTGTTCGTCACCAAGGGTCCGGCGCCCTCGCTGGGCGCGCCGCGGGAATGGCCGCTCGCGCACGGATTGCCGCTCGAACTGGGTCCCGGGCTCGGCCGGATGCAGTGGGCGCCGCAGCTCGGCGGCCTGGATGCGGACAGGCTGCCGCGGACCTTGAGCGTGCGGCAGCGTCGGGGCGGAGAGGCACTGAAAGTCGGCCTGTGCGCCAAGACGCAAAGCGTGCAGCATCTTTGTCAATCCGCGGGAGTGCTGCCGTGGATGCGCGATGCGCTGCCCTTTGTCTACGCGCACGACGTGCTGATCGCCGTCGGCGATCTGTGGCAGGACGCGCGCTGGCGAGTGGCCGCGGGCGCGCCCGGGTATGCATGCCGCTGGGAGGGAGCGCCGGTAATGGCCTAATCCGATTGTGGCAAAGGGTGCGATCTGGTAACCTGAACTCCCGTCGAATTCCAACAATTCCCTTTTGGTTGTGATCGCAGACGCCTGTTTCATGCGGCATGCGACTATTTAGCGGCGGTGACCCATCATGACTCGATTCGTTTTCGTCACCGGCGGCGTCGTTTCCTCGCTTGGCAAGGGCATTGCATCCGCTTCATTGGGAGCCATTCTCGAGGCGCGCGGCCTGAAGATCAGCATGGTGAAGCTCGATCCCTATATCAATGTGGATCCCGGCACCATGAGCCCGTTTCAGCACGGGGAGGTGTTCGTCACGGCGGACGGCACCGAAGCGGATCTGGATCTCGGTCACTACGAGCGGTTCGTGCGCACCACCACGGGCCGCAACAGCAATTTCACCACCGGCCGCATCTACGAAAGAGTCATCGCCAAAGAGCGGCGTGGCGACTATCTCGGTGCGACGGTGCAGGTGATTCCGCACATCACGGATGAAATCAAGTATCGGATACGCATGGGAGCCGGCAACGCGGATGTGTGCATGGTCGAAATCGGCGGTACGGTGGGCGACATAGAATCCCTGCCGTTCCTCGAGGCCATTCGTCAAATGGGAGTCGAACTGGGGCGCAACCACGTCTTGTACATGCATCTGACCCTGGTGCCCGTCGTCGGGGGATCCGGCGAGATCAAGACCAAACCGACGCAGCATTCGGTCAAGGAGCTGCGCGGCATCGGAATTCAGCCGGATATCTTGTTGTGCCGGTGCGCGCACTCGCTGCCCGACGAGCAGCGCCGAAAAATTGCGCTGTTTACCAACGTCGAGGAGCGCGCCGTGATATCCGCGGTCGACTCGGACGACATTTACAAGATACCGATGCTGCTGCACGAGCAGGATCTGGACGACATCGTGGTGGACAAGCTGCGCTTGGAGGCGACGGCGACGGACTTGTCCGAGTGGCGTGCGGTGGTTGCGGCCAAGCAGAATCCCGAGGCCGTGGTCGATATCGGCATGGTCGGCAAATACGTGCAGATACGAGATTCGTACATTTCCTTGAACGAGGCGCTCATGCACGGCGGCATCGCCACCCGCACGCGCGTCAACATTCATTATTTCGAATCGCAGGACATCGAGCGCAATGGACCGTCGGAGCTTTCGAAATTGGACGCCATACTGGTGCCCGGCGGCTTCGGCGACCGGGGCATCGAGGGCAAGATCCAGGCGATTCGCTTTGCGCGCGAGAACCGCATTCCGTTTCTCGGCATATGCCTCGGGATGCAGCTCGCAATCATCGAATATGCGCGCAACGTGCTGGCGCTGAAGGGCGCCAACAGCACCGAATTCGACCGCGCCACCAATCATCCGGTGATCGCCTTGATCACGGAGTGGCAGGACCTGGCGCGCGGTCAGCAAGTCAGGGACGAGAAGTCCGATCTGGGCGGCAGCATGCGCTTGGGCGCGCAACAGGCGCGCCTGGTTCCCGGTTCGCTGGTGCACACGCTATACGGCAAGGACGCGATTTACGAACGGCACCGCCACCGCTATGAATTCAACAATCATTATCTCGATGAATTGGCGGCCGCCGGCTTGATCTTTTCGGGATTTTCGGCCGACGGACTGGTGGAATTCATCGAGCTCAAGTCTCATCCGTGGTTCGTGGCGAGCCAGTTCCATCCGGAGTTCACCTCGACGCCGCGCGACGGACACCCGTTGTTTGCCGGGTTCATTCGGGCCGCGCGGGAATATCGCGCCGCTCTGCAACCGGGACGCGCGACTGCATGAAGCTCGGTTCGTTCGAGGTCGGGCCCGACCGACCGATCTTCTTGATTGCCGGACCCTGTGTCATCGAGAGCGAGTCGTTGGTCATCGAGGTGGCCGGCCGCCTGCGCGAGATGACCGCGTCTCTCGGCATTCCTTTCATCTTCAAGGCCTCGTTCGACAAGGCCAACCGTTCCTCGGTGCGGAGCTTTCGGGGTCCCGGCATCGAGGCGGGTCTCAAGGCGCTGGCCCTCGTTCGCCGGCAAATCGGCGTCCCGGTGCTCACCGATGTGCACGAGGACACGCCGCTGGCGGAGGTGGCCGAGGTCGTCGATGTATTGCAGACGCCGGCGTTTCTTTGCCGCCAGACCAACTTCATCGTCGCCGTGTCTTGCCTGCAAAAGCCCGTGAACATCAAGAAAGGGCAGTTCCTGAGCCCATGGGAAATGCAGAACGTGGTCGACAAGGCTCGCTCCACCGGCAATTCGCAGATCATGGTGTGCGAGCGAGGTTTTTCCTTCGGCTACAACAATTTGGTATCCGATATGCGCTCGCTGGCGGTGATGCGTAGGACCGGCTGTCCGGTGGTGTTCGACGCCACGCATTCCGTGCAGCTGCCGGGTGGCAAGGGTGAGTCGTCGGGCGGGCAGCGCGAATTCGTGCCCGTGCTTGCGCGCGCGGCCGTGGCGGCCGGCGTCTCCGGTCTATTCATGGAGACTCATCCCGATCCGGCCAAGGCATTGTCGGACGGACCCAACGCATGGCCGCTCGACCGCATGAGTTCGCTGTTGGCCACCCTCGTGGATCTGGACAGAGCCGTAAAGAAAACGCCATTTGAGGAATCCCTGCTATGAGCCGAATCGCCGAAGTTAGAGGCCGTGAAATCATCGATTCGCGCGGTAATCCCACGGTCGAGGCCGATGTGGTGCTCGATTCCGGGGCGTTCGGTCGGGCGGCGGTGCCCTCCGGCGCGTCCACCGGCTCGCGCGAGGCCGTCGAACTGCGCGATGGCGACCCAAAGCGCTACATGGGCAAGGGGGTGCGCAAGGCGGTGGGGCACATCAACGAGGCGATTCGCCGCGTGGTCGTGGGTCTGGATGCGCAGGATCAGCGCGGGCTCGATGAAAGGCTGATCGCGGCGGACGGCACCGACGACAAATCGAAACTCGGCGCCAACGCCATCTTGGCCGTGTCGCTCGCCGCAGCGCATGCCGCCGCAAGCGATCGCGCGTTGCCCCTGTACCGCCACTTGGGCGGCGACGGCGATCTGACCATGCCGGTTCCGATGATGAACATCATCAACGGCGGTGCCCATGCCGACAACAGCATCGACATTCAGGAGTTCATGATTCTGCCCATGGGCGCGCCGTCGCTGTCCGAAGCGGTGCGCTACGGGGCCGAGGTGTTTCATACGCTGAAGAAGGTGCTGCATTCCAAAGGGCTCAATACCGCGGTCGGCGATGAAGGCGGTTTCGCCCCCGATCTGCCGTCGAACGAGGCCGCATTGGCCACCATCCTGGAGGCCATCGATGAGGCGGGATATCGGCCCGGCAAGGACATCTACCTGGGACTGGACGTGGCCAGCAACGAGCTGTACCGGGACGGGATGTACGAACTCGAATCGGAGGGGCGCAAATTCACGGCCGGTGAATTTGCCGATTACCTGGCGGGATTGGTTGCCAAATACCCGATCGTCACGATCGAAGACGGTATGAGCGAGGGCGACTGGGACGGCTGGGCGGTGCTGACGCGCAAGCTCGGACACAAAGTGCAGCTCGTGGGGGACGACGTTTTCGTGACCAACACCAAGATATTCGCCGAGGGGATTTCCCGAAAGATCGCCAATGCGATTCTCATCAAGCCCAACCAGATCGGCACCTTGACTGAGACCGTCGCGGCCATCGACATGGCGGCGGGGGCCCGATATGCGGCGATCGTGTCGCACCGATCCGGGGAGACCGAAGATGCAACCATCGCCGATATCGCGGTGGCGACCGCCGCCACTCAAATCAAGACCGGTTCGATGTCGCGTGCCGATCGAACTGCCAAATACAATCAGCTGCTGCGCATCGAAGCGCAGCTGGGTACCCGCGCCCGGTTCGCGGGGATGAGCGCACTGGCGGTTCCGGTTTCTTAAGAATTCGTGCTAAGCTCCTGTCCCCATGAGGGTTTTCTCTTTCGGACTGATCTTCTTTCTGGCCCTGCTGGAATACCGGGTATGGGTCTCCGAGCGAGGCATGCGCGAGGTCTGGCGGTTGAACGCTTCGATCGAAGCGCAGCGCGCCGCCAACTCGGAACAGCGTGAGCGCAATCGTCAATTGCTCGCGGAAGTGACTGATTTGAAAGTGGGCCTTACGGCGCTGGAGGAACGCGCGCGCAGCGAACTCGGCATGGTGGGCAACAGCGAGACCTTCTACCAAATCGTGACTCCGGCTACACCCGCGCCTGCCGCGCCAGCGACCGAAATTACAGCGCGCGCGCAGTGATTTAAGTGACAGAGGGCGTCGCAGCTCGCCGCGTGTTCGCAGTCGTGCCGGCCGCCGGCCGAGGCGAACGCTTCGAAACGGCATCGGCGGGCAACGTGGCGGCGGCCCGGTCGCTACCCAAGCAATATGCATCGCTCATGGGTGCGAGCGTGCTCGAGTGGTCGCTGCGCTCCTTGCTGGGCGAACCGCGCATTGCCGGCATCGTCGTCGTACTGAGCGCCGGGGACACACATGGAATCGGTCTGATCGCGTCGCGGAACGATCCGCGCTTGACCACCGCAATTGGCGGCGCAAGCCGCCAGGAATCCGTGATGAACGGCCTGCAAGCGCTTGGCAATCAAGCGGCGGATGAGGATTGGATTCTGGTGCACGATGCGGCGCGTCCCTGCTTGAGCGCCGGCGATGTGCGGGCGTTGATCGATGCGTTGGCCGGCTGCGGCTGCGGGGCAGTGCTCGCGGCGCCGATCTTCGACACCGTAAAACGCGAGCGCGGCGGTGTGGTGAGTGAAACGCTGGACCGCGTCGGCCTGTGGCGCGCCTTGACGCCGCAGGCGTTCGGCTTCGCGGCGATCAAAGCTGCGCTGGGAGACGCCATCCGGTCGGGGCATTCGGTGACCGACGAGGCCCAAGCCATGGAGCGAATGGGGAATCGGCCGTTGCTGGTCAAGGGTTCGCCGTTCAACATCAAGGTGACTCACGCGGAAGATCTGGCCGCGGCGGCGGGAATACTGCAATTTGGGGAGACCAATGTGATGCCCCGCAAGATCAGAATCGGTCAGGGCTTCGATGTGCATGCCTTTGGCGTGGGCGCACACGTCGTGCTCGGGGGCGTGCGGATCGCCTACCATCGGGGCGTGGTGGCGCATTCCGACGGGGACGTGGTGATCCACGCCTTGTGCGACGCCGTGCTGGGCGCTCTCGGCGAGGGAGATATCGGCCGGCATTTTCCCGATAGCGACCCGCGCTACCGGGGAGCCGATAGCCGCGTTTTCTTGCGCGAAGTGGCCGCTCTGATGCGCGCGGCGGACCTGCGGGTCGTCAATGCCGACATCACGGTAATGGCCGAGGCGCCGCGTATTGGCGAGCATCGCGCCGCGATGGCTGCGAATCTCGCCGCCGATCTCGATACCGCCGCCGGATGCATCAACATCAAGGCCACCACCACGGAGCGCCTGGGATTCATCGGACGGGGCGAGGGCATTGCCGCCTCCGCCGCCGTCCTGCTCGAAAGCTGAGGATTCTTAGGATATCCGCGAACATGGGCATCGTTCGAGTCGGAGGTTGATTAGGCGCGCAGCAACACGTACACCGCGCCGGTGCCCCCGTCAATCGCGCGTGCCGAGCTGAACGCCATGACGTCGGCGTGGCGGCGCAGCCACGCATCGACCGCAATCTTCAAAATGGGGCCGCGCGCACCCGACCGATAACCCTTGCCGTGAATGATCCTGACGCAGCGATGTCCCGCGTCGCAATTGAACGCGAGGAACTCGGCGAGCTGGTCACGGGCCGCGGATTGACTCAGGCCGTGCAAGTCCAGTTCGTCTTCGATGGGATAAAGGCCGCGGCGCAAGCGGCGCAGCACCTGCGTTCGCACGCCGGGCCGCCTGAACGCCAGGGCGTCGGCGCCGCCGATGGAGTCCAGTGCCGGCGAACCGGCATCGCCGAGGTGCGCGGCGGCGACCAGAGGCATGGTTTCGTGCAACTCGCTGCGCGCATGAGCGCGGCCCGGTGCGCGCCGAGGCACGCGAGTGCGCGGCCTTTCGAGTCCCGCGGGCTTCGGCGTCTGCTGCAGCGGTTTTACATCACGCACGGCGGCGCGAAATGTCATCGCATCGTCTTCGGCGACATCGGCGGCGGGGTGCGTAGAGCGCTTCTTGTCCATTGCGTTGTCGATCCGCTATCCGGGTATCCGGCGTTGCAGTATAGTCCGCTGGGCGCAGCCCGCCATCATCGGGCGAGCCGGTGTCACGTCAGGCGGCAAATAAATCCTGTGAAAATTCTTCTTTCTAACGACGACGGCTACCGCGCTCAAGGTTTGGAGACTCTCAGGCAGGCACTGAGGCCGTTGGGCGCCGTCACGGTGGTTGCTCCCGATCGCAATCGCAGCGGCGCGAGCAATTCGCTCACTCTCGACGTGCCGGTGAGCATCGCGCCCTATGACACGGATTGCTATTACGTCAACGGCACCCCGACGGATTGCGTGCACCTGGCCATTTCCGGCCTTTTCGAGTTCGAACACGACATCGTCGTCTCGGGGATCAACGACGGAGCGAATCTCGGGGACGATACGTTGTACTCGGGCACGGTTGCGGCCGCCATCGAGGGGCGCTTTCTCGGACTTCCCGCCATCGCGGTGTCGCTGTGCGTCGAGCCGGCAAGCCCGCGCAACTTTGCGAGCGCCGCAATGGTCGCCGCGCAGTTGATCGAGCGCATGTCGATCGAACCCCTGCAGGGGCCGGTCATGCTCAACGTGAATGTGCCGGACCTGCCGCCCGGGAAATTGCGTGGGATCAAAGTGACGCGCCTCGGCAGCAGGCACCGCAGCAAACCGATTGTGCCCGCCAAGGACCCGCGCGGCCGCGACGTGTATTGGGTGGGATCCTCGGGGGCCGGCCAGGACGCGGGTCCGGGCACCGATTTTCACGCCATTGCCGAGGGTTTCGCGTCCATCACTCCATTGCAGATCGATTTGACGCGCCACGCGGCTCTGCCCGAACTCGAGCGCTGGCTCAAGCTTGAGTAGCTTCACGGAAGGGCCGCGCCTGAGCGGCATTGGCATGACCTCGGCCCGGACCCGGGAGCGGCTGGTGCAGCGGCTGCGGGAACAGGGCATCGTCGACCAGCCTGTGCTCGATCGAATACGCAATGTGCCGCGGCATTTGTTCATGGACGAAGCGCTTGCCACTCGCGCCTACGAGGACACGGCATTGCCGATCGGCTTTGGCCAGACGATCTCGCAACCCTATGTGGTGGCGCGGATGACCGAGGCGCTGCTCGAGGCGGGACCTGCGCCCAGGGTGCTCGAGATCGGCACCGGATGCGGCTACCAGACAGCCGTGTTGTCGCCATTGGTGATCGAGATTTACACCATCGAGCGCATCGCAAGCCTGGTGGCGCGGGCACGGCGCTCGCTGCGCGAGCTCAAGATTCGCAATGTGCATTTTCGTCACGACGACGGCAACGTCGGGTGGTTGGCGCGCGCACCCTTCGACGGGATTCTGTTGACCGCCGCGCCGCACGCGGTTCCCCTGGCGCTGTTCGAGCAACTTAAGATCGGCGGCCGTTTGATCGCGCCGGTGGGACCCGATGGGCGCCAGGAGCTCATGCGCTACACCAAGAGCGAAGCGCGCGTGCAAAGTGAATCCTTGGGCGCGGTGAGCTTCGTCCCCTTGCTGTCGGGACTGCAGCGCTAGACATAGGCTCCTGGGTGCGCATCACGCAAGTGATCGTTGTCATCGGACTCAGCTGCGTCTTGGGCGCAGGCTGCGCCTCGAGTGGCCGTTACCAGCCCGACACCTATGTGGTCCAGCCGAAAGATACCCTGTACAGCATCGCCTGGCGCCACGACCTCGACTATCGCGATTTGGCGCGATGGAACCGCATCGGAGCGGACTTTCGCATTGCCGTCGGCCAGGTACTGGTGCTGCCGCCCGCCGCCGGCGCCTCGCCCGCGGTTCGTACGCCGGCGAGTTCGGTGACTCATGCGCACGATGTGCCGCTCGTGGGGGCAGCGCCGCCGCTCAAGAAAGCGCCGGCCGGCGGCGCCTCGAGCACGAGCGGATCGGTGCTCTCGAGTTCGAGCCGATCGGCAGGCATGCCGGGTGAGTCGATGCGCTGGTTATGGCCGACCGAGCATCCGGTGCCGCCCCGACCGGTACCGGGCGGCGGCATATTGCTGCTGGGGCAACTGGGGCAGGTGGTGCGCGCGGCTTGTGCGGGCCGGGTGGTGTATGTCGGCAGCGGTCTTCGGGGTTACGGCAATTTGGCCATTATCAAACACGGCGACAATCTGCTCTCCGCGTATGCGCACAACAGCGAACTCAGCGTGATCGAAGGCCAGGATGTGGCCGGTGGACAGCCCATCGGGCGCATGGGAGCCGGGCCGCATCAGATCGCCGCGCTGTATTTCGAAATTCGCTTAAACGGCAAGCCGGTGGACGCTCTGGCATATTTAAACGATGTAAGGTAATTTATTGATAAAATTCGTAAAATATTGATTTATATTATATAAATTAACGATTTATGGTCGATCCACGGAGCTTGCAGGCTCTCAGAGCGTGTGTTTAACTGTGTCACCTCTTGGGAAACGCCATTCGCGAGGCGCTGCGATTAGACACGGTCAGGGAAAAAAGATAATAAAATCAAGTAGAAATAGAATAATTCTCATACCAAATTAACTCTTGTCGCCAGCGCCTCGCCATTTTCTTCGTTCTTCGCAATCTGTATCCAACCGAAGACAAACTTCGGTTAGGGAAACAGCAGTGCAGCCACTCGCCGGCGTTCGGCAATTAGGACGTTGAAGGTCCGGCACGCCGCGCCGGTGTCCATGACTTCGAAACCGATTCCCTTCGCCAGGAACTGGGCAGCGAAATTTGCCGCTGGGAACGATTGCCTGGCGCCCGTTCCGAGCAGCACCACGTCGGGTTCATGGGCGAGGAGCAGGTCGGCGTGCATCGGCACGAGTTCCTCGGCCGCGCCGATTGCGGGTCCCGGAACGACCGCCGACACGCTCACGATCAGCGGGCCGCGATAGATCTCCTGATTGACCTTGATCGCCCCCCCGCCGTAGGCACGGATGACGTTGATTCCCGAACTTGAGTCCTCGGTGAAGCGCACCCGTTAAGATAAGCATATTCACAGCGGGTTGTCCCTTGTCCACCGTATATATTCGTTTTGCCGCGGGCCCACCGTCCACGCTGGTGCGCGCACCCTTGCTCGAGCGGCTGCTCGCGCGTGCCGATGCCGAGGCATGCGAAGATCACTGGCGCGCGCGCGCCTTTCGCGTCATCGCTCCCGGGGCGCCGCTGCCGGCGATAGCGACGGCTGCGTTGCATGGTCACGTGCATGATCGGTTTGGCGCGTGGGCGCTGATCGCTTCGCCGGTTCACCTCGTTGCGGGCATGAGCAGCGTGAGCATGCCGGCCGGAGGCATCCTCGATATCGAGCCTGCGGAAGCCGAACTGTTGGCCGCGGATTTCAATCGCGTCTTCGAGGGCGCCGGCGTGCGTTTGATCCGGGGAGCCGCGGCCCCCTTGCTGTGCCTGTTCGATGCGCCGCTGTGCGCGACGACAACCGATCCGCAGGACGTGTTGGGCGAGAACATCGGCGAGTTTCTTCCGCGCGGGGCCGATTCGGCGCGCCTGCGGCGTCTCATGAGTGAAATCGAGATGTGGCTGTTTGAGCACATCGTGAATGAAGGGCGCCGGGCGCGCGCAGCGCCGCTGATCAGCGGACTGTGGCTCTGGGGCGGCGGCCCGAGCGATTCTTCGCTGCCGCCCGTGCAAGGATGGGCCGTCGGTGCCGATCCGTTGTTCGCGGCCTTCGCCGGACCGGGGCGGATCACGGGCACCTCAGGATCCGGAGTGGCGGTGATTACCGATTGGCCGGGCTCGGCCGGTTGGCGCCATGCGGAGCGGAATTGGCTTGCACCGGCAGCCGGCGAGCTGCGGTCGGGACGGCTCAAACGGCTCGATTTGTCGGCCGGGCGGCGTTGCTTCAGCGTGAGCGGGCGCGGCATGCTGCGTTTTTGGAGGCGGCCGCGGCCATGGTGGGAGTCGTTTGATACGCGCGCCGCCGAAGGAGACCGGTGAATGCCCGCGCCAGAGATTCGCAGGCGACCGGAGACCGCGGCGGTCGATTTTGGTGCCGACGTGCATCCGATCTTGCGCCGGGTGTATGCGGCGCGCGGCCTTTCGCACCGCGAGGATCTCGATCTTTCGCTGGATCGGCTGCTGCCGGTGAGTTCGCTGGAGAGAGTCGAGGCGGCGGCGGATCTGCTCGCTTCGCACCATCGCTCCGGCCGGGTGCTGGTGGTCGGGGACTTCGATGCCGACGGGGCGACCGGCACTGCAGTCATCGTGCGCGCGTTGCGTTCCCTTGGGTTTGCGCACGTCGATTTCCTGGTTCCCAATCGATTTCACTTCGGCTACGGGTTGACGCCCGAAATTGTCGCGCTGGCCGCGACCCGCGATCCGTCCTTGATCCTCACCGTGGACAACGGTGTGTCCAGCGTCGAGGGTGTCGAGGCTGCCCGGGCTCTCGGAATTCCGGTATTGATCACCGATCACCATTTGCCGGGCGCGGTATTGCCGCGGGCACAAGTCATCGTGAACCCAAACCTCGTGGGCTCAAGCTTTGCCAGCCCCGCGTTGGCCGGCGTCGGAGTCGCCTTCTATGTCGTCGCGGCCCTGGCCAGAGCGCTGGGCCGGTCCGATTTTCGCGCCTCGGATCTGCTGGACCTGGTGGCGCTGGGGACCGTCGCCGACGTGGTGCCTCTCGACCGCAATAACCGGGTGTTGGTGGAGCAGGGGTTGCGGCGAATTCGCGCCGGCCGCTGCGTGCCGGGAATCCGTGCGCTGCTCGAGTCGACCGGCCGCCGGCTCGCCGAGCTCACGGCGGCCGATCTGGGATTTGCGGTCGCGCCTCGATTGAACGCGGCCGGCCGCCTGACCGATATGAGCGTGGGCATCGCGTGCCTGCTCGCCGATGATGCGCAGCAGGCCGCAGCGCTCGCAGCGCAGCTCTCCAAGCTTAATGAGGAGCGGCGCGAAATCGAGCAGCGCATGCAGCTCGAGGCGATCGACCTCGCCGCCGCGGTGCGCTTCGGCGCCGCCGGCAGCGAGACGCTCGGACTGTGCCTGTTCGATGAAAGCTGGCACCAGGGGGTGGTGGGGTTGGTCGCGGGAAGAATCAAGGACCGCCTGCATCGACCGGTCATCGCCTTCGCGCGCTCCGAGGGCGCATCGCTGCGCGGTTCGGCACGCTCGGTCTCCGGCATCAACATCCGCGATGCACTCGATAGCATCGCCACGCGCCACCCCGGAATGATCGACAAGTTCGGAGGACATGCCATGGCCGCGGGGATGACCCTGCAGGAACCGAACCTGGAGATGTTTCGCGTCGCCTTTGCGCACGAGATTGCGGCGCGCGCCGACGTGGAATCGTTGACCGGCGTCGTTCACAGCGACGGAGAATTGGCGGCCGCGGAATTGTCGGTGGAGACGGCCCGCATGTTGCGCGCCGCGGGTCCTTGGGGTCAGGGGTTCCCGGAGCCGGTCTTCGACGGCAGTTTCACCGTAACCGACGCACGAATCGTCGGCGGGCGGCATCTCAAGCTGCAGCTGCGCGAGAGTTCCGCCGCCGGTCGCGCAGCGCGCACTGCACCGCTCGACGCGATTGCCTTCGGCTACCTCGGCGGGGCCATGGAGGATCCGTCGCTTCGCTGCGGTGTCGAGGTGAGCCTCGCATACCGTCTGGAGGTGAACGAGTGGAACGGCGCGGAACGCCTGCAGCTCAATTGTCAGCACATGAAGATCCGCTAGCCATGTGTGCTAAAGTAGAGCGCCATGGAGCTCAACCAACTCAAACGATTCATCAAAGATCTCGAGGAGCGCACCGACTCTTTGAGGAGGTATCTTTGATTACGACAACAAGCTCGAGCGGCTGCAGGAAGTAACCCGCGAACTCGAGCAGCCCGGTATCTGGGACAACGCCGAGCGCGCGCAGGGTTTGGGCAGGGAGCGCGCGAAACTCGAACAGGTCGTCGCCGGCTTGGACCGTCTGACGCGCGGGTTGCGCGATTCCGGCGAGATTTTGCAGTTGGCCGCCGACGAAGGCGACCAGTTCGCGGCCGCACAGATCGAAACCGACGCGACGGCGTTGGCCGCCGCAGTCGAACAGCTCGAATTCCAGCGCATGTTTCCCGGCAAGATGGACTCGCACAACGCGTTTCTGGACATTCAAGCCGGCGCCGGCGGAACCGAAGCCCAGGATTGGGCCGCGATGCTGTTGCGTATGTATTTGAAATGGGCCGACCGGCATGGGATTGCCACCGAGATCATCGATCAGAGCGGCGGCGAGGTGGCCGGCATCAAGGGCGCGACCGTCAGCATGACCGGGGATTACGCCTACGGGTGGCTGCGCACCGAGACCGGAGTGCACCGCTTGGTGCGCAAATCGCCCTTCGATTCCGGAAATCGCCGGCATACGTCTTTCGCATCCGTGTTCGTGTCGCCCGAAGTCGACGACGACATCGATATCGAGATCAATCCGGCGGATCTGCGCACCGACGTCTACCGTTCGAGCGGCGCCGGGGGGCAGCACGTGAACAAGACCGAATCGGCGGTGCGTATCACTCACATGCCGAGCGGCATCGTGGCGGCCTGCCAGAGCGAGCGCAGTCAGCACAAGAACCGCTCGACCGCGATGAAGATGCTCAAGGCGAAACTGTACGAGCTGGAGTTCAATAAACGCAACGCGGCGGCGAAGGTGCTCGAGGATTCCAAGTCGGACGTGAGCTGGGGCAATCAGATTCGCAGCTACGTTCTCGATCAGTCGCGCATCAAGGATCTGCGCACCGGGGTGGAAGTGGGCAATACCACCGCGGTGCTCGACGGCGCGCTCGATGAATTCATGCAAGCCAGCCTGAAGCAGGGACTATGACGGACTCCGACGAGAACCATTTGATAGCCGAGCGCCGCGCAAAGCTCGCCAAATTGCGCGAGCGCGGCGGCGCGTTCCCGAACGGTTTTCGCCGCAACGCTCTGGCGGGCCGGCTGCTCAGCGCAAACGCAGACAAGGGCGCCGAAATGCTCGAGGCGGAGGCGAATCGGGTGAGCGTGGCGGGCCGAATGCGCGCCAAGCGCGTCATGGGTAAAGCGAGCTTTGCCAGGCTGGAGGATCCGAGCGGCGCGATCCAGGTGTTCCTGCAGCAGCAGACGCTCGGCGCAGTTTACGAGGACTTCAAGAGCTGGGATGTGGGCGATGTGATCGGCGCCGAGGGAGTCCTGTTCCGAACCAGGACCGGCGAGCTGTCGGTTCGGGTCGAACGGCTGGTGCTGCTCGCCAAGTCGCTGCGGCCGCTGCCCGACAAATGGCATGGCATCGCCGACACGGAGTTGAGATATCGGCGCCGCTACGTGGATCTGATCGTGAACGAGGATAGCCGACGCGTATTCCAGACACGCTCGGCGATCGTGCGCTACCTGCGATCGTTTCTCGATGCGCGCGATTTTCTCGAAGTCGAAACGCCGATGCTGCACCCCATACCGGGCGGAGCGGCCGCCAGGCCGTTCAAGACCCACCACAATGCGCTCGGCCTCGACATGTATCTCCGGATCGCGCCGGAACTGTACCTGAAGCGTCTGACCGTCGGCGGATTCGAGCGCGTGTACGAGATCAACAGGAATTTCCGCAACGAAGGGGTCTCGACGCAGCACAATCCCGAGTTCACGATGCTCGAGCTGTACCAGGCATATGCCGATTTCAACGACCTGATGGAGATGATCGAGGCGATGTTTCAGGGTCTTGCGGACACCTTGCTGGGGTCGCGCATTCTGCGCTATCAGGGCAGCGATTTCGATTTGTCCGGCAGATTCGCCCGCCTCAGCATCGAGGAGATCATCCTGGCCAACAATCCGCAATTGGATCCGATGTCGCTGCGCGATGTGACGTACCTGCGGCGCGTATGCGATGCCATGAAGATTTCCTACAAGGGAGGCGACGGCGCCGGTAAGCTGCAGATTGAGATATTCGAGAAGACCGGCGAGCACACGCTCCAGCAGCCCACCTTCGCCTATGCATACCCGGCCGAGGTCTCGCCGCTGTCGCGATGCAATGACCTCGATCCGTTCGTCACCGATCGCTGGGAATTTTTCATCGGCGGCCGCGAGCTGGCCAACGGATTCTCGGAGCTGAATGATCCGGAGGAACAGGCGCGGCGCTTCAAGGAACAGGTCGAGCGCAAGACTGCGGGCGACGAGGAGGCCATGTACTACGACGCCGACTATGTGCGCGCGCTCGAGTACGGCATGCCTCCCGCCGCAGGCCTGGGTTTGGGGGTGGACCGTTTGGTGATGCTGTACACGGATTCGCCGTCGATACGCGATGTGCTGCTGTTTCCCCACATGCGGCCGGAATCCTGACTGCCTCGATGATCGATCGTGCGACCAGCGGGCGCCGAACCCCCATCGGCGTGTTCGACTCCGGAGTCGGCGGTATGACCGTGCTGCGCGCGCTGCGTGAGGCGCTGCCGGCTGAGGATTTCATCTACTTGGGAGACACGGCGCGCCTGCCGTACGGCACGAAGAGCCGGGACACCGTGGTGCGCTACTCCACGCAGTGCGCCGCCGCGCTGTTGTCGCGCGGCGTGGGCTGCTTGGTGGTCGCTTGCAATACCGCTTCGGCATCCGCCCTTGGCGCTTTGAGTCTTCGATATCCCTCAGTGCCGATCATCGGCGTCATAGAGCCCGGCGCACAGGCGGCAGTCGCGGCGTCGGTGTCACAACACATCGCCGTGATCGGCACCGAAGCCACGATCAGCGGCGGCGCCTACCAAACCGCCATCCGCCGGCGCAGCGGCGCCGCCCAAGTCACGGCCCGCGCCTGCTCGATGTTCGTGGCGCTGGCGGAGGAGGGGTGGACCGACGGCCCGGTAACCGAGCTGGTTGCGCGCCGCTATCTCGAGCCCATGTTTTCCGGCGGCGATGCGCCGGATACCCTGGTGCTGGGATGCACGCACTTCCCGATCCTGACCGCGGCCATTCGCAGCGTCGTGCCGCCCCACGTGCGCATCATCGATTCGGCCGCCACCACGGCGGCCGAAGTGCTGCGGCGGATTGCGCCGCCGGCGGGTGCGGCAGGTCGGGGCCGGGTCACCTGGTTGGCAACCGATGGAGCGGAACGCTTCGCGAGGGTCGGCAGCGCTTTTTTCGGCGAGGCGCTGCGCGCCGACAAGATCGAAATCATTGATCTTTGACGCCGCCGACCGTTACGCTACGGACGGAAGATTGACTTTGGGGCCGACGGGCGCGGGTCGCGCGCATGTGCCCGTTGATGCCACGCGCGCTGTTTCGGGAGTGGACGCATGAAGCGATTGCTGATTGCCGTGGTGCTGGTCGGCGTCGTCGGCGCGGCGGCGTACCTGATCGGGTCTCGTGAGAACCTGTCCCCCGGCGCCGCGCCCGAACTCGCCGGAGCGCCCGCGGCCGCCGCGGTGCTCGCGCGCGGAGAATATTTGACCAAGGCGGCCGACTGCGCCGCCTGCCATACCGTGCCGGGTTCGCAGAAGCCCTTTGCGGGCGGCGTCGGGTTTCGCTTGGCGATCGGCACCCTCTACGCAACCAATATAACCGCCGACAGCGAGACCGGCATCGGCGGATGGAGCGACGATGAGTTCGTGCGTGCGGTGCGCGAGGGCGTGGGCAAGGACGGACGGCATTTGTATCCTGCGTTTCCCTACACCTCGTACACCGCTCTGAGCCGCAGCGACGTGCTTGCCGTCAAGGCCTATCTGTTCAGCCTGCCGGCCATACACCAGCCGAACCGGTTAAACGAGCTTCGCTTCCCCTTCGACCAACGTTGGGCACTGGGCTTGTGGAAGGCCGCCTTCTTCAAGAATCAGCGCTTCGCCGCCGACCACTCGAGGTCATCCCAATGGAACAGCGGCGCCTACCTTGCGACGGCTCTCGGGCACTGCGGCGAATGCCATACGCCGCGCAATTTCGCGTTCGGCCTCGAGCGCAGCAGGGAATTTGCGGGGGAAGAGCTGCTCGGCTGGCGCGCCTACAACATCACCCCGGACCCCGCCCACGGCATCGGATCCTGGAGCGACGACGATATCGCCAAGTACCTGACCCTCGGCCATGCCGACGGGCGCGGATCGGCGTCCGGTCCCATGGGCGAAGTGGTCGAGCACAGCCTGCAATATCTCGATCCGGCCGATACCACCGCTTTGGTCGCTTATCTGCGGAGCGTGCCGGCGCAAAGGGGCGATCGCCCCACGGCAATCGACCCGCGACCGGCGCCCGCCATGGCATCCACCGTGCTCGGCCCGGGGCCCGGCGCGGCGGCCGCGGATTCGCCGGGCCGGCGATTGTTCGAGGGCGCATGCGCAAGCTGCCACCTGTGGAACGGCGCCGGGCTGGAGTCGAGATATGCCGCGCTGCTCGGTGTCCGGGCGGTCAACGATTTGAGCGGCGTCAATGTCGCCGAGGCCATCCTGCACGGCGCTGATTTCAAAATCGGCGCGCGCGAAGTTTTCATGCCGGGATTTGGCGCGGGCTACTCGAATTCGGAGGTGGCGGCGTTGACCAATTACGTGGTCGCGCATTTCGGCGCCAAGCACAGCAACGTGACGCCGGACGATGTGGCGAAGCTGCGCCAGCTCTAGCCGGAACTAGTCATGAACGAAAGGTGTTCTCGTGCACGAGGGCCCGATCAGGCCCTCTTCGCGCTTGCCTGTAATCCATGAATAGTTCCGGCTAGATGAATTCCCGATAGCCGTTGACGAACACGATCGTGGCGAAGTAGCAGAACAATATCGCCGACACGAGCGAGAGGCCGCGAACGAATCGGGTGCTGAGGCGGCGATGAGCGTAACCGGTGAGCGTCGCGATCATAATCGTCCAGCAAACGCCGGCGACGAAGAAACCGCTCAAAAACGGCATCAGCGCCGCGGAGGCGGCGTGCGCGGCGATGACGCTGCCGCCGACCGCGGCGAACCAAAGGATGGAGGTGGGCGAACTCAGCGCCAGCATCATCCCACGCGCGAATTCGCGCGCCGGCCGGATCGTGCCCGCATCATCCAGGATTGCGGTCGCCAACTGCCGCGGGTGCCATGTCTCGCGCAGCATTTTCACGGCGAGCCACAGCAGTACCGAGCTGCCGCCGATCCACAAGGCGATGCGTACGCCGCGATGCGCGAGCAACAAGCTGACGAGGGACAGGGAAGCGACGGCGTAAACCATGTCCCCGACACAGGATCCAAGACCCAGCAGCAACGCGGTAGGCATACCGCGCGTCAATCCCGCCCGCACCATCGCGATATTCACCACTCCAAGATCCATGCACAACGACAAGGACAGCAGGTAGCCCGCCGCGAACAATTGCGCGATCGCCGTCATCGATCGGGGCCCGGGGAGGCGAGCGGCGAATAGGGAAGCGGCAGCTGGCGGGCCGCAACCGCCTCGTTCGGTGCGGACTCGCCGTCTGCCGCGCCCGGCTCGATATTGAGCACCGCCAGGGCTGCGAATTCCCCGCCCTCGGAGGCAATCTCGGTCAAACGACCCGCGCGGCCATCGACGAGGCGTAGCGCCTGGCCAACCGCCCAATTTCCGGGCGGCAACGCCAAGCGGAACATTCGCCGCTTGATGCGTCCCAAATGTTGAGTGCGTGCGACGATTTCCTGGCCGGTGTAACATCCCTTGGTGAAGCTGATGCCGTCGATCAGGTCGAGATTCAACATTTGCGGGGTGAACAACTCGCTCGACGACGCATACACTTGAGGCAAGCCGGCGCGAATATCCGACAGGCGCCAGTCGCGCTCGACGGTCAGGGCGTCTTGCCCGCCGCCGGCGAATCCGCGCGCCACCAGCGACGCCGCCGGACCGATCAGCCAGTACCGGCCGGATCCTTCGCCCACGCGTCCGATGCCCAAGCCGGCCTCTTCGACGTACCCTTGGACCTCGCCGGGAATCGGGACCTCGCCGGGAATCGGCAATCCGGCGGCGCGCAGCGCCTCTGCGCCGTATTGGCCGCGCACGCTCCATTGCTCGCTCAAATCCGCGATATCGACTTTGGCGCGCAACACGAACTTGCGCAGTCCGTGCAGGGTCCGCGACAGTACGTCGCGCGGCAGCAGGGCGATGATTCCGCTCGAATGCGGCAGCAGACGCAGCAGCGATATGACCCGGCCCTGAGGGGTGCAATAGGCCGCCAACAGCGTCTCATGCCCATTGAGGCGCCGCGTATCGTTCGATACCTGACCTTGCAGGAAGGCGCCGGCGTCGGGACCGGAAAAGCGCAGCAGACCGATGTGGTGCAGCTGACCCGACGCCGATCTGCGGGCGTCTTGTGCGACGGGGATGATGGGCATGCCGCTATGAGAGAGGTTGCCGGGCAATTCTGTCAACCCCGGCGGCGTGCGGGAATTCGGCGAAATCAGCGTCCTGGGCGCCCTTATCGGCGCACGGCATAGGTATGGCTCCACGTTTTCTGGCAAACTTTGACCTGTGATGCCGAAAAGCGCTGAACAGCCTGACACTGCCCTGCCGTTGCCGGAGGGGGCGCATGAGCCGTCTAGGGAATTGCAGGCAGAACTGCCGGCGGCGAAGACCGTGCGCGAGGTGGGCGGACCTTCAGGACCGGAGCCGACGCGCTACGGCGATTGGGAATTACGCGGCCGCTGTATCGATTTTTGATTGCCGCTGCGCTTCGCCTCATCTTGAATAGCCAGGAAAGAATTATGCCTGCACGCCCCCGGCCGCTTTCGCCGCATTTGCAGATCTACCGCTGGCAGATGGGCAATAGCCTGTCGATTTTGCATCGGTTGACGGGGATTGCTCTGGCGCTCGGCCTGGCCGCGTTGAGCTTCTGGCTGGTCTCGCTGGCGGGCGGCGCCGCGAGTTACCGAGCCGCGGCGCAACTGTTCGCCTCTCGGATCGGGCTCTTGTTGCTCGTCGGTTGGACCTTCGCATTCCTCTACCACTTGCTGAACGGTGTGCGACATCTGTTCTGGGATGTGGGTGTCGGGTACGAGCGTGGGCAGCGGCACGCCAGCGGATGGTTCGCCGTGCTCGGTGCGATCGGCTCGACGCTGTCGGTGTGGCTCGCACTGTGGCATTTCGGACGCATATGAGTTTGCGCAGTCCCCTGGGAAAGGTTCTCGGCACCGGATCCGCCGGACACGGCACGGGGCAGTGGTGGGCGCAGAGGGTCAGTGCGGTTGCACTGATTCCGCTCGCGCTGTGGTTTTTTTACTCGCTGTTGGTTCTGCCGTCGCTGGATTTCGTCGTCGTCCAGACCTGGCTCGCCGTGCCGCGGAACGGATTTCTCGCCGCGCTTCTGGTCGCCGCGCTCACCCAACACTCCTATCTCGGTACCATCGAGGTGGTCGAGGACTACGTTCACCGCAATGCCATGAAGCTCTCTATATTGCTGTTGCTGCGGTTTGCCTACGTACTGTCCGGCGGCGCGAGCCTCTATGCGATCCTGCGGGTCGCGTTCGCGATTCGAGCGTCATGAGCGCATACCAACTCATCGACCACACGTACGACGTGGTCGTGGTCGGCGCCGGCGGCGCGGGTTTGCGCGCCACATTCGGATTGGCGCAGGCCGGCCTCTCCACCGCATGTTTGACCAAGGTGTTCCCGACACGAAGCCATACCGTGGCTGCGCAGGGTGGCATTTCGGCCGCGCTCGGCAACATGGGCGAGGACGATTGGCGCTGGCACATGTATGACACGGTGAAGGGATCGGATTGGTTGGGCGACCAGGACGCGATCGAATTCATGTGCAAGGAAGCGCCCGCCGCGGTCATCGAGCTGGAGCATTACGGCGTGCCGTTTTCACGCACCGACGATGGACGCATTTACCAGCGTCCGTTCGGCGGAATGACAACGCATTTCGGCAAGGGCATTGCGCAGCGGACATGCGCCGCGGCCGACCGGACCGGACATGCCATGCTGCATACTCTGTATCAACAATCGCTCAAGCACGAAGCGAGCTTCTTCATCGAGTTCTTCGCGCTCGACCTCATTATGGAAAACGGCGAGTGCCGCGGAGTCATCGCCCTCGACATGTCCGATGGGACGCTGCACCGGTTTCGCGCCCACCAGGTCATTGTCGCGACCGGCGGTTATGGGCGCGCCTGGTTCTCGTGCACTTCGGCCCACACCTGCACCGGCGACGGCGGTGGCATGGTATTGCGAGCCGGCTTGCCGCTGCAGGATATGGAATTCGTGCAGTTTCACCCGACCGGTATCTACGGGGCGGGCTGCCTGATCACCGAGGGTTCGCGCGGCGAAGGCGGTTACCTGACGAATGCCGCCGGCGAGCGTTTCATGGAGCGCTATGCGCCGAACGCCAAGGACCTGGCATCGCGCGACGTGGTCAGCCGCTCCATGACCATCGAAATTCGCGAGGGCCGCGGGGCGGGCAAGAACAAGGATCATATCCACCTGCACCTGGAGCATCTGGGTCCATCGGTCATCAAGGAACGGCTGCCCGGAATCGCCGAGACGGCGCGAATCTTTGCCGACGTGGATGTCAACCGGGAGCCCATTCCGGTGCTGCCGACGGTCCACTACAACATGGGCGGGATTCCCTGCAGTGTGCACGGCGAGGTGGTGTCGCGGCGCAACGGCGCGGATTCGGTGGTGCCCGGCCTCATGGCCGTCGGCGAAGCGGCCTGCGTGTCGGTTCACGGCGCCAACCGATTGGGCTCGAATTCGCTTCTTGACCTGGTTGTGTTCGGGCGCGAAGCCGCCCGACATTGCTCGCGAGTCGTCCGGCCAGGCGCAGCCCACCGGCCCTTGAAGCCGGATTGCGCGGAAGCCGCGCTCGCTCGGTTGGACAAGCTGCGCCACGCACACGGTTCGCGCCGCACCGCCGACATCCGCTTGGACATGCAACGCATCATGCAGAGCGACGCCGCGGTGTTCCGTACCGGCAAGACTCTGGATGACGGCAAGCGCAAGCTCGGGCAGATATTCGCCTCGTTCGGGGACGTCAAGGTATCGGATCGGTCGATGACGTGGAATACGGACCTGATCGAGACCTTGGAACTCGATAATTTGCTGGGGCAGGCGGTGGCCACCATGCACTCGGCTGAGAATCGCAAGGAAAGCCGCGGCGCCCAGGCGCGCGAGGATTTTCCCAATCGCGACGATCAGAATTGGCTGAAGCACACCTTGTGCTGGGTGGATGCGAGCGGGGCCGCCACTTTCGATTATCGGCCGGTGCATCTGAATACCTTGACCGATGAAGTCGAGTCGGTTCCCCCGAAGGCACGCACGTATTGAGGGGATCCGCAGCGGATCCTCAAGGAGCGCGATCGATGTCGAAACTTTCGTCGCCCGCCAGCTCCAAGGTGAGCAAAGAAGGGCAGATTTTCAAGGCGCCGGCCGGCGCCAGGAACGTCCGTGTGTTCAAGATTTACCGCTTTGACCCCGATGCCGCCCAGAATCCGCGCCTCGACACCTACGAAGTCGACATGGACGACTGCGGCCCGATGGTTCTCGATGTCCTGATCAAGATAAAGAACGAGATCGATACCGGGCTGAGTTTTCGCCGCTCCTGCAGAGAGGGCATCTGCGGATCCTGTGCCATGAATATCGACGGCAAGAACGGTCTGGCTTGCATCAGCGCCTGCGCCGACGTCAAGGGCGAGGTCAAAATCTATCCGCTGCCGCACATGCCGGTTATCAAGGATCTGGTCCCCGATCTTGCCAATTTCTACGCTCAGTACGCCGCGATCACTCCGTGGCTGCAGACCCGCTCGCCCGCACCGCCCGACCGCGAGCGATTGCAGTCCAAGGAGGATCAGGAAAAGATCGATCGGCCTTCGGCCTGCATCTTGTGCGCCTGTTGCTCGACCAGCTGCCCGAGCTACTGGTGGAACAGCGATCGCTATCTCGGTCCGGCGGCGCTGCTGGCGGCCTACCGGTGGATTGTCGACAGCCGAGACGAGGCGACCGGCGAGCGTCTCGATCAACTGCAGGATCCGTTTCGCCTGTACCGGTGCCACACCATCATGAATTGCACCGAAGCTTGTCCGAAGGACCTGAATCCGGCCAAGGCGATCGGCGAGATCAAGCAGATCTTGGCGCTTCGCGGACTTTGATCGAACGCTCGGCCGATGGCTCCGGTCGAATCACCAGAAATGGGGAAACTGCTTTGGCGTTGCCGCCGCGGCATGAAAGAGCTCGACGTCTTGCTGACCCGCTACCTCGAGGCGCAGTTTTGCGATGCTCCGGCCGCCCATCAAGAGGCTTTCCGAACCCTGTTGGAGGCCCCCGATCCGGAGATCTATGGATACCTGCTTGGGCAGCGCCGTCCGCCGACCGCCCTGCTGTCGTCCCTGATCGAACGAATTACCGGAAGGGCATTCGACGACCGACATACCCCCTGAGTCCGGCTGTTAGAATCCGGCTTGTGCGCAAATTCACGCCGCAAGTCAATGCAGTTCGGGAATTGTCGAACTTTTTGACAAGCCCAAGGTCTATCGCGACGGCTGGGTTGCTATCTCGGCCATACGGGTTCACTCATGACGATTGAGGAGGGTGACCTCAAACTGGTCGAGCGGGTCCAGCGGGGTGAGCGAGCGGCGTTCGATCTATTGGTCCTGCGATACCAGCACAAGGTGCTGAAGCTGATCATGCGTTACGTGCACGATGCAACCGAGGCCGAGGATATTGCACAGGAGGCGTTTGTCA
>Ga0209048_10000969_pt1 | contig 30353 bp, 27 predicted proteins | sample FrelakmetCRP12CR_FD_187146 | JGI IMG/M metagenome (GOLD analysis project Ga0209048, IMG submission 187146) | Freshwater lake sediment microbial communities from the University of Notre Dame, USA, for methane emissions studies - CRP12 CR (SPAdes)... | ecosystem: Environmental > Aquatic >... | reverse complement strand
CGAGCAGCTTTCGCCGCAGCGTGTTGCGGTTGATGCCCAGCCACTCGGCGGCGCGCGACTGGTTGCCCTCGGCGTGCTTCATCACGACTTCCAGCAACGGGCGTTCGACGACGCGCTGCATCATGTCGTACATCGCGCTCGGTTCGACGCCGCGCAGGTCGCGGAAGTACGTCTCCAGGCTGTCGCGAACGCATTCCTCGATGTGCTTCTTCGTGTTCATGCCTCTTCCAGGATTGCCTCAAGGGCATTGTCTTCGCCAATCGCCTCGCATCCGGCCGCGAAAGCCGGCACGCGCTCACGGCTCTCGCCGAGTTCGTCGAACCAGCGGCCAACCGCATGCAATTGCGCCTCGCAATCGTCCAGCGCGTTCATGCGAGCGCGAAACGCTTCGCCGCCGGGCAGGTCGCGCACTGCCCAGCCGATGTGCTTGCGCGCCGTGCGCACGCCGGCGAACTCGCCATACAGGCCATAGTGGTCGTGCAGATGCTCGACCAGCCAGCGCTTCACCTGGCGCACCGCGGGCTGTGGCCTCTCGCACCCGGTGGCCAGGAAGTGCGCGATGTCGCCGAAGATCCACGGCCGGCCCTGCGCCGCGCGGCCGACCATGATGGCGTCGGCGCCGGTGCGCGCGAGCACTTCCGCCGCCTTGCGCGGCGAGTCTATGTCGCCGTTGGCCACCACCGGAATCCGCAATCGCGACTTGACCTCCGCAATGGTGTCGTACTCGGCCTCGCCCTTGTAGCCCTGGTCACGAGTGCGTCCGTGCACCGCGACCATCGCCACGCCGGCGCTTTCGGCGGCGCGCGCGATCTGCACCGCGTTGCGCCGCTCCACGCGCCAGCCAGTTCGCATCTTCAGCGTCACCGGAACCCCGCACCGCACGCATACCGCAACCACCGCCTCGATGATCTGCAACGCGAGTGGCTCGTCCTGCATCAGCGCCGATCCGGCCCACTTGTTGCATACCTTCTTCGCCGGGCAACCCATGTTGATGTCGATGATCTGCGCGCCGCGGTCGATGTTGAAGGCTGCCGCCTCGGCCATCATCGCTGCGTCGGTGCCGGCGATCTGCACCGCGATCGGCGCGCTCTCGCCGTCGTGGTTGGCGCGGCGCGACGTCTTCAGGCTCGTCCACAGATCCTTGCGCGACGTCACCATCTCGCTCACCGCATAGCCCGCGCCAAGGCGCCGGCACAACTGGCGGAACGGGCGGTCGGTCACGCCCGCCATCGGCGCCGCGAACAGTCGGTTGGGCAGTTCATACTGGCCGATGTGCATGGCGCGAAGAGGAAGCCGGCTGCTGAAAAAGTAGGCACCAGTATAGCCCGCGACGCGTTCGAATCTTCGCGCCATGGCCGCCGTTCGCCGCTGCGCGTTCGCGCTCAATAATGCCCTCCATGCCGCCCTGGTTCCAGTCACTGATGACGACGCTGGCCTTGCCCGAAGTCGGCCTGAGCACGGTGTTCGTCGTCGCCTTCGTCTCGGCGACGTTGCTGCCGATGGGTTCGGAACCCGCCGTCATTGGCCTGGTCAAGGTCAACCCGCACCTGTTCTGGCCGGCGATCGTGGTGGCCACCATCGGCAACACGCTCGGCGGCGCGTTGACGTGGTGGATGGGCTACGGCGCCGAGCGCGCCTACGAGCACCTCGCCCACCGGAAGCCCGAGGCGCGCGCACTGCGCTGGCTGCAGCGCTTCGGTGCCAAGGGCTGCCTGCTGTCGTGGCTGCCCATCGTCGGTGACCCGCTGTGCGCAGTGGCCGGCTGGCTCAGATTGCCGTTCTGGCCCTGCACCGCGTACATGGCGATCGGCAAGTTCCTGCGCTACGTCGCGATGACGGCCGGCCTCTTGTGGCTGCTACCTGGCGACTGGTCGTTCGGCTGATCGCGAGAGCCCGCCCGCAGGTGCCGCGGCGCAAATTGCGGGCAAGCATCTGCTTTCGTCGTCGCTCAGTGCCCGCCACCCAGGTACGCCGCCTTGACCGCCGGGTCGTCGCGCAGTTTCGACGCCGGCCCGTGCAACGAGATGCGGCCGTTCTCGAGCACGTAACCATAGTCGGCGACGCCGAGCGCAGCGGCGGCGAACTGCTCGACGAGCAGCATCGTAACGCCCCGCTCCTTCAAGCGCGCGATGATGCGAAACACCTCTTCGACCAGGATCGGCGCGAGACCCATCGAAGGCTCGTCGAGCAGCACGACTTCGGGATTGAGCATCGTCGCGCGCGCCATCGCGAGCATCTGTTGCTCGCCGCCGGAGAGCGTTCCGGCGAGCTGCAGGCGGCGCTCCTTCAGCCGCGGGAACAACTCCATCGCGCGTTCGAGGTCGGCCGCGACGTCGCCCTTGGGCCGCGCGCCGGTATAGCGCGGAAAGGCGCCCAGGCGAAGATTGTCGGTCACCGTCATCGTCGCGAACACGCGCCGCCCTTCGGGCGCGTGCGCCAGTCCCAGCCGCGCGATGTGGAACGACTCGAGGCCGTCGACGCGCTTGCCATTGAGCGTGATCTCGCCGGCGATGGGCGCGATCATCCCCGAGACGGCACGCATCGTCGTCGTCTTGCCGGCGCCATTCGAGCCGATCAGCGTGACCACCTTGCCGCGTGGCACGTGCATCGAGATGCCGTGCAGCACCTCGACCTTGCCGTAGCCGGCGTGGAGATTGTGGATCGTCAGCATTTGATTTCGTTCGTGGGCGGTCTCACGCCGCCTGGCCGCTGACGGCCTGGCCACCCAGATACGCTTCGATCACCTTCGCATCGGCCTGCACCGCCGCGGGCTGACCCTCGGCGATCTTCTGGCCGAAGTCGAGCACCGACACCGTGTCGCAGATCGCCATCACGACGTCCATGTGGTGCTCGATCAGGATCACTGTGATGCCGTGGTCGCGGATCTTGGCGATGATCGCGAGCAGCACCTTGATGTCGGGCGCCGTCAGTCCGGCGGCCGGTTCGTCGAGCAACAGAAGTTGCGGGTCGAGCGCGAGCGCTCGGGCGATCTCTAGCAGGCGCTGCTTGCCGTATGGCAGGTTGCGCGCCTCCTCGTGCGACAGGTCGGCCAGGCCTACGAACTGCAGCAGCGCGAGCGCGCGGGCCGTGGCCTGCGCGTCCTCGCGCCGGTAGCGCGGCAGGTGCAGCGCGACTTCGGCCAGGTTGCTGGCGAAGCTGTGGTGCAGCCCGACCATCACGTTCTGCAACGCAGTCATCTCGCCGAACAGCTGCACGTTCTGGAACGTGCGCGCGATCCCCGACAGCGCGATGTCGGCGGAACTGCGCCCGACGACCGAGTGGCCGGCGAACTCGATCTGCCCTGCAGTGGGCACGTAGATGCCGGTCAGCACGTTCATCATCGTGCTCTTGCCAGAGCCATTGGGGCCGATCAGGCCGTGGATGGCGCCGCGCCTGACCACGAGGTCGACGTCGTTGAGCGCCTTCAAGCCGCCGAACTGCATCAGCACCTTGCGCGCCGAGAGCAGTTCGTCCGGCATGTCGCGCGCGGCGTTGGCGATCGCATCACCGATGACCGGCGCCACGCGCGCTTCGTCAAACGCTTCGGCGCGCGGCCGCAGGTCGAGCACGCCGCGGACGAAGCCGACGATGCCGTCCTGCAGGTAATAGACGACGAACAGCGTGATCAGGCCGAAGATCGACAGCCGCCAGTCGGTCATCGTCTCCAGCACGAAGGAGACGCCGGCCAGCGCGATGCTGCCCGCGACCGGTATCGCTGCCGCGCGCCATGTGGTCTTGCCGCGCTGCACCCATACCACCGCACCGGCGGTAACTACGACGGCGATCGTCACCGCGACGTAGCGGAAGAGCTCGACGTCGTCGAGCAGCTTCGGCAGCAGCACGATGATCGTCGCGCCGAGCAATGCACCGGTGCGCGTCTTGCGCCCGCCCATGATGATCGCGAGCAGGAACAGTACCGTCAGCTCGAAGTTGTAGGTGTTGGGGCTGATGTACTGCTCGGAGTAGCCGTACAGCGCCCCGGCCAGCCCGGCCAGGCCGGCGCTGATGACGAACGCGTAGACCTTGTAGCGGTAGACCGAGACGCCCATGCAGTCCGACGCCACCGGGCTGCCACGCAGCGCCTCGAACGCGCGGCCGAGCTGAGAGCGCAGCACGCGGTGCACGAACACCAGCGAAAGCACCATCATCAGCAGCACGACCCAGTAGAACTCCTGCTCGCCGAGCTTGACGCCGAACAGGCTCGGCTTGGCGATCTTGATGCCGAGCGGGCCTTCGGTCAGGAACGTCATCTCGTTGATCAGGATCTGGATGATGGTGCCGAACGCGAGCGTCACCATCGCGAGGTACGGGCCCGTGACGCGCAGCGCCGGCAGCGCGAGCAGCGCGCCGAAGCCGGCCGTCACCGCGATCGCCGCCGGAAGCGTGAGCCACAGCGGCGCCGCCAGCTTCATCACCAGTACGCCGGCGGCGTAGGCGCCGATGCCGAACAGCCCGGCGTGCCCGAGCGAGACTTGTCCTGTATAGCCGACCACGATGTCGAGGCCGAACAGCACGATCGCGTAGATCATGATCGTCTCGACGAGGTGGATGTAGTACGGGTTGTGCACCGCCAGCGGCAGGCCGCCGACGAACACGAGGCCGACGACGGCGAGCACAAGACTGCGGCGGGTCATTTCAAACCTTCTTGATCGCCGTCTTGCCGAACAAGCCCGCGGGCTTGACCGCCAGCACGATCAGCAGCAGTACCAGGCCGGGCACGTCCTTGTAGCCGGTGGAGATGTAGAAGCCCGTCGTCGTCTCCGCGATGCCGAGGATCACCCCGCCGAGGATGATGCCCATGCCGCTGGTCAGGCCGCCGATGATCGCGACCGCGAAAGCCTTCAGCCCGAGCACTGCGCCCATCGTCGCTCCGGTGAGCGTCAGCGGGGCGATCAGCACGCCTGCGAAAGCGGCCGAGAGCGACGACAGCGCGTACGAGAACGTGATCACGAGCCCGGTGTTGATGCCCATCAGCTTGGCAGCGTCGCGGTCATTGAACGTCGCCACCACCGCGCGGCCGTAGATCGAGCGGCGATTGAACACCTCGACCGCCAGCATCATGCCAACCGCGCCGACAACCACCAGGATCTCCATCGGCAGGATGTTGGCGCCGAGGAAATGTAGCGGCGACTCGGGCAACGGAGACGGGAACTTCAGGTCGTCGCGGCCCCAGACGTTCTCGGCCACGTTCTTGAAGATGATGCCGAGCGCGATCGTCGACATGATCCAGCCGAACTCGCTCTTGATCTTCAGCGCCGGCCGCACCCCGATGCGCTCGACCAGCGCGCCCTGCAGCACGCCGAACACGCACACGAGCGGGATCATCAGCCAGTAGTTCAGCCCGAGCTTCTCGACCAGCGTCAGGCCGACGAGTGCGCCGAGCATCAGCGCGTCGCCCTGGCCGAAGTTCAGCGTGTCGGAGGTGGCAAACGTCAGCTGGTAGCCGAACGCGATGACGGCATAGATCATCCCCAGCGCGATGCCGCTGAACACCAGTTGGGTCAGGATTTGCATGGCCGTGTTCCGGGTCGCGAATGCAGGCCTGCCGGGCCGAGCCCGGCGGGCGCGGGACAGTACCCTGCAGATCTACTTCTGGATCGTCAGCGCGCCCTTGGCATTGGGATCCTTGACCCTCACCTCGGATGCCTTCTTCTGGTCGTCGGGATAAGCGTAGACCACGCGCTGACCCTTGACCTCGCCGATCACCGGAATGTTGGCGGTGATCGCGTCGTGGTCCTTGGCGGTGAACGGGTGGTTGTAGGTCGTCACCACGCCCTCGACCGGCGTCTTCAGGTCTTCCAGCGCGGCCTTGATCTTCGGCCCGTCGGTCGAGCCGGCCTGCTTGATCGCAGCGGCCAGCAGATAGACCGAGTCGTAACCCTGAGCCGCCGACACCGGCGAGTCGATGCGGTTGTTCTTCGGGCTGAACATCTTCAGGTAGGCAATGATGAACGACTGCCGCTTGGGCGTCGTCGGTTCCTGGATGAAGGTCTGCGGCATGCGCGCGCCTTCGCCGCCGGGGCCGGCGTTGTCGATGAAGTTGGCCATCGACAGCGTCCAGCTTCCGATCATCGGCACCTTCCAGCCGAGCTTGGTCATGCCGTTGGCGATCTGCGCCAGCTCAGGGCCGATGCCGTAGGTGAGCACGGCCTCGGCGCCGGCTTCCTTGGCCTTGAGCAGCTGCGCCGTCATGTCCACATCCTTGATGTTGAACTTCTCGACCGCAACCGGCTTGATGCCTTTGAGCGCCAGCGCCTTCTCCAGGTCCTCGCGGCCGAGCTGGCCATAGTTTGTCGAATCGGCAAGGATCGCGACCTTCTTGAACCCGCGCCGCGTGATCGCTTCCTCGACCACCATCGGCGCCTGGATGCTGTCGTGCGCGGCGTTACGGAAGATGTAGTTCTCGGCCTGGTCGTCGAACTGATGCGTGATCAGCGAGCCAGTCGCCACGTTGTTCATCACCGGAATCTTCGCTTCCTGGTAGAAGCGCTGCGACGCCAGCGCGACACCGGTGTTGATGAAGCCGACCGTAACGGCGACCTTCTCCTTGTTGATCAGCTCCTGCGCGATCTGCACCCCGCGCTCGTTCTTCGCCTCGTCGTCACGCTCCACCAGCACGATCTGGCGCCCGAGCACGCCGCCGGACTTGTTGATCTCGCTGACGGCAAGCCGCACGCCGTCGCGCATGCTGACGCCCATCGAAGACGAGCCACCGGTAAACGGCCCCGAGAGACCTATCTTGACCGGATCGGCGGCCAGCGCCGCACCCACACCCGCGGCCAGCGCCACGGCGGCCAATGCTCTGCTTGCGAATCTCATGGTTGCCTCATCTCCGATGGTCTGAAAAATGATCGCCTTCTATTGCATCTGCGGGCGCATGCGGCCCCGCGTTGATGGTGCCGGGCCATTTTGCCCCGAACCACGCGCCGCACTCGCAGCCGGCAGCCGCAACGGCCTAGTGGAAAACACGGGTACCACGTTCGGTCGAAATGCCGGCCCGTGCGTCGATCGGCGCCGCGACGTACCTGTGCGATCAACATTTCTGAACGCTGACGACAAGTCGGTCGCTCCCCGACCGGGAGGCGTTCGCCTAATCTTTGTCCCGTGCAAGACGCCCGCGTCGACGGCGGGTCCACTTCCCTTTGACGGAGCATTGAGAATGATCGATACCTACAAGACGCCCCTGGTCGTCGTCGGCCGCATCCTGCTGGCGCTGTTGTTCATCCTGTCGGGCTTCGGCAAGCTGACCAATATCGCCGGCACGGCCGGCTACATCGCCAGCGGCGGGCTGCCGATGGCGTCGGCGCTCGCCGTGCTCGTCGGCCTGCTCGAGCTTGGCGGCGGACTCGCCATCGCGATCGGCTTCCAGGCGCGCTGGGCGGCGCTCGCGCTCGGCGTGTTCACATTGCTGGCGAGCGTGCTGTTCCACAAGTTCTGGGCCGCCCCCGCCGACCAGGCTTTTGTGCAGCAACTGATGTTCCTGAAGAACCTGTCGATCGCCGGCGGCATGTTCTTCCTCGCTGCGCTGGGCGCCGGGCCCGCGAGCATCGACGCACGTCGCGCGTAGCCGCAGCCTGCGCCGCGGCCGGCTCGCCCTATGCCAGCGCCCGGCCGATAAGTATCTTCTGCACGTCGCTCGTGCCTTCGTAGATCTGGCACACGCGGACGTCGCGGTAGATGCGCTCGACGGGAAAGTCGCTCACGTAGCCGTAGCCCCCGAACACCTGGAGCGCGGCGCTGCACACGCGCTCGGCCATCTCGCTGGCGAAGAGCTTGGCCATCGCGGCCTCCTTCAGGCACGGCACGCCCGCGTCCTTCAGGCTCGCCGCGTGGTGGATCAGCTGGCGCGCAGCCTCGATCTGCGTCGCCATCTCGGCGAGGCGGAACTGCAGCGCCTGGTGCTCGAAGATCGGCTTGCCGAAGGCTTCGCGCTCCTTTGAGTACTGCAGCGCCGCCTCGAAAGCGGCACGCGCCATGCCCACGCTTTGCGACGCGATGCCGATGCGCCCGCCCTCAAGCCCCGAAAGCGCAATCTTCAGCCCCTGGCCTTCTTCGCCGATCAGATTGGCCGCCGAGATGCGGCAGTCCTCGAACACGATCTGCGCCGTGTCGCTCGCATGCTGGCCGAGTTTGTCCTCGATTCGCGCGACGGTATAGCCGTTCGTGTTCGTCGGCACGATGAGGGCGCTGATCCCCTTCTTGCCCGCGGCCCTGTCGGTCACGGCCATCACGATCGCCACGTCGCCGTTCTTGCCGCTGGTGATGAACTGCTTGACGCCGCTTAGCACGTATTCGTCGCCGTCTCGCGTGGCGGTCGTGCGCAAGCCGTCGGCCTGCGAGCCGACTTGCGGCTCGGTCAGGCAGAACGCACCCAGCATCTCGCCGCGCGCCAGCGGCGCCAGCCACTGCGCCTTCTGCGCGTCGCTCGCCCACGCCATCAGGATCGAGCAAACCGGGCAGTTGTTGACGCTGACAATCGTCGACGTCGCGCCGTCGCCGGCAGCGATTTCCTCCAGGATCACGGCCAGCGCTAGATAGTCGAGCCCGGCGCCGCCCCACTCCGCGGGGACGGCCACGCCGTAGCAGCCGAGCCCGGCCAGGCCGCGCAGCTCGGCAGCCGGGAAGTGGCACTCCTTGTCCCAGCGCGCGGCGTGCGGAGCGATCTGGTCCTGCACGTAGGAACGCACGGCGTCCTGCACCGCGCGGTGGTCGTCACTGAGCAGCATGGCGTCCTGTCCTGTCTCGACGTGTCACCACTCGATGGCCGAGCCATCATGATTGAGAAAGCGGCCGTTGTCGGCCGCGCCCAGGCGAGCGAGCGTTTCGCGCATGTCGGCGACGCTCGCCGCGACCTCGAGCGCCGCGCCGGCCCCGCCCATGTCGGTTCTCACCCAGCCGGGGTGCAGCGCGACGCAGACCGCGCGGCCGGCCAGCACGAGCGACGCGTCCTTCAGCACTGAGTTGAGCGCCGCCTTCGACGCGCGGTACAGCCAGCCGCTGCTGGCGCTGCGCGAAGCTATCGAGCCCATGCGCGACGAGATCACCGCGAGCTTTGCACCCCGCGCGAGCGCGCCGTCTAGCTGCGGGATCACGCGCATCGCGCCGAGCACGTTGGCGTGCATCACGGCATCGAACTCGGCCTGTGTGGGCGACTCCAGCGCCTGCGACCGCGGGCCGTAGACGCCGGCGCAGAATACGGCGACGTCGAACGTCGCGCCGTCTATCGCCGAGGCCAGGCCCGCGCTGCTCGCCGCGTCGGCCACGTCGAGCGCGATCGCCGCGGCGCCGAGCCCGAGCAGGCGCGCTAGCCCCGCCTCGTCGCGCGCGGTGGCCGTGACTGCATGGGCCTCGGCGCGGTACTGGCGCACGAACTCGAGCCCGATACCGCGCGAAGCGCCGATCAGCAGTACCTTCATCGGCGAGTCCTCCTGACGTTGCCGCGCACTACAGCATCTCAATCGCGATCGCGGTAGCCTCGCCGCCGCCGATGCACAGCGCGGCCACGCCGCGCATGCCGCCGCGCTTGCGCAATGCGCCGAGCAGCGTGACCACGATGCGCGCGCCGCTGGCGCCGATCGGGTGGCCGAGCGCGCACGCGCCGCCGTGGACGTTGACGATGTCGTGCGCGAGCTTGAACTCCGTCATCGCTGCCATCGTCACGGCGGCGAACGCCTCGTTGACCTCCCACAAATCGACCTGGCCCGCGGCCCAGCCGGTCTTCTTCAGCACCTTCTCGATCGCGCCGACCGGCGCCGTGGTGAACCAGTTCGGCGCCTGTGCGTGCACGCTGTGGCCGGCAATGCGCGCGATCGGCTTGGCGCCCATCTTCACCGCCGTGCTCTCGCGCATCAGCACCAGTGCGGCAGCGCCGTCGGAAATGCTCGACGCGTTGGCGGCGGTGATCGTGCCGTCCTTCTTGAACGCGGGCTTCAGGCCCGGGATCTTGTCGAGCTTGGCCTTGAACGGCTGTTCGTCGAACCTAACGACCGTGTCGCTGCCCTTGCCGGCGAGCGTGACGGGCGCGATCTCCCAGTCGAAGCTGCCGTCCTCGTTGGCCTTTTTGCTGCGCAGCGTCGAGGCGATCGCGAACTGGTCCTGCGCCTCGCGCGTGAAGCCGTACTTGACGACGCACTCCTCGGCGAAGACGCCCATCGCGCGGCCGCGGTCGTAGGCGTCCTCGAGGCCGTCGATCGCCATGTGGTCGAATAGTTGCGCCGCGCCGTAGCGCACGCCCTTGCGCGCGAACACGAGATGCGGTGCGTTGGTCATGCTCTCCATGCCGCCGGCGATCATCACGTCGGCGGTGCCAGCGAGCAGCATGTCGTGCGCGAACATCGCCGCGCGCATGCCCGAGCCGCACATCTTCGACAGGGTGACCGCGCCGACGGACTGCGGCAGCCCGGCGCCGAGCACCGCCTGGCGGGCGGGTGCCTGGCCCTGGCCCGCCATCAGGCAATTGCCCATCAGCACCTCGTCGACAGCGTCGCCGGGAACGCCGGCGCGTTCGAGCGCGGACTTGATCGCGACGGCGCCGAGCTGGTGCGCTGCCAGCGCCGAGAAGTCGCCCAGCAGGCCGCCGATTGGCGTGCGGGCGGCGGAAACGATGACGATGGATTCGGACATGGTAAGGCTCCTTTGGAGTGGGTCAAGGTGAGGTGCTTGGCGACTTCGCCGTGGGCCATGGCCGCGCGCGGAAGCGCTTGTGAGGATCGTAGGGAAAGACGTCGTGCACGTGGCCGGCGAGGATCCGCTCCTTGCAGCCTTGCCAGAACGCGGCGTCGAGCAGGTCACCGTGGTGCCTCATGAAAACCTCGCGCACGCTCGGGTTGCCGAGCAGGAAGGGCTCGAAGGTCTCGGGGAACACGTCCTTCGGGCCGACGCGGTACCAGATCTCGCCCGACATCTCCTCCTCCTCGTTGCGCGGTGCCGGCACCTTGCGGAAGTTGCAGTCGGTCAGGTATTCGATCTCGTCGTAGTCGTAGAACACGACTTTGCCGTGGCGCGTGACGCCGAAATTCTTCCACAGCATGTCGCCCGGGAAGATGTTGGCCGCGACGAGGTCCTTGATCGCGTTGCCATATTCGATCACCGCGCGCACTATCTGTTCCTTCGTCGCGTCGTGCAGGTAGATGTTGAGCGGAATCATTCGCCGCTCGATGTACACGTGGCGGATGACCAGCGAATCGCCGTCTTCCTCGAGCAGACTGGCGCAGAAGTGCTTCAGCTCGGCGACGAGCTCGGGCTCGAAGCGCGAGCGCGGAAACGCGACGTTCGAGTACTCCAGCGTGTCGGCCATGCGGCCGACGCGGTCGTGCTGCTTGACGATCAGGTACTTGCTCTTGATCAGCTCGCGCGTCGTCTCCTTCTGCGGCGGGTAGAAGTCCTTGATGACCTTGAACACGAACGGGAACGAAGGCAGGTCGAACACGAGCATCACCATGCCCTTGATGCCCGGCGCGATGCGGAAGCGGTCCGACGAATGGCGCAGGTGATAGAGGAAGTCGCGGTAGAAGATGTTCTTGCCCTGCTTTTGCAGGCCGAGCGCGCTGTAGATCTCGCTTCTGGGCTTCCTCGGCATCATCGAGCGCAGGAACTGCACGTAGGCCGACGGCACCTCCATGTTGACCATGAAATACGCGCGAGCGAAGCTAAACAGCAGCAACAAGTCGTCCTCGCCGAACAGCGCGGCGTCGATCTCCAGACGGCCTCGCTCGTTGTGCAGGATCGGCAACGCGAACGGCGTCTCCTGGAAGCCGTTGATGATCTTGCCGACGACGTACGCGCCCTTGTTGCGGAAGAACAGCGAGGAGAGCACCTGGACCTGGAAGTTGGCGCGCAGCTGGACATCACCGAGCTCGGCAGTCACTGCGGCGGCCACGCAGTCGATGTCGCGCGGCAGGTCCTCGAACGGCACCTCGAGCCGGAAGTTGTCGATGATGCGCAACCAGGTCTCGCGCAGCGTGGCCGGCGTCGGGTAGTAGGCGCGGTAGGTCTGCAGCGAAGCCGGTTCGTCGTTCTCGATGTATTCGGTGGAGACGGCCGGCCGCACGAAGATGAAGTCGTTGTGGAAGTAGCTGCGGTGCAGGATCTTGGTCGTCACCGAGTTGAAGAAGGTCTCGGCGAGCTCGGGCTGGTGATGGTTGGTCAGCAATCCGATGTAGTGCAGCTTGACCTGCTGCCACACGTCCATCGACAGCGCGGACACGTCGAACTCGCGCTGCAGCCGTTCGGCGCCTTCGGCGACACGCTTGTCGTAGTACTCGATGCGCTCGCGCTGCGCGCGCTGCTGGCCGTGCCAGTCGGCGCGCTCGAAGCGCTGCTTGGCCAGCGCGCTCGCCTCGCGGAACAGCCGGTAGTGCCGATCGAAGCCTTCGAGCATCGCCTGCGCGATCTCGAACGCGCGCGAATCGGTCAGCCGCTGCGGGAACATCGCGCGCTCATTCATCGTCGGCAGCCGCGACCCGCGGGTAGCGCTTGATCGCCGCGGCGAAGACGGCGACGACCGTTTCGGGGTCATCCATCGTCACGTGCAAGTCCTTCAGCAGGCCGTCGGAGAGGCCGTAGACCCAGCCGTGCACCGCGACCTGCTGGCCGCGCGTCCAGGCGTCCTGCAGCACGGTGGAAAGCGCAACGTTGCCGACCTGCTCGATGACGTTCATCTCGCACAGCGCATCTTCCTGCTGCTGCGGCGGCATGTGCTGGAGCCGCTTGCGGTGGCGCAGCCGCACGTCTTGCACGTGGCGCAGCCAGTTGTCGGCAAGGCCGACGCGCGTGCCGCTGAGTGCGGCCCGAACGCCGGCGCACCCGTAGTGGCCGACGATGATGATGTGCCGCACCTTCAGGCTATCCACCGCGAACTGGATCGTCGACAGCGCGTTGAGGTCGGAGTGCACGACGACGTTGGCGACGTTGCGGTGCACGAACACTTCGCCCGGATCGAGGCCGGTGATCTCGTTGGCCGGGACGCGGCTGTCGGCGCAGCCTATCCACATGTACTTCGGACTTTGCTGCTGCGCCAGCCGCGTGAAGAAGCCCGGTTCGCGCCGCTCTGTCGCTGCGGCCCAGCGACGGTTGTTGGCAAACAGCTCCGGAAGCTCGGTGCTCACGTCGCCTCCGCGAACAGCCGCGCCGAATCGGGGCTCACCTTGTCCATCACATCGTCTCGGCGAACAACTCTCGTCCGATCAGCATGCGCCTGATCTCCGAAGTGCCGGCCCCGATTTCATACAGCTTGGCATCGCGCCACAGCCGCCCGAGCGGGTAGTCGTTGATATAGCCGTTGCCGCCGAAGATCTGGATGCCCTCGCCGGCCATCCAGGTCGCCTTCTCGGCGCAGATCAGGATCAGGCTGGCGCAATCCTTGCGCACCTGGCGCACGTGCTCGCTGCCGAGGCGGTCGAGGTTCTTGCCCACCGTATAGCAGTACGCCCGCATCGCCTGCAGCAGCGTGTACATGTCGGCCAGCTTGCCCTGGATGAGCTGGAACTCACCGATGCTCTGGCCGAACTGCTTGCGGTCGTGGATGTAGGGCACGACGTTGTCCATCACCGCCTGCATGATGCCGATCGGCCCGGCCGACAGCACCGCGCGCTCGTAGTCGAGCCCGCTCATCAGCACCTTCGCGCCGCCACCCACCGCGCCGAGAACGTTTTCGGCCGGCACCTCGACGTCGGTGAACACGAGTTCGCCGGTATGGCTGCCGCGCATCCCGAGCTTGTCGAGCTTCTGCGCGACGGCGAAGCCCTTCATGCCCTTCTCGATCAGGAACGCGGTCACGCCGCGCGCACCGAGTTCGGGTTCGGTCTTGGCGTAGACCACCAGCGTATCGGCGTCGGGACCGTTGGTGATCCACATCTTGCTGCCGTTGAGCACGTAGTAGCCGCCTCTGTCCTCGGCCTTGAGCTTCATGCTGATGACGTCGCTGCCCGCGCCGGGCTCACTCATCGCGAGCGCGCCGACGTGCTCGCCGCTGACGAGCTTGGGCAGGTATCTGGCACGCTGCGCCGCGCTGCCGTTGCGCCGGATCTGGTTCACGCACAGGTTGCTGTGCGCACCGTACGACAGTCCGACCGACGCGCTGGCACGGCTGATCTCCTCCATCGCGATCATGTGCGCGAGGTAGCCCATCGCCGCGCCCCCGTACTCCTCTTCGACGGTGACGCCGAGCACGCCGAGCGCACCCATCTTGCGCCACAGGTCCATCGGAAACTGATCGCTGCGGTCGATCTCGGCCGCGCGCGGCGCGATCTCCGCCTGGGCGAATTCGCGCACCGTATCACGCAGCGCGTCGATGTCCTCACCGAGCTGGAAGTCGAGTCCGGGCAGGGTCATGCGAGCTTCTCCTTGGGGGTGTTCACAGGCGCAGGCCGTCGCGCCCGACGACGGTCATCATCGTCGCCGTCATCGTCGCGACGAGCGTCTCAGCGGCGCCGTCCGCGCCGAGCTGCAGGGCGCGGCCATCGACGACGCTGATCGTACGTCCGGCCTTGGTGACCCGGCCCTCGAAGCGGAACTGCGGGCCACGCGCCGGTGCGAGCAGGTTGATCTTGAATTCGATCGTCAACACCGCGGCGCCCGCAGGCATCAGTGTGAAGGCCGCGTAGCCGCACGCCGAGTCGAGCGCGCTGGCGACGATGCCGGCGTGCAGGAAGCCATGCTGCTGCGTCAGGTGCCCGGCGTGCCCCATCATCACGTCGACGTGGCCGGGCTCGATACGCCCGAGCCGCGCGCCGAGCGTCGCCATCGCCGCCTGGCGCGCGAACGATACCGTCACGCGCGCTTCGAACCCGGGTTCGGCCTGCATTCCGCGATTCCTCAGCGGGTGGTCGCGCTGGCCGAACGTGGCCTTGCGGTCGCCTTCGGAGCGCCAGCGAGCATGCGCCGGCAGCGCTCTTCGTGCTGCGCGATCTCGGCCAGCGTGATCTCGAGATCCTCGCGCTGCTGCTCGAGCAGAAGGCGGTGCTCGTGCAGCGTGCGCAGGAAGGCACTGAGCTGCTGCGCAGTATCGGACGGCGATTCGTACAGGTCGACAAGGTCCTTGACTTCCTGCAGGCTGAGTCCGAGCCGCTTGCCGCGCAGCGTGAGTTTGAGCCGCGTGCGGTCGCGCTGCGCATAGACGCGGTTGCGGCCGGCGCGCCCCGGCGTGAGCAGGCCCACGTCCTCGTAGAACCGGATCGCACGCGGCGTGATGTCGAACTCCTGCGCCAGCTCGGTGATGGTGAAGGTTCGGACGCCGGCATCCTTGGCGCCTGCGGCTGCGGTCATGGCTACACTGGGTTGACGTTTACGTAAGCGGGAAGTCTAACCTTTGGGGTATTCATGGCCAATTCACGCGAAGCCGAACTCCACTACCCGCTCGCCGACGAGCTGCCCGCGCTCGGCAGCTCGCTCGAGGTGGCGCCCGGCGTGCGCTGGGTGCGCATGCAGTTGCCGTTCGCACTCGACCACATCAACCTGTGGCTGCTGCGCGACCGCCTAGGTGGCCAGGAAGGCTGGACCATCGTCGACTGCGGCATCACGAACGCGGCGACCATCGCCGCCTGGGAGCAGGTGTTCGCGGCCGAACTCGATGACCTTCCGGTGCTGCGCGTGCTCGTCACCCACATGCACCCCGATCACATCGGTCTCGCCCACTGGCTGACGAAGCGCTGGAGCACGGGAGCGCACGAGTGCCGGCTGTGGATCAGCGCCACCGACTACCACGCCGCGCGGGTGGCCATCGCCGCGACGACAACCTTCGGCGGCGACAGCGCCGCCGCCCACTTCATGCGCCACGGGCTCACCGATCCCGACTCGATCGCCAAGGTGCGCGCGCGCTCCAACTACTTCGTGTCGATGGTGCCCTCGGTGCCGGAGCGCTTCCGTCGCCTGATGAACGGCGACCAATTGCGCATCGGAGACCGCGATTGGCACTGCCACGCGGGTTATGGTCACGCGCCGGAGCACATCGCGCTGCACTGCCCGGAGCTCAACATCCTCATCTCGGGCGACATGGTGCTGCCGCGCATCTCCACCAACGTCATGGTGATCGACCTCGAGCCCGAGGCAGACCCGCTGACGTTGTACCTGGCCTCGCTCGAACGCCTTCGCACGTTGCCCGAGGGCACGCTGGTGCTGCCGTCGCACGGAAGGCCGTTCACCGGGCTGCAGCAGCGGATCGGCCAGCTTCGCGACCACCATGCCGAGCGCTACGCGCAGGTGATGGCCGCGTGCGAGGAGCAGCCGCAGTGCGCCACCGACATCGTTCCCATCCTGTTCAAGCGCGCGCTCGACCTGCACCAGTTGACGTTTGCGCTTGGCGAGACGATCGCCCACCTTCACGGACTGTGGCTGGCGGGCAGGCTCCGGCGCGAGCTCGGTACCGACGGCGTGCTGCGGTTTGCAGCGGTCGAGGCTGTGCCCGCGCCGGACCGGACCGCTATCCCGGTGTGAACAGACCCTAGTCGAAGACGGGCACGAGCTCGCTGTTGAGCGTTCCGCGGGCGGCCTCGACATCGGGCACGACCGAGCGCACGGCGTCCCAGAACTTGGGGCCGTGGTCCATGTGGCGCAGGTGAGCGAGCTCGTGCGCGACCACGTAGTCGATCGTCGCCATGCCGAAGTGCACGAGGCGCCAGTTCAACCGCACTGAGCCGTCAGCGTTCGCGCTGCCCCAGCGCGTTCGCGCCGAACTCAGCGAGATGCGCCGCACGCGAACGCCGAGCTGCGCGGCGAAATGCGCGCAGCGCTCCTCGAAGATCCGCCGCGCCTGGCGCTGCAGCCAGCTCTGCACCGCATCGCGGATCTGCGCCGGCGCAGCGTGGTGCGGCAGCGCCAGGCGCAGCGCGAGCCGCACCGCGCCAAGCGGTGCACCAGCATCGGTGTCTAGCAGCGCACCTGACGGCGTGGTGCCGGCGCGCGGGTCGAGCACAACAATGACGCGCTGGCCGAGGAACGCAATCGTCGCGCCGTCGCGCCAGTCGACGCGCGCCGCCTGCAACCGTTCTGCGCGCTGCTGCTGCTCGGTGAGCTTGCGCAGGATCCACGCCGCCTTCTCGCGCAGCGCGGCCTCGACGTCGCGCTGCGGCACCCAGCGCGGTGCGGCGACGCTCAGGCCTTCGACACCGACCGCGAAACCGATGCTGCGTCGCCGCGCGCGGCGAAGTTCGTAGCCCACGCAGTGCTCGCCGAAGTGCACCTCGTGCCGGGCGCGCGGGTGGCGATAGATCGCTGGCGCGCCGTGCCCGGCGACCGGCGGGCGCGGCGCTTCCGGCCCTCGCGCCAGGCCCGGTGCGCTGGGCTCCGGCAAGCTCGCCGACCGCGGCGGGTCGAACAGCGACAACTGCACCGCGTCGGGCGAGCGTAACTGGCGCGTCATGACGGCAGATTCACGCCTGCGCGTAGGCCTCGGGATCGAGGCGCCGCATTTCGGACTCGATCCAGGTTTCCACTTCGTGCATCAGCTCGTCGGGCTGGCGCCCGGTCGCGGCGATCGGCTTGCCGATTGAGACGTCGACCACGCCCGGCGTGAGCAGGAAGGACTTGCGCGGCCAGCATCGCGCCGAGGTGACGGCAATCGGCACGACCGGGCAACCGGTGGCCACCGCAAGTCGCGTCCCGCCGGTCTTGTACGCACCCTGTCGGCCGCGGACGATCCTCGTACCCTCGGGAAACATGATGATCCAGTGGCCGCGCGCCATCAGCCGGGCGCCCTGCACGGCGACGCGCTGCCACGCCTCGGCGCGCTTGCTGCGGTCGATGTGGATCATGTCCAGCCGCGCCATCGCCCAGCCGAAGAACGGCAGGTAGAGCAATTCGCGCTTGAACACGTACGCCAGCGGATGCGCCATCAGGCTCGGATAGGCGAAAGCCTCCCACGTCGACTGGTGCTTGGACAACAGGATCACCGATGCGGTCTTGTCCGCCGCGGTCGGCAGATTGTCCATCCCGCGAACGCGCCAGTGCACGCCGCAGATCGCCCGCGCGCCGACGATCGCCAGCCGAACCCAGCGCACACACATCCAGTAGAGCGGATCGCCGCGCACGAAAATGGAGACGGCGATGATGGCCAGCGCCCACGGCACCACGGTCGCCGTCAGCCATAGGAGGAACAGCGCCGAGCGCAGGCTGCAAGCGAGCTTGCCGGTCATTCCAGATGGCCGTAGCCCGAATTGCTCTTGCCGGTCTCGATGCGCAGCGCGCGTTCCTGCTGGATCAGCGCCTCGGCAAACGCCGCCAGGTCGGCGTGAACCCGGGTGCCGCGCACCTTCTCGAGCACTTCGGCCATGGCCTCGCGATCGAGAGAGGCCGACTTACCCGTGCGCACCAGATGCGGCTGGCAGCCTGCGGCGGCCGCGCCCTGCAGATCGCGCAGCGAGTCGCCGACCGCCGGCACGTCGGTCAGCGCGATGCCATAGCGCGCACCGATCAGTTCGAACAGACCGGGCAACGGCTTGCGGCAACTGCAGGCGTCGAGCGGCGCGTGCGGGCAGAAGAACACCGCGTCTACACGCCCGCCGAGCTTGAGCAGCAGCTGGTTCATCTTCAGGTGCATCGCGTTGAGCGCGGCCATGTCAAACAACCCGCGTCCTATGCCCGACTGGTTGGTCGCCACCACCGTGTGCCAGCCTGCATGGTTTAGCCGCGCGATCGCCTCCAGCGCACCGGGCAGAGGAACCCATTCGTCGACGGACTTCACGTAGTCGTCGCGGTCTTCGTTGATCGTGCCGTCGCGGTCGAGGACGACGAGCTTGAGCGGAGTCACGTCAGTTTCTCCCCGCGCCTGGCGTGGCCCGCAAGGCATGAAGCAAGACTGCGCTGCGCAGGCACTTCATCCCTGCGCAAGCTTGGAGAGATCGGCCACGCGGTTCATCGCCGCATGCAGCGTGGCCAGCAGGCCGAGGCGGTTGGCGCGCAGCCTCGGGTCGTCGACGTTGACCATCACCGCGTCGAAGAACGCATCGACTGGCGCGCGCAGCGCGGCCAGCGCCTGCAGCGAGGCGGCATAGTCGCCGCGCTCGAAGGCCGCGTCGGCCACAGGCTTCACGCTCGCGACGGCGGCATGCAGCGCCAGTTCAGCCGGCTCCTGCAGCAGCGCTTCGAGCACGCCTGCGGCCAGCTGGCCGTCGGCCTTCTTCAGGATGTTGCCGACGCGCTTGTTGGCCGCCGCGAGCGCGGCCGCCTCGGGCAGCGACGCAAAGGCGCGCACCGCCGCCAGTCGGCGCGGCAACTCGGCCCAGCGCGCGGGGCGCGTCTCGAGAACGGCGTCGACCTCCTGAGCGCTGTGGCCGCTGTCGCGCAGGTAGCCCACGAGGCGCTCGCGCAGGAAGAAGGCGACTTCGGCGTGCGCCTGGCCGTGACGCGCCGGAAACGCGGCAAACGCAGCCCCGACCAGTTGCGCCATCTCGAGCGGGAGTTCGCGCTCGATGAGCAGGCGGATCACGCCCAGGGCGTGGCGGCGCAGTGCGAAGGGGTCCTTGTCGCCCGTGGGAAGCTGCCCGATACCGAACAGGCCGGCCAGCGTCTCGAGCTTGTCGGCCAGCGCGAGTGCGACGCCGGTCGAATTGCGCGGCAGCGCATCGCCGGCATAGCGCGGCCGGTAGTGGTCTTCGATCGCGTGCGCGACTTCGTCACCCTCGCCATCGTGCCGCGCGTAGTAGCCGCCCATCGTGCCCTGCAGCTCGGGAAACTCGCCGACCATGTCGGTCAGCAGGTCTGCCTTCGCAAGCAACGCGGCGCGATCGGCCTGCGCAGCGGTCGCGTCGCCCCCGAGCTGCTGCGCGATGGAACGGGCGATGCCGCGCACACGCTGAACGCGCTCGCCCAGTGTGCCGAGCTTGCCGTGGTAGACGACCTTGTCCAGCGCCGGCACGCGCGACGCCAGCGTCTTCTTTCGGTCCTGGTCGAAGAAGAATTTCGCGTCCGCCAGGCGCGGCCTGACGACCCGCTCGTTTCCCTCGATCACGCGGCGCGGATCGTCCGGCCTGATGTTGCTGACGACGAGGAAGCGGTTGGTCAGACGGCCCGCGGCGTCGAGCAGCGGGAAGTACTTCTGGTTTACCTTCATCGTGAGAATCAGGCACTCCTGCGGCACCTCGAGGAACTGCTCGTCGAAGTGGCACAGCAGCACGTTCGGCCGCTCGACCAGCGCGGTCACTTCATCGAGCAGCGCCGCGTCTTCGATCGGCGTCAAGCCTTCCTTCGCCGCAGCGGCCTGAAGCTGGCGCGCGATCTCGCCGTGGCGGGTAGCGAAGCTGGCGATCACCGCACCTTGCGCCTCGAGCTGGCGTGCGTAGTGGTCGGCGTCCTGCAGCAGGACCGGCGCCATCGGCGCCTCGAAGCGGTGACCGAGAGTCTGGCGGTCGGCTTCGAGCCCGAGCGCACGTACCGGCACGACTTCGGCGCCGTGCAGCGCCACGAGGCCGTGCGCCGGGCGGACGAAGCTCACGCTGGTCCAGCCATCGGCGAGCTGGTACTGCATGACCTTCGGGATCGGCAGGCCGGCAATGGCCTCGACGAGCGCACTCTGCAGGCCTTCGGCGAGCGTGGCACCCTTGACGCTACGCTGGAGGAACAGCGCTTCGGCCTTGCCATCAGCACGGCGCTCGAGCGAAGCGACCTCGTTCGCCGATGCTTCAACATCGAGCGCGGTGAGCTTTTTCAGCAATGCAGGGGTCGCCTTGCCGTCGACGCTCAACCCTACCGAAACCGGCATCAGCTTGACCTGCTCCTGTCGGTCCGCGGCGCGCTCCGCCACCTTTGGCAAGTGGACGGCAAGACGCCTCGGGCTCGCGTAGGCCGTCCAGTCGCGAGCCTGTTCCTTCAGACGACGGCGAATCAGGCCATTGGCGACCCCCTCGGCAAATGCATCGCCCAGCGCCTTCAGCGCCTTCGGCGGCAGCTCTTCGACGAACAATTCGACAAGCAGACTCTTGGTCGTCATGCGATGGCCGTCTGCTTCTGTTCGCGCTGCTTGCCCAGCTGGGCGACCACCTCGTCGGCCCAGGCCCTGGGCGCCATCGGAAAGCCAAGCCGCGCACGGCTCTCCAAGTAGCTCTGCGCCACCGCGCGCGCCAGGTTGCGGATGCGCCCGATGTAGGCGGCGCGCTCGGTCACGCTGATCGCGCCGCGCGCGTCGAGCAGGTTGAAGCTGTGGCCCGCCTTGAGCAACTGCTCGTAGGCGGGCAGTGTGAGCTGCTGCGCCATCAGGTGCTGGCTCTGCCTCTCGTGCGCGCCGAACGCGTGGAGCAGAAAGGCGACATCGCTGTGCTCGAAGTTGTAGGCGCTTTGTTCCTGCTCGTTCTGCAGGTACACGTCGCCATAGCTCAGGCCCTCGGTCCAGGTGAGCTTGTAGACGCTGTCCACGCCCTGCAGGTACATCGCCAGGCGCTCCAGGCCGTAGGTGATCTCGCCGGTGATCGGCCGGCAGTCGATGCCGCCGACCTGCTGGAAGTAGGTGAACTGCGTCACTTCCATGCCGTTCAACCACACCTCCCAGCCGAGGCCCCAGCAGCCCAGCGTCGGGTTTTCCCAGTCGTCCTCGACGAAGCGGATATCGTTCGCCCTGAGGTCGAAACCGAGCGCTTCGAGCGAGCCGAGGTAGAGCTCGAGGATGTCGGCCGGCGCGGGCTTGAGCACCACCTGGTACTGGTAGTAGTGCTGCAGCCGGTTGGGGTTCTCGCCGTAGCGCCCGTCCTTCGGTCGGCGACTCGGCTGCACGTAGCCGGCCTTCCACGGCTCGGGGCCGAGTGCGCGCAGGAACGTCGCCGTGTGGCTGGTGCCGGCGCCGACCTCCATGTCGTAGGGCTGCAGCAGCGCGCAGCCCTGCTCGGCCCAGTAGGCTTGCAGACGCAGGATGACTTGCTGGAAGGTCAGCATGGACAGTGGGTTTGGGTGGGCGCCGCGGACACCCTAGTTTACGGGGCGCCATGGCTCGCGCCGAGGTGCACCACCCCGCCCCAGCACGGCGAGCAGCGCCAGCGCCAGCAGCGCGAGCGGCCAGAGGCCGAACGCGGACAGCCAGCGCGCATACGGCGTTTCGCCGCTGCGGCCCTCCACGACGGCGTCGAGCGTGCCTTCGGCGAGGGCCGGCAGGCGCGCAGTCACCCGCCCGTGGTGATCGACGACGGCGGTCGCGCCGGTGTTGGTCGAGCGGATCACCGGCCGCTCGAACTCGAGCGCGCGCATCTGCGAGAACTGCAGATGCTGGTCCTGCACCAGCCAGCGGCCGAACCAGGCGAGGTTGCTGACGTTGACGAAAATAGTCGCCGGCTCCGCGCCGACAACGCTCGCGACGATGTCCTCGCCGAACAGGTCCTCGTAGCAGATCAGTGGCCGCAGGCGCTGGCCGCCGACGGCGAAGGCGGCGCCGTTCGTGCCGCGCGCCTGGTCGCCGATCGGTATGTTCAGAGAATTGACGAACCAGTGCAAACCCGGCGGCACGAACTCGCCGAACGGCAGCAGATGGCGCTTGCCGTAGCGGTACTCAGGCGCCGGCGCTACCGTCACGCCGACGACCGAGTTGACGTAACCGTCGTCGCTGTTGCCGACGAACAGGCCGATCAGCAGGCCGCGCCCAGGCCGCGTGAACGGTTGCACGAGGTCGACCCAGAAGGCCTCGTCCAGCTCGGCGCGCGTGAACGGAATCACCGACTCGGGCGTCACCACCAGCGCGCCGCGGCTGGCCGCGACCTGACGCGTCAGCGCGAGCAGGTTGGCCTCCATCCGCGCCGGGTCGAATTTCAGGTTCTGCGCGATGTTCGGTTGCAGCAGGCTCACGCTGAGCTCGCCGGTCGATTGCGTGAAACCGGACGGCAGCACGAGTGGCCCGGCCACCACCCCAGTGGCAGCCAGGCCGAGCGCGACCCGCGCCGAGCGCCGCAGGGGCCGCAGCCACAGAGCCGCCGCATGCGCCAGCCACGCGCCCAATGCCGACAGCCCGTAGACGCCGACCCAGGGCGCCCAAGCTGCGAGCGGCCCGAACGTGTGCGCGTAGCCCGACGCGATCCACGGAAAGCCCGTGAACAGCGTCGCCCGGGCCAGTTCTGCCAGCAGCCAGCAGGCAGCGAAGATCAACCCGTCAACCAGTGGCTCGCCGCGTCGCAGCCGGGCCCACAGTGCCAGCGCGGCTGCATAGTACAGCGCCAGCGCGGCCGCCAGTACGAGCACTGCCAGCGCGGCCATCCACGCCGGTAGCGCACCGAAATCGTGTAGGCTGATATAGAGCCACCACAGGCCCGACGCCAGCCAACCCGCGGCGAATAGCCAGCCCAGGCGCGCTGCGCGGCCCGGGCTTGCCCGCCCAGCCAGCGCGGCCAGGACAGCGAGCGCCGCGATCTGCAGCCACCAGAACTCGAACGGCGCAAACGAGAAGGTGTGCGCGACGCCAGCGAGCAGCGCCGCGGGCAGAGCCAGTGCGCGCCGGCGCATCAGGCGGCGTCGGCCTCGGCGGCTCGCGTCACCTTGAACCAGCGCACGGCGCCACCGCGGGTAAGCATGACCGAGAACAGCAGTGGCCCGACCTGCACCGCCTCGCCGCGCCGCGGCACGCGGCCGAGCTCGTGCGCGACGAGCCCGCCGATGGTGTCGAACTCCTGCTCCGGCAGCGCGGTGTCGAAGGTCTGGTTGACGTCGCTGATCGCGGTATCGCCGGCGACACGCTGGCTGCCATCGGCCAACGTGTAGATGTCGCTCTCGCCGTCCTTGTCGTCGAACTCGTCCTCGATCTCGCCGACGATCTCTTCGAGCACGTCCTCGATCGTGATCAGTCCGGCGGTGTTGCCGAACTCGTCGATCACGATCGCGAGGTGGTTGCGGTTGGAACGGAAGTCGCGCAGCAGTTCATTCAGGCCCTTCGACTCGGGGACGAACACCGCCGGCCGCAGCAGCGTGCGCAGGTTCAGGTCGGGCGAGCGCTGGAGCTTGAGCAGGTCCTTCGCCATCAGGATGCCGATGATGTTTTCGCGCTGGCCTTCGTACACCGGAAAGCGCGAGTGCGCGGTATCGATCACGCCGTTGAGCAGTTGCTCGTAGGGCGCGTCGATGTCGAGCAGGTCCATCCGCGGCGCAGCCACCATCGAATCGCCCGCTGTCAGGCCGGCCATGCGCAGCACGCCCTCGAGCATGCGGCGCGACTCGGGCTCGATCAGCGCTCGCTGCTCGGCTTCGGCCAGCGTCGCGATCAGCTCCTGCGCCGAGTCCGGCCCGGGCGAGAGGAACTCGACCAGTCGCACGAAGAGGCTGCGCCCTTCGCCGTGCGCCCGAGTCGCCCTGCCACCGCGGGCGCTGGCGTGCCTTTCCGCGCTGCGGGCACCAGCGTGCGCAAATCGGGCAGGGTGTGGATCGGACATCGCGCGGACGCGGTAGACGAGGTGGCGCCAAGCTTACTCGATGGCTGGAGGCGACTGCCGGTCCGTCCTGGCGGACCTTGAACTGCCCGCGAAGGCCACAATATCGCTTGGTCGGGGCCGCGGCAAAGCGGCCGATCGCCGGCGCGCTTGTTTGCGGCACGCTCTGAGCAGGGCGTGGCAGCGCCAGGACCCACCCACTTTGACGGCAACCCTCATGTCCCTCATCCCTGCAACCATCCTCACGGGCTTCCTGGGCTCGGGCAAGACGACGCTGCTCAAGCGCGTGCTCACCGAGGCGCACGGGCAGAAGATCGCGGTGATCGAGAACGAGTTCGGCGAAGAGAACATCGACAACGAGATCCTGGTGCAGGCCAGCGGCGAGCAAATCATCCAGCTCAACAACGGCTGCGTCTGCTGCAGCATCCGCGAGGACCTGCGCAGCACGCTGTCGGAGCTGGCAGCTAAGAAGCGCAGCGGCGAGATCGACTTCGATCGCGTGGTGATCGAAACCACGGGCCTCGCGGACCCCGGCCCGGTGGCGCAGACCTTCTTCATGGACGACGAGATCGCCGAGGCCTACCTTCTCGACTCGGTGCTGACTCTGGTCGACGCCAAGCACGCCGGGCAGCAACTCGACAGCCGCCAGGAAGCTAGGCGCCAGGTCGGCTTCGCCGACCAGATCTTCATCAGCAAGAGCGAGCTCGTCGACGACGCGGAGCTGCAAGACCTCTCGCATCGCTTGAAGCACATGAACCCGCGCGCGCCGCAGCAGAAGGTGCACTTCGGCGAGGTGGCTATCGCCTCGGTGTTCGACCTTAAGGGCTTCAACCTCAACGCCAAGCTCGACATCGACCCCGAGTTCCTGCAGGCCGACGCGCACGCGCACGATCACGACCACGAGCACGGCGAACACTGCGACCATCCGAGCCATCGCGCCCACGACGACGACGTGAAGTCGTTCGTGTTCCGCTCGCACCGCCCGTTCAACGCCGAGCGGCTCGAGGACTTTCTGGGTTCGATTGTCCAGGTCTACGGGCCGCGCATGCTGCGCTACAAGGGCGTGCTCTACATGAAAGGCACCGAGCGCAAGGTCGTGTTCCAGGGTGTGCACCAGCTCATGGGCAGCGACCTCGGGCCGGCCTGGGCCGCAGGAGAGAAGAAGGGCAGCAAGATGGTGTTCATCGGGCTGGACCTGCCGCGCGACATCTTCCTGCAGGGGCTCGAGCAGTGTCTCGTCTGAAAACCTGGACAACGCGCAAGACTGCGAAGGCGCCAAAGCGCGCGTCGAAGTGCGAAATTCGGCAATTGCCGCCTTGCTGCGGTGGCTACAATCCGCGGCGCCTGAAGTTTTGGGGGCCGCGAGGTCTGCCCCCGGCAGCGCGCGCAGAGGCGTTGCAAGGAGAGTGAAGTGAAGAAGATACCGGCTAAACGAACCAGCGCACCCTCCCGGTCTGTCAGAGGGGCGGCCACAGTCGCTAAGTCGCGCGCTTCGGCGGCCCGCGAGGGGCCGGTCCAGGCGACTCGCAAGGCAGCAAGCAAGCCCGCGGCCAAGCCGGCGACAAACAAGACTGCCAAGCCCGCGCCCAAGCCGACAGCCAAGCCCGCGGCCAAGCCGGTGCCCCGGCAAGCGACCAAGGCGGCCGTCAAGCCCGCTGCCAAGCGAGCGGTCAAACCAGTCGCCAAGCCATCAGTCAAGCAAGTGGCCAAACGATCCGCCAAGCCATCAGTAAAGCAAACGGTCAAGCCGGCGAGCCGGACCACAACCGCCAGGCCCTCGCCGAAACCGGCGCTCAAGCCGGCCACCAAGGCGGCCGCCAAACCCGTCAAGGCGTCTCCGGCCAAGCCGGCCACGAAGACACCGCCCACCCCACCGACGGTGACGCGGCCGGCTCCCTCGGCCAAGGCGGCGGCAACGACACCTGCGTTCGCTGGGACCGCGGCACCTGCGCCTTCGACGCGGATGAGCTCTTCGGCCAAGAGCAAGGCCAGCGCCAAGGCGCAGGCTGCTTATGCCGCTCCGGCGCCGATGCCGATCCCGACTTCGCGCTTCGCCGACCGGTTCGCCCCACCGCGCCCACCCACGCGGCAGATGAAGCACCTGGAAGTCGACGCCCCGAAGCACACGCAGAAGTCAGACCCGAAACTGGCCAATGCGTGGAAGACCAAGGCCGGGCGCGACCTGACCGAGGCCGAGTTGCTGGCCATGCCCGACAGCGAGTACATGAACGACAAGCAGCTCGAGTACTTCCGCGCGAGTCTGCAGCGCCTCAAGGACGACCTGCTGTCCAACGCCGGGGAGACAACCGAACACCTGCGCGAGGACACTTCCATCGTGCCCGATCCCGCCGATCGTGCGACGATCGAGGAGGAGCACGCGCTCGAACTGCGGACACGCGACCGCGAGCGCAAGCTGATGAAGAAGATCACGCAATCGCTGGCGCGCATCGAGTCGGGAGACTACGGCTTCTGCGACGAGACCGGCGAGCCGATCGGCCTCGGCCGGCTACTGGCGCGTCCCACGGCTACACTGTCGCTGGAAGCGCAGCAGCGCCGCGAGCTCAAGCAGAAGATGTTCGGTGACTGAGCGTGATCTTCCGGCCTTGCCGAGCATCGCTGGGCGCCTGGAGGTGGCCCCCGCGATGGGCCAAGGGTGACTAGGGGATTCATGTCAGAACCGAAAGACAACACCAGCTTCTTTCGCAAGGTGGTCAAGTTCGTCGCCAACCCGGCGACGGACTGGACGAGTTTGAACGCGCCTCCCGGCGATGAGCGCGACAACGAGTACGCGAAGTCCGAGCTGAAGGCGATGATCGAGCGCAAGCGGCGCAACGACTTCGTCCGCAAGCGCGAGTTCGACATGCTTCGCCGCGTGCGCCGTGAAGGCCTGACGAGCGAGCAGCTCGCCGCGCTCGGCGGCTCCTCGCGGCTGGACGATTCCGAGGTTCGACTGTCGGAAAACAACATCAAGGCCGACATCGGCGTCAAGGCCAAGATCGACGAGATCGAACAGCAGATGGTGGGCAACAACTTCGTGACCTCGGTGCGCCGCTCGCCCGAGTTCTACAACGCGACGACCCTGCCGGCGACGATGCCCCACATGCCGTCGGGCGCTGCACCGCTAGACGCACCGCGTGACGCCAAATCTGCGACCGCATCCGACGAAGCGGCGCGCGAGCGACTGCGCGCCGCAGCGGCGACGACGCCAAGCCCGGAGAGCGCCTCGCTGGCCTTCGGCAGCCCGTTCGCGGTCGAAGTCAGCGCAGTGGGCCACGACCCCGACCTCGACGAGGCGGTGATCGCGTTCGCGAACGCCGACTTCGACCTCTGCGAGCAGTCGCTCGCACGCCTGACCGGTATCGGTGGGGAACGGGCCCAGCACGCCGAGACCTGGCTGGCGCGCTTCGACCTGTACCGAGCCGTCGGTCAGCAGCACAAGTTCGAAAGCCTGGCGCTCGACTATGCGCAGCAGTTCGGCTGGTCGGCGCCGCAGTGGTATTCGATGCCCAAGCTCGTGGCCGAAGCGGCGAGCACCGATGAGAGGCCGCCGCGGTCAAGCATCGACGGGCAGGTCGGCTGGATCTGCCCCGCGGTGCTCGACACCGACGGCGTCGCGCGCCTGTCTTCGCAGACGCTTCAAATGCCGCTGCCGTGGGTGTTCGACTGGTCGGCGCTCAAGCACATCGACGCCGAAGCCTGCGCACGCCTGAGCGAGCTGTTCCGCTACTGGATTCCGCAGCAGCTCGACATGCGATGGCTCGCCGGCGATCGCCTATTCGAACTGCTGCAAGAAGCCGCGCCGACCGGCATGCGCGACGCCGACCCGGTCTTCTGGCAACTCCGCCTGGACGCCCTGCGCATGGCCAACCGGGCCGACCAGTTCGACGAAGCCGCGATCGACTACTGCGTCACCTACGAGGTCTCTCCGCCGTCGTGGGAGCGCGCGGCGTGCCAGGTGCGGATCAGCGGCTCGAACCAGGGCAGCACGACCGCCCAGAGTTCGCGCATCAGCGAGGTGTCGACGAGTTTCCTCGAGTCGCAGAGCGCCGACGACGATCACAAGACGACGGCCGGCCAGGTGGAGCTCTCGGGGCAGCTCGTAGGCGACATCAGCGCACTGCTCAAGCGGATGGACGGCGAGCTCGGTGACGCGCGCGTCATCAGCATCTCGTGTACGCGCCTGATCCGGGTCGACTTCATCGCCGCTGGCGATCTTCTGAACTGGGTGCTCGCGCGACGCAAGGAGGACCGCAGCGTGAGCTTCGTCGAGGCGCATCGTCTGCTGGCGCTGTTCTTCGGCGCGATGGGCATCGATGAGCACGCCAGGATCACGGTGCGCCAGGTCTAGAGACCGCTCACACATCGGACGACAGATGCGTCGCCGTCGACGGGCCCCGGTGGGCAAAGCCGCACACGAAATGACGATCCCGAGGTCGCTTCGTTCAAGGCGGCGCGGCGGCGGCTGAAGCGGGCGCTGCGGCGCCACGTTGACGCGGGCAGCGCATAGCCACCCCAAGACAGTTCGAACATCAGGCGAAACCATGGAATCCTGGCACGGCACCACCATCCTCAGCGTGCGTCGCGGCCCGCTCGTCGCGCTCGGCGGCGACGGGCAGGTGACGCTCGGCTCGATCGTCATCAAGGCCTCGGCGCGCAAGGTCAGGAAGCTCCACCGCGACCAGGTACTCGCCGGCTTCGCCGGTGCGACGGCCGACGCGTTCACGCTGTTCGAGCGCTTCGAGGCCAAGCTCGAGAAGCACCAGGGTCACCTGGTGCGGGCGGCGATCGAACTGACCAAGGACTGGCGAACCGACCGCGTACTGCGCCGGCTCGAGGCGATGCTCGCCGTGGCCGACCGCGAGGCATCGCTGATCATCAGCGGCAATGGCGACGTGCTCGAGCCCGAGCACGGCATCGTCGCGATCGGCTCGGGTGGCGCCTATGCCCAGGCGGCGGCGCGCGCGCTGCTCGAGCACACCGCGATGACGCCGGACGAGATCGTCAAGAAGGCGCTCGAGATCGCTGGCGACCTGTGCATCTACACGAACCAGCAGCACACGATAGAGACGCTTTCATGAGGTCGTCGCGCAGAGACGACCCGCGCCAGCGGCGATCGAAGGCGAGGCTCATGGCGCGGCCTGTCGAGTTCGCGATCGCGCCTGGGCGCGCGGTTCGCCCGGAGGCAGCGGCATGAGATCGATGACGCCGAAGGAGATCGTCTCCGAACTCGACCGCCACATCGTCGGCCAGCAGAGCGCCAAGCGGGCCGTGGCGATCGCGCTGCGCAACCGCTGGCGCCGCCAGCAGGTCGAACTGCCGCTGCGCGCCGAGATCACGCCGAAGAACATCCTGATGATCGGCCCCACCGGCGTCGGCAAGACCGAGATCGCAAGACGCCTCGCGCGGCTCGCCGACGCGCCGTTCATCAAGGTCGAGGCGACCAAGTTCACCGAGGTCGGCTACGTTGGCAAGGACGTCGATTCAATCATCCGCGACCTGGTTGACAGCGCCGTCAAGCAGGAACGCGAGACGCAGATGCGGCACCAGCGCGCACGCGCCGAGGACGCGGCCGAAGACCGCGTCCTCGACATCCTGGTGCCGCCGGCGCGCGGCGATTTCGGCCTCGGCTCTGTGCCCACCGACAACACCGCGCGCCAGGTCATGCGCAAGCGATTGCGCGAAGGCACGCTGGCCGACAAGGAGATCGAGATCGAGCTCGCCGAACCGCGGCCGACGCTCGAGATCATGGGTCCGCCCGGCATGGACGAGATGGCCGAGCAGTTGAAAGGCCTGTTTTCCAACCTCGGCGCCGGCAAGCGCAAGGCGCGCAAGCTGAAGGTCTCCGACGCGCTCAGGCTGCTGGTCGACGAGGAGGCCGCCAAGCTCGTCAACGACGACGAGATCAAGCTGGCGGCGGTCGCCAACGCCGAGCAGAACGGCATCGTCTTCATCGACGAGATCGACAAGGTCACCGGCGCCAGCGGCGGCGAATCGCGCGGCGCCGACGTCTCGCGCCAGGGCGTGCAGCGC
>Ga0209048_10000968_pt1 | contig 30354 bp, 24 predicted proteins | sample FrelakmetCRP12CR_FD_187146 | JGI IMG/M metagenome (GOLD analysis project Ga0209048, IMG submission 187146) | Freshwater lake sediment microbial communities from the University of Notre Dame, USA, for methane emissions studies - CRP12 CR (SPAdes)... | ecosystem: Environmental > Aquatic >... | reverse complement strand
TGCGCCGGGGGAGTTTGGCACCAGCCTCCTTCAACAGTTTTTCCCAGAAACCGGTGTGTATCTCTTCGCTGGCTGCCATACGCTTATATACTTCGGCCAGTTTGGGTTGCTTTTCAATTCCAGCAATGGCAAGATAGAGTGCCGTGCCGTCCACTTCTTTTTGCCAATTGGCGCGATAACGGGATATATCTTTTGAGCGAGCCATCAGATACCTTTCAAGGGTTTATACGAGACCTGAATTGTATCGCGAGAAGCTTTAAGGGAACCAATAATCATTCGAATTGCTTCTCACTCGAAAATCGATCAAGATGGGAAATCATCTACACGCTTTTAGAGTCCGTGAGACACGTAACCAAGCCGGGCCATATCTTCGTCAGAGAGACGGAATTTCATTGCACCGGCGCTTTCCTCGGCTTGGTGTACCTTGGTTGCGCCTGGGATGGTTACAACGATCTCACCATTAAAGTTGATCAGCCAATTCAATGCCACTTGGGCTATTGTGACTTCGTACTTGTTGGCAATTGCATCCATGGCGTTGATAAGTGGAAGGGTCCGTTCAAGTTTTCGCTGCATGCTCGCCTTGCGCCAGCCAGACATTCGGTTAAGGAGCTCCGGATCCTTGTGATATTTCCCGGTCAATAAGCCTCTTGCAACCGGGGTATAGGCTATGATGGTCACTCCTAAATCCCTGGCGGTTTCTAGGATTCCGTTCGTCTCGATCTCACGGTTTATTAAACTATAACGGACCTGGTTAACTGCCAATGGAATACCCCTTTTTGCCAGTGCGGCATGTGCCCGCCGCATACGGGCAGCGTTGAAGTTGCTAACTCCCACTGACCGGATTTTCTCCGCCTCCACCAGGTCAGCCATGGCGTTCATTTCTGATTCTGGAGAAGAGAAACTATATGGCTGGTGGATCATATAATTCCCGATACTGAATCCGTCCAAAAAATGTAGGCGGTCTTCGATGCTGCGCGGGATATTGCCCGCTGTCCGTAAAAAAGGGAGCCATTTCGTTGCAATGATGATTTCCCTATCAGTCTTGCCAGCGGCTTTTAAGCCAGTCGCCAGGGATCGTTCAGATACTCCAGCGCCGTACATTTCCGCAGTATCAAACCAGTTAATGCCTCCGTCCAGGGCGGCTTTGATAATGGCGTTCTTTTCATCCTGGGGAATAACTGGGAACATCCGACCGATCAATCCACCTCCACCGGCCAACTCCATTACTCCCAATCCAATCGGTGTGACCAGGATGTCCGTTTTTCCAAGATACCTCAGTTGAATCTTTTTATTCGTATCCATTGAAACATTCCTCTGTAAATTAATTGATGAAAGAAGACCAACTTCTCCCAATTTTCTTCAGGAAGATGGGAGAAGCTGGATCTCAAGAAACGGTCTGTAGATTCCCTTCAGGCTAGATTTCTTTGCCTTCAAATTGGCTGTTGTAGAGCTCGGCGTAGAAACCATTCTTGGCCAGCAGTTTCGCATGTTTGCCCTGCTCCACGATGTCGCCGTCCCTCATTACCAGGATCCAATCTGCATCGCGGATGGTGGACAGGCGATGGGCGATAATAAAACTGGTCCGACCTTTCATCAGGATGTCCATCGCTTTTTGGATTAACACTTCGGTATGGGTATCCACTGAGCTGGTGGCTTCATCCAGGATGAGCATTCGCGGATCTGCCAGGATGGCGCGGGCGATGGTCATCAGTTGCATTTGTCCCTGGGAGATGTTGGTGGTTTCTTCATTCAGTACCATATTATAGCCCTCTGGCAGGGTGCGTACGAAATGGTCCACATGAGCAGCTTTGGCAGCTGCGATGACTTCCTCGTCTGTAGCGTTGGAACGCCCGTAGCGGATGTTCTCCATGATTGTCCCGTTGTAGAGCCAGGTATCCTGTAAAACCATGCCAAACATGCAGCGAAGGTCGTCGCGTTTGAAATCCTTGATATTGTGACCATCTACAAGGATGGCTCCGCTATTAACATCATAGAAGCGCATCAACAATTTAACCATGGTGGTTTTCCCGGCACCAGTTGGACCAACGATGGCGATCTTCTGACCGGGTTCGGCGTAGAAGGAAAAATCATTGATGATGATCTTATCCGGGCTGTAACCGAAATGAACATTCTTGAAATCCACGCGGCCTTCGCTGGTGCCCATCTGGACAGGGGTCAAGGTGTCGGGAATTTCCTCGGGTTCCGCCAGGAACTGGAACACGCGCTCTGCAGCAGCCAGCGTTTGCTGGAGAATATTGGAGATGTTGGCGATTTGTGAGATCGGCTGCGTAAATGAGCGGACATATTGGATAAAGGCTTGGATATCACCAATGGTAATAGTGCCATTTACAGCCAGGTAGCCGCCCAGGATACAGATGACGACATAGCCCAGGTTGCCGACGAAATTCATGATTGGGAACAACAGGCCGGTCAGGAATTGTGATTTCCAGGCCGAGTCGAAAAGAGTTCCGTTGATCTGGTCAAATTGCTCAACGCTCTTGGCCTCGCCGTTGAAAGCTTTCATCACCACGTGCCCGCCATACATTTCTTCTACGTGACCGTTGATGTGTCCCAAGTAATCCTGCTGACGTTTGAAGAAGACCTGCGACTTACCGATGATCAGGCCGATGATGCCAAACGATAACGGGAGGATGGCCAAAGCCACCAGGGTCATTTGCCAACTGATGGTGAACATCATCACGAGCACACCAATAACTGTAGCCACGGATGTAATGATCTGGGTCAGACTCTGGTTCAGGGTCTGGCTGACCGTGTCCACATCATTAGTAATGCGGGAAAGCACCTCGCCATGGCTCGTGCCGTCGAAGTATCTAAGCGGCATGCGGTTGATCTTTTCAGCAATGTCCTTGCGGAAGCGATAGGTGATATTCATTGCCACATTGGACATGATCCAGCCTTGGCCGTAACTTAGCAAGGCAGAAATAAGGTACAGCGTTAGGGTCAACACCATGATGTGACCGATATAACCAAAGTCGACGGAACCAGTCCCAGCGATCTGGGCCATCACTCCCTCGAATAGCTTGGTGGTGGCATTTCCCAGGATCTTTGGTCCTACAATCATCGCGACCGTCGAAGCGATCGCTAATAACCAGATAAACAGGATCAAAAGCCGGTATTGCCCAAGATATTGGATCAACTTGGTCAGGGTACCTTTGAAGTCACGGGGCTTTTCACCCCTTCTCATCATAGCCATCGGGCCGCCGCCCATGGGGCCACGCCCGCCCATGGGGCCACGTCCACCCATTGGGGGAGGACCACCCATGGGGGTGGGATTAGTTGTTGGGTTGCTGTTACGAGTGTTCATGCCAACTCCTCCTTGCTCAACTGCGACAAGGCAATGCCTCGATATATTTCACTATCCTTCATAAGTTCATCATGGGAGCCCTTGCCAACAATCTTGCCTTCGTCCAGCACGATGATCTGCTCGGCATTCTTAATCGTGGCAATTCGTTGAGTAACGATCATCATGGTGCTGGCTCCGGTATGTTCCTTGAGAGCTTTGCGTAGGGCTGCATCGGTCTTAAAATCCAGGGCTGAAAAGCTATCGTCAAAGATATAAATAGGCGCTTTCTTCACCAGCGCGCGAGCGATCGAAAGGCGCTGCTTCTGACCGCCGGATACGTTCATCCCACCTTGTGCCACTTCAGTCTGCAGGCCTTCTGGATTAGTGTTGATAAATTCGGTAGCCTGCGCAATATCTGCCGCCAATTTCAGCTCTTTGTCGCTGGCGTTTTCATCTCCGTAAAGCAGGTTACTTTCAATCGTGCCGGAGAAAAGCATACCCTTCTGCGGAACGTATCCGATCTTATCGCGCAAATCATGCTGTGTGACCTCCCGGATGTCGGTCCCATCCACAAAGACAGCCCCCTCGGTAACATCATAGAAGCGCGGGATCAAGCTGACGATTGTGGATTTACCCGAACCGGTGGTGCCAATCAAGGCAGTGGTCTGACCGGGTTGGGCAGTGAAGCTGATGTTGTGAAGAACATCCTCTTCTGCCCCGGGGTAGTGGAAAGAGACATTGCGGAATTCGACCGTTCCTTTGAACGGCTCGTTGAAGTGGCTGGGATCCTGTGGGTCTTTGATGACCGGTTCGGTTTCCAGCACATCAGCTATGCGATCACCTGAAACTGCTGCTCTTGGCAGGATTATGAACATCATCGCCAGCATGAGGAAGGCAAAAACGATCTGCATGGCGTATTGCATAAATGCCATCATGTCGCCAACCTGCATCGAAGATTGGGCGACCTGATGGGCACCGACCCAGATGATCAGCAGAGTCACTCCGTTCATAACCATCATCATCACCGGCATCATGACAACCATTACCCGGTTGATGAACAAGGTATTGCTGGTTAAATCCTTATTGGCTTTATCGAAGCGGATCTCCTCGAAGCCCTGCATGTTAAAAGCCCGGATGACCATCATCCCGGACAGGTTTTCACGAGTTACGAGGTTGAGCCGATCAATCAGGCTTTGGATGATCTTGAATTTTGGCAGAGCTATCGAGAATACGGTCAAGATCAAGCCGAGAAGTACGACAACAGCCAATGCGATAATCCACCACATATTGGCGCTTTTACCTATGGCCCGGATCACTCCACCGATCCCGATGATTGGTGCGTAGATAACCATGCGCATCATCAGGATGACAACCAACTGGATCTGGGTGACATCATTCGTAGACCTGGTAATCAGTGATGCGGTGGAGAACTTGTCTAATTCTGTGTTTGAAAAACTTTCAACACGTTGAAACACATTCCGGCGCAGGTCGCGCGCCAGACCAGCTGCAGTTCGAGCTGACAGGAAACCCACAATGATCGTACAGGTCCCGGAGAGCAAGGTCAACAACAGCATAAGCATGCCGATGTGAATAATATAGTTGGACGACAGCTTTCCGGTATCCATTCCGAGTGCGGCGTACTCGGCCTTGACCGGCGTAACGGCTGCCTGGACGATCATGCTGTCTCCCAAGGCGGCAAACTTCGAATCGAACATGCTGCTCAATTTGGAAAGCTGCGCGGGGGGAATCTGCCCAAGTACGGTAAAAATATCCATCCCCGCCGGAAGTTTGGAAAGGTCGAAGCCCAGCCCTTGGCCCATCGCAGCTGCCTTGGCTGGGTCCGCCAGTACCTGCTGGATGCCTGAAACGATCAAAAATGCCTTGCCCATCACTGGGTTCAGCCAGGTGGTCTCCGCGCTGTCAACCTTATTCAGTACATAGACAGACTCCTGAGCTATGTCAGGGTAAAGCTTGACATCTGTGACATAATCGGGTGAATTTTTATCCACTAGAGTGTAATCGGTGAGCACCCTAGTTTTTTCATCCGCACTCATGAAGATGGTGAGCTTGTTCATCTCTATTTGGCGGATCGCAACAGGTACGGCGTTAGCCACGCCGCCCTGCTGGATGCCAACGTTTACGATCTTCGACATATAGTCTGGTAATGCCAGGTCAGCATTCGCCTGCACGAACAGCAGGACGATGGCAAGCAGGATCAAAAAGATATAGGGTTTTAAGTATCTGGCAAGTCGTAACATGGAAATTGAGGCTCCTAAAAAATAGATTTACAAACTGATGCTCCAGCGCAGTGCTTTTTGAACGGACTGGCTTTCTCGATCAAGCATGGTGTTAGTTTAGTGGGATTTAGGTGATTATTCTTTTGTCTTGCGTGCTGCTTCGGTGAGCAGGGTGAGCGCTGAAATGATCATATTTTGCTGTTCCGGTGTTAGGGCATCTGTGAGTCCTTCGATCCACTTGCTGCGGGCTTCGACACCCTTTTCAATCAATGAGTGGCCTTTATGAGTCAGTGCAAGTCGTTTAGCACGGCGATCCTCAGGATCCTCCGTTCGTTCGATCAGGCCCATCTGCACCAACCGATCCACGGCCTGGCTGGCAGCGGCATTGGTTACTCCCAATTGTTCACCGATCTCCGAGACGCCAATACTCCCTCCATGGACCAAGCGCATTAAGATGTTAATTTGGGAAAATGACAATCCCGATATGTCCATGAAGCGCTTAAAGTCACGCATGGAACGTTGCATGAAGACTTCTGACCATTCACGTATAACTTCTGTAAATACTTTAGTTGGCGACATAATAAACATCCTTGATTAGTTAAGCGAGGTTGAATATAATCGCATGCGGAAAACCTGTCAAGAGTATTACAGATAAGAGAATGATTAGAATGAAAAGCACACTCGCTCGTTTTATAAAGAGAGTGCTTTTGTGTAGGGAAAAATAACTGAATCTCAATAGGTGAGGTTGTGCGTTGTTGCTGCCTAGCAAAGATATAAACTACTCAGAAAGGGGAATCAACAGCAATGGAATCTGGGTTCTGCGAGCAACACTGGCAGCTACACTACGATTCCAGAACGCATCGAGACCAGCACGGCCGTGCGTGCCAAAAATAATTAGATCTGTATTGATTTTTTCGGCGGTCTTGGCGATGACCGAAGCCGGGTCGCCTCGGGCGATCTCGGCGGTGGCAGGGAGGCCGGCTTTTTGGAACTCATCCAAGTGCGCTTGGAAGTGCTCCTGGGCAATTTCTTCGGCAATATCCAAGTAAGCAGTAGTCGTGGCGGGCATGAAATTCCCTGCAGCAGCCTGTTCTCCGGAAAGCGTTCCCAGAGTGGGGATGACACAAAGCAGGTCCAGTTGTGCTTTATAGGCTTTTGCCAGTTCCTCTGCAGTCAGAATGGCTTTATCGTGAATGGACTCATTGTCCAAAGGGACGAGTATGCGGTTCATTTTAAACGGGACGGGAGTTTCTGCCGGTTTGAGAAGCAGGACGGGAGTCCCGCTGGCTTCAGCGACCTGCTGGGCAATGTTCCCGAAAAACAAGTCGTGCATCCCGCTGTTCCCATGCGCGCACAGAAGGATCAGGTCAGGTTGGAACTCATCTGCGGAATGGTCGACGATGCTTCGAGCCACATCTGCCACGGCGGCGGTGTGGACGTGCCAGTCCACTTTAACTTTGGGAGAAAAAGCACGTTTGGCAGTCTCAGCAAGGTAAGCTTCAGCTTCAGCAGAATTGGTCAAGTGGCGGTCGCGATGGACTTCGTCGGGGGCGTCCTGCTCGATGACGTGTAGAAGGGTGACTGGCGCTTTTAGCTTCTGCGCCAGGGATGCCGCAGCCGGCAGAGCTGCTTCGGCTAATTTAGAACCGTCCAAGGGAACAAGAATGTGTTTGAACATAGGCTTATTTCCCAATGAATGTCTTATAGAGCAGGAAAAAGTTTAGAGCGATGATAAGTACGGCCGACAGGCTTGCCAGGAGGGTGGTCAATGGTTTGTTGACCAGCGCACCCATAAGACCCTTATTTTTGGTGAACATCACCAGCGGAATGACCGCGAACGGAAGTCCGAAGGAGAGCACCACCTGGCTGATCACCAAAGTGCGGGTGGGATCGAACCCAATGAAAATGACGACCAGTGAAGGGACGATGGTCACGATCCGGCGGATCCAAGGCGGGATATGGAAGTGTAAAAAGCCTTGCATGATGACCTGCCCGGCCATCGTCCCGACAGAGGAGGAAGATAGCCCGGAAGCCAGCAGTGCCACCCCGAAGACGACACCTGCGGCACGCCCAAGCAGCGGTTGCAGTGTTAGGTAGGCTTGCTCGAGGCTGCCAACATTTGTTCCGGTCTTAAAGAAAGTCGCGGCAGATGTTATGAGCATGGCCGCGTTGACCGAACTGGCGATAAGCATGGCGATGGCTACATCAACGATTTCAAAGCGAAAAAGGCGGCGCTGCTGTTCCGGTTTCTTAACCACCACCCGGCCCTGGGTCAAGGCCGAGTGCAGAAAGATGGCGTGCGGCATGACGGTTGCACCCAGGATGCCAGTGGCAAGAAGAATGCTTTCTGAGTTGGTGAAATGTGGGATGAAAGTAGCGTGGGCGATGAGGCCCCATTCAGGGTGAACCAGGAATATTTCGATCACGTAACTGATGGCAATTACAGCCAGGAAGCCGGTAATGACTGCTTCCAGCGGACGGAAACCGTAGCGTTCCAGGCCAAGTATGAGGAAAGTGATGACAGCAGTCAGCAAGCCGGCGATCCAGAGTGGCAGCCCGAAAAGAAGATTGAGGGCCACGGCCGCACCCAAGAATTCAGCCAGGTCGGTAGCCATAGCGACCAGTTCCATTAATACCCACATTATCCAAACGACTGGCCGGGAGAAGCGTTCGCGGCAGTGTTCAGCCAGGTTTTTACCGGTGGCGATTCCGAGTTTGGCAGAAAGCGCCTGCAGGAGCATGGCCATCAGATTGCTGCCCAGGATGACCCACAGTAATTCATATCCGAATTGAGCACCACCCTGTATGTTAGTAGCGAAGTTGCCTGGATCCACGTAGGCGATGCTGGCGATGAATGCCGGACCGAGGAAGGGCAGCAGTCGGGCAAACCATCCCTTCTTGCTCCTGCCGGAGAGCACGGCTTTGGCACTCTTAAGGGTGTTACTGGTTCGCGTTCGGGTGCTGGGAATGGATGTCTTGGGCACCGTTGTTTTTCCTTTTTGTTCTCGGGTGGTCAGATTAGACACATGTTATTTTGAATGGTTATATCCAAAAAAAAGAGCCGAGTCAAGAGGAGACTCGGCGTTGTGCAAAGGATTAAAAAACATTAATCACGTCAATGACTTCCCTATCGAGAAATTTCAAAACAGAGCTGAAGAACTCTTATGAGAGACGCTGAAAAGAGTGGAATTTGGTTAGGGATGTTCCGCTTAATGGCCTGCTTTATATTCAAAGACAATTTCCCCATCATGCCACTCCGGCTCTGTTTTCAAGAAGTCCATCAGATTTCTAAATTCCTTGTCCTGTTCTGGGCTGTTGGCATTGGCAACGTACAAATCCTTGTTTTCAAAAATGGCCACCAACCATAATTCGTTCGGGTCTTTGTCACTTTTGAATACATATGAGCCAATGAAACCTGCTCGTTGACGACCGGTTTCCATCTTGCTCAATTCCTGCAAAGCTCCTTGCTTTGCACTCAGTTTTGCAATTGTGCCGTACATGAAGTACCTCCTTGGTTTTTCTATTATTTAATAGAAGATAAATAGGATAACACATGTCCATTATACAACATTTTATAATACAGTCAATCCTTTTGGGTTGCAGGGTACTATTGAGATGAAAAAAAGAATCCCTTTGCGGAAAGGGGTTATTGCTTTCAAGAGTTTATGGTTCATATGGGAATTCCAATTCAGGATTGGAGGGGGAGACCTTCTTTAAAAAGGTGATCGGTTTTCGGAGGCAGCAAATCTATCTGTCGGGATCATGTAAATGTGACTGGAGATGGCTGCTTCAGCACTGCGACTAGTGCCAAGGCAGCATGATCGGCAGCCAACCTGGAATTTTGCAACAGCTGCCAGGATTGAAAAATGATTTGAGGGCGATGGAGGACAATTCTAAGCAGCGCGTCAATGCGAATGTTGTCCTTGAAATCCAGAACAGTTTCAAAGTCAAAAGGGATTGGGGATTGCGGTCCGTCACTTATAGAGCGGATTGACACAAGCGGTATCCCCTTTTTGGCAGAGATTTGCGCAATACCTGCCGTCTCCATTTCTAAAACCGGGTGTGCCATTCCTTCCAGTCCTTGTATGACCACTTGAGACCCGTGTGTGGTGATTGCCGTCCCGGGAACCAGGTGTGCACCATCTGAATGAAGAACTTGAGCTGCCGCGTTCCAGGCTGCCTCGGACAAAAAGGTGAGAGCCTGTAATTGACCCGCTAGACCCTTGTCCATTAAGCATGTATTCCTGGCAATAACCACATCTCCAATTTGCAGATCATCTCTGGCTGTACCAGCGATGCCGAATGAGACCAGTAGATGCGGGTCTATCTCTTCCAGAAGGGTGTGGGTTGCTTCCATGGCGTTTCTGAGTCCCATTCCAGAAGTGATTAATACACAATTGCGGTCCATGAGGCGGAAACGAAAACCTCGAAAAGGGCCAATGTCGATATGCCTCCACCCTTTGATGCACCGGAGAAATGCATTACTTTCCAGTTTCATCGCGGCGATAAGTCCAATCGTTTCCATTTACCAATTCCCGTTCATTCGTTGGAAAATCTGCTCTGCTTCTTTAACCGTTCCTGCGCGCAGACCCTGTGCCTGTCCCACAGTAATCTCGTGCTCGTCCCGAGCCATACCTGCCAGAGTAGCCTCGGCTACCTCGACCGGAGGAATACCGCGGTGTTCCTGTCTCCTGCGTTCACGGGCACCTTGATCGAGTTCGGTGTCCACCGTGGGCGGAATAACTTCAAAGACCGACACTCTTGTATTGCGCAGTTGGTGTCGAAGTGACCAGCTAAATGAGTGGAGGGCAGCTTTTGTGGCACAATAGACCGGCATTATGGTCAATGGGATAAAGCCCAACCCAGAGGTGACATTCACAATAGCTGCCTCCTCCTGTATCATTAAATGGGGGATAAACAAGGCAGATAGTTGGACTGCGGAGCTGAAATTGATCTGGATTTCGTCTTCACCATTTAGCAGTTCTTTGATCCCTTTCGTAAGGTCAATCTGTCGCTGGATGCCGGCATTATTTATCAGGATGTTCAGGCCAGGGAAATTCGCAATGGTCCAGTCGAACAAATCCTGTCGTTCAACTGCATTAGTCGCGTCGCACACTTTAAATTGGATCATTGGGAATTTGCCTTGCGCCAAGAGAAGCCTCTCTTTTCGCCTTCCGCAAATTATGACCTGGTTACCTTCCCGTAAAAAGATTTCGGTCAAAGCCAGGCCAATACCCGTCGCTCCCCCTGTAATCAGGATGGTATTGTTTGTCGTTTTCATGAACACCTCCACAGCAAGTCTTGCAGGCTTTCACCTTCTCAGGGAAAGCCTCATCCAGACTACCGATCCGGTTGCCAGGGGTTTCTTTCTATGGCTGAGAGTCTAGGAATGATTCAACGGTCGGGAGTTGAGTAAAGTATGGCAGCAATAGACCGATTTTTTTACCTTGCAGTTTTCAGACAACTAGTGCTCCAAAAAAGCAAAATTGGATGACCAGCGGAGCAGGGCGGGTGTACTTTACCGGAGGATACCAATATGGTTCAAGCCAAAGCTGATCACAGTGATTGTTAGGTTATTCTAGCACAACCATTCACAGGCTGGACGTTAGTTGACAACTCTGTTTGATCCACGCGTTGCTGGATGAATGGCTCCGGTCTCCAGTTTACTCTCCGACAAAAAATTGGGTAAACCCCTTTATTTTGCAGGATGTTGAGGCAAGATCAAAATGGATTTCTTACAAGCAAGTACAATTAGGTCATGGCCTACTTCACGATCTCTATTTTCCTCTCAGCGTTTCTGCTGTTCCAAGTTGAGCCGATGATCGCCCGCGTGATCCTGCCCTGGTTTGGCGGCACCTCGTCAGTCTGGTCCACAGTACAAATGTTTTTCCAGGTTTTACTGACCGGCGGTTATGCCTATGCCAACTTACTCATCAGTAGGAGTCGCCGACAGGAAATTGTCCATCTGGTGTTGCTTGGAGTATCGCTCGGGCTGATGCTTGTACTTGGTCTGACATGGAGGTCGCCCATTACGCCCGATGCCAGTTGGAAACCGGGACAGCTGGGTTTTCCGATCTGGGAAATCTGCTACCTGCTGTTCGTTTCGGTCGGCCTCCCTTATTTTTTGCTTTCCACTAACAGCCCATTGGTACAGGCTTGGTTCCACCGCACATTCCCTGAAAAGACAGCATATAGACTTTACGCACTTTCGAATCTTGGTTCGCTGCTTGGACTGGTGACTTATCCGGTACTAGTGGAACCCTACCTGACGCTAACCTGGCAGGGACGGCTCTGGTCGCTAATGTACCTGGCATATGTGGGACTGGCTGGTTACGGGGTTGTAAAATCTCTTCGTGTAAAATCGGTTACGGAGCCTAACCGACTGCCAGTCGCACGGGATTCCGGTCCGCGCCCAGCTACGAGAAATTACATTCTGTGGATTATCTTGGCAGCTGCCGCATCCATCCTGCTGCTGGCTACCACCAACCAGATCACCCAGGAAATAGCCGTCATCCCGTTCCTTTGGGTTCTCCCGCTATCAATTTACCTGCTGACTTTTATCCTAGCCTTTTCCGGTGAACATTGGTATTCCCGTCAGGTCTTTATCATTGTTTTTTTTATTGCCACCCTGCTAGTTGGTTGGTCTATGGGGCGAACGGATATGCTCAGCATTCCAGCTCAGATCGGAATTAACTCGCTTGGGCTGTTCGCGGCCTGCATGGTCTGCCATGGTGAGTTGTACCGCCTGCGCCCGCACCCGACGCACTTAACCCGCTTCTACTTTATGGTTTCGGTAGGGGGTGCTTTAGGTGGGATATTCATCAACTTCGTCGCCCCATTTATTTTCAAAGGTTACTGGGAACTGCCGCTCGGTTACACCCTATGCTGGCTGTTGTTCTTGGTTGTAACGTTCGTTTCCGTGCTTGCAGTGCGCTGGAGATGGGTATATATCCTGAACAACGTTCTACTTCTTAGTATGATCCTGTTCTCGGGGATTCGTTCTTATCAGCAGGTCCGTGCCGATCTTGAGAATGACCTTTACATCCAGCGCAATTTTTATGGTGTGGTGCGAGTCCGTGAATTGGATGCGGACAATCCAGCTTCGCAACGGTATGAGCTAGTGCACGGAACCACGGTTCATGGCTATCAGTTTTTAGTGAAGCAGAAACGCGATTTGCCCACTGCCTATTACGGTGATACCGGTGGCGGAGGTCTGGCTATCCTTAACAACCCAAAACGGGGGCATGGCATGCGAGTCGGTATTCTGGGATTGGGAATTGGTACGTTGGCAGCATATGGACAACCGGGTGACGTGTATCGTTTTTACGAGATTAACCCACTGGTGATTGACCTGGCGGAGGGGCATGGTGGTTACTTCAGTTATCTTACTGATTGTCAAGCGAAAGTGGAAATCATTCCCGGCGACGCGCGCCTCTCGTTGGAGAATGAGCTCGCATCAAGTGGTTCGCAAAACTACGATGTACTGATATTGGATGTCTTTTCCAGCGACTCCATACCGGTACATTTACTGGATGCAGAATCTTTCGACCTATATTTGAGGCATCTTCTCCCAGATGGTACCCTGGCTGTCCATATTTCGAACAGCCACCTTAACCTGGTACCGGTTGTCTGGACCTTGGCTGACCACTTTAACTTGAGAAAGCTAGTGATTAGCGACCCCGGTCAAGGGACGAATACCTTTCCGTCGCTATGGATGCTTTTGGCGAGAAACTCATCCCTACTCGAATCGCCAACTCTGGTCTCCCGCGCAAGCCCAATGGAGGGTTATATTTCCCCTGTTCGATTATGGACAGACGATTATAGCAACTTGTTCCTGATTTTAAAATAAGAAAATAGAGGTGACCGATATCGGGAGCTCCAAACGATCACCTGGTGAACTTATCGCTGGCTTCGTCCAGCGCCTTAACCTCGTCCGGTGTCAGCCTCCAGCCGATTGCGCCGGCGTTCTCTGCTGCCTGTTTGGCATTCTTAGCTCCAGGGATGGGCAGTGCTCCCTTGCAGATGAGCCAGTTCAGTGCTACCTGTCCGGGAGTCTTCCCATGATGCCCCTGCCCGATCTCGGTCATTATGGTAATAAGGACGGAGAGGGATTTCATCCTTCCCAAGGGTTGGTGCGAACGCAATCCGGGCGGAGGAGATTTGAGTGTATATTTACCCGTCAGGAGTCCTTTTGCAAGCGGAGACCAAGCAATCAGTCGAACGCCCAACTCTTTACAACGGTCGAGAAGGCCGTTCTTTTCTACAGTGCGATTGAGCAGATGATACTCCACCTGGTTGGAAGCTAGCGGGATATTGTATTTTGCCAGGACTGTATAAGCCCTCTGCATTTGGATCTTGTTGAAGTTAGAGACTCCTGCAGTGTGCGTCTTGCCGGACTTGACCACCTTTGCCAGTTCTTCCACCCAGAACTCAACCGGCATCGGCGGGAATGGAAAGTGGATTTGATAAAGGTCTACATGCTCCTGACCAAGTCGCTCCAAGCTGTAGTCAAGGGAATGCATCAGGGCACTGCGATTCAGCCTCCATGGATAGGGCATGAACTTAGTTGCAACCAGAACCGGAGTCGTAGCAGTTTTCAGGAACTGTCCGAGGAACCTTTCAGAGCGGCCGGCACCGTAAATTTCAGCGGTGTCCACCAGGATTACACCCGCAGCAAGCGAGGTTTGGAATGCCTGCTCAATGTCAATCTCGGTATACCCGTGTCCAAAGTTCCACATGCTGGTATCGCCCCATGCCCAGGCTCCCAGTCCCATTTCGGCATTTTGCAAGAATAGCGTTTCTTTGGCAAGCTGTACTGACATGACCTGCTCCTTTGGTTAAAACAGCGCGATTGTATCATAGACGCTGGTCAGGGCGGTTGAATCGGGTTACAATCGGCTCGACTTTATTTTAGGAACTGAGTGGCCGCGAACTCTACCCCCTCCTTGCTTTCTCCTAAATTCGATGAACTCCGGTCGAACCTGGGGGACGGTACCTGAAGTACTGGGGGGGAGGGCTGGCGCTCGCTGAGTTCCGGGAGGATTGAATGAACCTCATCCCGGATGGAAATCGCGAAGAGTCTCCAGCCGCGTTAGCGAAACGGTTGGACCTTCCTGTCAAAAACCTGCTATTGCTGACGCGCGCCCTGACACACCGTTCCTACGTCAATGAGCACCAAGAGGCATTGGAAGATAACGAACGACTGGAATTTCTGGGCGATGCAATCCTGGATTTTGTTTCTGGAGCATGGCTATACAATCGTTTCCCCGAAATGGCTGAAGGCGAACTGACGCGTATGCGCTCGGCGCTGGTCTGTACCGAGCAATTGGCCGAATTCGCGCGGGCCTTCGACCTGGGGTCTGCCATGCGCTTGGGACATGGGGAAAACCATGCTGGAGGTCGCCAGAAGGATGTACTTTTATGTGCCACGTTTGAAGCCTTGATTGGGGCACTTTTTTTGCAAAACGATATCGCAACCATCCAGCGTCTTATCCACCCGATGTTGGAACAAGTTAGTGAACAAATAATTCTCTCATCGGATTCCCGTGATCCTAAAAGCCGGTTGCAAGAATGGACGCAGGGCCAGAAACTGGGAATCCCGAAATATAATACCGTTACCATCAGCGGCCCAGATCACCATCGAATATTTGAAATCGAAGTTCTAATTAATGGCACTGTCGTCGGATGGGGTAGCGGTCACAACAAACAGATTGCAGAGCGCGCAGCTGCCCAGGCGGCGTTGGACGTTATCGAAAAATCCTGATTATTATCCCACTCTAATCAAATGCCTTTACGTCTAAGATCACTCGAACTTCACGGTTATAAAACCTTCGCTGGAAAAACTAATTTTGAATTTGCCGAAGGCATAACTGCCATCGTCGGGCCAAATGGCTCCGGGAAATCCAACATTGCTGACGCCCTGCGCTGGGTATTGGGGGAGCAAACTTATAGCATTTTGCGCGCCAAAAAAACCGAAGACATGATTTTTACCGGGTCTGAACAACGACCGCGTGCAGGAATGGCAACTGCTGGGATAACTTTCGATAACCATGATGGTTGGCTTCCGATAGATTACTCCGAAGTTAACCTGTCAAGGCGTGCCTACCGGGATGGTCGCAACGAATATCTGCTCAACAGCCAGCACGTCCGGTTGAAGGATATTAATGAACTGTTGGCGCAATCCGGTCTGTCTGAGCGGACTTATACCATTCTGGGACAAGGGCTTGTGGATGCCTCGCTGGCACTCAAAGCTGATGAACGCCGACGTCTCTTTGAGGAAGCAGCCGGGGTCGGCCTCTATCGCGCCCGGCGCGAGGAATGTCTACGGCGATTGGAGGTTTCCCAACGCAACCTCGATCGCGTGCTCGATATCTTGGCTGAACTGGAGCCGCGACTAAAAAGCCTAGAACGTCAAGCTGCGCGCGCTCAGGAATATACCCACGTCCAGGCGAACTTGCGCGTTCTGTTGCACGAATGGTATGGGTTCCACTGGCACCGTGCCCAGAGTAACTTAACCCAGGTTATTGATCTTGCACGAAGTCAGGAAACCAAACTGAACGAGGCGCGTGAATCCTATCAAAAGGTGCGGCAGGAATTTTCTGTTTACCGTGATCGCTTAAATAGTTTGCGAGCCCGGCTAAACTCATGGCATCGCCGGTCAGCCCAACTGCATGAGAACCGCGAGACAATTAGTGGTGATCTGGCTACGCTCCATGAGCGTCAACGATCCCTGCTGGACAATCGCCAGGCGGTACTAAATGAACAATTCCGTCTGGTTGAGGAATTAAAGATTGCCGAAGAGAGTTTGTCCGCGGCCGAGACTGAGGCAGCCCATCTAAAGGCAGAGTATGACGAAGCTCAGACTCAAGCCAGGACGACCCAAACTGCCCTGAATGAACGCCAGGCTGAGAACTTCCGCCTGGAATCGGATCTCGGATCTGCCCGTAAAAAAGTAGACGAAATTAGTGCTCAACACGCTGGTTTACAGGCGCGCATTAACGAACTCGAAGAGCGCTATGAAACTCATATACAAAAACTGGACACTCTCTCTCGGGATATCAATGCTGATAAATCCGAAGCCAGACAGGCCTTGCAGGAATTCAGAACAGCCACCTCTGCTCGGCAAAAAGCGGAAAAAGCCATGCAAAAAGCCGAGGCAGAGCTTCAAGATGTACAAAAGCGGTTGGCGGATTTTGAGGAAAAGATCAAGCAAAAACATGCCGAGCGTGCCGCAAAAAAGACTGATCAGGTTCAACTAAAAGCGCAATTGGATGTGCTGGAGCAGACCGAACAATCCCTGGCCGGTTATGCTGATGGAGCGAAACTTCTCCTCGATGCAGCCCGACAGTCCAAACTGGGAGGATCACGTGGCGTATTAGCTGCTGCGCTGGATGTTTCGGTGGAACTGGAAGTGGCGATTGCGGCAGCTCTAGGCGAGTATACGGATTCCGTCCTATTGACTTCCGGTCAGGATGCTGAACAGGCTCTGGTTTTGCTAGATTCAGATCAGTCTGGGAGGGCTTCAATTCTACCTCTGGATTGGCTTACTCCCGCTGAACCGCTTAAAACGAAACCAGATGCCTATTGTTTGGGAGTTGCATCGGACTTGGTTAAGGCTCCAGCAGATCTGCGTCCAGCTCTGGATTTGTTGCTCGGTCAAGTATTGGTCGTCCGGGACAGATCAACGGCACGTCGCGTGCTGGCTGGTCAGCCTATGAATGCCCGCGCGGTAACGCTGCGCGGTGAAGTATTCCATGCCACCGGTCAGGTACTGGCTGGAAAACCTAGCAAGACTGCCGCGTTGGGGCGTCCACGCCAGCGGCGCGAATTGCAGGCATCCCTGGCAAAGGCAGACCATCAGATTATCGCCTTGGATATCGAGACGAAAAAAATATCCAGTCTGCTGGAAAAGGTTATCAAGGACGAAATCGACAATAAAAAAAGCCTGGCTGATAAGCGTATTTATTTTGAAAAAGTTCGGGAGACCGAACGTCAAGCTCAGGTAAGGGAAGAAATGTTGCAGCGGGAGCGGGACTGGCAAGTCAGCCAGAAACGAAGCATCGAACTTGAAATTGCACAGGTAGAAAAAGAACGACTACAATCTACCCGGGAGTTGACACAGAATAAAACGGATGCAGAACATGCCCAAGAAACCCTCAGAACGAAGGCAGCAGAACTGGCTGCTTTAACTTTGAGCGAGTTTCAAGAGCAAGTAACCTTCTGGGGTACGCGTTTAGCGGTTGGAGAGCGTGCATTGAGTGATGCACAAATGCGGCAATTTGAGCGTAAGCAGATTAATGATCGTCTGCAAGAACAACAAAATGGGTTGGAAAGCCGAATGGCGGAAATTAGCAAATTGCTGACAGGATTGGAAGCTGAATGGGATAACCAGCGGAGCCAGGTAGCGGGTATGAATGCCCAGTTGGAAGAACTGCGTGACCTTATTGAACCGGCGGAAAAGGAAATAGAAACTGCCGAGTCGCAAGAACTGGAATTACAGAAAAAGGAGTCTGAGGGGCAGGCAGTACTGGCGCGTGTCGAGCGGACTTTCAATCAGATCCAGGTCGACCTGGGTCGGAAGCAGGAAGCTCTGCTAAACTTGCGCCAGAAAATAGAGGATGATTTTGGTTTGGTTGCCTTTGAGTATGCCACAGATGTATCTGGTCCTGTGCCGCTGCCATTCACTGGAATGGTAGAGCAGTTGCCGGTGGTGATCGAACTGGCACCTGATTTGGAAGATAATTTGACTCAACAACGGGCTCAATTGCGGCGCATGGGGGCGGTCAACCCAGAAGCGGAAAAGGAGTTAATAGCAGTCAAGGAGCGCCATATATTTCTGACCACCCAAGTTGAGGATTTACACAAGGCTGAATCTGACCTGCGACAGGTGATTTCCGAATTGGATGAACTGACCCGCCGCGAATTTCAAAAAACTTTTGACGCAGTGGCTGAGGAGTTCCACATTATTTTTCATCGGTTATTCGGTGGTGGGTCTGCCCGGCTTACATTGACTGACCCAGATAACTTGATCGAAACCGGTATTGATATCGAAGCGCGCCTGCCTGGACGGCGTGAGCAGGGACTCTCACTGCTCTCGGGTGGCGAGCGCAGTTTGACTGCCATTGCATTGGTCTTTGCCTTGCTCAAGGTTTCGCCAACGCCTGTTTGCGTAATGGATGAGGTGGATGCCATGCTCGATGAAGTGAATGTGGGCCGCTTCCGAGAATTGCTCATGGAGTTGAGCAAAGAAACACAATTCATCATCATCACGCACAACCGCAATACAGTTCAGGCAGCCGATGTCATCTATGGAGTAACGATGGGGCGCGATTCTGCTAGTCAGATCATCAGCCTAAAACTTGATGAAGTTTCCGAAAAATACCTGAAGTAGTTATTTTTTAGGTTATTTATAAAAGAAAAAAGCGGTTAGCCAATATTGCTAACCGCTTTTTGTTACCCGCCAAAAGACCGCGATTGATTCCCAATTTACGGTGTCGGTGTGGGTTGTTGCAGAGCATGCTTGGCATATGCCGTTGAGGTTGCGTACAAATCAGCGAACGCACTATCCAGGCTGGGTAAATCGGGGATGTTTGCTGTCCAATTACTGGCGATAACAATTTTTGCACCGGTACGCTGATCTGTGAGCCATTGATTAAATGCGGCAGTTACTGCAGCTTTGTATTCGGTATCTGTTAGGGGACGGATTTCATGCCCGAGCACCTGGATAATATGCCAACCGTAGGTGGTTTGAACCGGCTGGCTGATTTCCCCAACCTGCAAGGCAAAGGCAGCAGTTTCAAACTCTGCGATCATCTTACCCTTTCCAAACCATCCCAAGTCACCACCTGTATCTTTAGTACTGGTATCGATGGAGTTCTGGGAGCTTAGTTTAGCGAAATCTGCACCAGCAACCAATTGCTCGCGGATACTTTTAGCGGTCGCTTCGTCTGCAACTAGGATGTGGCGTGCCCAGACCTGCTCCTGCTCGTGTGCCACACTGGCAGTGATAATATCAGAGATGCGTTGCCGGTACAGGGGACTTTCAAAGTAGATTTTACGGAAGTCGGCTTCGGTCATTCCCAATTTGGCACGGGAACTCAACGCATTTTTATAACTGCTTTGGAACCCTTCAAGTGTGTATGGAGTGGCTGTTGGCGTCAGGCTCGGAACTGTTGTCACCGTAGAAGTCGGTGTCATGCTTGGAATGGTTGTTGCCGTGGCGGTCATGTCGAGAGGTTGAGTCGGTATAAGAGTTTGAGATGGGGTCAGAGTCGCAGGAAGGGTGGGAGTCATTAAGGCGATCTGTGTTGCTGACCAGGTTGGATACACAAGTATTGTACTGGTGGGGGTGGGGGAAGGAGTCCCGTCCGGGTAATAACCAAATGCATCGTGGATGGCTTTTTCCATATCTGCTTCCGAGACGACGATTCCGTTGGCCTTGGCATATTGCCGGATGATCAAGTCGTTGGTAATATCATCGATCACCTGTTGACCAATTAGTGAAGGGGTAGCCAATTGTGTTTGAATCTGGGTTAGGGTTTGAGACAAGCTGGAGTCCGTCGATGGGTCTATTCCGAACATTTGGGCGAACTGGTAGTATTGCATGTATTGGTCAACAAATTGTTGACGGGAGACCCGGACTTGCACCTCGAATTCGCGCATGGTAACAGAATCTCCATTGACTGTGACTACCGGTTGTCGGGCTTTCAGGATGGTTTCGTTCAGAATCCCATAACCAATTAGTCCAACGATGATGACTACGACCCCAATAGCAATTGAGGTGATTAGTTGTGTCTGTCGGCGCTCGCGTTCCAGGCGAGCCAGGTGTTTCTTGGATGCGATCTTGGTGAGTTTATCTTTTGCCATAAATGCCTCTTACGTAATAACGCCATTGCAGGCGTTTGGTAGATTGAACAAATTCGCCGTATAATCATGCGTGTAGTCGTTGTAAGGCGAGGAATGGTCCCAAGCCTTATTACGAAAATTGTATAGACTAATGGTCGTCTCGTTCGCTGCCAGAAAAGGGAAGCAGGCCGATGTGACGGGCGCGTTTGATGGCGCTGGCCAAAACGCGTTGATGTTTTGCGCAAGTACCGGTCTGGCGGCGCGGCCGAATCTTTCCCTCTTCGGTGACAAGGCGACGAAGTACATCCGCCTGTTTGTAGTCAATTGTCAGATGTTTATCTGCACAGAATTGGCAGACTTTTGGACGGGCATAATAATGGCGTTCACCGCCCTGATCCATATCGTTTTCGTTGCGAGGTTCACGTTCCATAATGATTATTACTCCAATTTACTCCGGGTAGCGGCGATTATTATTACTTTATCAAGGTCGTCGCTACTTCTAATTTGACTAGAAGGGGAATTCGTCTTCCCCGGATTGTCCCTCGGATTCATCCGAGATGACAGGTTCTTCACTGGTTGCGAGATGACTATTTGCCTCACGGCGCTCCCCGAGCATCATCATTTCATTTGCGATAATCTCGACTGTGGAGTGCTTTACGCTTTCCTTATCTTCCCAACGTCGGGTTTGTAGCCGACCTTCAATGTAAACTTGCTGACCCTTGGTAAGGTATTGTTTACAAATTTCAGCCAGGTTTCCCCAGGTGACGATGTTGAACCACTCTGTTTCGGAATGGCGTTCGCCATCAGCAGTGTTCCAGGAACGACTAGTGGCGACTGTGAAAGTCGTAACCGGACGACCAGAAGGGGTATAACGCATTTCAGGGTCGCGTCCCAAATGACCAATCACCATTACTTTGTTCAATCCACGACTCATAGCGTCCTCCAACCTCAACAGACAAAACTTGAAAACCGACGATGGTTCTTATTATTCCACCGCGGTAATCATATATCGCAAGACCGGCTCCAAGAAGCGCAGGTTCTGGTCCATTGTTGCAATAGAAGTGGGTTCGAGACTTAGATTGAATAATACGTACTGACCTTCGCGATGTTTCTTGATGGAATACGCCAGGCGCTTGCGACCCCAGACCTCGACCTTATCCACACTACCGCTGGTCTCGATGACCCAACCCTTGACCTTTTCGACGACACCATTAAACGCGGCCTCATCCAAGTCAGGATGGACAATACAGACTAACTCATAATGACGCATAGGGAAGACCTCCTTTCCTCGGGATAAGCTCCCGGACATTCACCGTAGGTGAACCGGGGGCGGAAGGCAAGCCGCAGGGCGACTTGATCGGGGTGTATTGTAAGCGAAAAAGATGGTTTTGGGGAGGCCTTATTTTACATAAATAGGATTGCTGAAAATCCACCCGCGCAACTTCCCAAGATAGTGCTTAAAGGCTTCAATACGGTAAACCCCGGGTTCGTCGGTTATAAAAACCATTACCTCGCTGGTTGCAGTCTTGACCACCTTGCCATTCTTGACCAGCCGGATTTCTGAGGCAGAAGGGAGTTTGGCTTGTAATGTCACCGAGCCGGGGGAGACGATTTCATCTCCCATTATAGCAATAGTATCCTTACTCTGAGCAGAGAAGTGGAAACCATGCGTAGGGGCAGGGAGGTCATAGCCAATGAAACAGTGACCGGCAGCTAGGGCATCAAAAACCATTTTACGGTCCCGGATCAAATCCCCGGTGAGCGGTGTGGGGGTTAAGATATGAGTGTTTATTGTTGAGAAATGATACTCATATGGAAAGATGATCTTGTGAAGCGGTCCCAGGGATTTATGCTGGGCATGGGCGTCCGAGCCGCCAACCGCCACGACGCGTTGACCATTTGCTGTCAATTCGTCCCAACGGCGTAGTGTTTCTGGCAGCGGGCTATGGGGAATAAGTTCAGGGAAATACGCATAAGCTATTGCGTCCCATTTTCCTTTCGCAACCGATTTGAGTTCGCTAAAACCGTTCCAAAGCTCGATGCCGGTAAAGCCAGTAACATCCCAATCCACCCAGGAAATATCCGTCTCGCCAAAGGCTGGCATGGCAGGGTCAACTGGATGTGCGATGAAGCAAATGCCCCCCTCTGTTCGCACTGCATCTACCAGGGTCTGTGGGTTATCGGCCAACGGAGCCAGTTCCTTGTCTGCTCCAAACACGAGCAAATGGTTTTTTTGTGGGTCGCGGTCCTGGTCATGGATCTCTTCGCAAGAAAGAACAAGAACTCGTTTCCTTCCATCCTGATAGTATGCGTTTACCCCCTGTACAAGAATGTTGTGGTCGGTCACAAGAACAACATCCACGCCAGTTTTTAGAGCGGCATGCCCCAAGTCTTTGTAAGTGCCGGAACCATCTGAGTAGGTGGTGTGAACATGTAAATTTATGGTTAGCTCATGCATAAGAGTCAATTTTAGCTTTTTCTATTAGATGATTATGGTTTTATAGGAATCATTTGATTATCGAGTAAATTGGGAGTATCGGGTGGGTTTTTCGCTAAAAAACCAATATATCTTACTCTCTGTTACGAAATTTCGTATAGAATCCTGGATTCTTGTTTGACGGTTTACCTGAAAAACAGGTATAATTTGTCGGCTAAAAAATCTGGAGGCTAATAAATGCAAAACTTTCTCGATGGTTCTTTGATTTTAACATCAATTGCCCTGGTTATCAGTATCGTCTTGCAAAGTAAGGGTGCTGGTCTGGGCAATATGACTGGGTCGGATGCCGGGGGAGTCTTCACCGCCCGGCGTGGTATTGAGAAAACCCTCTTCTGGGTGACGATCATTTTCAGTGTGATTTTCTTTATCTTGGCAATCACTTCTGTGATTCTCGCAGCCCGATAATATTCTCTGATAAGGAGAAAGGCCATCGCTGGATTGTAATTTGCGCCCGCGAGAGGCCTTTCTTTATTTCATAATATGAAAAAACTGCGTTGGCAAATCCTGGTGGTTGTGTTGACCTTGGTTGTTGTAGCAGTTCTTTTGTTGAGTCAACAGCCATCCTCAAACCCGATCCTGCCTGAACCAGCCAGCGGGGGAATTTACACAGAAGCCCTGATCGGTTCCTTCGGGCGATTGAACCCATTGCTAGACATGAACAATCCTGCCGACCGAGATATAGATAGGTTACTCTTCAGCAGCCTGATTAAGTTTGATTCGGGGGGGATTCCACGACCAGATCTGGCTGAGTCGTGGGGTGTTTCTGCCGATGGGATGATCTACAATCTCACATTGCGAGCCAACGCAGTCTGGCAGGATGGTGTACCTATCACGAGTGACGATGTGTTGTTTACCATCAGCTTGCTGCGCAGTGAATTTTCCAACTATCCTGCAGATTTGCGCTCCCTGTGGGATCAGGTGGAAATTACTCGGCTTGACGATAAAAATATCAAATTTGTTCTCCCGGAACCGTTTGTTCCGTTTCTCGATTATCTGACCTTTGGAGTTTTACCCAAGCATCTGCTAGAAACAATTTCTGCGGACCAATTGCCCAGTACTGGGTTCAATCTGGCCCCGGTCGGAAGTGGACCATATAAATTTGATCATCTTACCGTTGATAATGGGCAAATTACTGGCGCGGTACTGACAGTTTCGGAAAACTACTATGGCCAGGTTCCGTTTTTGGAACAGATTGTTTTTCGTTATTACCCGAGTGCAGATGCGGCGCTTGCGGCTTACAATCAGGGAGAAGTTCTAGGGATCAGCCAGATACCGGCGAATAATCTTGCGGCGGCATGTTCTGATCCCAATCTATCCTGCTATTCCAGCCGGATGCCGCGTTTGACTATGGTTTTATTAAATCTTGGCAATAATGACGTCCCATTTTTCCAAGATAAAAATATCCGGCGCGCTTTAATGACCGGTCTTAATCGCCAATGGGTGGTGGATAATTTGCTTCAGGGACAAGCGGTTGTGGCAGATAGTCCATTGCTGCCTATGACTTGGGCTTATTACGAGGGCGTTGAACATATCGGTTTTGACCCGGAGAAAGCTGTTAATGTACTTAAAGCTGCCGGATACGTACTCCCACCGGAAGGAACAGTACGCACCAAAGACAACGTTTCCCTTTCATTTACGATGGTTTTTCCGGACGATGCCAGTCACACACAAATAGCCCAGACCATCCAGCAAAATTGGTCAGCGATTGGAGTGGACGTAAAACTCCAGGCAGTCTCGTACGATTCTCTGTTCAGCGACTACCTGACACCGCGCACTTATCAGGCCGCACTGGTGGATCTAGACCTGAGCCGTTCATATGACCCGGATCCGTATCCATTCTGGCACCAAGCTGAGATAACCGGTGGGCAGAATTATTCTCAGTGGGACAATCGCACTGCCAGCGAGTACCTGGAACAGGCACGCGTAATAGCCGACTCTAATATTCGCGCCCGTCTCTATCGCAACTTCCAGGTTGTTTTCGCCCGCGAACTCCCGGCCTTACCGCTGTATTATCCGATCTATACCTTTGGCGTGGACCAGCGCGTGCAGGGAGTTCAGGCCATGCCGCTGTTTGAACCTTCCGACCGCTTCAACGGAATTGCAACCTGGTACCTAATCACCCGTCGAGCTCTTGAACAAACAATACAACCAACGGGTTTACCAAAATAATTTATTAATCCAGGAACCTTCCATTGGCTTTACGCATATAGAGATCAAGTTACAAGGAGTTCCGATGGCAGATCAACGTAAGATTGCCTTGCAATATGCCCGCAAGAATAAATATAAATTTCTGAGCGACTTCAAAGAAATCCTTGCAATTCCTTCAGTTTCGACAGATCCAGCGCACAGCGCTGACATCCGTCGTGCTGCGGAATGGATGGCAGGACAATTACGCGGCCTCGGGATGCAGAAGGTAAAAATTTACCCGACCCCCAAACACCCAATCGTCTATGGAGAATGGCTTGGCGCGGTAAATGCACCTACCGTACTTATTTATGGACATTACGATGTTCAGCCAGCCGACCCACTCAACCTGTGGAAAACCGGTCCCTTTGACCCGGTAGTGCGTGGCGAAGATATATTCGCCCGTGGTGCCTCGGATATGAAGGGACAAAATATTGTTATGCTTAAAGCAGTCGAATCGCTGGTCATGACTGGCGGACTGCCGGTGAATATCAAATGGTTGTTTGAAGGCGAAGAGGAAATTGGCTCGCCCAACCTGGCCACATTCATTGAACACCACAAGGGGTTGCTTGCTTGTGATTTTGCAATGAATCCGGATGCGGGCATGATTGGAAAGGAGTACCCGACAATCACATATGCTTTGCGCGGTCTGGCTTATTTTGAGCTGCGGGTTTATGGACCATCGCAGGACCTGCACTCTGGAATCTATGGCGGTGTTGTCCATAATCCAGCTATTGCTCTTGCCGAAATAATTGCCGGCTTGCATGATGCAAAGGGACGCGTCACATTGCCAGGTTTTTACAATACAGTTAAAAAATTGAAGCAGGAGGAACGCAACGAGTTGGCACGTCTCCCTATTGATGACGAGCATTTCCTTGAAATAACTGGTGCACCAGTGTTGTACGGTGAGGCTGGTTTCACTGCCAATGAGCGCACCGGGGCGCGCCCAACGCTTGATGTTAATGGAATGCTATCCGGATTCACCGGAGAAGGATCGAAGACGATCATTCCTGCCTGGGCGATGGCAAAAATATCAATGCGTCTGGTACCTGAACAGAATCCAAAGGATGTCCACCAACAGTTTGTTAGCTTTTTGGAAGAACACGCCTCCCAGGATATTCGCTGGGAATTGACCGCGATGGCAGGCAGCCCAGCCTCCATCTCCGACAGGAACAACATTGGTGTTCGGGCGATGGGTAAGGCTTTGGAGACAATTTGGGGAACTCGACCATACTTCCGACGAGAGGGTGGTTCCATCCCGGTGGTAAGGGATATGCAGAATCTACTGGGTATTGAGTCGGTCGTTTCCGGTTTCGGTTTGCCGGATGATAATGTTCATGCTCCGAATGAAAAAATGCACCTACCCACCTGGTTTCGAGGAATCGAAGCTGTAATCCATTTCCTCTTGAATTTGAAACCCTAGTCAATAATTACTATCGGAGGTCAATGACCTCCGCTGACCTTTATGGAGATTATTGGTATGGATGATAAACTTGTTTCCTATGGCGGTCAGGCGGTCATCGAAGGCGTGATGATGCGGGGGCGTAAAACCTATGCAGTTGCCATGCGAGCCCCGGATGGAAACATCGCCATCAAAGTCGAAAAACTGGGTGGTATCTATAAATCTGGTTTGGCAAAAATTCCAGTTCTGCGCGGGTTGATCTTGCTTTGGGATTCACTCGGCTTGGGAATGCGTGCTCTAACCGATTCAGCCAACTTACAAACCGGCGGTGACGAAAAACTGGAAGGCCCAATGCTCTACTTGATCCTCGGCTTGACTTTCCTGGTTGCCATCGGCATCTTCTTCCTGGTTCCAGCGGGAGTCGGCTGGCTGTCAGAACATTTCCTGCAGTGGAATGCCTGGTGGAGCAACTTTCTGGAAGGTGTTATCCGTTTGCTTTTATTGATTGGTTATTTGTGGGGAATCGGCCTCGCACCTGACATCGCGCGCGTCTTTGCTTATCACGGTGCCGAACATAAGACTATCAACGCTTACGAAGCGGGTGCGGACATGACACCAGCCGCAGTTGCAAAGTACTCAGTCGAACACCCTCGCTGCGGCACAGCCTTCTTGCTTACCCTGATTGTGCTCTCATTGTTTTTCTTCACCATTCTTGGCCCATTACCATTTGTATGGCGACTTATCAGTCGAGTAGTGATGATCCCGATCTTGGCGGGTATCGCTTACGAGTACTTGCGCTGGACAGCCAACCATCTCAATATATCGTTTGTCCGCCTTATTATTACACCCAACTTGGCGTTGCAACACCTGACCACGCGAGAACCGGATGAGAAGATGCTGGAGGTGGCAATTAGCGCATTTCAAACTATGCGAAAAGCGGAACAGGAAATATAAAAAACTCTCTAACCTTTATGTGAATTGGTCTTAACTCACGAAGAACAAAAAGCGCAGGGTACCTGCGCTTTTTGTTCTTAAATATTAGGTTTCGATGTCTATTTTTGCATATATCCTCGGAGTTGATACTCCTGGAATAACTTTCCCCAGGTGGTATTTTCCCGCCACACCCGGGCAATCTGCTTGTATTTGAATGGCCAATAGAAATAATCCTGTTCGGCCTCTGATATAGCAATCGGAAGAATTACCAGCGGAGTCCTGAAGATGAGTTTTTGCAGGAATTTGGTAGGTCCGTACCAGGCCAGCCATGCTAGAAAGGTATGGGAGTTCCTTCCGATCCTGAAATTCCAATTTTCACTTGAAACATCGTCACCAACCAACTCCATTTGACGGACATCCCCCATCCCCAATCCTTTTTCGTGAGCCAGGGTGATATATTTGATGGATAGCGGGTCAAAGCCCATCAGTCTGGCTGCCACAGCGTCAATTGCCACCTGATCCTCGGAGGCCAGGAGGACATTCTTTACCAATGGAGTCATTAGGCGCGGTCCCTCACCGTTCCCTGCTGTTGTGCCATCCATAATAGCAAATAACCCGGGATGGATTTCTTTCTGTATGGATAACAAGTCCACCAATGTCTCATGGATCCATGTGTGGGTGTAGTGCCGATATTTACTAAGTAATCCGCCAAAGGCATTTTTCATAGCCCCGGTCGTGGTGGTATACATGTGCGTCTTGATCGTAGGTAGGTGAACGATGTTTTTTCCGATGAAATAATCTGGAATATGAATACCCTCCGGGTAGATACGATTTAATACCAGCATTTTCGCTTTTGGCTGGAAAGCTATCCATTTCATCTCTTCTGTTCGAAAATTAAATAGGGCGGGTACATGGTAATGTTTGAAAATAGGCAAATATCCGTTCAAATCCTCGCCTTTGAATGCATTGGTTAGTACCGTCTGGTTTTGTACACAGACCAGGTCCTCGAACCCAGCTTGGCGCAAAGCCAGAATGGTACCTTCCAACTGCCAGGGAGTCGTATTCGCCGCTGGCATCGGATAATGCCAGGAGATATTGTCTTTTAGAATTGTAGTTACATCCGGGCGGAGCGCTTTATTACCACCAGCAAGCTCGAAGAGACGCTGGTAATCTTGCAAGACTGTTTCGGGTGTAGTACGTACTATGGCAACTTTCGATTTAGAGGACATAATAAATTCCTTCTTTGTTAGCACATCGGTTCTTAAACCATTTTATCCCCATTCTCTCTCGGGGACAAAGTCAATCTCCGTTGCAATAAAAGGAGAGTCCTTTAAAACCGTACGCAAGAATTATTCTTCCTTCTCTTCGAGCAACGATCTTCTAATTTTCCGATACAAAACGATCGGATTATCGCCCTGGATCATGATTTCGCCAATATCCATGTCGGGACGGTGAGGCCGCTGGGTAATAACCACGCGCCGATCCTGGCGCTCGATGACCAGATTGCCCAAACTCCCGATCCAACCTATGAGTTGACGGAAAACCGGCGCTCGCACGGTATGATAGTAACGCAGGTACATGAGCGTGTTCTCGTTATCAATCGGAGCAAAGGCTACTACGACGCGCAGGCCGTCAGCAATCCAGTTCTGCCAGATATTTCCATACCGGAATTGCAGGAACGGACGGCGATCCGGTTTGGGCATCTCGGATGGTTTTTTCGGCTTTTGGCCCGCGTCCAGCTCATTGTAAACCCACACGTTGAGCAGATGGTCGCCCGGCCAATGGCTTTCAACTGTCGTTATTGGCCCGTTTACTAGAGTGCGGTTGCCGCGCCCGATGGTATTGTGATGAATGAAGGGTAAATGCACAACATCCAGCTGATTCTCAATTGCTCGCGAATAATGGTTGGCCCAGTGGTCTTTGAGAGTGGTATAAACCATTGAATCGGGGATGGACTCAAACCATGGGACAGGCGGATAATCATCTCGCGGATTTCCCCACCATATGAAAACAAACCCATGCTCTTCGCGGACTGGGTAACTGCGCACATGCAATGCTTTGGGTGGTTCGGAGTTTTTCCCGTTGGCTGGCACCAGCTTGCAGGTCCCGATGGTATCGTACTGAAAACCATGGAAAGGGCACTGAATACAGTCGCCAATCAACTTGCCTGTGCCAAGCGCCACACCCCGGTGTGGACATTTGTCTGCCATCAATGAGAGTTCGCCTTTCGTGTTGCGCCAAGCGACCATTTTCTCGCCCATGCGCGTCAAGCTTACGATTTTACCTTTTCTAATTTCGCTGGATTCCAAAATGACATACCATTGGTTGGGGATCATAACTTCTCCTGATAATTATTTCCAAAAAAAGTTTGAAAAGACATGAATTTATTACTCCGTTACTATCCTACAATAATACCTCCTTCGGGGGACCATGAATATCCCGCAAACAAGAGCAGGAACGAGGTAGGGGGTTCGCACAATTAATTAAGATTAAAATAACACGAAATCCATGAAATCGAGTTGTTCGTGAAGGGTTTCCTTTATGGTAAAATTCGCAGGTCAAAAAAACTGTTATTTAAAACTTCCGTAGGCGGAGCACCTATGCAGAATGAATGGCTTTATATTGGTATATTTCTCGTAATTGGTATTATCGTCCCAATTGTACCGCTGGTCTTTTCCCGAATAGTGGCACCGCGCAAGCCAAATCCCATCAAGCAAAGCACTTATGAATGTGGCATCGAAACTGTGGGGGATTCGTGGGTGCAATTCAAAGCCCAGTATTACGTTTTTGCGCTGGTTTTCTTGGTTTTCGATGTAGAGACGGTCTTCCTTTTCCCTTGGGCGCTGTCTTTGAAAGAACTTCCGTTTTTCGTTGTCATGGAGGGTGTACTCTTTATTGCCATCTTGGTCGCCGGAATGGTGTATGCTTGGCGCAAGGGGATGCTGGAATGGGC
>Ga0209048_10000967_pt1 | contig 30355 bp, 19 predicted proteins | sample FrelakmetCRP12CR_FD_187146 | JGI IMG/M metagenome (GOLD analysis project Ga0209048, IMG submission 187146) | Freshwater lake sediment microbial communities from the University of Notre Dame, USA, for methane emissions studies - CRP12 CR (SPAdes)... | ecosystem: Environmental > Aquatic >... | reverse complement strand
CTTCGCGTGGATCCACCTTGGCCTCGGCGAAATCGACGAGGCGTTCGCGTGGCTGGACAAGGCGATCGACGTGCGCGACCCGATGATAGTGCCCATTAGGAGCTACTGGTTCCTCGATCCGCTCCGCGACGACCCGCGCTTCACCGCGCTGCTGCGCAAGATGAACCTCGGCTGACACCGCGGACCGATCCCCGCCGCGCGCCCGTCGGGCCTCTGAACTGAGTCGGTACCAGACGGACGTGCCGCCCGACGATTCGCACCTCTCGCCACATACTGTTACGTTGGGATTGATGACGTCACCGTTGACGGGCTCGTTCACGTCCATCGAGCCGCCACCGAACCGTGGCGCCTGATCCGCTTCTCCAAACGACGGGATTCAGATCTCACCGGGGGACCCCGCCGACTCGTCTGTAGCACGACGCGCTGGGGCCGCCACGACATCTTCCTTCGACAACCGACAACCAAGGGCTCAACAACTGCGTGAGGCCTGGCCGTGGGGCACGGTCCCGCGATTCGTCATCCGGGATCGCGACACTATCTACGGTTCGGACCTGCGACGTGCCGTCCAGGCAATGGGCATCGACGACGTTCTCACAGCGCCCCGGTCTCCGTGGCAGAATCCGTTCGTCGAACGGGTCATCGGCTCCATCCGCCGGGAGTGCCTCGACCGCGTGATCGTGTGGAATGAGCGCTCGCTACGTCGGCACCTCCGACAGTACCTTGCCTACTACCACGAGTGGCGGACGCACCCGGCGTTGGACAAGGATGCGCCGACCGCGCGAGTCGCCCAATCGCCCAGCGACGGCGGCCGGATCGTCGCCGTCGCACACCTCGGCGGTCTACACCACCACTACGAACACCGCGCCGCTTGACCCACCCTCCGCTCCCGACGTGACCGCCGGCCGGCCGTTGTCACCGCCATCGTCTGGCCGTGCCGTGCCCAAAAACGTCGATCTCAGCGTCGGCCCGTGCCCGCGGGTCCAGGAAAGGCACTGACCCCAGCCGGGGACGGTGCAGGAACGGCGCGCGAGCACCAGGAATGAACCCCGGATCGAGTCTTCAGTAGGCACAGGCCGACTCTGGCGCGAAGTCCGGATTCAGACTAGTATGCGGTCCACTCCACGTCACGTTGGGCAGGAGGCAGGAGGGAGGACGGAAGGGGCAGGTGCGTCGTGGCCGTTGCCAAGCAGTAGGAGCCGCCATGGATCGCTCGACCTCGCTGCGCATCGGCCGCTCGCTGTGGCCGACGAGATTGTTCGTCGCCGCGTTGGCCGTTGGCGCGGCCGCCCCGCTCGGGCCTGTGTCCGGCGCGGGACCCGGGCAGGCGGGGGGACCGAGCGTGAAGCTCGTCGAGTTGATGGGAGGCGGACTCCACGGTTACATCTCGATGAGAGTCCCACCGCCGCCCGATGGTTTCGGGTTCGGCATCAGCTTCTATTCGACCGCCTGGCCGCTGCTGGCCGCGCCGCTCCAGTCCTTCCAGATTGGCCTGCCCGGAACGTGGGTCACGCCGGACAACCGCGGCTTCGAGCAGCCGCTCTGCCCGCCTGGGACGTACGCGAGGGACCACTGGCCCGAGCGGGGGCCGTCCTACCGCGACGTGTTCCAGACGATCGAGGGCGGCACGGGGTTCTGGGCGAGCACGCAGTTCGCCTCCACGATCCCGAAGTACCGGATGAACGGCACCGCGAACTGCTACACCCACGAGATTTCGTCGCCCGGATGGGGATTCGGCAATCCCACGCCCCTGGCCCCCGACCAGGTTGGGCTCGTGCAGTTTAGCAACCGGCTGGTGGTGCCGCCCGACGGCGTCACGTTCACGCCGGGCACCAACGGCGAAATCTTCGGCACGGCGTGGATGGCCCTGCCGCTGGTCGATAGCCGTGCGGCGTTCCACCGGCAGCCGACCGGAGACCGCGGCTGGACGCTGTTTGTCAACGCGGCCAACTTCAAGGGGCCCGTTGCTTTCTGGATCCCCGACACTTGGAGCGCAATCGCCAACGGCTACGCCACGGCGGCCGGCCGCAGCCTCGACGCACGCCCCGCACTCATGGGCGGAGGTGCGATGGAGGTCAACACGGTCCCGTACTTCAAGAACGCCGACAGCCGCGGCGTCCTGTACTCGCGGATTCCCCGCATCCAGTTCCCGGTGGACGCCTCGAACCGCACCGTGCTCATGCAGGACGTCATGATGTACTCGGCCGACGCGCTCTTCTCGGCGATGACGTCCTGGACCGGGGCAGCCGCCGAACAGGTGACTGGCGCGTTCAACATGAATGGCGCCGTCGTCCCCTCGTGCACCAGCCGGCCCGTCAGCTTCGACCAGGGCGATCGCGACCGCAGGTTCACGCTGACGGGCGTCGACGCGTTCCTGCAGACGACGATGCTCGGCGGGGCGGGATCGTGCTCGTACGGCCTGGAGTGGAGGCGCTCGCCGGGGGTGTTTCCGGAGTACTTCAGGCAGGACGGAGACAAGCAGATGCTGGCGGTGCCCTCGTCCGAGGTTCCCGACGAGACGGGGCTGAAGGCCCAGGTGTTCGCGCCGGCGGCGCCGGGCAAGCCCTACACGTCGCCGTCGGCCGCGGGCGGCACGTGGACGACGCCGGGGCCGCGGAGCAAGCCGTCCGTGATCACGCTGACCGACGGCAGCCGGGTCACCTACGCCTGGTACCGCTTCGTGGACCAACCCGCCCTGCGGCACCTCGGCCTGAGCGAGACGGACAAGACGCGGCTGCAGGCGCTGGCCGAGCGCATCCACGCAAGCTGGCCGATCACGCGGGATTACATGCCGCCGCCGAGCCGCGGGAGGCTGGCGACGCTCGACGCGGTCCAGATCGTGACTCCGCCCCGCGGCCTCGACGTGGGGTACGTCCCGATCGTGACGCGGCAGGAGTTGCCGCGGAAACAGTAGACGCCTCTTCCATCCGACGACGGATCCGGGAGGTTCCATGCAACGAGGGTTGCTCCGCATCCTGGTGCTGCTGCTGGCGTCCGCGCCGCTCGGCGCGCAGCGGGCTCCGGTGGCAAGCTGGTCGTTCGAACAGGGCAAGGATGCCGACGAGATCCGCGGCTTCCACACCTTCGTTCCCGGTGTCGCTGGCACGGGCCTGCGCTTCGACGGCCAGACGACGACGGTGATTCGCAAGGCCGCCAGGATGGGCCGGCTCGGTCCGGCGTTCTGGATCGAGGCCTGGGTCGCAATCCAGGAATACCCGTGGACCTGGTGCGCCATTGCCAACCAGGAGAAGGGCCACAAGGCCGGCTACTTCTTCGGGATCGATCCCGAGGGCCGATTCGGCCTCCAGCTCGCCGTGAACGGGCGGTGGCAGGAGAGCCAGTCCGACATCAAGCTGTCGCTTTACGCGTGGAACCACCTGGTGGCGGCCTTCGACCCGACCACCGGGGTCAGGCTGTACTGCAACGGCAAGCTGGTGGGAACCAAGGCTGTCATCGGGCGCCCGACGTTCGCGCCGACGGTGGACGGCTGGGTCGGCCGCAATCACACGCCGCTCGGCCTCAGCCACGAGGTCAAGGTCGTCGCACCGGTGGCGTATTCCTTCAACGGGATCATCGACGGGTTGAGCGTGCATGACGGTGCGGTGGGCGCACCGGAGGTCGAAGCGGGGTTCGCCAGGCTCAAGCCCTCCGGCCCCCCGCCCCTGGCGGCGCCGGTGCTGCCGGCCGGGCCCAAGGGGCCGGGCCGCTTCGGCGCCTACTACACGCGCTTGAAGTACGCCGAGGAATGGGAGAACCCCTGGCGTGTCGGCGACGCCGCCGACATCGTCGTCCGGTTCGACGGGATGCCGATCCGGCTGGTCTTCTGGCGCGGCACCAGCTACATCCCGGCGTGGGTGACCGACACCGGCATCTGGTACACGAACGAGTTCTACGAGACCCAGAGCGACCCGATGGAGATCAGCGCGGAGCCGATGGCCGACAAGCAGGCCCGGCTCTCCTACGCGAAGATCCTCGAGAGCACCGACGCGCGCGTCGTCGTGCTGTGGCGCTACGCACCGGTGACGGTGAACTACGAGCTCGTGCACGCCGATCCGCTCACGGGCTGGGGGGACTGGGTCGAGGAGACCTACACCGTGTATCCGGACGGCGCGTGCGTCCGGAAGATCAAGGTCTGGTCGTCCAACCCGCAGGTGATCCCGGGCAAGGGACCCGGCACGAACGGCTTCCGGCAGTACCACGAGGCGATCATCATCAACCCGCCGGGCACCCGCCCTGAAGACAACATCAGGCCGGACGCGCTCACGCTGACCAACATGCAGGGAGCCTCGCACACGTATTCCTGGGCCCACGAGGCGCCCGGCGAGAAGGCCAACTACGACGCCGAGACGATGAAGCTGCTCGGCCGCATCTCGGACCTCGAGCCCGACACGCACAAGTGGCTGACGCAGCCTCCCGGCGGCAACATCCTGCAGGTGAATCTCAAGGCGAAGTACAGCCCCTACGTCGTCGTGGATCCGCGGCACGTGGCGATCGACTGCTACGCCGGCGAGATCATCCGCGAAAGGTCGATGTTCCCGTGGTGGAACCACTGGCCGGTCTCGCAGCAGATCCGGTCGAACGGCCGCTGGGCCGTGGCGCCCGACCGCGTGTCGCACAGCTCGCTGGCGCACATCCAGTCGTGGCAGCCGTTCGCGGAGACCGAGACCGGGATCACGATGCTGATGCTGAACGGCCTGACGGACAAGTCGAGCGCCGAGTTGCTGCCGCTCGCCAGGTCGTGGCTGTCGCCGCCGGCGCTGGAGGTCGCGGGGGCCGGGTTCCGCAGCGAGGGCTTTGACGCGACCGAGAAGGCGTTTGTCGTGTCGCGCGAAGGAGCCGCCACTTCGCAGCCGCTGCAGATCACGCTGCGCGCCGGCGAGCCGTCGCCCGTCGTCAACCCGGCGCTCGTGATCCGGAACTGGGGCCTCGCGCCGGCGCGGGTCGAGATCGACGGCCAGGCGGCGCCGGCGGGGAAGGACCTGCGGGTGGGCTCCGTGCACCGCCTCGAGGGCGACGACCTCGTCGTGTGGATCCGCAAGGACGCGACGGCGCCGCTGCGCATCACCGTCGCGCCCGCCGGCGCAGACGCGGCGCGCCAGCAGGACTCACGCGAACGGCCGATTGATTGAAACGAGGAGCTGATGCCGTGCCAGAACCTGCAACATCCCGACGGACGTTCCTGAAGATGATGGGCGCCGGCGGCGTGACGTTCGCCGCGCCCGGTTTGATGGCCCGCGGGGCGCCGTCGGGGCCGGGCGCCGGCCGCAAGAAGCCGAACGTCGTCCTGATCCTCATCGACGATCTGGGATACGGCGATCTGGCCTGCCACGGCAATCCCGTGACGAAGACCCCGAATCTCGACGCGCTCCACGCGCGCTCGGCCCGGCTGACCAATTTCCACGTCGATCCGACCTGCTCCCCGACGCGCTCCGCGCTCCTCACCGGCCGGTACTCGAGCCGGGTGGGCGTCTGGCACACCATCATGGGCCGGTCCATCCTGCCGACCGACGAGACGACCATGGCCGAGACCTTCGCCCGGAACGGCTACCGGACGGGGATCTTCGGGAAGTGGCACCTGGGCGACAACCACCCGTTCCGCGCCCACGAGCGCGGCTTCCAGGAGGCGGTCGTCATGGGCGGCGGAGCCATCGGCAACATGCCGGACTACTGGGGCAACCACTACACCGACGATACCTATCGGCACAACGGCCGATGGGAGAAGTACTCCGGCTATTGCACCGACGTCTTCTTCAAGGCGGCCATGGACTTCATGGCCGGCGCGGCGGGCGCGCGGTTTTTCTGCTACCTGCCGACCAACGTCGTCCATTGGCCGCACAACATCGCCGAGGACTACGTCAAGCCCTACCGCGGCCGCTTACCCGACCGGCGGGCGACGCTCTACGGCATGCTCGCCAACCTCGACGAGAACATCGGCCGCCTGCTCCGCTTCTTGGCCGATCGCGGTCTGGAGAACGACACGATTCTCGTGTTCCTGTCCGACAATGGGACCGGTTTCGGCGCAGAGTTCGACGCCCGCGGATTCGTCACCGACGGCTTCAACGCCGGGATGCGGGCGGGCAAGGGGACGGTGTACGAGGGCGGCCATCGCGTGCCCTGCTTCGTTTGCTGGCCGGGCGGCGGTATCGGAGGCGGGCGGGACATCGCCTCGCTCGCGGCGCACATCGATCTGTTCCCCACGCTCCTGGCCCTCTGCGGACTGGACAAGGGGGAGAGCGGAGCGTTCGACGGCGTCTCGCTGGCGGCTCTGTTCCCCGGCCGAGAAGCGAGCGCACCGGAGCGGACGCTGTTCGTGCACAACCAGCGCGTCGACGATCCGATCAAGGGGAAGGAATGGGCGGCCATGACCTCGCGCTGGAGGCTGATCGACGGCCGGGAGCTCTACGACATCCGCGAGGATCCGGAACAGCGGCGCGACATCGCGGCCGGGCATCCCGACGTCGTCCGGAATCTCAGCCGGGAGTATGACCGCTGGTGGGACGCCACCTCCGGGCGCTTCAAGGATACGGTTTGGATCCCGATCGGCGCCGAGGGCGAGAATCCCGCCCGGCTGACGAGCCACGACATCCACGGCGAGGTCTGCTGGGATCAGAGCCAGGTCGGCCACAATACCAAGTGCGACGGATTCTGGACGGTCGAGGTCGCTCGCGAAGGGATGTACGAAATCGGCGTGCGGCGCTGGCCCGAGGAGGCCGGGATCCCCATCCGCCAGGTTCCCGAGGGGGCCAAGGCGTTCCGCCCGACCCACGCCCGCCTCAAGGTGGGCGATATCGACCAGACCCTTCCGGTCCGTGACGGCGACAAGGCCGCGGTGTTTTCCGTCCGGCTCGCAAAACAGAGGACCCGGATGCAGGCCTGGCTGATCGATGACATCGAGAACGGTGAGACAAACGGAGCGTTCTACGTCGACGTCCGGCGTCTGCGCTGAGAGCGTGTAGAGGAATCACGACTACCAGCAGAACACGGAACGCACGCAGAAGAATCCCTGACAATCCTCTCTGTAGCCTCTGCGCTTCTGTGGTGCCCGTCGGTTCTTTCACAAGCGCGGAGACCCGCGCGCGGCGAAGGTGCGTCGAGGCCAGATCAGACGACGGAGCCTGAAGCAAGGAAGAACCAGAGTCTGGACCGGAGAGATTGGGATGAAGAAGCTCGTCGTTCTCGCCTGTCTGGCGATCGGCTGGGGTGGAGGTCGGCGCGTGGCTGGACACCAACGGAGAGGCCATCTACGGAACCACAGTGTGGAAGACCTGCGGCGAAGGTCCGCTCTTCGATCTCGAGGCGGCGAGAGCCAGGAGCCGGAGTGAGAGACCGGGCGCCGGGACGCGGAGGCCGAGGCCGGAGCGGACCTCCCGCGACATCCGTTTCGCGGCGAAGAACAAGACGGTCTACGCCATCTGCATGGACCGGCCTGAACAGATGGTCCTGGTGAAGGCGCTTGGCTTGAAAGAGGGGGACGAGGCGCTGGTCGCGGCCGTGAGCATGCTCGGCTCGAACGACAGGATCCAATGGCGCCAGGCGGAGGAAGGGCTGTCGCTTTCCGCGCCGGAGACTGCGACGGGACGGTACGCGTTCGTCTACAAGATCGATCTCATGTGACGACGCATGGAAGGACTTCAGGCATGAAACGAAGAACCCTCGCGATCGTTCTGGGCGTGGTGGTGGCCTCGCTGGCCGGGGTCCCGTCGGCCCAGAAGATCGACGTCTACAGTCGTCCGCTGAGGGCCGAGCCGAGCCGCGACTACCAGGCCCTGCACTACCGGGTCGCCCTCGATCTCGATGTCGCGAACAAGGCCTTCACGGGAGAGAACACTGTCACGATGTCCCCCTTGCGCGATCGATTGACCTCGATCGGTCTCGACGCCGAGACCTTCACCGTCAGCGGCGTGCGCCTGGCCGACGGGACGCCCCTGACCTTCCGGCAGGCGGACGGGCGCCTGAACATCGAGTTCCCCCGAGCCTACGGCGTTGGAGACAAGGTCGTGTTCGCGATTTCCTATCACGCCGAGGGGCTGGGGGCCTCGCAGGACAGAAACAAGGGCATCAATTTCGTGGATGCGACGGCGGCGAATCCCGCACTCATCGTGGCCCGCTCGTTCCCGGACGGCGCGCGGCATTGGTTTCCCTGCTACGATCATCCCAACGGGAAGGTGACGCAGGAGATCATCGCCACCGTGCCCCGCGAGTACCGTGTCCTTTCCAATGGCCGGCTGCTCGGCGTGTCGGAGGATTCTGAACGGAGGACGAAGACATACCACTGGTCACAGGACAAGCCCCATTCAACCTACTTGTCAGCCCTGATCGCCGGCCCCTACGTCGTGGCCGAAAGCTCGCTCGGGTCGCTTCCGATCCATTACTGGTACTACGAGAAAGACAGGAAAGACGCCCTGATCGCATTCGAGCGGACGCCGCAGATCATCGCATTCCTGAACAAGACCTACGGCTACGATTTTCCCTGGGACAAGTACGACCAGGTCATCGTACCCGGCGGCGGCGGAACGGAAACGACGGCCGCCACCATGCTGACCCAGAGCGTCATCCACGATCTCAAGGGCGAGAAAGACTTCTCCGTCCACCGCTGGCTGATAACCCATGAAGCGGCCCACCAGTGGTGGGGGGACCTTGTGACTTGCCGGGATTGGGGGCATACCTGGATCAACGAGAGCTTCGCGACGTACTCCGAGGTTCAGTATGCCGAATACGAAGCCGGCCGGGACGAGGCCGCGGTGGATCTGCTGGGCAAGAAGAACCGGTACTTCCAGGAAGCGGCTACGCGTTACATCCGTCCAATCGTGTTTCACCGCTGGGAGGAACCGGGACAGAACTTCGACCGCCATACCTACCAGAAGGGTGCCGCCGTCGTTCACATGATGCGGTGGATCCTGGGCGAGATGCCCTTCCACAACACGCTCTCGCACTTCCTCCACAAACACGCGTTCCAGCCCGTGGACACCAACGACATGCTGACCGCGATCAAGGAGGCAACCGGCCAGAACCTCGATTGGTTCTTCAACGAATGGCTCCTGAGCCCCGGACATCCCATGTTCGACGTCCGGGCCGACTGGGACGAACGAACGCGCAAACTGACCTGGCGGATCGTCCAGACCCAGGACACGAACGCCGGCGTCCCCATCTTCAAGACGCCGATCGTCTTGAGCGCCGTCACGCCCGCGGGCCGGAAGTCGGAGAAGGTCTGGATCACGGGCAAGGACAGCGTCTTCACCTTCGACTGCGCCCAGAAGCCTCTGATGGTCCGGTTCGACGAAGGCGACTACATCCTCAAGGAATGGACGTTCGATCGTCCCGTCGAGGAGCTTTTGTACCAGCTCGGTCACGACGATGTGCTCGGTCGGATGTGGGCGACCAGCCAGCTCGGACGGCACGCGGACGATCCGCGGGTCGCGCCGGCTCTTCTGCAAAGCGCCCGCAGCGACCCGTTCTGGGCGGTGCGCAGGGACGCGCTCTACGTTCTCGGCGGCTACGACGGCGCCATCGACAACGACGAGCGGACCAACATCCCCTGGACTCGGTTGAACGACGGCTTCAAACCCGGCCGGTTCCTGAACGGCGGACTCGCGGGTTTCCTGAAAGAACGGACCCGGGATGGCAATCCCAAAGTCAGGGCGGCTGCGTTCTGGGCGCTCGGCAACCTCAGAGACTCGGCGCTGATCCCGTTCCTGAAGGAGAGATTCTCCGCGGACGACAGCTATGGAGCCCAGGCGCTTGTCCTCGTCGCGATCGGGAAGACGGGCGACCGCTCGGCCGTTTCTTTCCTCAGGACGGCAGCGGAGATGGAATCACCCTCGGGCATCGTCAAGAGGGCGGCTGAATGGGCTCTCGGGCAACTCAAGTAGTCCCGGGCCACACCGGGGGAAACCATCGCGTCGCGATCAGGGCGAAGGTTCTCTTCGTGCTGTACGATCTTCACCCGGTCCGCGCGACAGGGAATCCTCCGGCGCGGCTGGCCGACGAAGTCACTTGAGGCTCACGTCGATCTCCACCTCGCGGCCGGCTGGCAGCGACACCCGGCGGCTCGCCCGGTCTTTTCCGTCGAGCACCCTGGCCTCGCCCTTCCTGACCGTCATTGAGGCGATCTCGGCGGGCGCGCCCAGGTCGATCTCCTGCTGGACGCCGGAGAGAAGGACGGCCTGGATCGACTTGCCGTCCCAGCGCAGGCGCTTGACCTCGATCCGGCCGCGGCAGAGCACGCCTTCGATCGTCCCGGAAGGCCAGGCGGCCGGTCGCGCCGGCAGCAGATCGATCCGGCCGGGATCGGAGGACACCAGCATCTTGATGAGCACGGCAGGCATGCCTCCGCTGATGTCCATGTTGAAGAGCTTCTTGGCGTTGTGCGTGGAGGCGAGGCTGTTGTACCAGTAGCGGTTGATGAGGGGCACCAGGCAGCGATAGGCCAGGTCGGCTTCTCTCAGGCTGGTCGCGGCCTGTCCCAGTTGGACCAGCCCGAAGGCCATGTAGCCGCTCTGCTTTTCCCAGTTGGCCCAATGGCGCTCGAGCTTCAGCTCGATGAGCCGCTTGAAGGCGGCCCGCAGCTTGGGACTGCGCGCGATCTCGTCGGGAAGACCGTCGAAGAGGGCGTAGAGCTGGGACGAGTGGCGGTGGTTGTAGTCGTCTTCCAGCTTGGGCGTCAACCACTCCTTGATGGCGCCGTCCTCGTTGATCATGTACTCCGGCATCTTGGTCAGCATCTTCTCCCAGACCGGCACCTTGTCGGCGTTGACACCCAGCGTCCGCGAGGCCGCGATCGTATTGGTCAGGAGTTCCTTGGCCGCCGCGACGTCCATGGTCGCGTTGAAGGTCATCTGGTGCCCGGTGTTCTTGGCGAAGTTCTCCGGCGACTGCGTCGGGCTGAAGAGGTAGCGGCCGTCGGGTCCTTCGGTGAGGTAGTCCTCGAAGAACAGCGCCGCCTTCTCCATGAACGGCAGCGCGTGGCGGGCGAGGAACGTCCGGTCGCCGGTGTAGAGGTAATAGTCGTAGAAGAAACGGGCCGCCCAGGGCGCCCCGGCCACCCAGAACTGGCCCGGGAAGCTCACGGCGAAGGCGTTGTTGAATCCGTTGGTCGTCGATCGCGAGGGCAGTTCGATGCCCCGCGCCCCGAAGATCCGCCGGGCGTTGATCTCCAGCCATGGCACCAGCCATTCCATGTAGGAGGTGTAGGCCAGCATCAGCTCTGGCGTGTTGCCCATCAGCAGGCTGGCGATGGCCGAGGGGACGTTGCCGTTGTGCGTGAAGTCGCTGGACCAGGGGGGCTCGTAGGTCCCCGCCCACACGCCCTGCAGCGTCGGGGGCCAATCGCTCGTGCTGGAGATGATGTTGTAGCGGCCGGCGTCGAAGAGCTTCTCGATCAGGGCCCGCGAGGGCTCGGCGTCGGTCGTCTTGGCCAGCAGCTGCTCCGAGGTCAGCGCGTGATCGGCGCCGCCCCCGAGATCGAGCCGCATCCGGCCGAAGAGATCGCCGTGGATCTTGACGTGCCGCGCCAGGAGGGCGGCGTAGTCGGCGGGGATCTTCCCCAGGGCGCTCCTGGTCTGGGCGAGCTTGCTCTTGTCGGGCTCGTCGAGCAGGGTGATGTCGACGAGCACCAGAACGTCATCTGCGCTGGCGATGGAGATGGCCGGCCCATCGACGGTCACCGTGCCGTTGCGGGCGACGACGCGCGCGGTGCCTTCCAGGCCCTGGATGCCGCCCGGATAGGCGTTGATGAATCCGTTCCGGTAGACGAGGAAGGACTGATCGGCGCTGGTGGCCAGGTTGTTGACGTTGGACTTGAACCGCCGCGCCGAAGGGTCGCGGGGCGCCAGCTCCAGGCGGCAGGCAACCTGCCCGCGTCCCGGTCCGTTGATGGCCATGACGGCCACGCCGTCGGCGCGGGAGACAAACAGCCGGCGTTCGAAGACGCCCCGTGTGTCGGCCCAATGGACGGTCGTCTCGCCCGTGCGGAAATTGGTGGACCGGGCATAGTCGCCGACCGCGCCCTCCGCGACCATCTTGATCCGCAGATCGAAGGCCGGCATGAGCGGATCGGGGTAGAGAAACCCCTTCTGCTCGGATAGGCTCATGGCCAGCCGGCTGGCCTGCTCGTAGAGGCCGCGGTCGATCAGGCGCCGGATCTCGAACAGCCGCTCGCCAGTGGCGGGAGGCAGGAGCGGCGCGCGCTCGGGCACCATCAGGTGCTTGTGGCTGAACACCACGACCTCGTCGAGCGGATGGCTCAAGACGCTGGCCCCGATGGTGCCGTTGCCGCTGAGCAGGCCCTGCTCCCAGGTCTCCGCCGGTTCGGAGCTGATGAATCCGCGCTCGGGAACGGGCAGCTTCTGCGGCAGTGTCTGCCCGCCTCCCGACGCTGCGGAGGAGATGGCCGCGGAATCGCCCGCGACGCCCGCTGTCAGGCAGAACAGCGTCAGGACCGCCATCGGAACGATCGACTTCTTCACGGCGGGAACCCTCCTACCGGAGTGAGAATGAATACCGGGCCGGCAAAGGGTTGATTATGGGTATTGCCATCAAGGTGTCAAGGTGCGATAACAGGCCCGCCCACTAATGGCAGCCGCCTGAAGGAGCGAACCATGAACCCCGTGAGCCGAAGACAGTTTCTGAAGACCGCGGCCGTCACCGCCGGGGTGACCATCGTCCCGCGCCATGTCCTCGGAGGCCCGGGCTTCGTCGCCCCGAGCGACAAGCTCAACATCGCCGGGATCGGCTGCGGCGGGCAGGGCGGCGGCGACCTGGGCCAGGTGGCCAAGGAGAACATCGTCGCCCTTTGCGACGTCGATTGGGAGCGCGCCGCCAAGACCTTTGCCAAGTATCCGGACGTCCCGCGCTACAAGGACTTCCGGGTCATGCTCGAGAAGCAGAAGGACATCGACGCGGTGACCGTCGGGACGCCCGACCATTTCCACGCCGTCGCTGCACTGGCCGCGATCCAACTCGGCAAGCACGTCTTCGTCGAGAAGCCGCTCACCCACACCATCCAGGAAGCCCGCGTCCTGGCCAAGGCTGCGCGCGAAGCGAAGGTCGCCACCCAGATGGGCAACCAGGGACACGCCATGGAGAGCATCCGCGTCCTGTGCGAATGGATCTGGGACGGGGCCATCGGCAAGGTCACCGAAGTGCACGCGTGGACGCCCCATCCGGTGTGGCCGCAAGGCATGGTCGGCCGGCCCGCGGAAACGCCTCCGGTGCCCGAAACGCTCGATTGGGACACCTGGGTAGGACCGGCGCCGTTCCGGCCGTACCATCCCGCCTACCTTCCCGCGCGCTGGCGCGGGTGGCTGGATTTCGGGACGGGTGGACTGGGTGACATGGGCTGCCACATCTTCGACCACATCTTCTGGTCGCTGAAGCTCGGCGCTCCGCACAGTGTCGAAGCCAGCTCCTCGATCTTCGTTCCGGGGACCATGGACTGGAACAAGCCCAAGAACACGGAGACCTACCCGCAAGCTTCGATCGTGACCTACAAGTTCCCGGCGCGTGCCGGCTTCCCGCCGCTGACGCTCACGTGGTACGACGGCGGCCTCATGCCGGCCCGGCCCGAGGAACTGGCCCCTGGCATGAAGATGGGTGACACCTACGGCGGGGCGCTCTACATCGGCAGCAAGGGCAAGATCCTCACGGGCTCCCACGGGGCCGACGGTCTCCGCATCCTCCCCGAGAAGAAGATGCAGGCTTACAAGCGGCCGCCGAAGACCCTTCCCCGCTCGATCGGGCACTACCAGGAATGGATCGCGGCCTGCAAGGGCGGCCCGCCCGCTGGTTCGAACTTCGACTACGCCGCGCCGCTGACCGAGATCGTCCTTCTCGGGTGCGCGGCCGTGCGCGCCGGCGAGAAGCTGGAGTGGGACGCGGCGAACATGCGTTTCCCGAACCTGCCCGCGGCGGACCAGTACTTGAGGAAGGACTATCGCGCCGGCTGGAAGCTGATCTAGGACCGCGATGTGGCGGCGTTCGAGGGACGGCGAGCAGCTCGTACAGGCTGCGGTCGATCACCCTCCAAAGCTCTCCGCGAGAATCGCACCAACCTCGTCGACGTCCACGACCTTCGGGTGGTTCTTGTAGTCGGGCAGCACCAGGGACTGGCGGGCGAGCGCCGGCAGTTCCTCGCGCGGCACGCGGAGACCCGCGAGCGTGAGGCGCATCCCGATTCGATCGAGGAAGGCTTCAAGCGCATCCACGCACCGCTCCGCGTCGGCCTCCGGGGTTGTCGAGGCGCCGGCCGGATCGACCACCCGCGCGAGCCGCGCGAACCGCTGGACGTCCGCGCGCCACGTGCGCCGCATCACGGCCGGGTAGACCGCCGCCAGCGCCTCGCCGTGCATGACGTGCGGGTACATCCCCCCGATGGCCATGCCGATGCCGTGGGGCAGCGAGACGCCGGCGTTTGCGATGCTGAGGCCCGCGAGCGTGTCCGCCCAGGCCATCGCTGTACGCGCGTCGAGATCCTGCCCATCGGTGATCGCCCGCGGCAGGTTCGAGACGACGAGCCGAATCGCCTCGAGAGCCAGCAGGTCCGTGTACGGCGAACCGCCGCAGTGCAGGACGCTCTCGAAGGCGTGCGTGAAGGTGTCGAAGCCGGTCGCCGACGTCAGGTGCGGTGGCACCGACAGCATCAGCTCGGGATCGACGATGGCCACGCGCGGGAACAGCAAGGCGTGGTAGAGCGCCGACTTGTCGCGGCGCCCCGGGTGGGTGACAACGGCCACCTGCGTCACCTGCGATCCGGTCCCCGAGGTGGTCGTCACCGCGACGACCGGCAGCGTGCGGCCGTCGGGCTGGGGCGACTTGTAGAACAGGTAGTCCCAGGCGCTGCCTGGATGCGTGGCCTCGACCGCAATCGCCTTGGCGCTATCCATGCTGGACCCACCGCCCAGCGCCAGCACGACATCCACCCCGTGGGCTTTCGCGACCGCCGCGCCGCGGGCGACCGTCTCCGTCGTCGGATTCGGCGGGACCTCGTCGAAGTGCCATACCTCGACGCCCGCTTCCCGAACCGAGGCCTGCGCCCGATCGTAGAGAGGCTCGACGCCCGTCCACGCCTTCGCGGTGACCAGGAGGCAGCGCGTCCCGAAGCGCGCAGTCACGTCCCCGACCTCGCTGACCCGCCCCGCCCCGAACCGCACCTCTGTCGGCTGATGGCAGTTGAACGCGCTCATGATGCTCCCTGCTCCTGTGCCAGTGCCGCGGCCGATGCGGCGGTGGCGAGCGGCGACACGCGGCCCGCGTCTCTCGGGTTCACCACAGCGGCCTCACAGATCGATGAACACCTTCATACTCTGGTCGCCCGCCTGGTCGATGAACCGGTAGGCGCTCGAGTACTGCTCGAACGCGAAGTGGCGCGAGTCGAGCGGAGCGGTGATCACGCGCCCGGCGGCCATCAACTCGACAGCTCTGGTGAAATCCTCGTACTTGTACATCAGCGTTCCGACGAGATTGATCTCGCGGTCCTGCACGAGGCCGATGTCGAGCTTCGGCCTGTCGCCGTAGACGCCGACCAGCACGATCGTCCCCCCCTTCTGGATCGTGCCAATCGCGGCGTTGATCGTCTCCTCCACCGCCGCGCACTCGAACGCGACGTCGAAGCCGTCGCTTCCGAAGACGCGTGACGCCGCGGCGGCGAGGCTCTCGGCCCTCGCGTTCGACGTTGCCTCGAGACCGCAGCGCCGCGCGACGTCGAGCCGGAAGTCGCTGATGTCGGTGACGAGCGTCCGCGCACCCTGCGCCTGCGCCACCTGCGCCAGGAGGTTGCCGATCGGACCGGCGCCGAGCACAGCGACGTTCCGGCCGTTCATCCCGCCGGCCCGGGACACCGAGTGGACGCCGACGGCGACCGGTTCGACGAGCGCGCCCTGCTCGAAGGTGAACGACGAGGGGAGCGGGACGATCTTCGCGGCCTCGGTGACGAACAGGTCCTGCGCGCAGCCGGGGGCCTGGAAGCCGCGGACCGCGAGCGAATCGCAGATGTGGTAGTCGCCGCGCCGGCACGGCCGGCACGTTCCGCAGACTTGCTGCGGCGTGGCCGTGACGAGGTCGCCGACCCGGACGCCGGCGACATTCGCGCCGACCGCCTCGACCACCGCCGAGAACTCGTGGCCCTGCACGACCGGATACGGGGTGAACGGGTGCTTGCCGTGGTACACGTGGACGTCGGACCCGCACACGCCGATCCGCCGCACGCGGAGCACGACCTCCCCGGCCCCGACCGCCGGCGGCGGCGCCTCGCCGAGTTCGATCACACCTGGCGCCGTCATCGTGGCCTGTCTCATCAGCAACCTCCCGGTGGGGTCTGCGCGGGCGACGCGCCGAGCCGGAGCACGGCGTATCGGCCCAGTATGCTACTTCAGTTCCAATTCGAAGTCCGCTGGTAACCGCGCCGCCGCGCCACGAAGCGGTAGGCCCCGGAGCCCACCGTGAATACGGCGTTCTTCCCCTCGATCCGCGCCCGTCCGACCCCCTCCGCCATCCGGACAGGCACGAGGGTCGCCCGCCCCTCTTCGATCTGGTCGAGGCTGTCGGCTGGCAGAAATACCGTGGCCGTCGAGTTGGCAGGGATCGTGATCTCCCACTCGACCGCCTCCTGCGTGCGAGACCAGTTTGAGACGATCTCGCCGCGGACCGACCGATAGGAGCTCCGCACCCACTGGAGGCCGTCAACCAGCTGAGGCCGGATGACGATGCGATCGAAACCGACGGCCTCGGGATCCGGCTGAATCCCGCCGAGCCACTTGAAGAACCACTCGCTGATCGACCCGAACATCGGGTGGTTGTGGGAATACGTGTTCTCACTCAGCGCCCAATGCTCCCACAGCGTCGTCGCGCCGTTCGCCAGCATGTACCCCCAGCCCGGAAACGTCTCCGTCCTCACGATGTCGAAGACCGCCTGCGCGTGGCCTTCGGCCGAGAGCACGTCGAGGGCGAGCTTCGTCCCGAAGATGCCGGTGGACAGGTGGCCCTTCTGCGGGCCCCGGATATCCTCCAACAGCCAACGCACGCCGGCCGCCCGGTCCGGCGGGGCCAGCAGGCCGGCATGGAGCGCGAAGGACTGCCCGCTCTGCGTGCCGGCGGCACCGCGATCGGCTGCCGGCTCCAGCACGCGATCCGCGAACGCGCCGCGGATGCTCTCCGCCAGCGCGGAGTACTTCGCGGCCTCCTCGCGGCGTCCCAGCACGCCCGCGAGTCGGGCCACCAGCCGCGCGCTCTCGAAGTACATCGGCGTCACGGCCGCCTCGGGCGGAGTCGCGGTCAACGCCTCGTGGTCGCCGAGACCTTCCGAGACGACGTGCCCGGGGTTCGCGGCGGCGACCAGGTCCAGCCACCGGCGCGAGGTCTCGTAGTGCCGTTCGATCACGCGGCGATCCCCGTAGTACTGGTAGAGCTGCCACTGGAGCCTTGGATGGACCATGGCCCAGCCGACGCCGCAGTACTGGATGCCGACGTAGGGCGCGGTGTCGGTGAGCATGCCGTCGTCGCGCGCGCTGTCGGTCCAGTCGGCCACCGCCTTCTCGTAGAAAGCGGCCATGCCGAGGTTCAGCATCATGGCGTCGCTCGTGGCGACGATGTCGCCGCCGTAGCCGAACCGCTCGCGGTGAGGACAGTCCGACTGGACGCTGAACAGGTTGGAGAGGAACGTCCACCGCGTCATCTTCTGGATTCGGTTCAACAGGTCGCTCGAGCTCGTGAACGACCCCGCTTCTTCGACATCGCTGCCCAGGCGGAGCCCCTCGATCGCGTCGAGGCCTGGCGTGCCGGGGTAGCCCGTGACCTCGACGTACCGAAAACCGTGGAACGTGAACCGCGGGGTGTAGACCTCGCGGCCGCGTCCACCGGCGATGTAGGTATCCTGCTGCCAGGCCACGTCTGGCGACCCGGCGCCTCCGATCTTCTCGAGGCCGCCCGCTTTCGTCTTGCGGCTGCCCTTGATCTGGCCCGCCACACCGGTCATCGGGTTGAGCGTGCCGTCGGTCCTCAGCAACTCTCCGTATCGGAGGGTGATCTTCGCTCCCGCCGGCGCCCTGAGCGCGATGCTGGCCCAGCCGGCGAAGTTCTGTCCCATGTCGAAGATGAAGATGCCCGGCGTCGGTTCGGAGACGGCGACGGGGCTGATCGTCGCCGTGACCCTGATCGGCGGCTGCGGTTGCGCTTGGAGCGGGCCAACAGCCTCGCCCGCGGGCGAGGCGCGCCGCCAGTTGCGGTCGTCGAAGCCCGGGAGGTTCCATCCGTTGGCCTCGAGCCGCGCATCGTACACTTCGCCCAGGTAGACGCTGTTGAAGACGAGCGGACCATCGGCCACCCGCCAGGTGGCGTCGCTCACGATCGACTGCCGCGACCCGTCGGCCAACTCCACCTCGAGTTGCGCGATGAACTGGGGCCTGCCGGTCGAAAGGTGCTCCCTCAGGTTCAGGTTGCCCCACATCCTGAGGGGCAGCGGGTTGTACCAGCCGTTCCCCAGCATCACGCCGACGCAGTTGCGACCTTGCCGAACCTGCCGCGTGATGTCGTACACGCTGTAGAACACCCGCTTCCCGTACATCGTCCAGCCGGGGTCGAGCAGCCGATCGCCGATGCGGGTGCCATTGAGTGACGCCTCGTAGTATCCGAGGCCTGTGATGTAGAGGCGTGCCCTCGACACCGGCGCGGGCAGCGAAAACTCGTGGCGGAACAGCGGCGCCGGGTCGTCCCGGTAGAAGGCTTCGTCGGAAGCCGGGTTCCTCTTGCCGTCGTTGATCCACGTGGCCGACCATTCGCCGGGCTCGATGAGCGCCATCTCCCAGCGCGCGGGCGCGCTCCACTGGGACACGCGCCCTTCTGCGTTCCAGACGCGGACCTTCCAGTAGCAGATGGATCGGCTCGCGAGCGGCCTGCCGCCGTAGACGACGTGCACCGATTGACCGGTGACCACCTTGCCGCTGTCCCAGAGGTCGCCGCGATGCTGCGCCAACGCCGCCTCGCTCGTCGCAACGAGCACCTGGTAGGCCGACTGCACCTGGTTGCGCTGGCTCGACGTCAGCACCCAGCCGAGACGCGGCCGTTTCTCGTCGATGCCGACGGGGTTCGATCGGTACTCGCAGCGGAGGTCGGTGACGACGACCGGGCGGACGGAGGCTGCCGGCGGACCCGGCAGACAGAGAAGCGCTCCGCACAAGACCGTCGCCGCGCCGAGATGCACGCGCACGGAATCCTCCATTCGGCCCTGCCGGCCGCTACCGGCGCGGCGGCGGCCGCGTGGCGGCCGCCGCCGACAGGACGTAGCTGCCGCCCGGCGCCGTCGGGAACTCCCACACGTTCGGCTCCGGCTGCGAGGCGCGGACGACTTTCCCCTGCGACGTGACGGTCAAGGGGACCGCCGCCCGCACGCGGCACGCGTTGCCATTCGACGACACGATCGTGGCACGCGTGAGCGCCCCCACCTTCCACTCGAGGCCGACCTCGAACCCCCCCCGGGCGCGCAGCCCGTGGACCTCGCCGTCCTTCCAGGACTCGGGCAGCGCCGGAAGCAGCGACAACTCGTTCTCGTGCGACTGGATCAGCATCTCGGCGATCGCCGCGGTCATGCCGAACGAGCCGTCGACCTGCATCGCCCTCGAGCAGATCGAGAAGAGGCTGTCGGTGGTGTAGGTCTTGATGGCGTAGGCGAAGTTCTCCATCGCCTTGGAGGCGTTGCCCAGGCGCGCCCACGACGCGGCCTTCCACGCCGAGGCCCAGCCGTTGCCGGGCAGGCCGCGCTGTTCGAGGACCACGCGGGCGGCGTCGGCGAACGTCGGCGTCCGGCGCGGCGAGATCTGATGCCCCGGGTAGAGGCCGTACAGGTTCGAGATGTGCCGGTGGCTCTTCTCGCGCTGGCCCCAGTCGTCGAGCCACTCCTGCAGATCGCCGTTCTTGCCAACCTGCATCGGCGCGAGCTTCGCGCGCGTCTCGAGCACCTTGGCCCGGAAGTCCCGGTCGGTGCCGAGGACCGAGGCGGCATCGGCCACGTAGCCGAACAGGTCGTTGAGGATCTGCATGTCGATGGTGGAGCCCGCGACCAGGGAGGTCCCCGGGCTCATGCTGCCGGTGACCTCGTCGAAGAACCGGTCGTTGCCGGGCGCCAGGGGGAAGTTCTCGGGCGAGGTCGACGGGTTGGTCACGAGCCACCCGTACTTCGGATGCGGGACGAGGATGTCGAGGAAGAACTCGACCGAGCCCTTCATCACCGGGTAGTACTCCCGGAGGAACTCCTTGTCGCCGGTGAACAGGTAGTGCTCCCAGAGGTGCGTGGCGAGCCACGCGCCGCCGGTCGTGAACCCGCCCCAGCTCGGACCGTCCATCGGCGCGGCCACGCGCCAGAGGTCGGTGTTCTGGTGCAGGACCCAGCCCCGCGCGCCGTAGTTCTCGCGCGCCACGTCGGCGCCCTGGTCGGTCACCTCCTTGATCATCTTGAACAGCGGCTCGGCGCAATCGCTGAGGTTGGCGACCTCGGCCGGCCAGTAGTTCATCTCGGTGTTGATGTTGGCCGTGTACTTGGAATCCCACATGGGATTCATGTCCTTGTTCCAGATGCCCTGCAGGTTGGCGGGCTGCGTCCCGGGCCGCGAGGACGCGATCAGCAGGTAGCGCCCGAACTGGAAGACGAGCGCCGCGAGGTCGGGGTCGTTGGCTCCATCGAACTTCTTCAGGCGCTCATCGGTCGGAAGCTGGGAATCCGGCGTCGACGCGAGGCGAATGGCCACGCGACGGAACAAACGCTGGTGCTCCTTGACGTTCGCCGCCTTGATTTCGTCGAACGACTTGCCGGCCACTGCCGTCATCACGGCGCCAACGCGCGCGTCCGGGTCGGCGCTGACGTCCTTGTAGCTCACGAAACTGGTCGCCGCCGCGATGACGATCACCGCCTCGTCGGCGTTCCGGACGATGAGCTCATCGTCGACGACCTTCATGTCGCCGCCGCGCGGGACCGCTCGCAGCCGCGACTGGTAGCGGAGCTTCCCGGCCACTCCGAGGTAGTCGGCGGACTTGCCGCGGACGATCAGGCCGTCGGGCCCGTAGCCGTCCATCTGGAAGTAGTCGGTGGCGTAGTTGGAGTGCGCCTGGTTCCGGTCGCCGCGCAACTGCGCCGTGAAGGAGACCTTGCCCGGCACGTCGGCCGACAGGCGGACGGCGATGACCTGGTCCACCGGGGTGGCGAGGACCTCGCGCCTGAAGCGCACGCCGCCCTGTTCGTAGGTCGTCGCCGCGACGGCGGTGTCGAGATCGAGTTCGTGGCGGTAATTCTGAACCGGGCCGGCCGCGGCGAGTTTGAGGACGAGGCTGCCGAGCGACTGGTACTTCTGCTGCTCGACCGGGTAGCCCATGAGATAGCGCCCGAACAGGCGATGGGCCCGAATCAGGTCGCCGTCGAAGATGGCCTTCCGAATCTCCGGCAGTCCCTTGTAGCCCCCCTTGACGGTCGTCGAATAGGGGCCGCCCGACCAGTAGGTGTCCTCGTTGAGCTGGATCTGCTCCTCGTCCGTCTTACCGAAGACCATCGCCCCGAGTCGGCCGTTGCCGACCGGAAGCGCGTTCTCCCACTTGTCGGCCGAGTGCGTGTACCACACGACCGTCGCCGGACTCGACCCGCCGGGAGCGCCCTGTGGGGCGGCCCCGACGTGTGAACCGAGGGCGATCACGACGCCGGGGAGCGCCAGCAGGAGGGCCAGCCGCGTGCACGTCTCGAATCCCGACATACGCATGACGAGTTCCTTCCGACTAACCCAGTTCCGGAAACCGGCGTTCCAGTGGACGGTGTGGCAGCGGCGCGCTTCGCCCCTCCCGAACGTACTTGTCCAGCAGGGCCCCGAGCCGTCGGACGATCTCCGAGCGGATCTCCCAGAGGTCCTTCGACTCGGCGGGGTCATCGGCCAGGTTGTAGAGCTGCCCCGGCGATCCCGGCCGAGGTGGCTGTCCCTCGGGAACCATCCAGCCGCCGGACGTCTTGTTGTCGAGAATGAGCTTCCAGGCCCCCTGGCGGATGGCGAACGTCCCGTTCTCCGAGTGCGAGACCAGCGCCTCGCGGATCGGCCGCGGGCCCTTCTTGCCGAGGAGCGCGGAGGAAATGTCGAAGCTGTCGGGGCCGGCGTCGGCCGGCAGTTCAGCGCCGGTCAGGCCGGCCACCGTGGCGAGGATGTCCACGAGGCAAATCGGTTCGTCGCTGATGCCGCCCGGCCGGATCCGTTTGGGCCAACGGGCGATGAAGGGCACGCGGTGCCCGCCTTCCCAGATGTGCGACTTCAGGCCGCGGAGCCGCCCCGCGGACTGGTGGCCATTGGTCCCAGGGTGCGGACCGTTGTCGCTCGTGAAGATGATCAAGGTGTCCTGCGCCGCGCCCAGCCGGTCGAGAGCCTTGACGACCTCGCCCAGGCACAAGTCCGCGAGCATGACGAGGTCTCCGCGCGGTCCGTCATGGCTCTTGCCCTTGACGAGTGCTGGGGGGAGCCACGGCGTATGGGGCGACGAGAGGCAGAGTGAAACAAAGAACGGTCTCGCCGGGTCGCTTCTCCGTCGATCTTCCATGAACGCGATGGCCTTCCGGGTGAAGTGGAAATCGACGTCCTCGAGCGTGAACCCGGGCGCGATCCAGCCCTTGCGCGGGCTTCCTTCCTCCCCCTTGGTCATGTCGTAGAAGTCCGACACCTGCCGGTTGGGAATGCCGACCGTCCGGTCCCGGTCGATGAAGACGAACGGGCCGTCGATGGTCGAGCAGGCGGCCGTGAAATAGGCGGCGTCGAACCCGTGATCGACCGGGCCGCCGACCACCGGCTTGGTGAAGTCTGCGTTGAGGCCGGTTTTCGGGTCGGCGTCCTGCCAGGACCCGGGGTAGAGCCGCTCGGCGTCGCGCCAGGTCGGCGTGACGCCGTTCATCCGAGCCCAGCCGAGCCCCAGATGCCATTTCCCGAAGAAGCCCGTCGCGTAGCCTTCCGTCTTCAACAGCGAGGCCACCGTCACGCGCTCGGGTTCGATCAGGGGCGGCGTGTATCCGCCGATGACGCCGCGCTTGAGCCACGTTCTCCAGCAGTAGCGTCCGGTGAGCAGACCGTACCGGGTGGGCGTGCAGACGGCAGACGGCGAGTGCGCGTCGGTGAACCGGACGCCCTCGGTCGAGAGCCGGTCCGCATTCGGTGTCGCGATCTTCGACCCGGGATTGAAACACCCCAGGTCGCCGTAGCCCAGGTCGTCGGTGAGGATGATCACGACGTTCGGGCGTCGGCCCTCCGCACCGGGAGGTGCGAGAAGTGGCGAGGCCGCCACACCGGCGGCCCCCAAAGCCATCGTGCCGAGGAACTCGCGTCGCCTGATGGTCGCCATGAGCGCGTTCCTCCTGCTGCCGCGTGCCGCGTCACACACCGCGGCCGTGACCACGCTACGCTATCGCCGGTCCGCCGCGCGCCCGGCGCTGACCCAGAGACCCCTCTTCAGCGGCGCGTCCGTCTCTCCCTGGCGGCAACCCGGGCGAGCAGCACGGCCGCCAGCACCATGACGCCGCTCACCACGTCCTGCCAGTAGGTCGACACGCCGCTCATGGCGAAGGCGTTGTAGACGATCGCCAGGAACAGCACGCCGAGCACGGTGCCGCCGATGGAGCCGGTGCCGCCGTTCAGGCTGGCGCCGCCGACCGCCACGGCCGTAATCACGCGCAGTTCGGAGTTCTGGCCGAATCCCGTGCTGGCGCTGACGTATTGCGACGCGGCGACGACGCCCGCCAGGCCGGCGAGCGAGGAAGATAGCACGTAGACCGCGATCAGCACACGTTCGACCTTCACCCCGGACAGCCTCGCCGCCCGGACGTTTCCGCCGATCAGGTAGACCTGCTGTCCGTAGCGGTGGTAGGCGAGCACCGAGCCGACCGCGACCGCGAGCACGGCGAACAACACGAGCGCGAGGGGCAGTCCCAGAATGCGTCCGTGGCCGAGGAACGCGAAGCTCTCGGGGAACCCGACGACAGGCGCGCCGCGGGTGATGACCAGGCTGATCCCTTTGAGCGAGAGCATCGTGGCCAGCGTCGCGATGAACGGATGCACGCGGAAGGCGCGCGTCATCGTGGCGTTGAGTACGCCGACGCCGGCCGACCCGGCGAGCGAAACGCCGATGGCGATCGGCACTGGTACGCCGGCCCTCAGCTGCAGCCCGGTGACGATGGCCGCAAACGGCAGGACGGCGCCGACCGACAGGTCGATTCCGCCGGAGATGATCACCGCCGTCATCCCGAGCGCCATGAACGCTTCGAGGACGAAGTTCATCGCCAGCACTTCGACGTTCGCCAGGTCCGTGAACTGCGGGTAGAGCGCCGCCACGACCGCGAAGATCCCCGCCACCGTGGCCGCGAGGCCCAGTTTGTACCTGACCGCCGGTGTGCGAAGTTGCCGGGAGATGATCACCACGTCGCCTTCCCGCAAGCCGATCACACGCTCGCGTGTCTCATCACGGCTTCCTGTGTCGCGGCCGCCGCGTCGAGGATCGTGACGAGGCGCCCCTGCCGGAACACCGCGACGCGGTCGCTCAACGCGAGGACCTCAGGCAGGTCCGAAGAGATGAGGACAATCGCCACGCCGGCGTCGGCGAGCTCGCACAAATGCCGATGGATCCCGGCCTTCGCCCCGACGTCCACACCGCGCGTCGGCTCGTCGACGATGAGGACCCTGGGGGCGACGCTGAGCCACTTGGCCAGGAGCACCTTCTGCTGGTTGCCTCCGCTGAGATTGAGCGCCTGCACCTGGTCGTCGGCCGGCCTGATGTCCAGACGCCGCACGTGCCGGTCCGCCTCAGCGCGGATGGCGCGGGGCCGCAGCAGCCCCGCGCGCGACACCAGCTTCGGCATCGACGCGGCCACGATGTTGTCCCTGACCGTCATCGGCAGGAACAACCCGAGGGCCTTGCGGTCCTCCGTCAGGTAGCCAATCCCGGAGGCGATGGCCTGCCGCGGCGGCCGGATCGTGAGCGCGCGGCCATCGAGCGACATCCGCCCGGAGTCGGGGCGGTCGGCGCCGAAGACCGCGCGGGCGACCTCGGTGCGCCCGGAGCCGACCAGGCCGGCGAACCCCAGGATCTCCCCTTCGCGCACCGCGAAGCCGACGTCGGCGAACGCACCGTGCCGGGTGAGACCCTCGACAGCGAAGACCTCCTTCCCCGGGCGGGACTGCCGCGGCGGCCTCATGCCGTCGAGATGTCGGCCCACCATCATGCGGACCAGATCGTCGGGCGACGCCCCGCGGGTCGCGCGCCCGGCGATCCGCCCGTCCCTGAGCACCGAGATCTCGTCGGCGATCTGCAGCACCTCGCTCAACCGGTGCGAGATGTAGATGATCCCGACCCCGCGCGCCTTCAGGCCGCCGAGCAGGCGGAACAGGCTCTGCGCCTCGTGCTCGGAGAGCGCCGAGGTCGGCTCGTCGAGAATCAGGACGCGCGCGCGCAGCGAGAGCGCCTTGGCGATTTCGACCAGTTGCTGCGTGCCGACGCTCAGCGCGCCGGCCGGCGTCGACGGATCGAGGGCGACGCCGATCTCCGACAGGATCTCCTGCGTTTGCCGACGCAGGGCCCCCCAGCGGATGAAGCCGAGACGCCCGGTCGGCTCGCGGTGCCCGAAGATGTTCTGCGCGACCGTCCGGTTCGGAAAGAGGCTGAACTCCTGGTGGACCGTACTGATGCCGGCGCGGATGGCCTCCGACGGGTCGGCGAACGCGGCCGGCCGGCCATCGAACGTGACCGCGCCCGAGTCGGGGCGCACGACGCCGCCGATGACGTTGATCAACGTGGACTTGCCCGCGCCGTTCTCGCCGACGAGCGCGTGAATCGACCCGGCCCGGACGGCGATCGACACCTCGTCGAGCACCTGGTGCGCCCCGAAGCGCTTCGAAACGCGATCGACGCCAAGGATCGGGTCCGTCATGCGCGCCTCAGCGGGCCTCGTTCCGGCGGCGCCGGTAGGCATCGAGGGCAACGGCCACCACCAGGATGAGGCCGCTCACCACGCCCTGCCAGTACACGGAGAACTTCAGCAGCACGAAGCCGTTCAGGATGACGGCGAGCAGCAGCACGCCGAGGGCCGTGCCGAGGATGCTGCCGCTGCCGCCGCTGAAGCTCGCTCCGCCGAGGACGCACGCCGCGATGGCCCGGAGCTCGGCCAGCTCGCCGAAGCGCGCGTAGCCCATCGCGAGGCGCGAGGTCATGAACACGGCGGACAGGGCGGCCAGCAGCGCGCTGGCCACGAAGCCCGCGAATACCAACCGGCCGACAGCAATACCGGACAGGGACGCGGCGGCCGGATTGTGGCCCGCGTAGAACGCATCATGCAGAGGCTTCCAGCGCTTCAAGAGGAAGTCGAACGCGGCGAGCAGCGCGAGGACGACGAGGATCGGGTTGGGGACGCCGAACACGTGGCCGCGCCCGATCTCGACATAGGCGGCGGGCAGCCCGGACAGGAAGTAGCCCGAGGTGAGGACCGTGGCGGCGCCGCGGGCGATGGACATCGTGCCGAGCGTCACGATGAAGGGCGCCACGCCGAAGCGCGCCACGAGCAGACCGTTGAGCGCGCCGACCCCCGCGGCGGCAGCAAAGCCCAGGAGCACCGCGAGCGGGACCGGCGTTCCCGAACGGAGGCTCATTGCGGTCACGACGCCGGTCAATCCGAGAACGGCGCCGACCGAGAGGTCGATGCCGCCGAGGATCATCACGAGCGTCATGCCGGCCGCCACCGGCAGGTCGTAGATCATCCCGGTGCCGACCGACAGGAGGTTGCTGAGAGTGAGAACCGTGGGCTCGGCGAGCGCCAGGAGGCCCGTCACGACCAGGATTAGCAGGGTCAGGGCGGCTTCGCGCGTGCGGACCAGCGAACGCCAAGGCCCGCCCCGCGCCGTCGGGCTGTCCGGCGTGGTCCGGCCCGCGGCCCCCGGAGCAGGGGCGGCCTCCCGGGCGGCGCTTTCGTCGGAGACCTGGAAGCTCATGCGTCATGCTCCGGGGCCGCTCGAAAAACGCCGCGGCCGGGGCCCGCCAAGCGGGTGCCGGGACCCGGGAGCGCTTGCGCGCTCTGTGGATTCAGAATAGTATGCAGCCCCCTCGGACGAGTCAACGACCCGGACGGCCCGGGCGGACAAGCCGCTCCTGGTGAGGGTCTCGGCGGCTCCTCGAGGCGACGGGCGGCACAACGAAAGGACAGCAACGATGAACGTCGGCGGACGGTTCGCGCGACCCTCGATGTGGGCGGGAATCCTGGCCGCGTGCGTGCTCGGCGCGCCGGCGTGCAATCGCTCCGGGACGGCAACGGGCAGCGGCGCCGCGCCGGTGCGCCAGGAGCGGTATGCCGCCGTCGTGTTCCTCAGCGGCTCGGAGTTCTTCAACTGGGCGTATGCCGGGATGCGGGACGCGGCACGGATGCTGGGTCCCCAGGTGCAGGTCGAACTGCAGGGCCCCGCCGAGTGGGATGCCTCGCTCGAGGCCAGGGCGCTCGAGCAGTTGGTGGCGAGGAAGATCGACGGCTTGGCCGTGACGGCCGCCGAAGCGAACGCGCTCGTGCCGGCCATCGACAAGGCGGTCGGAGCGGGGATCCCAGTCATCACGTTCGACTCGGACGCGCCCGGCAGCAGGCGCCTGGCCTTTGTCGGTACCAACAACTACAACGCCGGGTGGGCCGCGGGCAAGGCCATGGCCGAGTGGCTGGGCGGAACCGGCCAGGTGGGCGTCTCCACCTTTCCCGGCCCCGACCACCTCAAGAAGCGCCTGGACGGATTCACGGCCGCGCTGGCGCAGTTCGGACCGGGCATCAGGATCGCGGCGATCGTGAACGACGAGGGCGACGTGGCGAAGGCCGAGACGCAAATCACCGCCCTGCTGCAGGCCAACCCCGGCATCACAGGGATCTTCTGCGCGCACGGCAACCCGGGACCCGGCGCCGCGGCCGCGGTCCGCAATCTGGGCCTGAAGGGCAAAGTCCAGATCCTCGCGTTCGATTTCGGCACCCCGGTCATCGAGTTGATCGAGAGCGGGGAGATCAAGGGGACGGTCGGGCAGAATCCGTATTTGATGGGCTACATGTCGATGCTGCTCGCCTACAGCGCCCGGCACCCGACCGACGTGCCGTCGGGTCGCCCGGGATTCGGCCACCTCCCGGCGACCATCGACACCGGAGTGACGGTTCTCTACAAGGGCGACATCGGCCGGTATCGGACCGTGCCCAAGTTGTAGCGTCTTGCCCGCGGACAGGATTCGAGGTCAACGCATGAGAGCGCTGGCGATCCCGACCCTCGTCGACCTCCTCGCGGTCGCGCTGGGGCGCGCCTCGTATTGAGGAAAAGAAGATGGCTCCTCAGGTAGGACTCGAACCTATCCGCCTTCGCTTCGCAACCAGCGATCGGACAGGCTGCGGAGCTTCAGCGAGATCTCGCCGTAGCCCGCGTGGTGTCTCGGGCGGGCGGAGGCGGACAACCCTCCGGTTAACAGGCGCGTCGAAACGACGATCCGAAGCGATCAGACCCTATCTTTACTGAGGCCCGTTGATCTGAAGCGATCTCTTGCGATCCCCTGCGACGTCCGCAAAAACCCAAATTGACCCAAGACGCTTCCCGGTCGCCGGAACCTGCCCGGCAGATGCCGGTCGCCTTGCTGGGAAGTCAAGGCGTCTGGCGCCTCCGTGCCGCCGCCGGGCACGGTATACTGGCCCCGTGGAACCCCGACTCCGGCGCGTCCTCCGCCTGACGAGCGCCGACGCTCATGCTTCGAACGACGAGACTCGCCAGTACTGGAGAGCACGGCCTGTTGCCGAACGGTTGGCCGCGGTCGAGTTCTTCCGGAGGCAGTACGATGGAACTGGCGCCAGACTTCGACGAGTTCTTCGGGTCGCTGACCGCCCACGAGGTTGAGTTCCTCGTCGTCGGCGCGTACGCCCTCGCCTTCCACGGCGCGCCTCGCTTCACCGGCGACATCGACGTCTTCGTCAGACCCACGGCGACAAACGCCGCGCGGCTGCTGGCTGCGCTTGCGTCATTCGGCTTCCCGACCGGTGAACTCCGCGCCGATGACATCACGAACCCCGAGCGGGTCCTGCAGATGGGCGTCGAACCGGTTCAGATACACGTGATGAGCGCCATCAGCGGCGTCGAATGGGACGATGCCTGGAAAGGTCGGGAGGTCGGACGCTGCGGCTCCCGCGACCTCCCGTTCATCGGACGACGAGAGTTCCTCCTGAACAAGCGCGCGACAGGGCGCCTGAAGGACCTCGCGGACGTGGAAGCGCTCGGCGAGGACTGAGCGAGCGACCTGACCTGCCCCGCTCGTCCCTCGCTCCTCGTCCCTCGTCCCCGCGTCTGATCACCCATCCAGCGCACCCGTCGGAAACGCGGACTGTTTCCCCAGCACATTGCGGAAGCCCCAGAAGGCGAGGCCGGCGATGACCGTCACGATCGCTCCCGTGCGCCAGGCGGACCAACGGGTCACGTCGTATGTCACGTCGGAGGCGAGCGGCGTGTGGGCGAGTGCTACAATGCCCGCGGTCTTCTCATGGCCCTCCCGTCCGGCGCCCGCCTCGGCCCGTACGAGATTCCGGCCTCCATCGGGGCCGGCGGCATGGGTGAGGTCTACCGCGCCTGCGACACCCGCCTCGGTCGCGACGTCGCCATCAGGGTCCTCCCGCCCGAGGTCAGTGCCGAACCTGACCGCCGCGCCCGGTTCGAGCGCGCGGCGAAGACCATCGCGGGGCTTCGAGTCTTCTCCGGTCTCCTGCAGACGCGTTGACTTGCCCACAACCGGCGTCTAACATCGCACCGACCGATTTGACCACTCACTGATGCCTGGCGAGACGCTCGGCCGATTCCGCATCCTCGCCCGCCTCGGCGAAGGCGGGAGGGGGGTCGTCTACCGCGCGCACGACGCGCGGCTCGACCGCGACGTCGCGCTGAAAGTGCTGCCCGCCAGTACCGTCAGCGATCCCACCGCCCGGGCGCGCCTGCTGCGGGAAGCGCGACTCGCCTCGCAGCTGAATCATCCCCACATCTGCACGGTCTACGACGTCGGCGAGGTCGATGGCCAGACCTTCATCGCGATGGAGCTCGTCGAGGGCGAGCCGCTGAACGCGCGGCTGGTGAGCGGGGTGCTGCCCGCCGAGCAGGTGCTGCGGTATGGCCTGCAAGTGGCCGACGCGCTGGCGCACGCCCACGAGCGCGGCGTCGTGCACCGGGACCTGAAGAGCGGTAACGTCGTTATCACGCCGGACGGCCGGGCCAAGGTGCTCGATTTCGGATTGGCCCGGCGCCTGGTGGAGCACGAGCAGGAGGCGGCGACCCGCTCACAGGCCTCGCTGACGGCGCCCGGCATGCTGGTCGGCACGCTAGCGTACATG
>Ga0209048_10000966_pt1 | contig 30396 bp, 26 predicted proteins | sample FrelakmetCRP12CR_FD_187146 | JGI IMG/M metagenome (GOLD analysis project Ga0209048, IMG submission 187146) | Freshwater lake sediment microbial communities from the University of Notre Dame, USA, for methane emissions studies - CRP12 CR (SPAdes)... | ecosystem: Environmental > Aquatic >... | reverse complement strand
GATGCAGTCGTCATGGTCATCGTTCTACGTACTCCGGTCTCGCCCCGTACAGATGGTCGGCTACCGCAGATGTCTCACATCACCCTGACAGACAGGGTCTCGATGCGCTGGAACAGCGAGTCACCCGGCGATTGACAGCCAATCTGATTGACAGCGGATCTGACAGTCTAGAGGTCGAGGCGTACCTGGAAGAGCCCGGTACATGCTTGACACCGGGCTCTGGATCCGGTGCCCGCACGACGGTCGTGTCGACGTTCCTGGTCCGTTGGACGACTAGTGTCACGGCCATGTCTCGGCCTCGACCGGCGACGGGCGGGCTGGCCGCGGCTGGCTACATGGCGCAGCTCGACGGCCTTCGGGCGATCGCGGTCGTGATGGTGGTGGTGATCCACACGATCGAGACTCTCATACCGAGGTGGGCGGGCACTGTGGTGCCGGGTGGCTTCCTCGGGGTGGATCTCTTCTTCGTCCTGAGCGGCTTCCTGATCACCTCGCTGCTCACTACCGAGTTCACCACGACCCGGTCGATCGACGTGCCGGCCTTCTACCAGCGCAGAGCGTTGCGGCTGCTCCCAGCTCTGGCGCTCCTCATGACCTGCCACGTCGTCTGGATCTGCGTGACCGGCCACTCGCTGCACGATGAGCTCGTTTCGCTGGCGGCCGTCGTCGGTTACGTCACCGACTTCGCCTTCGCGAGTGGGCACCTCAACGCGCCCGGCCTGGCGCACCTCTGGTCCCTCGCGGTGGAGGAGCAGTTCTACCTGCTGTGGCCGCTCGTCTGGATGTTCACGCTTCGGCGCGTCGGCAACGATGCGGGTCGACTCAGCATGCTGCTGTGCACAGCGATCGCGGCGAGCACGGCCTCGTGCGCCTGGCACTGGACGATCGACAACAACTGGCGGCACAGCTACACACAGCCAGGCTTTCGCATCGCCCCGCTGCTCGTCGGTGCGCTGCTCAGCGTCGTCGCCACGAGGTGGCGGCCGCAGCCGCGGGCTCTGTACGTCGCCGCCTGCGGCGGATGGCTGGTGCTCGCAGCGCTCGCGCTCCGGGTACACATCGACGACACCTCGCTGTATGTGGGCGGCTTCACGATGATTGCCGGCGCATGCGCGCTCGTGATCTGGGCCGCAGCGAACGAAGACGGCCCCTTCGGGAGCTTCCTGACGAGCGCTCCGCTCCTCTGGCTTGGACGTCGGTCCTATGGCCTCTATCTCTGGCACTACCTGGTGCTGGTCGCGATCGCTGAGGCGCTTCCGCATCAGCCGGCGGTCCAGGTGGTGGTCGCGGTGACAGCGATGATGGCGGCGACGGTAGCGTCGTACACGGTGGTCGAGACCCCGTTCCTCCGGAGAAAGCGCTCCAGCCTGAGCACCGGGGCCGTGCGAACAGGGACCCCGGCTCCCATCACGATTCCTGTGGCTTCGTGGGCCAAGACATGAACCAGCGACGTGCGCGAGGACGCATCAGGACCCGCATCAGCGGAGCTGCTCCGCCTGCCGCCGAGCGGTTCCTCGTCGAGTACTACGACGCCGGAAATCAGGTCGACTGGGGTGCCACCTGGAAGGACACCTCGTGGATGGGCATCCCGGTGCGCAAGCTGCCGTCCGACCTCTGGCTCTACCAGGAGCTGCTCTTCAAGATCCGCCCCGACGTGGTCATCGAGTGCGGCACCGCGTTCGGTGGCAGCGCCCTCTACTTCGCGCACCTCTTCGACCTCCTCGACCACGGGCGGGTCATCACCATCGACATCGACGAATGGGACCTCGAGATCCCCGGCTACAGCGGGCGGCCGAGCCACCCGCGCGTCACCTACCTCCTCGGCTCTTCCACCGACGACGAGATGGTGGCAAGGGTGCGATCACAACTCTCGCCGACGGACAAGGTCATGGTCGTTCTCGACTCCGACCACCACTTCGGGCACGTGCTGCACGAGATGGAGGCGTACGCGCCGCTGGTATCGGTGGGCAGCCTCCTGGTGGTAGAAGACACCATGCTCAACGGCCACCCCGTGCACCCTCTCTTCGGCGACGGACCCATGGAGGCGGTAGCAGCTTTCCTTGCCCACCACGACGACTTCGAGCGCCAACCCTGGGAGGAGAAGTTCCTGGCCTCCTTCAACCCGGGCGGCTACCTCCAGCGCATTCGGTGAGACTCCAAGGCCTCCTGTAGCCATCCCACCTCCCGAAGGACCGGAGCCCGACAGCGCACCACGATGGTCAAGGGCGGCGGGCTGGGAGACCAACGCAACGCCGACCCCGAGGGTGGGCGCCACAGCAGACGGCTGGAGCAAGCCCCGCGCTCAGCCTCATGGCCCTCCGCCACGATCTCGGCCACTAACCTGAGCCCCATGAAGCGCATCGGGCTCGTCGTCGTCGCGTACAACGCTGTCGGTACCCTGTCGAAGGTCCTCGATCGGATACCACCCGACTTCCGTCCACGCATCTCCGGGATCCTGGTGAGTGACGACCACAGCCAGGACGACACGTACCTGGTCGGGCTGGGCTACCAGCAGAGATCTGACCTTCCGCTGACCGTCGTCCGCACGCCGAGGAACCTCGGCTACGGCGGAAACCAGAAGTTGGGCTATCGGTGGGCGCTCGAGAACGACCTTGACATCGTGGTCCTCCTCCATGGCGACGGCCAATACGCGCCGGAATGCCTGCCGGACATCGTCGCGCCCCTCGAGGACGACTCGGCGGACGCCGTCTTCGGCTCACGCATGCTCGATTCGGGCCAGGCCCGTAGGGGCGGAATGCCCATGTACAAGTACCTGGGGAACAAGATCCTTACCCGTGTGGAGAACGCGGCTGCAGGCGTCCACCTGTCAGAGTGGCACTCGGGCTATCGAGCGTACTCCACCAAGGCGCTCGCGACCATCCCTTTCGAGCAGAACGATGACGGATTCAACTTCGACACTCAGATCATCCTCCAGCTGATCGAGGCGGGGATGCGGATTACCGAGATCCCAATCCCCACGTATTACGGAGACGAGATCTGCTACGTCAACGGCACCCAGTACGCCGCCGATATCACCCGAGATGTCATCCGCTACCGACTGCACAAGATGGGATTCGGATCGGGCGAACTGGCCTTCGCGACAACAGGATACGAGGAGAAGTACGGCAAGAACAGCTCACATGCGAAGATCGGGCGCTGGACGGCCCAGCTCCCGCCATCGAAGGTGCTCGACCTGGGCTGTTCAGGCGGGGACCTCGCCGCCCGTCTCCAAGCTCAGGGACATCACGTCACGGCCGTCGACCTTGTGCCCTTGCCAGGTGTGGAGGACAAGGTCGACCGCTTCGTGTGCGCCGACCTGGACGAGGGCATTCCGGAAGAGGTTGGTGACGGGTTCGATGTGATCCTCGCAGCGGACGTACTCGAACATGTCCGGCATCCGGAGAGGGTGATGTGCGATGCCCGCCGGCTCCTTCGACCCGACGGCCGCCTCATCGTCAGCATCCCGAATTTCGGCCACTGGTACCCTCGTGCGAGGGTCGCCCTAGGCGTCTTCGACTATGACCGACGGGGCATTCTCGACACCACCCATGTCCGATTCTTCACCCGACGAAGCTTCCAGCACCTTGCGGAACATGCCGGGTTCGCAGTGCGGCGAACCGACACAACCTCGTTGCCCTTGGAGGTCGTAGAGCGGGGCGGGCAACAGGGCGCATGGGGCGGGGTCCGAGGATTCCTGGAGCGGACCGACCAGCTGTCCCTCACCCTGCGCCCGACCCTGTTCGCCTACCAGTTTCTCTTCGATCTCACGCCGGTCTCGACCGAACCCGATCCTTTGACCGGCGTCGCAGCGCCGTTGCCGCAACCCCGGTTGCGAACCCCGCTACGCTGAGCACGCCAACGAAACTCCCCAAGCTCCACCCCACCGGACGGTAGTGGAGGGTGATGACCGAGCGACCAGCCGGCACAAGTATCGCTCGCTGCTGGTAGTCGGCCCGCAACACCGGAGCTGCCTTCCCGTTGACCCGAGCAGTCCAGCCCGCGTCCCAGCTCTCGGGAATGAGCAACCACGCGGAGCGATCGGCATCAACGACGAGGCGACCGTAGTTGTCGTCCCGGCGGGCCTCGACGACGCGTCCGGCACCACCGGCTTGGGACGGCAACGCCGCCGTGCCGACGCGGTGAGCCTGATCCGCTTCGAGGACGATCTGGGACGTGTGGTCAAAGGAGGGGCTGAGGAAGGCGCGGAAGGCCTCGGCTCGCGCGCTGACCGCCAAGGTTCCACCGACGACTCGCGGGCCGTTGGATGGCAGGTCGACCAAGACTCCGTCGGCAGCCCGATACCGCTCTTGCGCCCCTTGCCGAAGAAGGGCGGCGGCCCACGACTGGTTCAGTCCAAGCGAAGGGACCAGGAGCAACCGGCTCACACCCACCCGCGGCAGGAGATCGAGACGGGCGCGTCCGAGGTCGAATGTCGGGGCGTAGGCCGAGTCGAGCCCATGCGCCAACACCTTGTCGGGATCCTCGCCACTCAGCACCCGGATGATGTCGGTAGTTCGCTTCGGGATTGTCGAGTCATAGCCCGACATCGAGTCGACTCCGACGGCGAGCGGCGTGTTGGCGAACAGCATGTAGGGCGTCCACCCGTTGTCTTGGTGTGCCCGCAGCCCGATGCTCCGAGCAGGCCATCCAGACGGCACCGTCTTGTCGGTCCGCATCGCTCGAAGGAGCCCGGTGTCCGGGTAGAGCAGGGTTTCTTGCCGTTTGGGGAACGCGGGGTTGATGTCACGACCGTAGGTCAAGAGCTGGACTGCAGTTGCCCCGACGACCAGCAGGGCGAGGGCAGAGGCCACCGAGACCTTCCACCGTGATACCTGTGCGATGACGAGATCGAGACCGGCGCCGGCCAGGAGTCCAATCCCCAACGCCCACCACATGAGCAGGCGGGAATAGGGCCGGAACACGTTCATGCCAGGTGCTAGGTGAAAGACGAGCCAGGTCAAGGGTGTACCGACAGCAACCAGGAAGAGAAACGCGACGAGGAGGCCTCCCAACGCGACTGCCGGACGACGCCACTGGACGAGCCCGATCACGGCAAGCACGGCCACGGCGGTACCGGCGAACGCCATCTGGTTGTTGAGCACCGGTGCGGTGAGCGGCAGCTTCGGTGGAACGAAAGTCGAAAGAAACCACGATGGAGCGGCCAACCATTGCGACTGAAGCGTTGCGTAGCTCATCGGCACACGCTGGGAGTCGCGCAAGGCTAGGAACGTCGGCAGGAGTACGGGCGCACCGATAACGAGCGAACCACCGGCAACGACAGCCAGACGAAGGCCCCGTCCCAGCGCCATTGCGCCGTTACGAGCAGCCCGACGGTGCAGCAACGGCGCTACGGCCAGACCGAAGCCGTAGAGCAGGCAGATGTACCAGTCGACAAGGCCGAACAGGAGGTGGACGGAGACAAGGGTCCATGCGAGCGTCACGGCTGCCAGCGCGGTCCACGTGAAGCTTCGACGGCGCACAGCCCGGCCGACGGTCAGCAGTCCGGCGGGGAAGAGGGCGATGATCGGTGAGACGACCTCCAGGTGAAGCCAGCCGAGGTTCCACGACGACAGCATCCAGGCGATCGCAGCGAGAAGGGCACCCCAACGGCGAAGGCTGAGGTCGCGCGCGAGCAGATAGGCGAGGATGCCGCCAGCCGCCAAGTGGATGATCGAGAACAGATCATGGGCCAGGCCAGGCACCGTGACGAAGTCGGTGGCCACGCGCACCGGGTTGAGAACGCCCGCCGAGCCGTTGGCGAGGTGCGGGTATCCGCTGAAGCTGTGCGGGTCCCAGAACGGAAGGGTGCCTCGACGTAAGGTGCTGGCGTCGAAGGCATCCCAGCCGTAGCTCAACGTGGCCTGGTCGTCCTGCACCGCATCTCGGACGCCGGTTGGCTGGGCCGCCCAAGGGTAGATGGCGTTCTGGGCCCCCGCCACGGTCGAGTACATCCGCCCTCGAAGCAGCGGCCAGAAGAAGACGACGACGCAGGCCAGAAGGGCGGCCACCACGGCGACGTCGGCTCCTACCCGACGTCGCCGACGTCCCCGACCGGTCGGACCGACTGCGCTGGCCTGCGAGCCCTGCTCGTGGCCGCTGACGCGATCAACGACAGCCAGTTGGTCGGCCCGCTGCACGGGCGGATCCTAGTGGCCCTCGGGGTCACCTCGACGTCGCCGGTGGCCGCGAGTTCCGAGTGCCGAGCGGGGCGGAGATCACATCCGGGGGACCATCTCGTTGGGCCGGACCCCCGTCCCGGCCCCGGCGTCAGGTCGTGACTGCGTCCGGGAGCAGCTCGCCGAGAAGGCCCTGGACTCGCCGGTCGATGTCATCGACGATGGGCCGGACCTGCTCCACGGCCTTGCCTGCCGGATCGGGGAGCTCCCAGTCGAGGTACCGCTTGCCCGGGAAGACGGGGCAGGCATCTCCGCAGCCCATGGTGACGATCACGTCCGCCGCCCTGGCCATCTCATCCGTGAGCGGCTTCGGGAACTCCTTGGTGGCGTCCAGGCCCCGCTCCGTGAGGACGGCGACCACCGCAGGGTTGAGCTGGTCGCCGGGTTCGGACCCGGCGGAACGGACCTCGACCCGGCCTCGGCCGTAGTGGTCGAGCAGGACCCGCGCGGCGGCGCTCCGCCCCGAGTTGTGGATGCACAGGAACAGCACGACGGGGACGTCGTTCATGATGACTCCTTGGACTTGGCCGAGGGCACGGGGCCGGTCCCGGTCGGACCGCCATCGGTGGATTCGACCGGGTGGGGGACGACGACGTCCGCGGCTGAGTCGGCCACATGCGGGTACAGGGCCCAGACGACCGCCACGGCGAGGGCCGCGCCGACGCACTGGAACACGACAAATGCCGGAACCGACGACGGGGAGATCCCGGCGAAGCTGTTGGAGAACATGCGGGCGATCGTCACCGCTGGATTGGCGAAGCTCGTCGAGGACGTGAAGAAGTAGGCGGCACCGATGTAGGCCCCGACCGCGAACGGGGCAGCGGACGCCCGACCAGAACGGACGACGCCGAAGATCACCAGGAGCAGCCCGAGGGTGGCGACGACCTCCGATCCCCACAGAGGCCCGGCGCTGCGGACCTTGGTGGACAGCTCGAAGGTGGGCAGGCCGAACATGGCGTTGGCGACCCAGGCGCCGACGATCCCCCCGGTGATCTGAGCGGGGATGTAGGCAGCCGCCTCGGTCGGGGTCATGCCACCGAAGATCGTGTCGGCAGCCGTGACGAGTGGGTTGAAGTGGGCGCCCGACACCGGCCCGAAGCACAGGATGAGCGCGATGAGCGCACCAGCGGTCGCCGCCGCGTTCTCGAACAACTCCAGCCCGACCTGACCCGGCGAGAGGTTGGTGGCCATGATCCCCGACCCGACGACCGCCGCGACGAGCAACCCGGTCCCCAGGAACTCGGCGAGCAGCCGCCTCTCCAACGTTCTCGACGTCATCGGGTGCGGTTCAGGCGTCGGCCGTGACGGGCTGGTCGCAGCAGGCGATGGCGTCTGTGGCAGGCAATGCGGTGCAGCACGCCCCCGGCCCGCAGGTCCCGGGCTCGGCGCCACGCAATTGCCCGGCGGGCGTCTCGGCGTCGGCGAGCACCGTGTAGATCTCCCACGGGGCGCCGTCGGGATCGTCGACCCAGACCTTGTCCTGCAACGCGTAGCAGCACGTCACGTTCTCCTCCGTGGCCGTGACCAGCCCGGCCTCGACCAGGCGAGCTTGGGCGGCGCTCACCTCGTCCGTGGACACCACCTCCACGCCTAGATGGTTCATCGTCCCCGGCGCTCCCTGACCCTCGATGAGCACCAGCTTCAGCGGCGGCTCGGCGATCGCGAAGTTGGCGTAGCCCGGCCGCAGCTTCGCCGGCTCGGCGCCGAACAGCTTGGAGTAGAACTCCACCGCGGCATCAAGGTCTGCGACGTTGAGGGCCAGCTGGACTCGGGACACGACCGCCTCCTGTACCATTCACTCTTGTCGATATGACGATGATGGTCGACGCATCGACCGATGTCAATGGGAGAAGCGATGGCGAAGCGGGGCGGGTGATCGAGACGGTCGCGGCCGACGAGTGTCGCTCGTCCGCGCTGGCCCTTCCCCTGGACGAGGCGACGGTGACCGGGCTGGCCAAGGGATTCGCCGCGCTTGGCGATCCGGCCCGGCTGCGGGTGCTGAGCATCCTGTCCGCGGCAGCCGATGGAGAGGTCTGCGGATGCGACCTCGTCGAGCCGCTCGGCAAGAGCCAGCCCACCGTCAGCCACCATCTCAAGGTCCTCGCGGACGCCGGAATCGTCCGAGGCGAACGCCGAGGCAAGTGGGTCTGGTACTCCCTCATTCCCGAAGGGCTCGCTGCGCTGCGGTCAACCCTCGACACCTGACCTTCCTGGAGGTCGGCGGACGGCTCGGATGTGATCACGGATCAGTCTGGGACATGACCACGGATCAGAAGGGTTGGGGACTCACGTCCCTCAGCGCGGCGCGGGTGCACGGCGGCGCGCCGTTGTGATTCCGTGAAGGGCGACTGGTCGGCCTACGATTCGGTCCTCGGTCCCCTCTCGATCGCTCCGGAGGTCATCATGGCTGTGGCTGCTCTCGGCTACCTCGGGCTGCGGGGTCCCGACCTGGCGGCGTGGCGCAGCTTCGCGACTGACGTGCTCGGCATGCAGCCGGCCCCGGAGTCGGACGCGGAAACCCTCTTCCTGCGGATGGACGAGCGCGCCTACCGCGTCGCGGTGGAACGGGGAGACGGTGGTCTGGCCTACCTCGGCTTCGAGCTGAACAGCCTCGCCGAGCTCGACGACCTGGCTGTCTCGCTCGAAGCCGCGGGAATCGCGGTCAAGGACGACCCGGAGCTCGCTGCCCGTCGGCGGGTGCGGACCCTCATCCACTGCCAGGACCCCGCCGGCAACGATGTCGAGCTGTTCGTGGGCGAGGTCACGGTGACGGAACCGTTCGCATCCCCCCGGGGTGCGCGGTTCAAGACTGGCCACCTCGGACTCGGCCACGCCGTCCTGCCCGTCCCCGACGCAGCCGAGGCCTGGCGCTTCTACGTCGAGTTGCTCGGGTTCCGGCTCAGCGACACGGCATCCCTGGGTGGACGGGAGGCCACGTTCCTGCACTGCAACCCCCGGCATCACACCATTGCGTTCGGCGTCACGGCCGGCGCCGCGGCGCTGGATCACTTCATGATCGAGGCGGACTCGCTCCAGACCGTTGGCATCGCGCTGGACGTGGCCCGTCAGCGAGGCGACGAGATCCAGAGGGGCCTCGGCATGCATCCCAACGACCTGATGGTGTCCTTCTACGTCAAGACGCCATCGGGATTCGCCGTCGAGTACGGGTGGAACGGCCGGCTCGTGGATGACAACACCTGGACCGTCGGACACTATGAGCAGGTAAGCGTCTGGGGTCACAAGCCGGGATGACATCGCTCGTCGTCATGCGGCACGCGGGGGCCACACGCTTGCGAGCGACCGCGGGGTCAGCGGAGATTCGTTGGTGCCACAGTCACCCTGTCGGAAGGCCATCGCGACACGTCACAGGGCCTGGTCGCGATTCGATCGGCTCAACTGTTGGAGATCCTTGACGATCTGGTCGGCGGTGGGACGACGGTGGTCGGCGGGCCGGCGGGTGGGCCCGGCGCGCGGCCCTTCGCGGGCCACCGCAGCGCCGGTCGGCGGTGCCGCCCCCTGGCACTCCGTGCTGAGGGGCCGGCTCACGGTGGTCGCCGCGACGTCGGCGCTGGCGCTGACGCTGGCGCTGATCGGCGTGGCGGCCTCCCCGGCGTTGGCCGCGCCCGCCACGACACCCCGGACGCCGTCCGCCCCGCGGGCAGACGTCCAGCGGTCGGCTCCCAAGCGGTCCGCCCGCCCCGCGCCGGGCCCGGGCGCCGGTTCGGTCGCCGCTGCGTCCGTCGGCCAGGCGCCGGCCTACACCGGCGATTTCCCCGATCCGTTCGTGCTCCCAGTGGGCACCACCTACTACGGGTACTCGACCCAGGTCGGCGACACGAACGTGCCGGTCGCGACCTCGGGGGACCTGACCGGGTGGATACTCCGCGGCGATGCCATGCCCCGACTCGCGAGCTGGGTGGCGGCCGGCCGCACCTGGGCCCCGAGTGTGGTCGCGGACCCCGCTGGCGGCTACATCCTCTTCTATACGGCCGAGGACGCCGCCACCGGCCTGCAGTGCCTCGGGCGGGCGACCTCGCCGTCACCGGCGGGTCCGTTCGTCGATCCGAGCACGGCGCCCTTCGTGTGCCAGTCGGACCTCGGCGGCTCCATCGATCCCTACGTGTTCACCGACGGGGGGCGCTCCTTCCTGCTCTGGAAGAACGACGGCAACGCCGTCGGGGTGACCGTCCAGATCTGGTCGCAGGCCCTCGACGCCACCGACCAGGCTCTCACCGGGCAGCCGACCGCGCTGCTCACAGCCGACCAGCTGTGGGAGGACGGCGTCATCGAGGCACCGGCCATGGTCACCGTCGGGTCAGGCGTCGAGCTGTTCTTCTCGGGCGGGGACTGGGGGAGCGCCAACTACTCGATCGGCGCGGTCAGGTGCACGTCCCCGAGCGGTCCCTGCGACGACACCGCCACGCGTCCGCTGCTCGGCTCCGGCGGAGCCGGGGCCGGGCCGGGGTCCCCGAGCATCTTCAGCACCGCGGCCGGTCAGCTGATGATGGCCTACTGCGCCTGGATCAACGGCATCGGCTATCCCGCAGGGGCCCGTGCGCTCTTCATCACCCCCCTCACCTTCCCGGGCGAAGTCCCGACCCTCCCCGCCCACCCGGAGCTCCCCGGCGTCTCGCTCGCCGCGTTCGGGTCTGTGGCGGGGGCCCCCTTGCGGGCTCCGGTGATCGCCGGGGCGGCGACCCCGGACGGGCGGGGATACTGGCTGGCGGCCGCAGACGGCGGCGTCTTCGCGTTCGGCGAGGCGGGATACGCGGGATCGACCGGCGGCCTGCATCTCACGGCGCCCATCGTCGGGATGGCCGGCACCGCCGACGGTCGCGGGTACTGGCTGGTCGGCGCCGACGGCGGCGTCTTCGCGTTCGGCGACGCGCCGTACCTCGGTTCGACCGGCGGCCTCCGGCTGAACGCGCCGATCGTCGGCATGGCGGCCACCACCGACAGCCGGGGCTACTGGCTCGTCGCCCGAGACGGCGGGATCTTCGCGTTCGGCGACGCAGGCTTCCGCGGGTCGATGGGCGGCCGGTCCATCAACCAGCCGGTGGTCGGCATCGCCGCCGACCCCGTCACGGGCGGCTACTGGCTCGTCGCCCGAGACGGCGGCATCTTCGCCTTCGGCTCCCCGTTCTTCGGCAGCACGGGCGCCATCCCCCTCAACCAGCCGATCACCGGCATGGGCGCGATGCCCGACGGCGGGGGGTACCGTTTCGTCGCGTTCGACGGGGGGGTGTTCTGCTTCGGCGACGCCAACTTCGCCGGGTCGGCGGGAGGCACCCTCCTCCCCTCGCTGACGACCTCGCTCATCACGTCACCCGGCGGCCTCGGCTACTGGCTCATCGGTGCCGACGGAAGCGTCCGCACGTACGGCGCGCACTGAGCCGTTGCCGCTCGGTGCCCGTCGGAGGAATGCTCTCGACGGGGGCCTGCAACCCGGGCCAGCCGGCTGCCGAGCCAGGTCTGGCGTCCCAGCCGCGCTTCCCGGTGGCACGTCGTCTGGACCGACCGGACAATCGATGACCGGCCCATGAGCCGGCACACGCAGGGTCGTCGCGGCCCGGGCGCGGTCGTAGGATCTGAACGGTGATCCGCCCGCTCCCGGAGACTTGGGGCGGCCCGCTCGAGGAGCTGTCCTCCTACCTCGACGAGCCGCCAACCGATCCCTCACCTGTCCAGCGGCCGGCCGGATGGGTCGACGCCCACCGGTCTCGGCGAAGCGAGCCTCCGCTCACGGCGCCGTCAGGTGGGCCGGCGGATCCGGCCCTGCTCCCTCCCCCGCGTGCCCTCGCCGTCACCTTCCTGAGAGTGCTCGACCTCCCGTGCTCGGAGTCCTTCACGGCTCTGCACGCCTGGTGGGCGTCCGAGGCCTGTGGCGGCGAGATGATCGCCGGGCGAAGCCACCTCGTGGGCCCTCCGACCGTCGAGCCGACGACCGGGCAGTGCCGGATCGGCGCGGTTCTCACCCGTCCGCTGCCCCACCGGGCGCTCGCCATGGACCTCGAGTTGTTCCCGTGGCTCGGGACGTCGGGGACCAAGCTGAACCTGCGCCCTCGACGTCGGGTGCGGCCCAGCCGGCACTACTTCGACGCCGGCCACCTGCTGCTCGACGCGGTGATCGTCAGCCTGCGCCGCCACGCGACCACCAGTGACGGGGTGCCTGGGCCCGGGCGCTAGTCGTGGGCGAAGCCGACGACCGTCTGGTTGAGGTGGATCGCGCCGTGCGAGGCGTTGAACGGTGCGTCGAAGGCGAAGACTCCCGCCGTCGGCGGCGGGATCGGGCGGGACGTCGTGGCCGGGGATCATGGCTCACCTCGATCCGTCTACGCTCCCGCGGGCAGGCGGCCACGGGCCGGTCTCCGCCCACCGACCGCGAGCCCCGAGGGGGAGCCATGACCGAGCAGGCGACGAGAGGTGAGCGGCCGCTGGGAAGGCTGGTGGCCCCCCAACCAGGTGTCGACCCGATCACCGGCGAGGTCGAGGCACCTGCGCCCAATCGCGAGCCGCGCTTCGTGCTGCCCGGCCGCGACCAGGCCGCCAAGGCCAAGCTCGACGACTTCGTGGCCCGCACGGGCAGGCGGCCCAACGTGCTGGTGATCCTCATGGACGACGTGGGCTGGGGTGACTTCGGCTGCTACGGCGGCGGGATCGCGGTCGGCGCGCCCACCCCCAACATCGACCGGCTCGCCCGGGAGGGGCTGATGCTCACCTCGTGCTACAGCGAACCGTCGTGCACGCCCACGCGCGCGTCGATCATGACGGGGCGCCTGCCCATGCGCCACGGCTTGCTCATCCCGCCGATGTACGGCATGCCCGGCGGTCTGCGGGGCGAGGTCACGTTGCCCCAGATCCTCTCCGATGCCGGCTACGTCACCCAGGCTGTCGGCAAGTGGCACATCGGCGAGAACCGCGAGAGCCAGCCCCAGCACGTCGGCTTCGACGACTTCTACGGGTTCTTGTCGGTGTCGGACATGTACACGGAGTGGCGCGACCCCTATTTCTTCCCCGAGGTGGTCTACAGCGAGGCCCGCACCGAGTGGGTGGAGAACATCCCCTTCAACAAGTGCTTCGTGCACGCGTCGCGGGGCGGCGAGGTCGAGGAGGTCGAGGAGGTCACCATCCCGGTGCTGTCGCTGCTCGACGACAAGTGGTGCAGCTACTCCGAGACCTTCATCGAGAACATGGCCGGCGACGACCGGCCGTGGTTGCTGTACCACTGCACCCGGGGTGCCCACTTCGACAACTACCCGCACCCCGACTTCCTCGGCCGCTCGCCGGCCAAGCACCCCTACAAGGACTCGCTGATCGAGCTCGACGACATCTGCGGCCGACTGGTCGACGTGCTCGAGCGCACCGGCCAGCTCGAGTCGACGCTGGTCGTGATCTCGTCGGACAACGGGCCCGAGATGGAGACCTGGCCCGACTCGGCGTTCACCCCCTTCCGCTGCGCCAAGGGCTCCACGTGGGAGGGTGGGGTGCGAGTGCCGGCCATCCTGTCGTGGCCGGGCATGATCGATGCCGGCCGCAGCAGCGACGGCATCGTCCACCTGCTCGACCTGTTCGCGACCTGCGCCACCCTTGCCGGCGCCGAGGCCGCGCTCCCGACCGACCGCTTCCTCGACACCATCGACCAGACCTCCTTCCTCCTGGCGCCCGGGGACGAGGGCGAGGTGGTGTCGAACCGCAAGTTCCAGCACTACTGGCTGACCGCCTACTACTCGGCCATCCGCGTCGGCGAGTACAAGTACATGTCCGCCTCGATCAGCGACGACGACACCGACGTGCTCAACCCCGGCGGCTTCACCGGAACCGTGCAGCAATACGGCTACGGCCGGCTGTTCAACCTCTACCTGGACCCGAAGGAGTCGCGGTCCTACATGATCCGCAAGCTCGTCTACATCGATGCCATCCAGTCCGAGATGGCCCGCCACCGCCGAACGTTCCACGAGTGGCCCAACAAGCCGCCCGATACCCCGGTGGCGGGCTGATGGTCGACGACGCGGACGTGGTGGTCATCGGGATGGGCCCTGGCGGCGAGGACGTCGCCGGGCGCCTGGCGGAGGCCGGCCTGGACGTCGTGGGCGTCGAGAAGGAGCTGGTCGGTGGGGAGTGCCCGTACTGGGGGTGCGTGCCGTCCAAGATGATGATCCGGGCCGCCAACCTGCTGACCGAGGGGCGCCGCATCCCGGGCATGGCCGGCGCCGCCACCATCACGGCTGACTGGGCGCCCGTCGCCGGGCGCATCCGGGCCGACGCCACCGACAACTGGGACGACCGGGTTGCCGTCGAGCGCTTCGAGGCCAAGGGCGGCCGGCTCGTCCGCGGCGCCGGACGCCTCGCCGGCCCCGGCAAGGTGGCGGTCGGCGATCAGATCATCGAGGCCGGCCGGGCGATCGTGCTCGCCGCCGGCACGACCCCATCGATCCCGCCCGTGGCCGGTCTCGCTGATGCTCCGTACTGGACCAACCGACACGCCATCGAAGCCTCCGAGCTGCCGGGCTCGCTCATCGTGCTCGGCGGCGGCGCGATCGGCATCGAGCTGTCCCAGGTGTTCACGCGTTTCGGCGTCGATGTCGCCGTGGTCGAGGCGCTCGACCGGCTCCTGCCCCTCGAGGAGCCCGAGGCCGGCGCACTCATCGCCGGGGTCCTCGCGGGCGAGGGTGTCGCGGTCCACACCGGGGCGCGCGCCACGGGCGTCACCCACGGCGGCGGGCAGTTCACCCTGACGCTGGCAGATGCCCGCCCGCTGCGCGCCGAGCGTCTCCTCGTCGCCACCGGCCGGCGCGCCGACCTCGCCGCGCTGGGCGTCGCCAGCATCGGCATCGACGCCGCCCAACGGTGGGTACCCGTCGACGAGCGCCTGCGCGCCGCCCCGGGTGTCTGGGCGGTCGGTGACCTCACCGGGGTCGGCGCGTTCACCCACGTCGCCATGTACCAAGCCGGCATCGCGGTGGACGACATCCTGGGCAAGGACCCGCCGCCAGCCGACTACCGTGCCCTGCCGAGGGTGACGTTCAGCGATCCGGAGGTCGGAAGCGTCGGGCTGTCCGAGGCAGCTGCCGCCGCCCGGGGAGTGCGGATCCGGATCGGCATGTCCCAGATCCCCCGTTCCGCGAGGGGCTGGATCCACAAGGTCGGCAATCAGGGCTTCATCAAGCTCGTCGAGGACGCCGACCGTGGTGTTCTCGTCGGTGCGACGTCGGTCGGTCCCGCCGGCGGCGAGGTGCTCGGACTGCTGAGCCTGGCCGTGCACGCCCAGGTCCCCACCGACGTGCTCGGTCGCATGATCTACGCGTACCCCACATTCCATCGCGCCGTCGCCGACGCCCTCCGGGACCTCGCCAACGTCCCCCTCTGATCCGGAACCGACGAGAGGCCGGGGACCACGGACGTCGACAGGCCCTGGTCCCGGTGGTCCTGGCCGCCGGGGTGGTCGCGGCCCCGGGGGTCAGCGACCGTTGGAGGTGGCGTCCGGCCGGCGCAGGGTGCTTTCGGCACGTGCGCCGCTGGCCCCCCGGTTCGCCCGGTAGGCACCCTCGTCGACGAGGCGGAGCGGGTGCTTGCCCTCCACCTGGCCGATGAACGGCGGGTGGATGCTGTAGCCCACCATGGCCCGCACCCGGTCCGAGAATCGGGCGGCGACCGCCGGAGGGGCGATGAGCAGCTGGGCCTCCTGGGGCCGTAGCCACGGCTGGCAGTACTGCACGATGAGGGCGAGGCGGGTGCCGGACGTCTGGTTGGCGCCACCCCGGTGCCAGAGGGCGGCGTCGAACACCAGCACGGAGCCGGGCGCCATCTCGGCCACCACCATCTCGACGTCCGGTCGGTCGTCGGGGTGCTCGCCGGCCCAGCGGTGGCTGCGCAGGAGCGCCTCGGTGGCCCCGTTGGCGGCGGTGAACGGGTCGAGGGCCCAGATGGTCGAGATGCCCAGCGGCCAGGGGCGGGGTCGGGGCAGGGGGTAGAAGCTGTCATCGGTGTGCCACGGCTGGGGGGTCTCGCCCGGGTAGAGGCGGACGGACTGGCAGTTCGAGAGCAGCCAGCCAGGCTGGAGCAGGCGGTCGAGAACCCTCACGGCGACGGGGTGTTCGGCCAGCCGCTCGAAGGGCCGCCCGTGCGCGATGAGGCTGTAGAGCCGGTGGGAGCGCTCCCCCTCGAAGACGTTGCGCCCGAGCGGATGCCCGGCCTCGAGTGCGGACACCGCGGACTCCAGCGCGGCCCGGTCCTCGTCGCTCAAGACCCCCTCGACGATGGCGCACCCGTGCTGTACAACTGCTTCGGCGGCGGCTTCGGCGGTGGCGACCAGGGGGACAGACGCCATCGCCGCACCCTACCGGCAGGCGAGCCCCCGATCGCAACGGCGCCACCGCTCCCCGACGACCGCTGCGCATGCCATCACGACCGGCCCCCTCATCCGGGCGCGAGTGATGCGACGTCGAGCACCCGGTTGGCGTAGACGTGATGGGCGTGGCGGCGGCTGGGCACGAGCACGGTGGTCGTGAACGCCGCCCAGTCATGACCGCTCGCGTCGCGGAAGGCTTCCAGGCCGCTCGGCGTCCGCATCCCCGCCGTCGAGGGGAGGAACGGGTGGTCGAGCACGTCGCGGCAGGGGCCCTGGATGGTCGTGCACCACGCGAGGCCCGTGGCGTAGGAGGGGGTGCGCCAGTCGCCGGCGGCGAAGAAGAGCCACCAGCCCCGCGAGGCCGCCACCATCGCCGGCGCCTCGATGTTGCCCTGCTGCCAGGCTGCGTCGGCCCCGAGAAGCCGGTGTGCGACGCCGGACAGGTGGAGGCCGTCGGGGCTGAGGGCCTGCTCCCAGAGGGCGGTCGGGATCCGGCAGCAGTTGCCATCGTTCTTCCACACCAGGTGCGGCTCGCCGGTGGCGTCGCGCACGACGCTCGGATCGATCGACCCGCCCAGATCCCGCTGGCACAGGAAGGGCCGGGTCGACCGGTCCGTGTAGGGCCCGCCGGGGGTCGAGGACCCCGCGGCGGCGATGCACTGCCGGTGGGTGGACGCCTCCTGGGTGGCGACGTACATGACGTAGCGGCCGCGCGCGGCCAGCACGGCCGGCGCCCACGTCATGGACCGTTTGGGGGCTGCCCACCGCGGGAGGACGGGCAGGGCATCGGGAGCTGCCTGCCAGTGCAGGAGGTCGGTTGAGGTGGCGGCGGGAACGTTGGATCGCCAGTCGGTGGTGCCGAACAGGTAGGACGTGGCGCCCACCGTGAGGACGTACGGATCGCCGACGTCGGCCTCGTCGACCACCCGGCCGGCTCCGATCCGAGGCAGGCTGGGCGGGGAGACCACGGCGTGATCGGCTTGAGCGCCCACGGCGAACAGGGCGACGGCAACGGCGGCGGCGGCCGCCATGGCGAGTCCGACAGCGACGGGGATGCGGACTCGGTACCGACCCGACCGGTGCGTTCCCATCCGCGACAGTGTCCCAGCCCTGCCGGTGTAGTGGGTCCCGGCCCCGTGGGGTGAACGGTCGATCTTCCAGCGTTGCGACCTTCCACGCCTGTGGAGCAGAACGGTCGCCGTGCGCCCCGTGCGCCCCGTGCGCCCCGTGCGGGGCGCGGGGCGCACGGGCACGGTGTCAGACGACGGTACGCCTCTCGACCGACGCGAACCGCTTCTCGGCGTCGGCGTTGATGCCCCAACTCCATATGACCTCGGGGCGGATCCGTATGCGGTGGCGGCCGTCATCATCCTCGAGGGCAGCTGCGCCGCGGACTTTGACTCCGCGCGGGCGCCAAGGCTCGACGCTCGCCAGGTCATCGATCACCACCGTTGCCCGCGGGTTCTGGCGCAGGTGGCGGTACCGGACGGTCTTGGAGATGTCGAGCCCACCGCTGACGATGGTGTCGTCCTCGACCGCGAAGCCCACAGCCGAGACATCCGGCTCGCCCGACGCCGACGCAGTTGCCAGGCGTGCGAGGCGCTGAGCGGTGAGATACTCGAGCTCGGCATCAGTGAACACGGCCATCGGAAGCCTCCGTCGACGTGGTGGTGCTCCCGACAACGCAGACCCGCCCGACGTGATTCCCGCGCAGAGGGCTTCCCGACCGGACCCCGGGTGTCCGGGGTTCACGCCCACCGTTCCACACCTGATCGCGGGTGACGACCGACCGAGGCGCTGACAACCGGACAGGAGAACGACTTGCCTGACATCCACGGCTCCACGGGCAACGCCGGCCGCCCTCACCCGCTCCACAAGGCTTACGAGATGCTGACCGCGATGTCGATGACCGTCGGTCGTGGCCCAGCGGCCCGGACCGTCGCTGATCTGGCCGGGCTCGTAACCGACGATCGCGTCGTCGACATCGGCTGCGGCCCCGGCACCGCCGCACGCCTCGCCGCGCATCGATGCGCGGGCGTCATCGGAGTCGATCCCGCACCGGGCATGCTCCGCCTCGGACGCTGGCTCGCCACCATCCGGCGCGTGCGGAACGTCACCTTCGCCGAAGGACGGGCCGAAGCCCTCCCCCTTCCCGACGGCAGTGCCACGGTCATGTGGACACTCAGCTCCGTCCACCACTGGGACGACCGGGCGGCCGGGCTGGCCGAAGCCCACCGGGTCCTTGCCCCGGGCGGCCGGGTGCTCCTCGCCGAACGCCTCGTCGAACCGGGAGCGACGGGCCATGGCGCCCACGGCCTGACGAGCGACCAGGCCGACCAGCTGGTCGGAGACCTACAGGCCGCCGGCTTCACCGACGTCCGTCGGGAGACCCGAGCCGCCAGACGCCGAACCCTTGTCATCGTTCAGGGCCGATGGATCGCCTGATCGACCCAGGTAGTCCTCCAGCGTCCATTCCGGAAGGACCTGATACGCGACCGAACCTCGCCGTGAGAACGGACGCAGGATGGCCGTGATGTAGCGCCCATAGCGTTCTGCATCCTCGATCGAGCTCCAGGAGTACAAGCCCGCGTAGTCCGCGGTCGTCGGGTTCACCATCCACAGCTTCACGAGGTACCCGTCGAATCCGGCGAACAGGACGGTGTTCACGATGCAGAGTCGCTCGAAGAGCCAGCGACGTGCACGTGCTCGAGGCGGGATGCCGCGTAGGTGGAACCAGACGGCCAACATGACCGGCGCTCGGGTGAGCGGTTCATCACAGGTCGACTCGCGGAACACGACGTAGGGGCGGCCGTCCGGCAGGACCACGTCCAAGCCGACGCGGGAGGGCCGCAGGTGGAGGCGCCGTCCAGCCAGGCGAGCGGCGGCGCGGGCCGAACATCGCGCGGCCTGCCGGACCAGCGTCTCCGGCTCGCGGCCGCCGCCCGATGCACCATCGGTCCCGCCGGGAGGGCTACCGCATCGCACCCGCACAGCGTGCCCGATCCGGGCACCACCAGCCACCGACACACCGCGGCACCCGGGAGGTGGGGGCCGCCGGTCTGCGACCCAGGCGTCTGGTGGCAACGGCCGTCCGTTCTCGCGGTAGCCCGTTGGCACCAGCCTGCCCCCGTGTCCATCGCTCCTCCGCGGCCCCCAGGGTGGCTGCCACGACGGCAACACCGACGGTCGATCCGGCGGGACCCAAGGTCCCCCTCCAGCGGCCCTTCCCTCAACGCAGCTGGACCGCACTGACGACGGGCCGGTGGTCGAACGAGGTGACGCCGTTGACGACCTCGGCCCGCTGGTCGAGGTCGGGCGTGACGAGCACGAAGTCGCTGCAGTTGCGTCCTGAAGTCGGGTGCGGGCAGGCGGCGAGATCCTGCGCCGTGACGAAGCCGGCGGCGAGCAGGGCACGGACCTCCGCGAACTCGCCCGGATGCCGAGGCGGGTAGCCGGGAGGATCGCCCTGCCGTGGGTTGAGGTCGCCGACGAGGATTGCCGGCCCGGCTCCCCCCCACTCCCGAAGAACGAGGTCGATCTCGCGCATGCGGGCGGCCATCGAGGCCTGGTCGTTGTGATGCTGAAGGTGGGTGGCGAGGACGACAAGGTGACGGCCGCGGCCGAGGTCGAGGGTTGCCCGCACCGCGCTCCGACGCTGCGCGCTGCCCGCGACCGGCAGGCGGACGAGGCGGACCGATGTGACCGGCAGCCGCGAGAGGACGAGCGTGCCGAACTGGTTGTCGGCCGCCGGGCCCCACACGAAGGGCAGGCCGAGTCGGCGCGACAGCCAGGAGGCCAGGTCGAGGTCGCCCGACACCGGCCAGCCGCGAGCGACCTCGGGCAGCACGACGATGTCCGGCCGAGCGCCGCGCTCCAGCACCGAGGCGATCGCGTCCGGATCGAGGTTGCCGTCGGACCCGACCCCCTGGCGGACGTTCCACTCGACGACGCGCAGCGCGGCCGGCACCGGTCCGGTGCTGGTGTGGACGCCGGTCGCGGCCAGACCGGCTGCCACCACCACACCGGCGGTCAGCGCCGCGGCCGCGACGACCCCGGCCGGGCGGACCGCCGACGGGCGCGCCGTGAAGCGCGAGTGCCCTGCCGCAGCCAGGGCGACGAGCGCTCCGGCCGCAGCGATGATCCAGCGGTTGTCGAAGGGCAGCGGCCGGTCGAAGTGGATCTGGTAGAGCATGACCGTGAGGACGAACGCCAGCCAGCCGAGCGCGATGCCCATCTCGGGCGCCCGGGCCGCCGGACGGCGGGCGCGGAGGGCGACGGCCACTCCGCCACCAACCGCAACCTGACCCGCCGCGACCGCGAGAACGACGGAGCCACCGGACAGACGGGGCAGCAGGAAGCCGATGCCGGCGAGCGCGGCACCCAGTCCGAGGGCGAGCCCGCGGGAAGGCCGGACGGACGCGACCGCGAACGACGCCAGGGCCAGTCCGACCCCGGCGAGGACGACCATGGTGGCCCACGCGAGCGAGATCCGCCCGGACGAGGCCACGAACCCCGGGCTGGCGAGGAACAGGAACTCGAAGGCGAGAAGCGCTCCCAGGACCGGACCGGCACCCAGTGCAACCGTGGAGGTGTCACCGGTGTCGGTGCGGCGCCGAGTCGCCCCGAGCGCGCCGGTGGCGGAGACGACGAGCCCGACGCACAGCAGCCCCGCGACGAGGAGGGGCATGACGCCGCGCTGCCAGACGGGGTCCCACGTCGCAAAGCCGGCGCGGACCGCGACGTCCAGACCGACGCCGGTGAGAAGCCCGGTCCCGACCACGTCGGGACCGAGCTCGAGCGTGTCGCTGAGCACGAGGGTGAGCGCCATCAGCGCCACGACGGTGCCGGCCAGGGCGACGGCGAGCGGCACAGGGGCGAAGGCCGGCACGGCCAGCCGCCAACCCGCCAGCGCAACGGCCAGCACGGCGGCCGCGGGGCGAGCCGGCACGAACCGCCGCAGCACCGGTGCAAGCAGCGGCGTGGCGAACACCACCAGGATCACGACGGCGCTCACCTCGTTGCCCCGTCGATCGGCGAGCCCATAGGCCTCGGGGAACAGCACCCGAAACGTCTGGAGCGTCAGCGCGGTCGTCAGCGCGACAAACGTGAGGGCCCACCAGACGTTGACGCTTCCCGTCGAGGCCGCAGCCGGTTCGGGGACGACACCCCGGCCCTCCGGGCCCGCATTGACCCCACTCACCCCGGTCACCTCGACAGCAGCCACCCTCACCATCATCGGACGGCGGCGACCGCCACGATAGGGCCGATCGACCCTACTGGTCTCCCCCTGGACGGCGCTCGCCGCGGCCCTCAGCGACACCAACGGTGTCGACCCTCCGCCGACGGCGCGGGCCACGGGGCCACGTCTGGCGCTCGGCACCGTCACCGTGCCCGGCGGCGGTGGTTGCTGCCGGTGACCTTGTCCCCTGGTTCGCAGTGACGTTCTTCCCTGCCCTCCGTGCCGATCAGGGGGCAAGACTGGGGTCGGACCGCCGGGTTCGGCACGGCCCGGGCCGACCAGGCGGAGTCGACGCGGCTGCTTCGTGCGGGAAGGAGCATCACGATGGCTGACCACCGGACCAGCTGGATCGCCAGGCTCATCGAGCCGCTTCGCGTGAGGCCCGGGTCCACGGTGGATCTCACGAAGGACTTCGATCCGGGCTCCACCTCCGACCTCGTCTCCAAGGACGACGCGGGGGCCCTCCTGCAGCAGGGTGTTGCCCTGCTGAGCGAGTACCAGCAACGCCTCGCCGCGCAGGACGTCCACGGCGTGCTCGTGTGCCTCCAGGCGCTCGACGCGGCCGGCAAGGACGGCACGATCCGCCACGTCATGAGCGGTGTCAACCCCCAGGGCGTCCACGTCACCAGCTTCAGAGCGCCATCGTCCGAGGAGCTCGACCACGACTTCCTCTGGCGGTACGGACCTCATGTGCCGGGGCGTGGCGAGATCGCCATCTTCAACCGCTCGCACTACGAGGAGGTGCTCGTGGTGCGCGTTCACCCCGAGCTGCTCCACGCGCAGAAGCTGCCGGAGGCGGCGCGCGGCAGGGACGTGTGGGAGCGCCGGTACCACCAGATCAACGACTGGGAGCGCCACCTCGTCGCCAACGGGTTCCCGGTGGTGAAGATCCTCCTGAACATCTCCAAGGAGGAGCAGCGCCTGCGCTTCCTCGAACGCCTCGAGGAGCCGGACAAGAACTGGAAGTTCTCGTCGCGCGACGTGCGGGAGCGCACGTACTTCGACGCGTACCAGAAGGCGTTCTCCGAGATGCTGTCGAGCACCAGCACGGCGTGGGCGCCGTGGTACGTGGTCCCGGCCGACCACAAGTGGTTCGCCCGCCTGTGTGCGTCGGCCATCCTGGCCGACACCCTGATCGAGCTCGACCCCAGATTCCCGACGGTCGCCGACGACGAGCGGGCGAACCTCGCCGCGGAGGAAGCGGCGCTGGAGGCCGAAGCGCCGCCCGGCGCACCGCTGCGCCGGAGCAAGGGCAAGGACCACCGGCACGACGAGGGCGCCGGCGGGGACGACCGCACGTCGGTCGCCCCTCCGCAGCGCGACGGCGCCGAAGACACGGTCGCGCCAGTGGCCACCACGGGCATCTGAGCCAAAGTCGTGTCCGCCACCCCTGGCGCCGGACGCCTTCGTTCGGACGTCCAGGTGAATGGCGCATCGGCGGTCGGACCGACGGCTCGTTCGGACGTCTCAGGTCAGCGTCGGGTGAGGCGGTTGATGACGGGATTCGCGCTGAAGGCGTGCGCGACGACGCTCAGAACGACGGTCGCGGCGATGGCTCCGAGCGTGACGTGGACCGCCGGATCCCTGGACGGCAGCGTCTCGGCGATGAGAAGCGCGAACACGACCGATGCGAGCCCTCGGGGACCGAACCAGCCCAGGAGGAGACGCGTGTCCCGGTCGGCGTCGCTGCGCACCATGGCGAGCGCCACCGCGGTCATGCGGACGATCGTGAGGCTGGCGACCGCATAGAGGAGCACCCGCCAGTCCGCCCCGTCGAACGCCGGAACGACCAGAAGGGCACCGAACACGAACCAGGTGATCCAGGCGAGCACCGTGCCGACGAACTCCGGGAGCTCGACGAGCTCGGGCGAACCCCGGGGGATGCGGAGCCGAAAGGCGAGTCCGCCAACGAACGAGGCCACGAACCCGTTGCCGCCCAGCGCCTCGGTGAGGACGTAGATGAGCACGGCGAGGGCGAGGACGGCGACACGCCCGCCCCCGAGCGCCGACCAGCTGCGCCGGTGGGCCACCGTGACGACCAGCGCGCCGAGGACGCCGAGGCCGAGCCCCGCGAGCGCGCCGCCGAGAACGGCGCCCACGACGGACAACAGGTCGTGGGACCCCCCGTGCGCCGCCGGCACGCCCAGCGCGATGGCGGCGGCCGCGATCAGGAGCACCACCACCGGGGTCGCCATGCCGTCGTTCAGTCCGCTCTCGACGTTGAGCGCCCGGCGCGCCCGCTCCGGCACCCGCGTGTCGGTGATGACGGTCGCGCTGAGCGAGGCGTCCGTCGCAGCCAGCACCGCGGCGGCGAGGGCGGCCAGGGTCCAGGACGTCTGCGCGAGGACCAGAACCGCCACGACCGTGCCGAGACCCAGCGAGATCGGCAGGCCGATGAGCAGCAGTCGGGCAGGCCAGGCCGGGTCACGACGGAGGCGATCGGGATCGATGCCCGAAGCGTCGGAGAACAGGACGAGGGCGAGCGTGAGCTCGGCGATGAAGCGGATGGTCCCGGTGTCGATGTTCAGCTCGATGCCGCGGACATGGCCGTTTCCGAGCAGGAAGCCGGCCACAAGGAAGACCATCGGCGCGCTGAGACCCCACCGCTCGAGCGGGCGCGACAGCGAGGACCAGGCGACCACCAGCGCGGCGACCACGATGATCGCTCCCTCGTTCATCTACTCCGTCCACGTCCCGGTCATCGGTCGTCGCCGCCCAGCGTCCCCGCTGAGGGCACAACCTACGCGGATGGGGTGGGTTGACGATACCCCCCTCGGTATGATTCCCTGTAGGCACCGATACCCCCATGGGTATGTGACGGCAGGCCGCCACCACTGCCTCCGTGACCGGACGACCCGCTGACTGGAGGACACCAGGTGACGACCTTCACGACCACGACGCCGGCAACGGAGGGTCGACACGAGACCCCCGCCTCCGGATCGCCTCCCGGCGGGGCGCTGGCCCGGCTGGGGCGCTGGACGGCCACGCACCTTCGGGCGGTACTGGCCGGCTGGGCCGTGGTCCTGCTCGTCTTCGGGGTGTTCGCTCCCCGGGTCGGGAGCGCCCTTGCCGGCGCCGGCTGGCAGGATTCCACGAGCCAGTCGGTGGCGGCTCGCGACGTGACAGGCCGGGCCTTCGCCGGGTTGGGTTCCAGCGCCCTGCAGGTGGTCGTGGTCGACCACCGGGCGCCCCTGGCCGACGATCCGGCTGCCCAACAGGTGCTGTCCGACGTGACCGCCCGCCTGCACACCGACCGGCGGGTGTCCACCGTGGTACCGCCCACGCCGGGCATGTCGCTGTCGAGGGACGGGCGCACCGGCATCGTCACCGCCGGCGCTGCGGCTGACCCCAACGCCATGGTCCGTGCCGCCGGCGCGCTGGCCGGTCCGCTGGCCTCGCTGTCGCGCCCGGGCATCTCGGTCGCCCTGACCGGCGACAGCGCCCTGTGGGCCAACTTCAACGCGGCCAACCACGCGGCCATGATGCGCTCGGAGCTGCTCTCGTGGCCCGTCACGCTGGTGATCCTGGTGGTCGCCTTCGGCAGCCTCGTGGCGGCCGGCCTGCCGCTGATGCTGACCATGGCCGGCCTCCTTGTGGCGGCCGGGGCGCTGGTCATCGCCACGGCCGTGGCGCCGGTGTCGATCTGGGCCCTGAACTTCGCCCTGATGTTCGCCCTGGCGCTGGGCATCGACTACGCCCTGTTCCTCGTGATCCGCTTCCGGACCGCGCTCGAGCGACGCCAGGTGCAGCCGGGCGACCGTCCCGCCGTCGTCGCGGCGGTAGCCGAGACCCTGGACACCGCCGGCAAGGCGGTGGCGTTCTCCGCGCTCACGGTGCTGGCCTCACTGGCCGCGATCCTGCTCGTGCCCAGCCCGGCCTTCCGGTCCATGGCCCTCGGCATCATGCTGGCCGTCGTGGCGGTGCTGGCCGCCACCTTGACCCTGCTCCCCGCGGTGCTGGGCCGGCTCGGCACCCGCATCGACGCCGGCCGCCTGCGGCTCCGGCGCCGGCCGGCGGACCACCACCCGGTCAGCTGGCTGGAGGAGCGCATGCAGGCCTGGGGCCGCTGGCTGTGGCGCCACCCGCTCCCTGCCGCCCTCGGGGCCCTGGTCGTCCTGGTCGCGGCCGCCGCCCCGGTTCTCGGCCTGCGCACCAACATGCCCTCGATCACCATCGTCCCGCCTTCGGCCAACTCCCGCATCGGCTACGACCAGGTGACCGCCGCCTTCGGGCCCGGCGCCCCCGGGACCCTGCAGGTGCTCGTCCCCGCTGCCCAGCAGCCCGCTGCGCTGGCCACCCTGGCCCGCACCCCGGGTGTGGCCGCGGCGATCCCCGGCCCGACCAACCAGGGCTGGACCCTCGACCAGGTGGTGCCCACAACGGGCCCGTCCACCCCGGCCACGGGGGCAACCATCGACCGTGTCCGCCGGGTCCTGCCCGCCGGCAGCCTGGTCGGTGGGGCCGCGGCCGAGAACCACGACCTCCAGCGCGCCCTGTCGTCGCGGACCCCGCTCGTGTTCGGCGTCCTCGTCGCCCTCGGCTTCGCGCTGCTGCTCGTCGCCCTCGGCTCACCCCTGCTCGCCGCCGGCGGCGTGCTCATCACCGGTCTGTCCGTCGCCGCCGCCTTCGGCGTCGCCCGCCTGATCTTCCAGGACGGGCACCTCGCCGGGCCGCTGCACTTCACGCCGCAGGGCTTCGTCGACGCCTGGGGCCCGCTCTTCTTCGGCGCCATGGTGTTCGGCGTGGCCATGGACTACACGCTGTTCCTGCTGTCGGCCGCCAAGGAGCGCTACGAGACCCACCGCGACCCCGAGCACGCCATGGTCGGCTCGGTGGCCGCCTCGGGTCGGGTCGTGATCTCCGCCGCAGCCGTGATGGTCGCCGTCTTCTTGACCTTCGCCCTGTCCGGCCCGCTGGCCCCCAAGGAGATGGGCGTCATCCTGGCCGTGGCCGTCGCCTTCGACGCCGTCCTCGTTCGCCTGGTCCTGCTGCCGGTGCTGCTGCGGGCCGGGCACCACCACGCCTGGCACCAGCCGAGATGGCTGGCCCGCATCCTGCCGCCCGTCCGCTTCTCCCACTGACCATCAGCGATGACCGGGCAGGGCACCGACGACGACGACACCCCACGGGGTATGTGTTCTACTGGTGGACCAGACACGGCCGTTCGCGCCGCCCAGGCCGGACGGAACGGGAAGGAGACGGCAATGGAGCTGCCCGAGGACGTCGTGGGCGAGGTCCGCACCAGGTTGCGCCGGGTCGAAGGTCAGATCCGCGGGGTGGAGCGCATGCTCGAAGAGGGCCGCGAGTGCCGCGACATCGTCACCCAGCTCTCGGCCGCCACCCGCGCCCTCGAACAAGCCGGGTTCCGGCTCATCTCGGCCGGGCTCACGTGGTGCGTCGAGCACCCCGAGGAGGCGGCCGAAGGCGGCTACCCGCTCGAGGAAGTCGAGCGCATGTTCATGAAGCTGACCTGAACCGGCCCCCGAGGGACTTCCCGGAACCGTGTGCGCCGTCTCCAGACTCATCCTCCCGGCCGTCCTCGCCGGCCTGGTCGTCGGGAGCCTCACCAACCAGCCACTCGCCGGGTGGATCGTGGCGGGCGTCGTCGGCGGCCTGCTCCACCTGGACGCCCGCCGGCGCGCCCGGTCACTGGGCTGCCCCCTCCCGTCGCGGCCCCCTGCACGCCAACGCCCGGACGGCATCGGTCCCGGCGGAGAGCCCGACGGTCCGCGGCGCGACGAGCCGGCGATCCCCTGATCCGGGCCTGTCAGGTCGTGACCTTCGACTCTGGACGCTCATACCTCATGGGGGTATAGTTCTCCTGATACCCGTCAGGGGTAATTCCTGAGGTCAGGTGAACGGGATGCCGGCAGGTGTAGAAGCTCCACGGGCTCACGTCGACCTGCCCGTCACCGGGATGACCTGCGCCAGCTGCGCAGCCCGCATCGAGCGCCGCCTCAACCGGCTCGAGGGCGTCAGCGCCACGGTGAACTACGCCACGGGACGGGCCACCGTCGACTACGACCCGACCCGCGCCGGCCCCGAGGATCTGGTGGGCGCCGTGGAGGACGCGGGCTACGGGGCCGTCCTGCCGGCATCGACGGGCCACGGGGAGGACGATGCGGAGGGGGAGCAGGCAGCCGGGCTGCGCCGCCGGCTGGTCGTGTCCGCGCTCCTGAGCGCGCCGGTCGTGGTGCTCGCCATGGTCCCGGCACTGCAGTTCGACGGATGGGCGTGGGTCACCGGGGTGCTGGCCACCCCGGTGGTGTGGTGGGGCGGCTGGGGGTTCCACCGGGCGGCCTGGGTCAACCTGCGGCACCGCACGGCCACCATGGACACGTTGATCTCGATGGGGTCGCTGGCCGCATGGGGGTGGTCGGTGGTCGCCCTGGTGTTCCTCGGCGCGGGTGATCCGGGGATGCGGATGCGGATGAGCCTGACCGGACCGTCGGGTTCGGGCGGCCAGGGCGAGGTGTACTTCGAGGTCGCGGCGGCCGTGGTCACCTTGATCCTGCTGGGCCGCTATCTGGAAGCCCGGGCCAAGCGGCGGGCCGGGGCCGCCCTCCAGGCGCTGCTGACGCTGGGCGCCAAGGACGTCGCGGTCCTCGACGAGACCGGCGAGCGGCGCGTCCCCATCGCTGACCTGCGGGTCGGGATGCGGTTCGTCGTGCGGCCGGGCGAGAAGATCGCAACCGACGGCGTCGTCGTGGAAGGTCGCTCGGCGGTCGACGTGTCGCTTCTCACCGGGGAGAGCATCCCCATCGAGGTGGGGCCCGGGGACACCGTGACGGGCGCCACGCTGAATCTCGGTGGACGGCTGACCGTCCAGGCGTCCCGGGTGGGGGCTGACACCGCGCTGGCTCAGATCGCCCGTCTCGTCGTCGACGCCCAGACCGGCAAGGCGCCCGTCCAACGGCTCGCCGATCGGATCTCACTGGTCTTCGTGCCCGTGGTCATCGGTGTGGCGGCGACGACGCTGGTGGCCTGGCTGGCCGCCGGTGCCTCCGCCGACCAGGCGTTCACCGCCGCGGTGGCGGTCCTCATCGTCGCCTGCCCCTGCGCCCTCGGGTTGGCCACCCCCACCGCCATCCTCGTCGGCTCGGGCCGCGGCGCCCAGCTCGGTGTGCTCATCAAAGGGCCCGAGGTGCTCGAGTCCACCCGTCGCGTCGACACCATCGTGCTGGACAAGACCGGCACCGTCACCACGGGGCGCATGGCCCTCGTCGCGGTCACCACCGCGGGCGGCGTCGACCCTACCGAGGCGCTGCGCCTGGTCGGTTCACTGGAGCACGCCAGCGAGCACCCCGTCGCCCAGGCCATCGCCCGAGCGGCCGGCGACGCCGGGCCGCTCTCCCCCGTCGAGGGGTTCACCAACCGCGAGGGGCTCGGGGTGGAGGGCGTCGTCGACGGCCAAGCACTGGTCGCCGGCCGCCCCGCGCTGTTGGCCGACTGGTCAGTCCGCCTGCCTCCCGAGCTGTCGGACGCCATCGAGAACGCGGAGGCGTCGGGGCGGACCGTCGTCGTTGCCGGGAGGGACGGCGCCGCCATGGCGGTGTTCGCCGTGGCCGACACCCCCAAGGCGACCAGTGCAGAGGCGGTGGCCCAGTTGAAGAGGCTCGGACTGAGCCCGGTGCTGCTCACGGGCGACAACGAGCGCACCGCCCTGGCGGTGGCCGCCGAGGTGGGCATCGACACCGTCATCGCCGACGTCCTCCCGGCCGACAAGGCCGCCGTCATCGCCAGGCTGCAGTCCGAGGGTCGGGTGGTCGCCATGGTCGGCGACGGCGTCAACGACGCCCCCGCCCTGGCCCAGGCCGACCTGGGACTGGCCATGGGCACCGGGACCGACGTCGCCATCGAAGCCTCCGACCTCACCCTGGTGTCGGGCGACCTGCGCAGCGCGGTCGACGCCATCGGCCTGTCGCGGCGCACGCTGCGCACCATCAAGGGCAACCTCTTCTGGGCCTTCGCCTACAACGTGGCCGCCATCCCCATCGCCGCCGCCGGCCGCCTCGACCCCATCGTGGCCAGCGCGGCCATGGCCTTCTCCAGCGTCTTCGTCCTCACCAACAGCCTCCGCCTGCGCCGCTTCCAGTCCCAGCGCGGCCCCTCCCCGGCCGCCCCGTCGCCGACCCGACCCGCACCGGTGCCCGTCCCCCGAGGAGCTCACCCATGACCGCCCGCACGTACTCCGTCCCCGGGATCAGCTGTTCACACTGCAAGCACGCCATCGAGACCGAGGTCGCCGGACTCGCGGGCGTGACCGGCGTCGAGGTCGATGTCGCGGCGCGCACCGTCCGCGTCGACGGCGACGCCGACGACGCCGCCATCCGGGCCGCCATCGACGAGGCCGGCTATGACGTCGAGGGCATCGCCCGCGCCTCCTGATCCCGCCGGGCGACCGGTTCTGGACGCCGGCGCACGCTGGCGGCAGGACGAGCCGGCCGAGCCGGCCAGCGTCCCCGTGGTCCCGTCAGCGCCTGTCCGTCTTCCCGTCAGCGACTCCCCGTGGTCTCGGACAGCCGCCGGCTCAGGTACCGGCGCTCGGCGTCGGTCGTGACCGACTCGAGCGCCTGTCGGTAGGCGGCGGCGGATTCGGCGCGACGGCCGAGGCGGCGGAGGAGGTCGGCCCG
>Ga0209048_10000965_pt1 | contig 30403 bp, 26 predicted proteins | sample FrelakmetCRP12CR_FD_187146 | JGI IMG/M metagenome (GOLD analysis project Ga0209048, IMG submission 187146) | Freshwater lake sediment microbial communities from the University of Notre Dame, USA, for methane emissions studies - CRP12 CR (SPAdes)... | ecosystem: Environmental > Aquatic >... | reverse complement strand
AGACGACAAGCATAAGGGCCAATTTGCCGAGAAATGTGAAAGCTGTCACACGGAACGGGATTGGAAAGTACTCCTGTTTGAGCACGACCACGACACGAAGTATCCGCTGAGGGGTAGACACCGAACCACCACCTGCGAGAGTTGCCATACAGGACACCTCTACAAGGAGAAGACACCGACGGTCTGCTATGCCTGCCACAAAAAGGATGACGTACACAGGCAACGGCTCAGTACAGGCTGTGCGGACTGTCACAACACCAGAGATTGGAAGATCTGGGACTTCGATCATGACCAGCGCACAAAATTTAAGCTTGAAGGTGGGCACAAAGGAGTCGAGTGCTATGCTTGCCATAAAGACCGGATGGAGACTAAGGTCAAGACGTCAACGTTGTGCGTCAGTTGCCACAAGAAGGACGATAAACACGAGGGGGGTTACGGTCTGCAATGCGAGCGCTGTCATGACACGTCGAAGTGGAAGAGCCTCAAGCCCGGAACGGGGGCATTCCGTTTCCGGTAGGCTGAGGATTCTCTATTCACAGTCCACAACAGAAGAGGCTTGTTAAGCCGTGTATCGCAAAGATATTTCCCATATTCTTCGCCTCCTCGCCTTCATCCTCATCCTGTTCCTGGTCTATCAGATCTGGCTGAAACCAACCTATTTCAGTCCGGTGTCATTGCCTCAACAGCCCCCGGAGACTGCGGCAATTCTCCCTCCCTCACACCTTAACCAAATCCTCAGTCCAGAACATCAACGGAGGGACGAGCCGCAAACCCGACTGCTGGACTTAGCACAGGCACCAAATTCGACTTTGGTTTCGATTCGCGAAGAACTCGATAAAGGGAATTACGCCGAGACCGAACGTCATCTGCGCACACTCCCCGAGAAAATGCTCGCCAACACAGAGGTACGTCGATATATCGCCGCACTCTGGAACAATCTCGGCGTTCAACAGGAAAAGTTCGGCGGGATTGAGGTCTCGGTCAAAGCTTTCAAGCGATCCGTGGCGCTCGATCCATCGAATGCCATCGCGCACCTTAACTTGACCCAGGCATACTGGGGACTGCGTGATCCAGCGATGACACCTCAGTTTCTTGAAAAAGTTATTCGCCTGGCCCCGCAGGACCCATTCCCTCATCTGGCTCTCGCGGATCTCCTGTTGGAGAGAGGCAACATCAAATTGGCAGCCACCCACCTTGACAAAGCCCGCACACGAGCGGAGGCTGACCCCACTCTGCAAGGTTATCTGAAAAAACTAACCGCCAAAGTCGAGTCAGCCGCCCCGGCGAGCCAGTCGGTCGCAAGCGTGCCTCACTCCCCCCAACCCGTAGGGCCGGCTACCAGTCCAAAAGACAGCCATTTCCCTCCATCCGTCGCTACGCCAGCGAGCCAGACGCCCCCTGCAAGCGTAAGCCCGTCAGGGGGACGGACACGACAGCTGGCCTCTCCAGAAACTGGGCACTTCACCGTTCAGTTTGACGGATCTCCTGATCAGGCTACCTGGACACGCATGAAGGCGATCCTCGACTATGCGCACGAAGAGATCACTCAAAAGTTCGGCCACGCCCCCTCCAAACCCATGGCGGTCGTACTTCATACCCACCAGAAATTTGCCGGAACGTCGGGCTCCCCCATCTGGGCCGATACCTTGTTTGACCTCACATCCGGAGCCATCCACATTCCTGTGCAAGAAGCCCTCGAGGACTTGGCCCTGTTCAGCCGCATCGTGCGACATGAATTCGTCCATGCCCTCCTCTTTGAGTACCTGAAAGGGCGGAGCACGGTGGTTCCTACCTGGCTCACTGAGGGTCTCGTGATGCACTTGGCGGAGGATCCCTGGTCCGACGTGGAAGATGCCAAACAGCATAGTGCTGCGCTCATTCCGCTGACATCATTACAAGGAGCATGGGGACAGCTCCCGAGTGAATCGGCGCTGATCGCCTATCTCGAGGCCGGCTCGGCGACGCAAAACCTTCTGGATCGCTATAGCATGTACGGAGTGCGGCAGGTGATGACTGCACTACGGGACGGGCGGTCGCTTGATACGGCCATGCAACAGAAGTTGTCGGTCTCCTACGAACAGTTTCAACGTCAGTGGGAACAGTCCCGCAGGCTGCCGAGCAGCGGCTGATCGCCCGTGGCCTGGAACCCTGCCACTGAAAGCAACCCCACCCCCGCGAAGGACAGGAGACCGCCCGCCCACACGGCGCATAGCGGGACATCGTGAATCAACATTCCCGAGCAGTGCAGTCACCGCCGGACTCAATCCAATGATCACCCCAGCCACGCCCCACTCAAATACTTGATACCCATCGGCCATCTCCCGCCCCGCAATCGAACATCCCCAGAGGACCGCCGGTACCTCGACCGATCCGCAGGCCAGGCTGGTGGAGGGAGTGTCATGAACTATGGGGGTACCGTCGTTTCGCCCGCCGTCAAGAAGTATTATCCGGCCAGCCTCGGCTCTCTTGACTGTGTTTATGAAGTTGCTTGGTGTGCCTGCGGCCTTGCGGCCCAATCCGTTTGAACATCCTCCTTGCGACGGAAGCACTCTATCGACTTCAACCTTTCAGTCTCACCATCAGGACCCCGTCGCGAATCGTGACGAGCGCGGCAGAGACGCGCGGATCGCTCGCTACCATTCGATTCAGCTCTTGAATGGCCGCCGTCTTCTCATCAGGAGCCGGGTGTTTCAGCACATCCCCGCCCCACAGGACGTTATCGATGAGAATCACCCCTTGCGGCGACAGCAAATCGAGTGCCCGCCGGTAATAGTTCACATAATTGATTTTGTCTGCGTCGATGAAAATCACATCGAACGGTCCCTTGAGCTGCCGCATCGTATCGAGCGCCGGCCCCATGCGGATCTCGATCTTCTTGCCGATTGGCGATCGCTCGAAATACTGGCGCGCGAGAGCAGCTGATTCCTCATCGACTTCGCACGTGATCACCGTCCCATTATTCGGCAACGCTTCCGCGAAACAGAGCGCGCTATAGCCGGTGAACATGCCGATCTCCAGCACTCTGGTTGCTTGCACCACCTGCGTCATCATCTTCAGAAAGGCCCCTTCGAGCGGCCCGACGATCATCTGTGGAGACTCCATTCGCCGCTGGGTCTCTTCTCGCAAGGATCGACAGAGGTCCGACTCCGGCATGGAGTGGGCCTGGGCATAGGCCTCGATGTCAGCAGATACGAGTTTATTCATCGCTCTGTGCAACCGTTGGTTTGAAAACAGACAATTCGTTGCGTACACTACATGACAGGATGCAGATAGGCACGATCATAGCATGACGGTTCCTGGAGGAGGCACCCTACTGTGAAGACCCTGAATACTGTAGAAGCCTTGACGGCCAGACTCTTGGAGATCCAACGCATTAACAGCGCGGCCTCACTCCTTTCGTGGGATCAGGAAACCTACATGCCGGCCGGCGGGGGCGAGGCCCGCGCCGAACAGATTTCAACACTCCAGGGTATCGCGCACCAGAAGCTCGTCTCGCCGGAGATTGAACGGCTGCTCGCCACCTGGGTCGATCCACAGACAGGTGACATCCATGACACCCCCGGGGATGCCTGGGACGAGCCTTCTCGATCATTACTCCGTGAGGTGTGGCGTGACTATAGCCGGGCGAAGAAGCTGCCCGCCCATTTTGTCATTACGCTCAGCCGGGAATGTTCGCTGGCGCAGCAGGTGTGGGCCGAAGCAAAAGAAAATCACGCCTTCTCGCAATTTCTCCCAAACCTCCGCACGGTCCTGTCGCTCAAGCGAGAAGAAGCCAAATACCTCGGCTACCAAGACTCGCCATACGATGCCTTACTCGATGTGTACGAGCCGGGCTCTACCATCGCGGCCTTGCGCCCATTGTTTGCACAGATTAAGGGACGTCTCGTGCCGCTGCTCAAAAAAATTCAGCAGAGCCCGGTTCAGATCGACGATACGATTTTATTTCACACCTTCGATCAGGCGCGCCAACTGGAGTTCGGCCGGATGGTCTTGATCGCCATGGGGTACGACTTCGAACGAGGGCGCCTCGACCTCTCGGCGCACCCCTTCACGACATCATTCCATCCCACGGACGTTCGCGTCACCACACGTGTGCACGAACATGATCTTCAATCCTGCCTATTCAGTTGTATCCATGAGGGCGGCCATGGGTTGTACGACCAGGGTCTCGATACGCGCTACTTCGGCACGCCGCTTGGTGAATCAGTCTCGCTCGGCATTCATGAGAGCCAATCGCGCATGTGGGAAAACTGCGTGGGCCGGTCGCGGGCGTTCTGGCAATTCTTTTACCCCATGCTGCAGCAAACCTTTCACCATCAATTGCGCGCCCTCGACGGGGAGCAATTCTACGCGGCCATCAATCGCGTGAAGCCTTCCCTGATTCGTGTCGAGGCCGATGAGCTCACTTACAATCTCCACATCATGCTGCGATTCGAAATCGAGCAGGATCTCATCGAAGGGCGGACGAGCCCGGAGGATTTGCCGGGGATCTGGAACCGGAAAATGGAGGAATATCTGGGCATCGTCCCCTCGAACGATGCGGAAGGCGTACTGCAAGACGTGCACTGGTCGTTAGGCGCCTTCGGTTATTTCCCGACGTACACGCTCGGAAACCTCTACTCTGTTCAGTTCTATGAACAGGCCAAACTGGAGATCCCGCATCTGGAGGATGAAATTGCGGCGGGACAACTGATGGTGCTGCGGCGTTGGCTCGGACAAAAGATCCATCGCTGGGGCCGGATGTTCACTCCAGACCATCTTGCCCAACGAGTGACGGGGAAGAGCCTCGATCCAGAACCGTTCTTGTCCTATGTGGATCGGAAATATGGTGAGCTCTATCGGCTTCCGAGTTCGTAACCCATGGCCTGATTGAGCTTAGCTAGGATCGCCGCGGACAGCGTGAACTCCGCCTGCACCTCGATACGGGAAGGCACCAACAGTGTCGTGTGAAAGACGATATCGCGGATGGGAATCTTGAACTCCGGTTGCTGAGGAGTACTCAATTCGACTGACTCGACCGACTGGGTGATCGTCCCGCTGTCCTGCGCGCCATAGACCGTCACGACCGCCTTCAAAATCTCCGCGACCTTTTCGTTCGTTTCGACTCCCTCAATACTTTTCTCGAGCAAGGGAATCACCTCTTTCCGTGCCTGGTCCGACAGCGTGAAATTTTCCACCCGTTCTTTCCGGCGCAGCGACGTCAGGTCGTTATCGAGGTCCTTGCTGAAGGCCCCATAGGCAAACCGAAAGAACTCAAAGTGAAAGCCTTTAAAGCCCTTGCCGAACATCTGCAGCTCGCACAGAAAACACAGTTGCTGCAGCTTCACATCGCTGAGCAGCCCGTGGGGCTCGGCCAGATGCAGGACATACAGCAAGAGGGCCCGGTCGACCGTAATCTGATTGGGTTTCCGCATTCGATAGCGCCTCGCTCGTTCCACCTTTTCGAACGCGCACTATAGACAGCGCCGAAGATCTCCGTCAATTCTTCTCCTCCATCTCCCGTTCACGATGTGGCACCCCCTTGACCGGTTGGGCAGTTTCGTTTCTAATGATGAGGACTTGTCGGAGGCCCGTCATGGCAAATAAGCATGCGAAAGAAATGGAGGCCTTGAAGGAGCATCTGGGTAAGCATCAGCTTAAGCTCACCCGCCAGCGGGAATTGATTCTGAGCGCCTTCCTCCGGCAAGAGCACATTACCGCGGAAGCCATGTACCATCAGCTGGCTAAGTCCGATCCTCACCTTGGACTCGCGACAATCTACCGGACGCTTAATCTGTTCTGCGATGCCGGCCTCGCACAAGCCCGGCACTTCGGCTCTCAGACCAAGTACGATAACGTCTCGCATAAGGGCCACCACGATCACCTCATCTGCACCAACTGCGAGAGGATCGTGGAATTCGAAAACGTGGAAATTGAGCGGCTCCAGGAAGAAGTGGCCACCCAGAACGGATTCACCATCAAGACCCACCGACTTGAGCTCTACGGCCTCTGTTCTCACTGCCGTCATTGACGAACCAACTTTTTTTTAGTATGATTTTGAGAGAGTTTATCAATTTCAATTCAATAAGGACCCCCCCATGTCATTCGTAGTCTCCCTGCTCACATTGCGTCGGACGATCATCTCCAGTCTCCTTCTGCTCTTCGCCGCCGGTCTCATCACCGAGACCTTCGTGCCCTCCGCCCCGGCCGCCGACAAGCTCACGATTTACTCTGGCCGCTCGGAACGCCTCATCAAGCCGGTGCTCGATGCCTTTACGGCGAATACCGGCATTCAGATCGAGCTGTTGTCGTCTGGTACGACCGAATTGGTCAATCGGCTGAAGGCTGAAGGCGATCGCACATCGGCAGATCTCCTGATTACCAACGACGCCGGCAGCTTGGAACTGGCCCGAACAGCGGGCCTCCTCCGCCCCTTGAATATGCGGGAAGTTGACCGAGCCATCCCGGCGCAGTTTCGCGCACCGGATAATGCCTGGGTGGGACTGTCTGGACGATTCTGGATCGTCGTATACAACACCACGATGGTGAAACCGGACCAAGTGAAGTCGCTCCTCGACCTCGCCGATCCAAAATGGAAAGATAAGATTGCGATCCCAAATTCTGGCAGCGAGTATCTGCAAGCGGGTGTGTCCGTCATTCGCGCCACGCAGGGAGACGAAAAGACCAGGCAATTCCTGCAGGGTCTCAAAACCAATGCCGACGGCCAGGTCTACCAGAAAAGCTCGCAGATCGTGGATGCCGTCGCCAAGGGGCAAGTCGCGCTGGGTATCGTGAATCACTACTACGTGTACCGTCATCTAGCCGCTCAGCCAGGAGCGCCAATCGCTGTGTTGATGCCGGACCAGCAGGAAGGCGGCATGGGAGCGATCATGAACGTCGCAGGCGTAGGCATCATCAAGTCGACCAAACATTTGGACAGCGCGAAGCTGCTCGTAGAATTCCTGGTCGCCCAAGCGGGGCAGAAATTGTTCGCGGATCTCGACAAGGAGTATCCCCTCCACCCGGACGTGAAAGCGGACCCGGCACTCGTGGAGCGGAAGAGTTTCCGTGCAGCACTGGTCCCCCTCACCAAGCTGGCGGAATTGCGCGAGCCGACCCTCACGCTGATCGAACAAGTGGGCCTCCGGTAATCGAAGGGACCCACCGTGAGCACGATTCGCCAACAGCTTGCTTCGCCACTACAACTTTTTGCCTTAGCCAGTGCGGGGGCTATTCTTCTCCCGCTCGGCTATGTCACCATGCAAGCCCTCTCGGCTGATCCGGCTGTCTGGAGCCGCTTGTGGACGACCCGCATTCCCGAGCTGCTGTTCAACACCGTCTCATTAGCTGCCAGCGTTGCGGTCATCACGCTGGTCCTCGGTGTCTCGACCGCCTGGATGGTCACTCGCGTGGAATTTCCCGGTCGCCGGCTGTGGGAAGGCGCCTTGGTCCTTCCCTTGGCGATGCCGACCTACGTGCTGGCCTATGTCTACTCCTACCTATTGGGATTCGGCGGTCCCGTCGAGCATCTCTGGCAGCTAGTGGCCGGTCCCCAGGGCAGAATCTTTTCTCCCCACAGTTATTGGGGCGCGACGCTCGTGATGGCGTTGGATACGTTTCCCTTCGTCTATCTCCTGAGCCGGAGCGCCCTCCTCAGTATGAACGTCTCGTTCGAAGAGGTGGCGCGGGCGAGCGGCGCTTCCCGTCTCTCGACCCTCTGGCGTGTGACGCTGCCGCTGATGCGCCCTTCGATTGCTGCCGGCGTCGCCCTCGTCATCTTGTACGTCGTGTCGGACTTCGGTGCGGTTTCCTTGCTTCGCTACCAGACCCTCACCTATGCCGTGTTTCAGCAGATGACCGGACGATCCGATAATACCGCAGCGAGCATCTTGAGCCTCTTACTGGTCGGACTCGCGCTGATTTTCCTGCTCACCGAACGGTGGTTCCGGCAACGAAGCCGGTTCTACCAAACCACCGGCCACTATCGGGCTCCGCAGCGCTACCGCTATGGCTGGCTCGGCAGCGTCGCAGTCACCGGCTATCTCGGACTGATCGTCGGCGCGGCCTTCGCACTCCCGGCCTCGCTATTGATTCAATGGAGCCTGTCGCCCGAGGCACAAGCAACAGTCGACAGCCGGTTCTTCGGGTTCGTGCTGAACAGCGGCCTCCTGGCCGCCAGTGCCGCCACCGGCGGCGTGTTGATCGGTTTGCCACTCGCCTACCTCGCAAGCCGCCGCCCCACCACGCTAAACCTGGGCTGCCTGCAAGCCGCCTATGCCGGCTATGTGCTGCCAGGGCCAGTGGCCGCACTGGCCGTCCTCGTCCTCTTTACCAAACTGGCCCCAGTGTTCTATGGCTCGGTCTTGATCCTCATCGTGGCCTACGTGATCCACTTTCTCCCGGCTGGTCTCCAGTCGCTAGAGCCGGCGCTCCAGCAAATTACGCCGAATCTGGAAGAGGTCGCGCGGACACTTGGCCTTGGCATGCGTGCAACCTGGCGACGGGTGACGCTGCCACTCGTCCGGAACGGATTTGTCGTCGCCTGGGTCTTGATATTTCTGCAAACAATGAAGGAATTGCCTGCAACTCTCTTGTTGCGGCCGGTGGGATTCGACACTCTGGCCATTCGCGTCTGGATGGAAGCGAGCGAGGAGTATTTTCAGCTTGCCGCCCCCGCCGCGCTCCTCATTGTCTTATTAAGTCTCCCGGCACTGGCCTTGTTGGTTTCGAAAGATTGGCGCGCAGCCTAAAGGAAGGATCGTGATTCAGTGACCTCAGACCACTCCACCGCACCAAGCCCCTCCGAGGAGAGCACCCTCCAGGGCCATCTCTACACACCGGCCTCTTCGGTCTTAGAACTGCGCCATGTCTCCTGCGCCTACGTAACCGGACGTCCCGCGGTCCAAAGAATTTCGTTCGCGGCACGGGAGGGAGAAATTCTCTGCCTACTCGGCCCTTCAGGCTGTGGAAAGACGACGATTTTGCGGGCCATCGCCGGATTTGAGCCGGTTCGCTCCGGCCAGATTTTCCTATCCGGGCAACTCGTGTCGTCGCCGGACGTGATGACCCCTACGGAGAACCGGCACGTCGGGATGGTCTTTCAGGAGTATGCGTTGTTTCCCCACTTGCGCGTGCAAGACAACATCGCCTTCGGCCTCCGCCACCTCGCCCGGAGCGAACGCGCCTCGCGGGTCCAGGAGATGCTACGTCTCACAGGGTTAGAGGGATTCGAGCGGCGGTATCCTCACGAATTATCAGGCGGCCAGCAACAGCGGGTCGCGCTGGCTCGCGCCCTCGTCCAGAATCCCGTCGTGCTACTGCTCGACGAGCCATTCAGTAATTTGGACCCTGACATGGCTGGACGCATGCGCCAAGAGTTACACGATCTGTTACGCCGGACGAAGACAACGACCGTGCTCGTGACACACGATCATGACGAAGCGTTTGCCATGGCTGATCGAATCGCCGTCCTCAACCAGGGTTGCTTGGAGCAATTCGATACGCCGGAAATGATGTACCACATGCCGGCAACCCCCTTCGTGGCCGACTTTGTCGGTCAGGCGGACTTCATTCCTGGAACCGTGTCCCAAGGCATGGTCCACACCGAGCTGGGAGAGTTTTCCAACACCATCGAGTGCGAGGACGGCACCGCTGTGGTCGTCATGATTCGACCGGACGACATTCACCTCGTCCCCACGAAAGGCGCCACCTCACGAGTCCTTTCTCGCCAATTCCATGGCTCGGAGAATCTGTACACGGTCAGCCTCCCCTCCGGTCAAATCGTCCATAGCAGTCAAGGCTCCACAAGCGTCTATCAGGAAGGTACTAGGGTGGAACTCCGTGTCCTGGCTACCCATACCGTGCTCTTTCGGCGAGAAGAATCGACCGGAGAGGTGTCGCAACCGGTTCGACCGATCGCACGAGAACGTTGACAGGCTTTTTCACGATCTGGCATTGATAAACCCTCACGACGGTCCCCAGCCCCACCGATCGGTGAATCACTCAGGGAAAGTGAGGCCTCGCTTATGAACGTGCTACAAAACGTGGTGGATTATGGAGTCATCGGGCTCCTGCTGGCGCTAAGCGTCTGGACAGTGGCCGTCGCGGTGGAGCGGTGGCTCTTTTACCGCCGTGTTGATCTCGCCCAATACCCCAACAGCCTGGGATTAGAAATGGCTCTGACCAAACATCTGGTCATCATTGGCACGGTGGCCGCAAACGCCCCATATATTGGCTTGCTCGGCACCGTGCTTGGTATCATGCTCACATTCCATACGATGGGTACCTCCGGCACCATGGCCGTCAATGCCATCATGATCGGGCTCAGCCTCGCGCTGAAAGCCACGGCGGTCGGACTGCTGGTCGCGATTCCCTGCGTCGTCATGAACAACGTGCTCCGACGGAAGGTGGCCGAGCTCCTCGCTCTGCACAAGGAACACCATGCAACGAGACATTGACCAGATCAACGTCATCCCCCTCGTGGACGTCATGCTGGTCCTGTTGGTGATCGTGCTGACCACCGCCACCTTTATCAGCAGCGGACAGATTCCGGTCAATTTGGCAAAAGCGAAAGAAGTCGGCGATCGCAAAGATGTGCCCATCGTGATCACCCTGACTGCCGACGGCGCGCTCTATCTCAACGACCATGCAGTTCCCGAGGGAGGGCTCCAGGGTGCGCTGACAGCGGAACCTCGAGAATCGGCAGTGGTCGTGCGGGCGGATAAAGTCACCTTGCTCGAACGATTCGTATCCGTAGTGGATGAAGTGCGGGGGTTGGGATTTCAACAAGTCAGCCTGGAGGTCATTCGACTGTGATCACAGCCGGACCACATCACTCTGGAGGCCATAAGGACGCTCACGTCCAGGGCTGGCTCGTCTCCGTCCTCTTGCACGGCACAATGGTTCTTGCAGCTATGCTGATTGTGAAGCAGATCCAACTCCCGCCGCAGGACGAACCGTTCAAATGGAACGTCACCATGGTGTCGCCCACACAGCCCGTAACACCAGCGACATCACCCCCGAACCAGGCTCCGACCCCGCCAGTCTCGTCGACGACCCCGGTTCCCTCTCCCCCCCTGCAGCAGACTGCGCCAGCACGAACGTCCCCATCACCCCAGCCTCTTGCGAAACAGACAACTCCATCGATTACTGAACGGATCTTCACCCCAGTCGTACCTGAGCCTTCTACGCCGCCGCCACAACCAACGACTCCCTCACAATCAGCGGCTCCCACACCACAACCAGCCGAGCCAATCAGACATGAAACTGTGGCACCGATGGTCGCCGAGGCCACATCCCTTACGAATCCAGCCGAAGCACCGAAGGCAGTCTCTGTGGAATCTGCTGCCCCGACGGCACCAGCGAGCGCTCCGTCCGCAATCCTCGAACAGACAGCACAATCTGACCAAGCTCCGGCACCAGCGCAAATGGCAGCCATCTCCCCGGCACCATTGAGTGCGCCGTCTAAGCGCGACTACGGGTGGCTCTCTGAAGCGATTTTACGTCGTGTGGAAGAATTGAAACGCTACCCCGCCGAAGCTCGGGTGGATCGAGCTGAGGGAAAAGTCGTGGTGAAAGCGGTGATCAACGAGGACGGGAGCATCGGCGATGTGGAAGTCTTTCAGAGTTCCGGACACCCGGGTCTCGACATGGCCGCTGTTGAAACCATGAGGCAGGCAGCTCCGTTCCACCTACCTCGCCCATTAGGACAGCCGCGGATGACGATCAAGATTCCGATGAGTTATCGATTGGACCGATAGCCCGAAGCGGGAACGGACCACATCCTGCTAGGGCAGGCGAATGCGCTGCTTCAAGCCGGAGGACACGAGCAGACGACCTTCAGCATCGACAATGATGGCCTCGACATCCGGCAGCCGTTCGACTAGCTCCATTCCCTTCTCCGGTCCCATTACAAAGATGCCCGTATCGAGTCCATCGGCCCAGACCCCTTCACGGGCAATCACCGTGACACTTTGGCAGCCGCGCGCTGGTTGGAGCGTTTGCGGATCGAGAATATGATGATAGCGGACCCCATCCCGCTCGAAGAACCGCTCGTAATCCCCCGCGGTAGAAATCGCTTCGTCCTTTAAATCAATCCATGCCAGCACTGCTCCATCCTCTCGTGGATGTTGAATGCCGACGGAAAACATTTTCCCGCCGGGCAACCGGCCGAATGTTTTGATATCCCCTGATAGCGCCACAACCCCGGCCACAGCTCCTGCCCTCCGTAACGCGTCGACGGCTTGATCTGCTGCGTAACCCTTTCCGATTCCCCCCACATCGATTCGCATCCCTGCTTTCTCCAGAAAGAGCGTCCGCTCCTGCACATCGACATGGACCGCCTGGAGGTCCACCAACGGACGGAGGGATTCCAACTCGGATTCTGTCGGTATCCGCTGGCCTTCGGTCACACGCCACGCATCTACCGCCGGGCCAATGGCAATGTTGAATCCGCCACCGGTCATTTCCGCGGCCTGCATGGCACGTTGGACAACCGTCAACGTTTCAGGACTCACATGAACCGGCATGACTCCCGCCGAAGCATTCACGCGAGAAAGTTCGCTCGCTGGAATCCAGGTGCTCAGGAGTTCTTCTAGTCGACGGATTTCAGCAAACCCGGCGGTCGCCGAAGCTTGCGCGTTCGATTCGCTCCGCGCTACGACCGTAATCTTGACCAAGGTGCCCATCTGCATCTGGGCCCTGGTGACAACGGCCAATTCCTGGCCAGGGGGTACTCCTGCACAGCCAGAGAGGGCGCCTAGCAGCAGCGTCAGGAGGCACGTCTGGAAGCGGGAAAAATGATCTGGCAGCTCGGAATGCATGGTCTCCTCTCCCTCCGCCAAACAAGCGACGGATTATAGGACACCATAGAGCCTAATGCACTTCTTCCTCCATGAAATGAGCACCAGAGACACGTCTTGACTTTCGAGCGACTGCTAGGATATTAATAATCGTTCTCAATTTCATTTAGACCGTATATTGTCTCGTGATGATTAGCACGACGTCTTCTACTAGCCACTCCGCCGACTGCGGCGAAACCCGCTGTGAGTGCGGTCAACTGATCGCCAAGGTGCGCGAACAAGGGCTGGAGCTCAAGTGCAAACGCTGCAAACGCATTGTTGTCATCCCCTTCTCTTCCATCAAAGGATGGAGCACGGTCACATCATGATCACCCTATCGACGAAAGGAGACATCGCCCCGGTCCACCGAAACGCGGCCTACCATTGTGGGTTCAGAGACGATGTAGGTTCAGAGACGACCAGAGACCAGCGAGTCCCGAGTCAGACCAATCACCACTATTTTAAGGAGATTTGCAATGAGGATGCGGTCAATCCTCGGGGCTCTGATGGCGTGTCTGCTTATGGCAATTCCAGCCATGGCACAGGACTTGAGCCTCGAAGAACGAGTGAAGCGCCTGGAACAGCAACAGAAGGAAAAAGAAGAAAGCGAAAAACGCGAACGGGCTGGCATGCCTCCTGGCGTGGAAAGGCCTGAGGTCATGAGATCTGAAACGCCAGCAGGAGAGCCTGGTGTAGGACCGTTACCGGAGGTGGGGCGGGAACGGCGTAGAGAAAGTCAGGCGGCGCTGTCCTTCGGTTCTTCCGGATCAGGCCGACTCGTGTATGCCAAACCGTTCGTTGCAGCGCCCAAGGCCATTGTCGGCGGCTATATGGATATTCAATTCCGCTCAGAGCAAAAGGCCAGCATCGAGAATGGATATGGAGGCACCACGAACACATTTGACCAGCAACGATTCGTGCCCTTCATCTATGCCGACATTACCGAACACGTGAAGTTCGCCTCTGAGATCGAGATCGAACACGGCATCCGAGAAGAAGGCGGGCCTAATAGTTCAATTGAAATCGCGCTGGAATTCGCGCATATCGACTATCTCGTGAGAGAGGCATTCAACGTGCGTGCAGGGATTCTGCTGCTCCCGGTCGGGAAATTTAACCTGCTCCATGACTCTCCCCTCAACGACTTGACTGATCGGCCACTGGTCAGCCAATTTGTCATCCCCTCTACCATGTCGGAAACCGGAGCGGGATTCTACGGAACCTTTTATCCAGGAAGAACAAATAAAGTGGATTATGAGCTTTACCTTACAACAGGGCCCTGCGGGTATGATCCCAACGGGACTCCACTGGTTAATGAGGCAGAAGGCACGCGCGGAGCGCGACAACGGACATGTAACAATGCAGTCGATGGATTGGATATCAACAACGGTAAGGCGGTCGTGGGACGCCTGGCCTTCAGCCCCATGCTCGGAGTCGAAGTGGCAGGATCAAGCTACTATGGCAATGCCGCGCCTAACGGGAACTACAACCCCCTCAGTATCACGGCCTTAGATTGGACCTTTCAACGAGGCCCATTTGAAGTGATCGGCGAAGCTGCCTGGGCCTATGCGAGAGGAAACTCGCGCGCCATTCAGACAAACACGATCGGATTTTCTCCGGGATCCCTATTAACGGGCATCCCAGGGAACAGCGGTCCTGGCATTCCTCCGCAACGGTCGAGCGGTTTCTATATCCAGGGCAACTACCATTTTATGCCAGAGTTCTTGTCGAACTGGTCCCCGAAACGGTTTGGCGAAGGATCCACTTTCACTGCCGTCATTCGATATGACCGCGTCAACACGAACCTGGACAACACCAACATGACAGGCGGGATGGCCAATCTGCAGCAAGTATCCTTTGGCCTCAACTATCGACCCATTGAAGATGTGGTCTTTAAGATGAGCTACCAGTATCAACCGATGTGGTTTAATCCAAACACATTGGAGCGGATCCATGACAATGCGTTTGTGATTTCGGCAGCGACGTATTTCTAAATCGGTGGTGAGTGCACCCTCTCTCAACAGGGAGGGTGCACGGAATCAGTCAAGGAGCATGACATCCCATGCGAGCGAGTATCATTGCCATCATTGGTTTACTTGCATGGAACGGCTGTGCGACGTTGAGCGGCAGCCAGGATCAGTACTATGTCTGTTCCTACGACATTACCTGGGAAGCCAGCCTGGAAACTATCAAAGACCGTCCTATCACGCTGCAGAACAAGGAAAAGGGACAGATCGAAACGGGCTGGATAGACGTGCCCGCTCCAGAACGGCCATATGGCATGTTCGGACGAGAGGGATTCGACACGAGGGAACGTGCCCGGATGACGATTTCTGTCAAGAAGCACGACGATGTGGTGGCAATCAGCGTACTTGAAACCCGCCAGCGGTGGCACCTACGTGGGGGCGCCACGCAAGAAGCCACGAAATGGTGGCCCATCGAACCATCTAAGGAAGCAGAGACAGCGGTGGTCAATCGAATCAACAGCGCACTGAAAGAGAAAGGCTGCACTCCATCATGAACATCGTTCTCTTACTGTTTGCCATCATGACGTTGATGATGACCGCTACCCCAGTGCAAGCCGAACGGGTCTGGGATAGCGAACTCAAGCGTTACCTCACGGATCAAGAGATGAGCCATGCCGAGGTCTTCCTCACAGAAGAAGACGCGCTCAAATTGATGTTCCCCCGATCGGAACGGATCCGGAAGGATGTTCTGACGCTTAGCCAGGAGAAGAAACTGCTGATTGAGGAACGCATCGGTTGGAAATTTCCTGAAGAGTCATTTGAGGTCTTCATCGGAGAAACGGGCACCCAGATTAATGGGTATGCCCTGGTCCAGAACACAATTGGCAAACACAAACCCATGACATACATGGTCGGGGTAGATAATACCGGACACATCTCGAACGTAGAATTGCTCGTCTTTCGCGAAGCGCGCGGTAGCGAGGTCCGAACCAAGCGCTTCAATGTACAGTATGAAGGGAAAACGGTCCTCGATCCGGTCCGCATCAACAAGGACATCATCAATATCAGCGGGGCCACGATGTCTGTACGGTCAATCAGCGCCGGCGTCAAGCGCGTCCTGGTGCTCGTCGATGAATTCTATTTGAAACCGGCGGGGCTGGGCAGCGATACTGTGGCCTCAAAGAAATCGGAGAAGGGGATCTTCGGCTCCATCTTCGGAAACTAACAGGGGCAGACGACCTTCTCAACTATGCGCAACTTCAACACCCGCTTTCGTCTCCGCGATTCAGATCGACACATCCGGCTGGTCTACACCTTCTTCCTCTTCTTAATGCTGGTTGGCTTTACCTTTTCCTTCTTCTGGGCCCACAGCATGACGGGGATGTCGCCACAAGGGATCGCCAATCACTACCGGGGATCGGATGCCACATTCGGCGAGCCGATGTCGTTCAGAGAGCTGGCAGAAATCACCCACTTCCACCTCTTTACGATGCCAGTCGTGTTTATGATCCTGGTCCATGTGCTCTATCTCACCAACGCCAGCAGCAGGCTGAAAGTCGTCACGACCTGGATCTCATTCGGTGGCGTGATGCTGGACCTATTGTCTCCCTGGCTCATCAGCTATATCTCCCCTATCTTCGTGTTAACCATGCTGACGGGCGATACCCTCATGACAGTGGGTTTTCTCATCATGATGGTAATCCCTCTCTACGAGATGTGGGTCTTGCAACAACCGCTGATGGCAGGAAAACACGGAAAAGAAGAATGAGTTAACGCGCCCTGACGCTCAACACAGATTGCGGCCAGAGGTTTTCACCCAGAGCCCAAGATCAACCACATGATCTTGGGCTTTTTTTTGTTAATCGAATGGAGACATCGCCGTGCCACTCAACATTTCGACTGAGATTCATCCAGCAGTCACACAAATTCAGGGCCTGCTCCGAAAGATTGACCGGCTGCGACTCCCTTTGTCGTCACGCCATGACGTCGAAAGCATCCTCGTGCGGCAAGTGAGCAAGGAATTAGATCGCGCTCTCCCATGTCAAGCAGGTCATGGTCGCCGCACAGCTGCGATCTCGTTGTTGATCGGACAAGCGGTCGGCCTGACTCCAGGCGAATTGCATAATCTGAAACTCGCCGCTCTCCTCCACGATATCGGGCTCTTGATGATTCCTCACAACCTGACCTTCGGAGTCAAAACGCTCGACTTCGAATCCTATGTCACCGTGCAGAACCATCCCCGGCTTGGCGCCTCGCTTCTCGAGCCATTCTTTTTTCTCCGAGAAGCTTCCGTCTTCATTGCCCACCATCACGAACGATGGGATGGGGCAGGCTATCCTTACGGAATCAGAGGCACCTTCATCCCTCTTGGAGCCAGGATTTTGGCCATCGCCGACGCGTACGACGCCATCAAAGTTCCAGGCGCAGCAGATCCTGCCATCAGGGGTCTCATTGCATTCAGAATTCTTAAAGTCGCGGCGGGCACCCAATTCGATCCGGAGTTAGTCGAGGCATTCGCCCTGATCCAGAAATCTCATTCAGGCCCTGACTTTATCGAATCAGCCATTGGAGACTATTTGGATTCACATTAGACGTATTGGAGACTTCACGATGTTCCCTCTTTATCATTGTTACAACACCCTCCCTCAAGTTGTTGGAAAGCCATCTTTGATCATCATTTCCCTTCTCTTCGTTGGATTCGAAGGATGCAGCAGTAGCGGTGGCAGCTCCGCACCAGCTTCAGTCTCGACTATAGGGACACCAGGAGCCGAAGCCTCCGTTGGAGAACGATTGTTTGTTGAAACTCGCTTCGCCCAAGCCTTCAAGGCATTTTTGGATAGCGGCGGCAATATTAACGATCACAATGCCGGCGATGCCGTCATGGATACAGTGGAAACAACAACCCCTGGCATACCCATTGATCCAGGCCCGTTCAAAGGCATGTCCATGAATTGCCGCGATTGCCACATGGTGGACGACGTATTGGGAGCTCCTGGGGGAGGGATGCGTACCTATGCAGATTTTGCTCGCCGCAGCCCAATCCCCGCCAGAGCCGACGGCAAGACCCATGCACCGCGCAATTCGCCTCCCCTCGTGAACTCCGCACTCGATCGACCAGGCGGAGCCCTATTCCACTTCGATGCGGAATTCAACTCGATGGAGGACCTGGTCGCTGCAACCTTCACGGGCAGGAACTACGGCTGGTTGCCGGGCGAACGAGCGCAAGCGATTGCGCATATCGCGCAGGTCGTACGGGGGGATGATGGAAGCGGGGTGATTGCCCAGCAATTCGACGGACTCCCTTACCGCATTCTCTTCACGGGAGCGAATCCAACCATTCCTGACGAACTCCGCCTACCGCCTGAATTTCGGGCGTTTATCGGGTCAGGCACCGATCAGGAGATCTTCAACGCGGTCGTGAAGGTGGTCGCGGCCTATGTGAAACAGCTTCTCTTTTCGCAGCAGGACGATGCTGGCAATCTTGTTCGTTCACCGTTCGACATATTCCTGGAACTTAATGGCCTGCCCCAGCTGCCGGACCCGAGCGAGTCCGCGATCGATTACAGCCGGCGCCTCCTGCAAGTCGTGAAAGCGCGGGATCTGGCTGGAACGCTCCAATTCGTGACCGCAAACCCCAATCGTCCAAACGGTCAATTCCAATTCCACTCACAAACGTTTCAGTTCGGTACCGTTGAACTTGAGGGATTGAAGATGTTTCTTACGGAGCCATCGAGTCCTCCAACTGCGACACCAGCAGAAATCGTGGGAGGCAAGATCGGAAACTGCCTCGCCTGCCATGCTGCGCCGAATTTTACAGATTTCAAGCTGCACAATACCGGCACCGCGCAAAAAGAATATGACGACATTCATGGGGCCGGCCAGTTTGCGGGACTATCGATTCCCAACCTGGCGACCCGCGACGGGAATTACAATCAGTTTCTCCCAGCCACAGAGAGTCACCCTGCCGCGCTGGGACCATTCCGCGCGATTCCAACGGCAGGAGATCCATCCCTAACTGATCTTGGAAGCTGGAACATCTTCGCCAACCCTGACGTGCCAGGACCACAGGCAAAGATTCGAGCCATTCTATGTGACGACCAAGTGCCATGTCCTCTCACAGATGCCGCGTTGTTAGATCGAGCCATTGCCCGCTTCAAGACGCCAGGGCTTCGCGATCTGAGCCATTCAGCCCCGTACATGCACAACGGCCAGTTCGATACCCTGGACGACATCATCGGGTTTTATCGCGGGGTCTCCGCACAAGCACGTGCGGGAACGCTGCATAATGGTGCGGTGCAACTTCAGGGCATCGCACTCACAGCCGGTGATGTAACGTCCCTTGTCGCGTTTCTCAAATCGCTGAACGAGGACTATCAATAGGGGGAACCAACGAAAGCAGGAGCATCCAGCCGGTGCCCGACACACCGGCAAGGAAGTGGTGCATTCCCACTTCGCGGGCGGGGGCCCTCTCTTCCTCCTGAGGCCCCCCGCCTCACTTTCCAGGGATAAACCCGGACAGGACAAATGTGGGATACACGGTGGGGATGCCTTACGACTCTTTCTTGATCTGTTCCGCCAGGTAGTTCTCCAGCCCAACCTGCTTGATCGTTTCCAGTTGCGTTTCGATCCAATCGATATGTTGGTCCACGTCTTTGGCCATATCCTCGAACATATGCCGCGTGGTGAAGTCGGTCACCTTCGTGCAATGCACCACGCCATCGCTTAGCAGGGTGAGCATTTCTTGTTCGGCCTTCAAATCCAGTTTCAACTGCTCGGGAACTGTCTCGCCTACTTGGACGGGATTCATCCGCTGCACATTCGGCACACCATCCAGATAGAGGATGTGGCCGATGAGCTCATCGGCATCTTTCATTTCGTCGATGCTGCGCTCTCGCACTTTGTGATGGAGCCGTTCATAGCCCCAGTTCTCGCACATCTTGGCATGGACGAAGTATTGATTGATGGCGGTGAGATCCGCTGTCAGGATCTTATTGAGGATGTTGACTACGCCCTCTTTAGCTTTCATGGTGTCTCCCCTTTCCTAAATCTGGTAGGCCCTCACCATTAGGGGCGCAAGTGTGGGTCATGTGTACAGCAATCTCCATCACGAAACCTGAGTTCATTATCGACACCTTTATGTCATTCGTCAACCGAGCGGTACGGGGCACCGCCAGCACAGGGCCAGCGCCGATGACATGAGTTCGCGGTTTCGATTGAATCGAGGAAGCGAAGGAAAGGGACGAGAGAAATGCCTATATCCGAGGACGCGTGAGAGACTCTTACCCGGCCTCGCGGTAGCCGCATTCTTCGTTGCGGCATTGGACGCTACGGCCAACTTGCTTGCTGACTTTTTCAATGAGGAACGGGGCGCTGCAGGTTGGGCAGGCCTTGTTGATGGGACGATCCCACAGGGCATATTCGCACGCCGGATACTTGCTGCAGGCAAAAAAGGACCGCCCCTTCTTGGTGCGTTTCTGGACAAGATCGCCGCCACAGCCTGGCTGGGGGCACTTCACGCCCAGCGTGAGCGGTTTGGTGGTCTTGCACTCCGGATAGGCGGAGCAGGCGATGAACTTTCCAAACCGCCCAGTCTTCACCACCATCGGGCTACTGCATTTCTCGCACTTCTCATCTGTTGTCAGCTCAATCTTTGGTACGATTTTAATGGTGCCATCCTCGAGCTTCTCAAAGTTCTGCGTGTTCTTACAAGGAGGCTTGTCCTTGTAGGCAGGGCAGGCGAGAAACTTGCCATTGCGCCCCCATTTAATTTCCATCATCCGGCCACACTTCTCGCAGGGAATATCCGTCGGTGGCTCTACCGTGTCCTTGGGTCCAGGAATCGTCTTTGCCTTCTCCAGATCCGTCGAGAAGGTCCCGTAAAACTCACGCACTGCCGTCACCCACGGCTTGTTGCCTTCTTCGACTTCGTCCAGCTCCTCTTCCATGTGCGAGGTGAAGTCGACGTTGATCAGATCCGGGAATCCCTTCATCAGGAAATCATGCACGGTCCGCCCTGTTTCGGTGGGACCGAACCGCCCGTCCACCTTCTCGGCATATTTTCGATCCTGAATCGTCGATATGATGCTCGCATAGGTGGACGGCCGGCCGATGCCTTTTTCTTCCAATTCCTTGATCAGCAAGGCTTCGTTATACCGAGGTGGAGGCTGGGTGAAATGTTGTTTCGAGAGCACACCGGGCACCGTCTGTCCCTCCTGGGATACGAGCTGCAGCCGCTCTCCCTCGCTGAGCAAGGGCAGCTGGCGCTCGGCCTCGTCCTCAACCTCCTGTTCGCTCTTTTGCTTCTGAGCGAAAAGCTCCTTGTCGATCCCCTCCATATAGACAATCGTATGGCCGGGAAATTTCACCACGGTGCCGGTTGATCGGAAAAGATATTTCCCGTTTGTCTTGACGGGGCTCGAGTCCACGCGAGTCACGTCGAGGATCGCAGGGACCATCTGCGATGCGATAAACCGATTCCAGATCAACTGATACAGCTTGTGGACATCCGGCTCTAAGTACTGCCTGATGGACTCCGGGTCGCGCGCCGCTGAAGTGGGTCGAATCGCTTCGTGGGCTTCTTGCGCCGCCTTCTGCGTCTTGTACACGTTCGGCGTGGCGGGCAAATATTCGGCGCCAAACCGTTCCTGGATCACCTGGCGCGCTTCGGCCATTGCCTCGTTCGAAATGCGCGGGGAGTCCGTCCTCATGTAGGTAATGAGACCGGTCGGACCTTCCGCCCCGATTTCTATTCCTTCGTACAGCTTCTGTGCCAAGGTCATCGTTTTCTTGGATGAGAAATGCAGCTTGCGGGCCGCTTCCTGTTGGAGCCGGCTGGTGATGAAGGGCGCGACAGGATTTCGTTTCTTTTCTTTTCGTTCAATCGAGTCAACGACAAACTCTCTCCCTTGAATGGCATCGACAATGCGCTGCGCATCGGTCTCTGTCGCAATCGATGCATCTTGTCCGTTGATACTGTGCAGCTTGGCTTCGAAGGGAGGGGGGTTGGTCCCGGACAGTACCACTGCAATAGACCAGTACTCTTCCGCGCGAAATGCTTCTCGTTCCTGTTCACGTTCGCAAATCAATCGCATCGCCACGGACTGGACCCGGCCCATGCTGAGTCCGCGACGCACCTTGGTCCACAGCAATTGACTGCCTTGGTATCCGACAATCCGGTCAAGCACCCGGCGGGCCTGCTGCGCATTCACCAACTTCATATCGACCTGCCCCGGCGACTGCAGCGCGCGCTTGATGGCCGATTCAGTGATTTCATTGAAGAGCACCCGGAACACCTTACCCTCGGTCTTTTTCTTGGACTTGGATTTTGATTTACCGACCAACTCCTGCTCGAGATGCCACGCAATGGCTTCGCCTTCTCGGTCGGGGTCCGGCGCGAGGAACACCTTGTCAGCCTCTTCAGCCTTCTTCTTAATCTCCGCCAAGACCTTCGATTTTCCCTTGATCGTCACATAGTGCGGCTCGAAATCGTGTTCCAGGTCAACGCCGAGCTTGCTGGTAGGAAGATCCTTAATATGTCCGACTGAGGCCATGACGGTATAGCCACGCCCCAGATACTTGCTGATGGTGCGTGCTTTCGTCGGGGACTCGACAATGATGAGTAACTTGGCCATGAAAACTCCAGTTCGCTACGATCGTTGCCCTCTCATCCGTATCAAATAATAGACATCTGTGCAACTGTTCGACGATTAAGCCCGAAGGTACCGTTGCCCCGGCAGCTGCCTGACTTGCTGTCGAAGCTCGAGGGACAAGAGCGAGGCCATCACGGTGGACACCGTTAACCCTGTAGTGACAATCACATCGTCCACTGTAAGCGGGTCATACGACAGAGCATCATACACCAGCTGTTCTTCTTTGCCCAACTGATCGTCGCGTTCGTTCTTCTCTCGTGAAGGCTGCAGGCGCAGGCGCAGCGCTGGTTCCAGCTGCGGCATAACCGCTTCGATAACATCCTGCGCGCGCTCGACCAAAGCCGCACCGTCTTTGAGCAGGGCGTTCGTCCCGCGACTGGTGTCTGCCTTTACAAAGCCGGGAACCGCAAAGACCTCTCGGCCCTGCTCAGCTGCGAGTCTCGCGGTAATCAACGATCCGCTGTTGATAGCCGCTTCTGTGACAATGACGCCCAGGGACAACCCGCTGATAATGCGATTCCGGCGAGGAAAGTGATGACTGTGGGGTGGCGCACCCACCGGCACCTCAGACAGGATCGCCCCCCGCTCCTCGATTTGCCGTCGTAACCGTTCGTGTTCCGGCGGATAGGTCCGATCGATCCCGCAGCCCAGCACGGCAATGGTGCGCCCCTGTGCGGCGAGTGCGCCCCGGTGAGCCGCCGCGTCGACTCCTCGCGCGAGTCCACTCACAACCGTCATGCCCAGTGCCGCCAAGTCGTGGCTCAACTCTTCAGTCATGGCACGTCCGGCTGCCGTCGCACGCCGTGCGCCTACGATGGCCACCGCCAGCTCATCCTGCTCAGTCAATGAACCGGTGATGTACAACAGCGGCGGAGGGTCCACAATCATCTTCAGTCGCGTGGGATAGGTCGGATCCAACACGCTCCGGACTTCAATCCGTTCACGCTCAATCGCATTGAGTTCCCGCTCGAGGCTCCGACAGGCGGGACTATCAGGCCCGCGTCGTATCGTGTCCGCCAACTGTGGGCTGCATCCGCTTTGAATTAAGTCATCGCGGGAAGCACGCAGGACAGCCTCGGGAGAATGCCAGGCGCGAACTAACCGAAGAGCCGTCAAGTCCCCCACTCCCTCGGTCGCTCGCAGACGGAGCCATGACTCTAACCGCGCCCTTGTCATACGATGGCCCGATGAAGGCCCCGCGACCTCAGCGGAGGAATCCGCACCTACAGGCTGGCTGAAGGGCTGCATTAGTCTCGTCGCACCGGTACCATAAGTCTAGAGAACCGCCAAATCGTACTGCTCCAAGTGCAAGTGCTCATCCGGCATGACGATGATTTTCGCGGCACACTCGCGCTCTACGGCCTCAAGACCTTGCCGCTCTTCATCTTGCAGCAGCCCGACGACTGCGGGGTGAGCACCGATGACGATCCGCTGCGGTTCGGGACTGCTGCCGATCCGACGAACATCGCGGAATATCTCATAGGCCACCGTGGTCGGGGACTTCGTATAGCCCCTCCCTTCGCAATAATGACAAGGCTCGGAGAGAGAACGCAGGAGATCCTCCCGCACCCGTTCACGAGAAATCTCGATCAGCCCCAGGTCAGTAACTCTGGACACTCTGGTGCGAGCCTTGTCGGTTGACATTGCATCGAGCAATGCGTGGTACACCTTGTCGCGATTCTTCTCTCGCTCCATATCGATGAAGTCGACGATGATGATCCCGCCGATCCCACGCAACTTCATCTGATAGGCCACTTCTTTCGCGGCCTCCAGATTGTTCCGGAGAATGGTCTCTTCCTGATCGCGCTTCCCCACGAACCGTCCGGTGTTGACGTCGATGACGGTCATCGCTTCCGTATGATCGATCACGAGATGCCCGCCGGACTTGAGCCAGACTTTGCGGCTGAGGGCCCGCGCCATCTCCTGTTCCACGCCCAGATGATCGAAGAGACTTTCGTCCTTGTCGTAGAGATGAATACGGGAGGTTTGTTCCGGCGAAAATCGCTGCACGAAGTCCCGAACCGCCTGATACTCCTCACGCGAGTCGATCCATAACCGATCAACTTTCTTCCCGAAAAGATCGCGCACGACGCGGAAACTCAGGCTCAAGTCGGCATGGAGCAACGCCGGCGCGCCCTTCTGCTCACGTTTCGCCAGGATGTCCTGCCAGAGCACATGCAAGAAATCGACATCTGACCGCAGTTCATCTTCTTTGACCCCTTCGCTCACCGTGCGGACAATGTATCCACAGCCGGGATGCCGCACCCGCTTCATTATGTCCTTGAGCCGAGCCCGCTCCTCGTCACGGGCGATACGTCGGGACACGCCGATGTGCTCCACATTGGGCATGAACACGAGATACCGTCCAGGGAGCGACACATAGGTCGTGACGCGTGAGCCCTTCGTGCCAATAGGCCCTTTGGAAATCTGAACCATCAGCTCCTGCCCTTCACTCAATAGCTGCTCGATCGGCTTAGAGCTTTGGCGCCGGGGACCCAACATATCCCCATCTTTATCGGCATCCTTGTCATCTTCGTCCACATCGACGAGCGTATCGCCCGGTTCGGAGTCCAACGACAGATCCGACACATGCATGAAGGCCGCCTTCTCGAGGCCTATATCCACAAATGCCGCCTGCATGCCAGGCAACACTTTCGCCACCTTCCCTTTATAAATATTCCCGACGAAGTCTTTGTGCTTCGCCCGATCCCCGAAGAGATCCGTGACGACCCCACCGTCCAGCACCGCGACGCGAGTTTCCTCGCGTGCGACCGTAATTGCAATTTCTATTCCCATACCGACTCCTTCCATTCGGCAGAACCGTCGAACCGATGTGCAGGACGAACGCGGGGAATCCCCAGGTTCCAGCCTCCACTCGACACCTCATCGACCGACAGTTCGCACCATAAAAAATAACCTCTTGCCTCGATCCCGATTCATTCGAGACCGCGCGATCACCCTTTCACTAAAAGAAACTTAATCGACGGCGTTTGACATTCAAGAGCAGGCCGAGCGACGCCATCGTCATAATCGTCGCACTCCCGCCGTAACTCATGAGCGGAAGGGGAATTCCCACGATAGGGAACATGCCTGCCGTCATGCCGATATTGACCACCACGCAAAAGCACAGCATGCAGATGATGCCAACCGCCAGCAGCGCCCCGAGCTGATCCTTCGCGCGCGCGACAATTTCCAACGACAGCCAGATCAACGCAACAAATAATACCAAGAGAGCCAGCACTCCGAGAAATCCCCATTCCTCTGCAAAAACTGAAAAGACAAAGTCCGTGTGCCCCTCAGGCAAGAACTTCAGTTGGCTTTGGGTCCCTCCATAGAGCCCCTTCCCCGTCAACTCTCCTGCGCCGATGGCAATCCGAGATTGAAGCGCGTGGTACCCTTTACCCCCGGGATCGTAGGCCGGATCGACAAAAGCCATAATGCGCTGCCGCTGATAATCATGCAATGACCCCCACATCATCTCCCAGGCGAAGGGGAACAGCATTAGCGAAAACAGTAGGATAACGCCCAATGCCTTCGACCGCATACCTACCATCAACAACATCGCAGCATAGACCGCTAAGAAGCTCAACCCGCTCCCAAGATCCGGCTGCTTGAGGATCAGGAGCAGCCCTGGCATCACCAACAGCCCAGGAAGCACCACCCGTTGAAGCCAGCCCACCCGCGGCGCCTTTGAATAGTAGTGCGCCAAGGTCAGAATGAGGACCAGTTTTGCGAATTCCGATGGCTGGAACGCAAATGGCCCCATCGGAATCCAGCGTTGCGCCCCTCGGCTGCTCTTGCCTTCAAACAGCACGACGGCTAATAAGATTAAGATAATCGCATAGGCAGGATACGCTAACCGAGCGATTCGATGATAGTCCGAGAGCCACATGACCAGAAACGCGACCGTGCCGAGAAGAATCCACACGATTTGTCTGACATAAAATGGGAACGCGACCCCTTGGTCATGCGTCACGCTATAAATCGACAGGACGCCAACCCCCAGGATGACAAAGATCAGTCCGATAAAACGAAAATCGAAATTGTCGAAGCCGCGGCTATTGATCACGTGGTCGATCATCTCGTTCCCTGTCCTCCGGCATCGCCCTTGGGCATGACAGCTCCGTCCGCCACATTGGAAGGAGCGGGGAGATTCAATTTTACATAGGTCTCGATCAGCTCTTTGGCGAGGGGCGCCGAGGCGGACCCCCCGTGGCCCATATGTTCACCCAACACCGCAACGGCGATGGTGGGCGCTTCAACCGGAGCGAAGGCCACAAACCAGGCATGATCGCGGAACTTCTTCGGAATATCTTTCTCTGGACCAGTTCGCAAGGCCGTCATCTGGGCCGTACCAGTCTTCCCGGCGATCGTCACCAGCGCTGACTTCGCCCGCGTGGCCGTCCCCTCTTTCACCACCCCGGCCAGCGCCTCTCTAATCAGCGGCAAAATCTCAGGCCTCAGCTTCAACGTGCGTTTGGGAACCGCGGGCCTTTTTTGCACCTCGCCGGTCGCTCGATCCATCACCGCCTGAACCAGTCGCGGACGGAAGGTCACGCCGTCGTTTGCAACGGTGCCGATCAAGCTCGCCATTTGCAGCGGAGTCACATTCACATAGCCCTGTCCGATCGATGCCGAGATCGTCTCGCCTGGCAGCCACGCCTCATTCTTGGCCTTCTGTTTCCAGGCAGCGGAGGGCACGATCCCAATCCGTTCAGACGGCAGCTCAATCCCCGTTTCCTCTCCCAGCCCAAACTGATGGGCGAAGGAAGCCATCGTCTCGATCCCCATCCGCTGCCCGACGGTGTAGAAGTACACGTCGCAAGATTGCACGAGCGCGTGCCGGAGGTCCACCGAGCCATGCCCTCCAGCCTTCCAGTCATGATAGAGGCGACGACCGAATTGATACCCTCCATTGCAGTGGATGGAGGTCGACGGCGTAACGGTATTGGTTTGCAACGCGGCAGCGGCCATCATCACTTTGAAGACCGAACCAGGCGGGTACTGCCCTTGCGAGGCGCGATTGTTCAACGGGCGCCCCTCGTCTTGCACGATCTCGGCCCATTGTTTCGGTGTGAGTTCCCGCGAGAGGATGTTCGGATCGAACCCGGGGCGGCTGGCCATGGCAAGCACGTCCCCTGTCCTCGGATCAAGCGCGACAATCGCGCCTGATTCCTCCCCCAACAGGTGTTCGGCCACTTTTTGAAGCCGCGCATCGATCGTGAGGTACAAATTGTCCCCGGCATGGGGCTGCTCCACGACGACAGTTCGTTTCTCATGACCTAAGGCATCAACTTCAACGCTTTTCTGTCCGGCCAGACCACGCACGAGCCGGTCGAAATATTTCTCCACGCCATATTGGCCGACAATGCTGCCCTGGTGCAGTTCGGCAAATTCAGGTTTTTCTAGCTGCTCAGGCGACACTTCCCCGACATAGCCCAACAGGTGCGCGGCCATCACTCCGCCAGGATAGTTCCGTTGCGATTCGACTTGAACCATCACTCCGGGCAAGTCCAGACGGTGAGACTCGACTAACGTCGCTTCTCGAAGGGTTAAACGATCCTTCACCTTGCGCGGCAGTTGTTTACTGCCGCGAGCCGTGAGCTTCTTCCTGACGAGCTCAACATCTAACCCCAAGAGATTGCTAAGCTGATCGATGAGCAGGTCGCGATCTTTGACGTCTTCGAGCGAGACGTAGAGCGTGAAGCTGGGGACATTATTCGCTAACAAGATCCCGTTGCGGTCATAGATGAGCCCTCGAGCCGGCTCCATGATGACGGAGCGTGTACGATTGTTCTCGGAGAGATCACGGTAGTAGGGCCCCTCACGAATCTGCAAGTGCCAGAGCCGCAACCCCAATAAAGCCACGACAAGCAACAAGCCGACGCGGAGAATGATCAATCGACGTTGGAGCTCTCCAAGTTCAGAATCGTGCAGACCAAGTGTTGCCATGTGTCACAATTAACATTCCGCCACGCCCACCAAAGACCTGTTATTCAGTCCTCAGGCGGGTGACATCAAACCGTTGAGAGAGCAGCCAATAGAACCCCGCCCCCACCACCGCGTCAAAACAGGCTTGCGGAAGGACGATTGACTCTACCATCCACCACAGTTGAGATGTGTCGAATTGCTTGAAATTCAAAGCGGCGAGCAGTCCGCTCGCCAAAGACACCAGCAGCAATCCCACGCCCAGAGAGATCAACGACACGTGTGACACCTGCCGGCCCAGGAATCCTGCCAAGAGCCCAACGCCTCCGTCCGTCAGGAGACTTAACCAGAGCTCACCGGCTGAGTACAGATTCAGCACCCATCCAATCGCAAGCCCCACAAGCAGGCCTTCCAGTTCACCGGCAAGAAGCCCGACAAGCGCGGTTGCCACAAGCCCTAGATCCGGCTTGATATTCCACACACTCAAATGTGGCAGCAGCGTCGTCTGCAGGGGGACGAGCAGCAGGACGAAAATCAGATAGAGTAGGAATTTCATGGTGACGGCTTCCCGAGCAGATCCGTCCCCGCTCCGGCCTTCGTGGACTGTCCATATGAGGTCTGAATCACCAGCACTTCTTCCACATGACCAACGTCGACTTCGGGCATAAGTTCAGCAGATTGGAAGAGGGCGCCTTCCTCTTTATCGATGCGCGTAATCGTGCCGATCGCGAGCCCTCGGGGAAACCCTCCGACAAGACCGGAGGTCACAACCCGATCACCGTCTCGGAGCGTCGACAACAACGGAATATACTTCAGCTGGGCCAGCCCCTGTTGAGTCCCCTCCACGATGCCTTCGTCTCTCGTCCGCTGAATGAGACTGGCAATGGCGTTGTTTGGATCAGTCACCAAGAGCACCACCGAGGAGGCCCCTGTCGTCTTCACGACACGCCCAACGACACCAGCAGGCGTGATCACTCCCATGTCCGGCTTGATCCCGTCGCTCTCGCCCTTATTGAGGATGATGGCACGATATCGGTTCGTGGCATCACGCCCGATGACTTGAGCAGCTACCATCGTGGGGAGAGCTTGCTCCTTGAATTGCAGCAAGGCAGTCAATCGCTCTGTTGCGGCGGCCGACTCACGCAGCTGGCTATTTTGCCCGCGTAACCACTCAATTTCTTTCCGTAGTTGTTGGTTCTCTTCCCGGACCCCTTGCAACGCCACGTATTGCTGCCAGCGATCAGCAATGCCAAGATCGATGGACGCAATGGTTTCGAGCGGAACGCCCACGACGTGTCCAACTGGCCCGTCCAGATACTGCAAGAGTCCTTGGATTTGACCGGGAAACAGAAAAAGAGCAACCAGCAGTAAAGCAAAGCAGGCAACCGCCAGCCGTCTGGCACCGAAGGAAGAACGAGAGTTAGCCATCCACATAAGGGAGTTAGGGATGGAACCTTATCGGTAGGTATTGGCCTGGGACATGACCGAGACTTTGGCGAGCAGATCCAGCTCATCGAGGATTTTCCCGACCCCCAAGACTACGGAGGTCAGAGGATCGTCCACGGTGATGATCGGCAAATTCGTCTCCTCCCGAAAGCGCGTATCCATGCCCTTCAGCAGAGATCCCCCTCCCGTGAGTACGATGCCACGATCGATAATGTCGCCCGCCAACTCGGGCGGGGTATTCTCCAGCGCCACTTTAATCGCGTTGACGATTGTTCCGATCGGTTCCTGCAGCGCTTCCCGGATTTCTGAATCATCCACCACCAGCGTGCGGGGAATGCCGGAAATCAAATCGCGCCCCTTGATCATCATGGTCTTACGTTCCTCAAAAGGATAGGCGGATCCGATTTCGAACTTGATCCGCTCCGCCATATGTTCACCAATGAGGAGGTTATATTTCTTCTTAATGTAATTCATGATCGCATCGTCCATGCGATCGCCCGCGACCTTGACGGACTCGCTATAGACGATTCCGCCGAGTGAAATGACGGCAATATCGGTCGTACCGCCGCCGATATCGACGACCATGTTCCCGGAGGGT
>Ga0209048_10000964_pt1 | contig 30418 bp, 19 predicted proteins | sample FrelakmetCRP12CR_FD_187146 | JGI IMG/M metagenome (GOLD analysis project Ga0209048, IMG submission 187146) | Freshwater lake sediment microbial communities from the University of Notre Dame, USA, for methane emissions studies - CRP12 CR (SPAdes)... | ecosystem: Environmental > Aquatic >... | reverse complement strand
TGCCGCCGAAACTGTGGTCGAAGTTCTCGGGTGTCCATCTCTTCCCGTCGGCCATCACCAGAGTGACCGGTTGGTTGAGAAGCTCGAAGCAGGGGGGGTAACCATTGTCGATGGCGACTGTGTACACGAAAGGTTTAAAGGCCGATCCTGGCTGCCTGCGAATTTGCGTAACGTGGTTCAATCCGTATTTAAAATTTTTAAATTCCGAGCCTCCGACCATCGACACTATGTTGCCGTTTGCGTGGTCGATTGCCACGAAGCCCACCTCAATTCTGGAGGCGCTCATTTTAACCGAGTCGACAAACGCCTGGTTTTTCCTTAAAGAGCGTGCAATGCTGTCCCGCTCGTGCGCGGTCTCAGCCTCCCTGTAAGCATCCGAGGTGCGTATGGCCATCGAAACCGCCTGGATTAATTCCTCTCTGCGGTTTTTCCAGATCCACCGTTTATCGAAGGCGGGCTGAAACTCAGCCAGGTGCTCCTCCACGGCCCTGTTTGCATGGCGCTGCATGCGGCTGTCGAGGGTGGTTTGCACTGATAGCCCGTCCCTGTAAATATCGAATCCGTATTTTTCCGCTTTTTGAATGAGCTGCTGCCTTACCATTTCGACGAAATGGGGGGCGATTCCGGCGGCTGTCTGTTCGCCGGAGGAAAGGAAATCTGGCTGTTCGTTCTTTGCGCTCGCCTCCTCCTCCTTTGTTATGTAATCGTATTTCAACATCTGGTTCAACACGGTATTCCTTCTGTCTATAGATCGCTTCGGGTGTCTGAAGGGGTCGAATGTGCCGGGGCCCTTCAGCATGCCTATCAGGAGGGCACTTTCACCTAGCGTCAGGTCTGTAGGATTCTTGCCGAAGTATATCTGCGAAGCGGATGCAATTCCGTAGGCGCTGCGCCCGAAGTAAGCGACGCTCAGGTACATTTCAAGGATTTCATCTTTCGTATAATTGCGCTCAATCTGGACGGCGGTTATAAATTCGCGGATCTTCCTGGTAATTTTCCCGAAGACCGATTCGTGGGTACCCTTTAACTCATACAGATTGCGGGCAAGTTGTTGGGTGATCGTGCTGGCGCCCTCCTTCAAATGCAGGGTGAGCAGGTTCTTGATCATCGCCCTGGCGAAGCGGGGCAGGTCGACCCCCCAGTGGTTGTAATAGTTTTTATCCTCGGTTGCGATTAGGGAGTTGACAAGCTCTTTGGGGAGCTGCTTCATCGTTATCTGCGTGCGGTTTTTTATGTAGAAATGGTCAAGCACCTCGCCGTCGATCGAATAGACAGTCGTGGCCAGCTCCGGCTTCGGATTTTCAAGCTGTTCCAGGGAGGGCAGCCCTGAAATGAGATAGATGATGTAAATTACCGCAAGTGCCGCAAGAACCGCAGTGCTTATAATGACTGTCTTGTGGTTTTTCAGAAAGGGAGCTTTGCCAGGCATATGTTTCCTACTGTTTCCATTCTTTCAGAGCTATCTGAACGCCGTCTAGTTCGGCGTATGTATTGCTGCTTATCCAGTCGCCGAGATTCAAATAAATCCCGTTGCCGATTTGTTCGTATACGGGCTTATGATGGTGCCCCATTATCACGATGTCGTAGCCGCTTTCGATTTTCCCTTTTGCGAAATTCAGCATACCGTCTTCTTCGCCGTAATGCTTCCCGGCCGTGTACTGCCTGCTTGTTTTTGAGGATGACCTGGCAAGCCGGATTCCGAGATCGGGGTGCAGCCAGGAATAAAGCCATATGGCGAAGCGGTTGCGAACGATTTTCTTGAGGATTTTGTAGCCGGTGTCTTTACTGGAAAGCCCGTCCCCGTGGTGCAAGAACACTTTTTTGCCGTTGAGGAGGATTTCAAACTCGGAAGTATGCGTTTGAATACCGATCTCCTCCCTGAAATAGTCGCGTACCCAGCAGTCATGGTTCCCGACGAGGTAGTGCACCGTGATCCCGGCACTGACGAGTTCGTCCAGTTTCGCAAGTATGCGGTGAAATCCCTTGGGGATGACCGTCCTGTATTCGATCCATGCATCGAAGAGATCGCCTACAATGAAAATCTGGCTTGCGTCCTTTTTGACTTGATCTAAAAACGCCATAAGCCTCTCTTCTTTTTCGCGTTCTTCCTTCCGGTTCCCCAGGCCAAGGTGGGCATCCGATATAAAATATACCTTCCCCATCAGTATCAGGGTGCCACTGTGAAGGTAAGGTCGATGGGCTGCTTGAACTTGCTGCACCAGCCTCCGGAGCCGGAGCAGTAGAAGTAGGTCAGCATCCCCTTGAGCTGAACGCTCCCCGGTTTCAAGTCTCTGGAAAGCACGAAAGTCTGTTTGATCGGTCTGGAGGTGTCGAGGTATTCGTTTTTAGCTGACTTGGGAATATCCGGCTTGCCGGCGAGCGTGAAAGCGCTGCTGGAGTCCAGCTTGATTTCAATGGGAGGCCGCAGGTTGATGTGAAACCCCTTTTTCGGCCTGAGCCATATTATCAGTTCTGATTCCGCCCCCGCTTTAAGAGATTTCTCCTTCAGGCTCACCTCGGCTTTTACGTATTCGTTGGTAGCAGGGGATATTCCGCCCGCAACCGATGCATGGTTCGAAAGCAGGAAACATAGGAGGATGATATGGACATATTTCATGCGTATTTTTCCGGAAATCATATACTTAATTACGAATAAATTTAAAAAAAAACAAATGACACAACCGGCCCCGGTCATAAATTTTGTTTCAGATGAGCTCAAATGGCACTATCTTAGAAGCAGCATCTTCCTCGTCTGATGGAAAGTCACGGAGGGATCTGCGAGGCTGATAGTCTCCAGGGCACAGAAATAAACCCCGCTGGCCATATTGCTCGCCCCCCACTCCAGAGACCTGTAGCCTGCGGATTCCACGCCCGACTCGAGAACCGAGACCAGTTTGCCAAGCGTGTTGTAAACTCTGAGTGAAACCCTGCTCTCCAGGGGCAGCTGATATGATATGCGGGCAGCGCCGTTAAAGGGATTTGGATATACTTCTTCCAGAAGGTACAGATCAGGCACAGCCCTTTGAAGGGAGGAAATTTCGTAAGGCGGCAAAGGGGGGAGCTCCCTTGAGGGCGAAATCCTTATAAACGCCGCCCGGCTTGCCAATTGACCAGCCGAAAGAATGAGCTTCCCGCTTTGATTCACCTTCACCCAGAAGCCTCTGCCGGGCCGGATCGTATCGGTTGTTTTATAACTGCTGTCGTATGCGAAGAATCCGCTCGTACCGATGCCCGGGGGTTCGCTCGTAATCAACGAGATTGGTACGGGTGCTGATATGGATCCGATCATATTCCACCCTGTGCGCACTTCGACTGATTCTGCGCTGATAGGGAGTCCAGCCACGTTCACGGTTTCTCGGGCGGACAGCTTCACCCAGTATCCTGATCCTGGTGTCAATGTATCCCGGCTGAGGTACCGTGAACTGTACATAAATGCATTCGAAACCGCCCTCTGAAAGATCTGCTGAACTCCCGCATTTTCCGTCATTACGGGAAGAGATACCAGGTTCCATGAGTAATTAAACGTTAAGTGGATAGTCACACTGGATTGGGCAAATGAGGCGCGTATGGAATGATCTGTCATGATGTTTGTGAACGTGTAATTGCTGGAATCGCCCGCGTAAATGCCGTCGACATAAACGCTGTCTATGTGATAGCCGGTATCAGGAGTCACCGTGAAAAGCTTCTCGCTACCGTAATCCGCGGGGACTGGACCAGAGGGGGATATGCTTCCGTGGGGGCCGGCCGAAGCCGTGATAGTGTACTGGATGACGGCAAAGTTTGCAGTAACAATCTTGTCGCTGTTCATGAGGATTGTGCCGGGAACAGAATTCCCCGAGAGGGAATCGTTCCAGGCGAGGAAGTAATGCCCCGCCTCAGGCACCGGTGTGAGCTGCACGCTTGTGCCGTTTGCGTATAAAGGCAGATTCGGATATTTAAGCACCGTGCCGTTTGCAGCAATGACAGTCAGTGTGCGCATTAAAGTGATCCCGCTTTCGAAAGCCCCCAGATCGGGCGCGGTTCCGTTGTATGGTATGCCGACGTAAAGGCCTGCGTCTATCATCGGACTGACCGCTGCAAGGTGTAAAAAGGCATTCGCCGGCAGGCTTCCGTCCGTATCCCTGGGTGCTAAAGCCAGCGCAGTGTCTAAACTTGTAAAATCCGAGTTTGAAACTGTAAATCCCTGCCAGCTGTTGGCCTCTTGTATCCCGCTGGTTATTCTGACAGATTCCGGGAATGCTATGCAGTTCTTGATTACGTGCCCTCCCTGCGTCACGGTGTTCGGGAAGGAATAATTCAGCCCCAGGTTGTGGAAGGATGTGCAATTGTAAAGCGTCTGTCCGGCCAGGTTGTTGTTCTCATCAAAGCCTTTTCCGGTATTCCCGGCATTGTCAAAAGCGACGCAGTTTTTTACTGTATGGGGGGCCGGGACATTGCTTCCGCCCAGTTTGAAACCGTTTCCGTTCCCGTTGAAGGAACCGGAGTGCCAGCTGTCGACGCCGTTGCGGAAAGCCCAGCAGCCTTCGATTAAAACCGGATTTTGCCCCATCCATAAATCCCACCCGTCGTCGGAATTGTTGTAGGAACGGCAACCCCTGAAAATGTTCCCCGGGCCGACCTCCCATTTGGCGCTGAACCCGTCCGCATTGCCGCCTATCGGGGGGTCGTAATTCAGAAAAGAGTCGCAGTTTAAAATAAGGTTATAGCTTGCCCCGTGTCTCATGTGTAGCCCGGTGTTCAGGTTGTCGTGGATGACGCAGTTCTCTATAATGTTGTAATTGCCAGTTATGTAAATCCCGTTGTGGCCGGACTTTTTCACCTCGAGCCCCTTTAGATGAAAATAACTGCCGCTCAGGCTTATTCCGTCGGTGCCCCCCGGCTCCAGTGAAAAATCCAGCACGGGTGTCTCTCCCGGATAAGCCCAGACTTTGATATAGTGGCCGGCAGAACCGCTCTTGCTTATTGTTTCCTTGCTGGAATAAACATACGGCCCCCCCCTCATATAAATGAGACTGTCGGGTGAGGCTACTGAAATCGCTTTTGAGAGGGTTTTGAAGGGGAGGGATATCGTGCCCGGATTTGTATCGTCACCGCCCGGTGAAACAAAAATCTGTGCCTTCAGTGTTCCACTTGCGAGCACCAGAAGAATTATCAGGATTTTTAGGGTCATCCACTTCATCGGATTTTGCTTTCGATACATGTCGTTTTTAAAAAATGATCCTGAAATACTCAGGCAGCCTATAAAACGAAAGTTGTGTACGTTGGCGAAACACCGTGCACATTTTTCGCATTCTGCGCTCGCAGGGTCAGGATGTGGTTACATTGAAATATGTCGAAAGAGTTTGGCATATTCAAACCAGGCGGTCCTGGGCTGTCTTACTCTGGGGCTCGGGGACGCCCGCAAGCAGCCATAGGCCCAGGATGAAAAAAGCGGCTATAGAGAGGGCGGCTGTACGCTCGTCCGTAATGTCCGAAATCAATCCATATACTAGGGGGCCGATCACGGCCGAAGCCTTGCCGCAAATCCCGTCATAAAAGCCGAAATACTCTGCTTCCCGCTCCTTGGGCGTAAGTAATGCCATCATGCTTCTGCTTGCTGACTGTGAAGAACCGATGGCAACGCCGGCGGAAAGGGCGACCAGATAAAAAAAGGAGACAGTCTGGACAAAATACGCGCCCACGGCGATGGCGATCCATATTGCCAGCGTGATGGAAATTGTCTTTTTTGGCCCTATGGAGTCGGTTATGAAACCGAAAACGAGTGAACCTACCACGGCGCTCGTCTGGACAATGGCGAAAAAGCCTATGATCTCCTTGTCGCTCATGTGCAGTACGTGCTCGGAAAAAATGGCGGCAAAGGCGATTACTGTCAGTATGCCGTCGTTGTAAAGGAAAAATGCAAAAAGGAAGCGGGCAACCCCCGGGTTATCTTTCCTGATAAAAAGTGACCTGAATGTGGAGCGTGCTTGCTTGAATCCGTCCCGGATAAACGGGATTTTTTTATTTTCGTAATTGCGGGGTTCAGGTACAAACAGGAACATCGGCAGGGAAAACAGTAGAAAAAATGCGGCTGCGATAACAAATGAAAGCCTTACGAAAAACTGGTAATCCGCGCTTGACTGTGCGGGTAGCAGAAAATTCACTATAACGAGCACAGCCAGAGCCCCCAGATAACCCATTGCAAAGCCGTACCCCGAGACCCGCCCGTAGGATGATTTCGGTGTAAGGGCGGGCAGGAAAGCATCGTAAAAAACGAGCCCCCCTTCGAATCCCACATTCGCAATTATAAAAAGAAGCATTCCCGCGAGGATCATCCCTTCCTGAACGAAGAACAGCAGTGCAGTGCAGGCTATGCAAACTGCTGTGAAAAAAAGGAGAAACCTTTTCTTGTTCCGGGAGTAATCCGCCGCGGCCCCCAGTGGAGGGGAGAGGAGGGCGGCTGCTATCATCGAGAGGCTCACCGACAGACCCCAAAGCCAGCGCTGACCGCCCGAGACATGGTCGGTGAAGTACCTGGAATATATTACCGTTACGATGATTACGGAAAAAGCCGTGTTTGCAAAATCAAAGAGAGTCCAGGCAAATATCTTTGAGCGTTTCGGAAAGCCTTCAGTTGAAACCGTCATTTATCTAAGAGGTGGTTTCCTGGAGGAAGGGTTGCTGCCGTTGTGGTGGAGGTTGTCTTCCACGAGGCCGCGCCCGGTTTTGTTAAGCAGCTTTCGCGACTTTAAATCTTCCAGGATGGCGTCCAGAACGCCGTTTATGAATTTTCCGCTGTTTTCCGTGCTGAACGTTTTTGCGACTTCTATGGATTCGTTGATGGTTACCTTGGGAGGGATGTCTGGAAAATACATCAGTTCGCATATGCCCATCCTCAGAAGAAGCCGGTCAATGAGCGCGATTCTTTCGAATTCCCAGTGGGCGACTTTATCCCTTATGAGCTTTTCAACCTCCTCTTCGTGGTGAATTACTTCGGTGACGAGTTTTTTGGCGAACTCAAAGTCATCCTTAGAGTTTTTGAGCTCGCCGAACACGTTGTTAATCACATCGGCGATCGGCTCTTTGGATATTTCGTAGGCATAGATAGCCTGTAAAACCTTTTCCCTGATCAACCGCCGTTTAAATGTTGCCATATGCCTTTCAGAGAGTAAAGAACACCCGAGTATCCGAGCGGGAACATCGCCGCCTAAAGTGACGGATAATTATTTGTTCAATTTAGACAAATTCCCGAAGGAATTCAAGAAGAGTGCCGGCATTTCAAGAGTTTAAAGCAGGAAACACTCTAAAATCCGGGATGGAAACGAAAAATGCCGGCAAATAGGATAATAATAGGCACTACATGGGGATAATTGTTTACAGAGACGTTATATGCAATGGCAGCTTAGCGGTGGGTTAACTTCGCGGAGTGTTCTTTGAGCCAAGAAGAGAGTTGGGTCTTCATCAGTTTTCCAGAGGCGAGATCCATCATCATCCTATATGCATCCTCCTCTGGAGACACTATTTCCCAACCGTTTTTCTGGAGGAAAATGTCCATTAAGACGAATGCGACCCGTTTATTGCCGTCAACGAATGGATGATTTTTGCAAACGTGGAAACCATAGGCAGCAGCTTTGTCAAACAGTGTCTTGTGTGTGTACTTGCCGCCAAATGTCATCTTCGGCTTTGCAAGTGCGGAATCAAGCAATCCTGTATCTCGAAAGCCGGGTTCTCCACCATAGCGTTGGAGCAAATCGGCATGGATTGTCAAAATAACATCTTTAGGTATAAAACGGACTGCCATTATTTTGAAAGTGCGTTGAGCGTGTTGCGATATCTCCTGTTTGTGCGTCCATACATCACTGCCCATTCAGCAAACTTCGGGTTATATGGGGTCAGGACGACACCTTCGCCCGTTTCAATAAGGTGTAGCTCGTCACCTTCATTGAGATGATAATTTTCAACAATGGTCTTTGGCAATGTTATTCCGAGACTGTTTCCAACACGCCGAACGGCTGTTTTAAGCATTGGCTTTTCCTTTCGATGCTCACTTTAGTATATTATAACAAATGTATTACTTAAAATCAATTCAGCTAACAGGATTATTTTCGAAGTAAAACAGTCTCTTGTGTGGAGTAGCATTTCGTCGTTATCACAAACGTCGAAAACAGCCCAATAGTAATTTGTACTTAAATAAAAAACTCTATGCCTTGCTTACGAAGTATCGTGTCCAAACCGTGGACACATCAATAATTGTATAAAAACGGCTTGATTATACAGTAGGGAAAACACCGAAGCTCGATTATGGGACGCGGGAGATCAGCTCCGCGCAATTTCGAACCTCCTTTCTAACGAATATTTTATGCCGGTGATGGGTCTTACCTTCTTGCAGCATGCATTTAATCGGTTCCTCAAAGTAAAAACGTAAATCGAGCCGAATTTGGGTGTACCGACGCGGCGTACCCAATTTCTTAAGAATAGTCAGATTATCGGCCGAGTGATGAGGCGGGTGAATCGCGACTGAATCACGTGTTGTGTGGAACGTCTTCTGATACTGTCTTACAAGCGCCCCCTCTGATCGTGTCATTGGGATGGCCAAGCTGGATCTGGTACTCCGTCATTGGACCAGATTCACCTTTAAGAAGCTCAATTGTTTTTCCAAATTCATCATGGAATTTCTCATCATTTGGATGTTTTATTGCACTTTTAATGGTCCGGGATCGTGGGAATAATCATCGGATTAGTAAGTCTTTCGGGTAAACCCGGATTATTCTAACCCGATTGTGAAGGAAATCTTTTTTTAACCGCAATTATCTGTTTACTGATTTCAGTTCATGCTCCGCTTCTTCGAAGCCGGGATTCAGTGTCAGAGTTTTCTGGAAGGCTTGCTCTGCATCCGTTGTTTTACCAGCAGATTTCAGAAGCAGCCCGTAGTTATACCATGCCTGGAAATTTCCGGGAAAAAGCCGGAGACCTTCACGAAACGAAGAGTCCGCACCTGCAAAATTGCCGGAGGCGTGGAGTGCAATTCCCAGGTCAATCCAACTGTCGGGAAATTCGGGCAGCTGTGCACTTGAAAGCCTCAGGTAGAGGGCAGCGCTGTCAGCTTGCCCCCGGCCGAGGAGGATGTGGCCCAGGCTGTAAAATACCTTTGCCTGAAATTCTCCGATGGTGCCGCCCAGCTTGTAACCCTGTGAATACTGGTACTCCGGTTCGTATCCCGGCTGCCTGTTGAATTTCAGCCGGTTTAATATCGAACGGTATTCTTTTTCGGCCAGGCTGTCTTTACCCTGCATCAGGTGAACGCCCGCCAGAACAGATTCTTCGTAGAGTGAATTCGGACCGATCTGGTTCAGGCAGAGAACAAGCGTCGATTCGGCCCTGTCAAAGAGCTGCCTGTCTGTGTACGCAAATGCCAGCTCCAGGTATCCCCCGGGTGCGTAGGGTCTGAGGGCCACGGCGCGCTTGGCATAATACTCCGCCGAATCGGTCCGCCGGCCGGTGTAATGAAGGTGGGCGAGATTCAAAATTGCATCGTAGGAGCGGGGGAAATCGGAGAGCTCGTTGTGAAATTTTTGCGCGGCATTTTTAAGCCTTCCCAATTTCCACTCCGCTACCCCCCAGTTCAAAGAAGCGTCCTGGATGACGGCTCCTGCCTGCGTGCATTTATCGTAGTATGAAGCGGCGGCCGTGTAATTTCCAGCCGACAATTCCATGTTACCCAGGTTAAACATGTCGGAGGCGGGATTTCCTTTTGTAAAATGGTAGAAGTTGCTGTTTGTGAGGAAAGCAAAAGACCCGAGCATTAACCCGGAGCGCAGAAGCCTGCTTTTATCCCTGGATTTAATATAGCCCGATATTTTCACCAGCGCAAAAGCGGCGAAGATGCAAAAGAAAGGAACCGCCGGCAGCCTGAACCTGTCGCAAACAAAGAACAGGATCACCAACATCATGTAAGAAATTATGAAAAGGACAACCGTGCGCCCGCGGCGGTCCCGCCACGCGAGCCACATGCCAGCGGCCCCAAGCGGGCCCACCAGCCAGAAGCCGGTGGGAAGCAGGGTTAAGATCCTCGAGAACTCGGAGTAAAAATAAAGGCTGCCGTTGTTAGGTATCTCGGTCTGGTTCCAGAAAAGGTACAGCTTTTTCAATGTGAGGAGAATAAAATTCAGCGGCGCGCCCCTTACGAAATCAAGCCCTTTGTTCAGCCAGTATTTGTCTACCTTGGATGGGGACAGCAGTTGGGATGATTCTTGGGGGACTGAGTGCTTCAGGTCGCGGTATTCCCATCGGCTGCCGGGGTCTCCGGGCATCGTCGAGGAAAAACCGTCAGCGGCCGGATTGTTCCCGATATAAAAATTTATTCCCCCCTGGCTGGCTATAAGCTCGAACTCCCTTCCGACGACATAATTGCGGACGGTCACGGGTGCGATTACGACAGCGGCACCCGCGCAAAAGCCTGCGGCAAGGAGGAGCGCTTTCTTCAACCCTGAGGATTTCTGGTAAAGCCAGATGGGAGATGTCAGGAAAAGAAGTCCGCAGGGTAAAAAAATGGGCCTGGTTATGCAGATAAGCCCGAATACTGCCCCAAGAATCGCCCAATTAATGAACGAAGGCTTTTCGCGTATATTGTAATAAAGCAGAAAGAAAAGGAGAAGCTGAAATAACAGAATCGATTCAAAGAGGAATTTGTCCTCGTTGTAAATCAGGGCTGCATAAGTAGCGGCGAGTACGGATGCGATTGCGGCGGTTTTCCTTCCGAAAATGTTTCGGGCAAGCAGATACACCAGAAATACCGTGCCTGTGCCCAGAAGGTGCTGTATAATGCGCGGTACTATGTAGCTATGCCCGAATAGTGCGAAAATCATCCCGAGCCAGTAAGCGTAAAGCGGCGCGCGGAAAAATATTTCGTCTCCCAGAATATTGCCTCCGGCTATGGATACTGCCCAGTTATTGTGGAAAAGTTCATCCAGCCTGAGGTGCTCGAGCAGGCCTGTACCTCTAATCTCCGAAAGATAGCCCAGGCCGAGGCCCGTGGATAAAAGGAGGATAGCCGCCAGGAACCATTTTTCCCCCTTTGAATATGGTTTCCTTTCAGTCCTTCTCATTATGGATTTTTCGCCAGATCCTGTCCACGAGTTCCTTCAGCCCCTCGCCGGTGACCGAGGAAATTGGGATCACCTCGAATTTCTTTGGGAACCCGGCTTTAAGAAGTGACTTCTTGAGTTTCTCATCCGCCAGGTCCATTTTTGTGATGGCGATTATCTGCGGCTTTTTGAGAATGTCTTCGTTGAAGGACTTGAGCTCGGCTGTGAGGGTTTTGAACTGGGCCTTGGGATCTGGAGCGGTGCATTCGATCAGGAATACTATCACGCTTGTCCGCTCGATGTGGCGCAGAAACTGGATGCCTAACCCCTTTCCGGCGTGAGCTCCCTCGATGAGGCCGGGCATGTCTGCCACGACGAAGCTTTTATATTCGCTGTACCGGACTATGCCGAGGTTCGGGATCAGGGTTGTGAATGGGTAGTCCGCGATTTTAGGCTTCGCCGCGGAGATGCGCGAGATAAGAGTAGACTTCCCTGCATTCGGAAATCCTACCAGCCCCACGTCCGCCAGCAGCTTGAGCTCCAGCTGTACAGTTCTTTCTTCCCCCGGGGTTCCTTTGGTTGCCCTCCTTGGTGCCTGGTCAGTAGGTGTGGCAAATTCAGCGTTTCCGCGTCCCCCTCTTCCTCCTTTTGCGGCGACAATCTCGTCTCCTTCACTGAGCAGGTCTGCCAGGATACGGTCTGTTTCTGCTTCCATAATCACTGTGCCGGCAGGCACTCTTATTATGATGTCGCTCCCTTTCCTGCCGGTTTTGTTGGCCCCCTTGCCGTTAGCTCCGTTTTCGGCGGCGTATGTTTTCTTGTAACGGAAATCCATGAGCGTTGTCAGCTGCCGGGAGGCCCGTATCGTGACGCTCCCGCCGTTGCCTCCGTTGCCTCCGTCGGGACCGCCTTTGGGTATGAACTTTTCACGCCGGAAGCTCACTATGCCGTCCCCCCCATTGCCTGCCCTGATGAATATTTTTGCCTGATCGATGAACATCACTTTGCTGCGATATATTGTTTAAAAATCAGTTCAATAAACCGCTTAGCTTCTGAGGAATACGGATCGATGTCATTTTGTATGAAAAGCTCGTCGATGAACTTCGATGCCTGTTTCCATGAGCGGAGCTGGGATATCAACCTAAGCGCTGAATTGAATGCCTCTTCGTCCTGTTTGAATATTTTTCTGACAAACCTGCGTTTATCCCCCTCGCTTATGGCGGCATCCAGTTTGAATTTAGGGAGGGGCCGTTCCACGCCCTGTTCATAAGCCTGGATGTTTTCTGCGGATTCGGTTTTTTCAGTTTCAAATGCCCCGAACGTTGCCCTGACAGCCTCCAGTGTTTCTCCCAGCTCATCCATTGTCATGTTTTCCCTCCCCTGGGAGAGTTCTCCTTCCAGGCGCGAGACGGCAGAGGTAAGCCCCTTGTCCTCGAAGTATTTAATCAGAGCTTTCAGGGGCATTGCCGCCTCGGGGTTGCTCTTCGGATAATTGAAAAAGTCGTACAAGGGTGCCAGGATGCGGGCCAGTTCAGCGCCCTTCTTCCTGCGTACAAACCCGCTGTCCGCTTTCCATATAAGCGTGGAAAATTCGTTTTTTTCAAGGAAGCCGATCTTTTTCTCCTCGATATACTGAATCACAATTTCCTTCAGGTATTCATACGGCCCGAAGTGGCGCAGTAGCCCGGGAAGGGCCTGTGAGGATATCTTGCCTTCCTTTTCAAAAAGAGCGCCGGTGAGCGTCCACTGTGGCCTTATCAGATAGTTCATCAGCATATGCACCGAATCTCTGAGCCTCCCTGAGAACTCTTTCAACGGGTATTCATAATGCAGGATGAGAATTGAATTGATCTGCTTTTGTAATCCCTGGACTTCGGGATGGCTGAAGTCGAAGCGGCTGGATTTGCGGTGCGCCTGCAGCTCTCCCAGAAGCAGGGCTTCGGCGTCTGCCCGGAAAAAAGTCTTTACGGCCTGAGGCACATCCTCGGCGAGTATTTCCCTCACGGAAATACTTTCTTTATCCTTGCGGTCCAGTCTCCTGAGGACAGTCGATATGATGCTTTCGGTTTCCTGTTCGAACAATTACTTATAACCTTTTTTAATTAATGATTTCACGCGGTCGATTTCCTTCCGTGCTGCGGCTTTAAAAGTAGCGTCAATCCCGGGTCTGTCGATTACCTGCTGGTACATCCCCACGGCCTCGTCGAATTTGGACATTTTCTCGTACGACTGTCCGGCCATGTAGAAGGCCGTGGCCGTCCAGCTGACCTTGCCCTGCTTAGATACCAAGTAAGGCACTTTCAGGAATTCCAGAATTGCCTGCTGGTAATCACCCTTGTAATAGTAAGCTTCCCCTATGTCATAGCGCAGTTCTGCCTCCTGGAGGCTTCCTGCTTCGTTTATGAGGTTTTGAAAATGAAGCACGGCCTGGTCGTAGTAGCCGATCTTCGTGTAAAGGGTCCCGAGCTTGATTTTCTTGTCGATTATGCTTTCATCGTTGGGGTAGCGTTCGATGTAATCCCGTGTGACTTTCAGGGCGGCGTCGTAGAGCTTCGTCGACTCATATGCTTCTATCAGATTATTCATGGCATACGGCAGAATTTCGCCTGCTGACTCCGGAGAGCCCGTGATTTGCTGGTAGTATCTGATGGATTCAGCGTAACGCTCGGCGTTGAAATGCATGTTGCCGAGGGAGAGCAAAACCCGCGGGATTACCTCGGAATCCGGGTATTTTTTAAGGATCTGGTCGTACTTTTTTGCCGCTTCATCAAGTTTTTCGGTCACTTCCAGAATTTTTCCGAGATAGTAGTTTCCCCAGGGCCCGAATGGGGTGTCCTGGTAATCCTGGGCGACCTTTTCGAAAACTTTCTTCGCGCTCTTGTAATCCTGAGCACGGTAATATATCATGCCCCTCTCATAATCAAATTCGGCAAGGTAGCTGCCTTCTTTTCCGTAAGCCTTTTCAAAATCCGTCAGCAGTTTTTGAGCCTCGGTGAGCTTATCCATCCGGAGGGCGGCTATTATCACCCGCGCCTGGTAGAACTGCCTGCTGCCTGCACTGTCGGCAGAGCGGGCGAGCTGTGTGTACTGCTTTGCAGCCTCTGCGTACTCTCCAGTCTGGAAGAGGAGATCGGCTATGTCTTTTGAACTTGAGCCGGTGCCGCCGAGTGATGCGGCCTGCTTAAAATACAGGGAGGCGGTTTCCATCTTGCTTTCCCCGCGGGCCAGCCCCCCAAGGGCATAAAACGCCCTGGAGGCATAGGCGCCTTTCCTGTCGCATGAGAGGTAGCGGATGTAGTAGCCGGCAGCTTTCTGCCTGTCCCCTTTTTTTTCATAGGCTGCAGCCAGGTCGAAAAGGGGTGTTATCTCCTGGGTTTTCAGGAAGGGCAAGGATTCAGATTCATCTAAGGTGCGGTTGAATATTGCAATGGCATCTTCATATTCACCTGCCGCCAGATATGCATCGGGCAGCAATGAAAGTGCTTTATCCGAAATTGCGGAATAATAAAACTCAGAGGCCGCCTTTTTCCACAAAGCAATTGCCTCCTGTATGTTTTTGGCGCGCCAGGCCAGATCCGCAAGATTGCAGACTGCAGCAGCACTGGCGGGCGCGGGTGGAAAAGCCGATGCCGCCTGCTGCCACGCATAGGCAGCTGAATCGGTCTGGCCGCGCCCCAGGAATATATTCCCGCGTAGAAGGAAGGCGTCAGCTGCGGACCGGGATTTGGGGAAATCATTGACCAGCGCCCCTAAGGTAACCAGGGCAGTTGCCGAATCGCCGCACTCAGTGGCCGCGGATCCCAGATCAAAGAGGACCTTGTCCCTGTAGGGGGAGGAAGGCCGTTCCTTAAGGAATTCGCCGGCCCCCGCCATGATCTCTTTCGGACTCTTGCTTTTGCCGCTTAGAATGTAATTGAAATACGCGGCATCCTCGCTTTTTTCCCCCGTGGGGTAGTGCGCCATGAAATCCAGGTAAGACTGCGCCGCTCTTGACCGGGCAGTGGTATCAATTCCCGACCGGAGGTGAAGCGAACGGGCTCGTAAAAAATAAGCGTTCTCAAGATCCTCGCCGCTTAACCCGTTTTCTATGGCAGAATCGAACTGTTTCACGGCAGCTTCATAATCCTTCAGATCGTTCGTGTAAATCTCACCCAGCTTGAAGGAGAGTTCGGCTTTCGATTTCTGTGTCAGGACTTCACCCATCATGCGTGCAAGTTTTTCGATCCCGGCGTCACGGTTTTTAATTTTGTGGTTCAGAAGAAATTCCGCCCGGCGCTGGAATTCATCATAGCTGTCATTGGCGGGATAGAGGCTCTGAATGTCGTTGTAAGTCTTGAGGGCCCCGGCGTCATCCCCCAGCTTTTCCTGGCACTCTGCAATCCCGGCGAGGGCTTCCACGATGTTCCTGGACTGGGGAAATTTTTGTGTCATCTGGTCGTAAATGCCCATGGATTTTCTGAAATCCTGAAGTTTTTCCGAGTAAAGCCGGGCGAGCTTTAACATTACATCGGTCGCGAGCGGGTCCTCGGGGAAAGCGTCGATATAGCTGAGGTAATAGCGGGCTGCTTCAGTGTTCTGCTTGAGGGCACTTGAAGCCTCAGCGGCCAGAACCAGGGCGGCAGGCCTCGTTGGGGCGGCAGGCACGGCCAGGATTTTTTTTGCGTGCTGGAGGGCTTCCCTGGCACCTTCTCCGGCCAGTGCGGACCTTCCGGCCTGTAGTTCGGCTTTCTGAATCAGGGAGCTTTTCGGAAATTTTTCGATGAGTTTTTCGAAGCTTTTCTGTCCGTTTGAGGCTTCTCCCATGAGCATGTAGGCGCGCCCAGTCTCAAAGAGAGCCTCTGCCTGCAGGGAATCATCGGCGGACTGGGCCGAAGAGACCTTTTTGAACCTTTCTACGGCCGAGGCATATTGCCTGGAGCCCAGTTCAAGTTTTCCCAGTTCAAAAGTTGACGCGGTTGCAGCAGGGGTGCTTTTGTACGAGGCGATGACAGTTTTGAAAGTAGCCTCAGCGTTTTCGAACAAACCGGTCATCGACTGCAGTTTGCCTATGGAGAAGAGAGCACTGGCTCTCACGGCTGGAGGTGCATCGCTTTCACTCACGCGCTTTGCTTCGCGCTCGGCCAGTTCGGTTTGGCCCTCCTCGGCATACATCTCCCCTATGGCAAGCCTGGCGGGAAGCACGCTTGCGCTTGAAGGGTAATCCTGTATGACTGTCCGGAAATTCTTCTTCGCATTCTCCCTGTCGCCTATCTTCCTGTATAGATGGCCGGCTTTTAATAGTGCCTCGGGGACAAGAGTGCTCTTGGGATGAAATGTTTTTACGCGTTCGTATGCAGATGCCGCCTCCCGCTCGTTATTCAGGGCCAGGAAGGCATCCCCCACTCTAATCCAAGCTTCCGGCGCCTTCGGGTGCTCAATGTATGCAATTGCGAAATTCTGGAATGTAATGCGTTCTTCCTCGAACCGCTTCAGCTTTTCAAGCGTGAGTCCGAGATAAAACCTCGCCTCGATGCCCTGAGATGTGTTCGGATATGCATTGATGAAATTTTTAAACTGATCCACGGCCAGGTCGTACATCCCGTCGTTGTAAAGTCCCGCCGCCAGCTTGAATTCCGCGTTCTCTTTGCTGTCTTGGGAATGTCCAAAAGTGGAACAGGCAATAGCCAGCCAGAAGGCAATTTTTAAGGTGCCGATTGGGAAAAACAATGCCCGCTTTACCTTAATTACGTGATAATCCATTCAATATGTTCAGGTAGTTATTTTCTTGCGGGGAAAATGTAAATTCGATAATTGGGCCCGTAAACCTAACAAAGATATGGTTTATTTGTGAGTTGTGCAAGCATACCCTAGTGGCGGGTAGAGGGGGTCAGCAGGGCTTTATCCTTGATTTTCAATGAAATACTGAGCATATTATTGATGCCCTATGAAAACATTTACTTCTTTTGTATCAATTTGCGTCGTTGTTTTGGGAATCAGCTGCTGCTCGTCGAAATCAAATGAGCAGGTCAAGAGCCCGGTTTCAGACACAGGGGGAGTCTTTCGTCCTCCGATGAAAATCCCCCGGCCGACAGCCCTGAGAGCGAATGCAACCATCATCATGGCAGTAGTGGATTCAGTTGCAGGGGGCGAGGGTGATAATTACAGGCTCTCAATTTACATCTCAAAGGCGGATCCGTTCAAAGGGATGGATAGTTTTGCCGGTGCGGGGCAGCACCTGACAGTATCGCCTGATTATCTTCTCGATGATTCGGGTGCAGTCGAAAAAATAGACGAACGGAACAGGAAATTGATTTCGCTCAAGTCCGCGCAGCCCGGCGATGTATTCGGGGGGACCATATCGATGAACGCAAATGGAGCGTGGGTGCTGGTGGAAGTGTTTGACCGTTAGTCTCCCGGTTATCTCTGGAATGAACATGAAAAAAAGATTTATATATATAACTATTTCTGCCTGCATATTTGCAGCATCTTTCCTGCTTATAACCCGTCATGCAGTTCGCAGCAACGCGGGGGAAATACGTCGCGAAAAGGGGGAAGTGCTGGAAGCGACGCAAGCGTTGGAGGCGATCAGGTGGTATAATTCCCAGCGCGCATATCCGAGCGGAAAAATTCCCGTCGACTGGCGGGAAAAAGCAATATCCCATATCCAGAAGTATAATTTTCAGAAGACTAGAGCGCTTACTTCGCTTTCCTGGATTTCCGTCGGTCCCAACAATATCGCGGGGCGTGTTCGCTCCATAATTGTCGATCCGCTGAACACAAACATTGTTTATTGCGGATCCGTAAGCGGGGGTCTCTGGAGGAGCACAGATATAGGCGCGTCCTGGAATCCGATAAACGACTTTCTCCCGAATCTTGTGGTGGGTTGCCTTGCCATTGATCACAGCAACGTCAATATCATTTACGCGGGCACGGGGGAAGGGTATGCAAACGTCGACGCTTTGCGCGGGATCGGAATACTCAAGTCTGTGGACAGGGGCCAGAGCTGGACGGTTTTAAACAAGTTTACCCCGATCACCGATACTGTCAATTCTTATTTTTATATCAACAAGATAATTATACGCCCCGACAAACCAGGATTCCTGTTTGCGGCCCTCTCGAACAGGGACGCAGGCATATGGAAATCAACGAACTCAGGGACTACCTGGTCTCCGATTACATCGGTGGGCAAATCTCCGAAATACTGCACTGATCTGGTTATTGACGAAGCGCACCCCGATACGATGTATGCGGCGTTCGGACTTGTATGGCCGGACGGGATATACAGGACATTCAACGGCGGCAGCAGCTGGACAAAGCTGACGACCGGATTCCCACCCGAAGCGGATAATTACCACCGGATCGGCCTGACCATTTGCAAGAGCAATCCTTCAATACTGTACGCTTCCGTGGCTGACAAGTACAATTATACGCACAGCATCATGAAGACCACGGATTGTGGAAATCACTGGTTTGCGGTCGCTAAGCCCTTTGATACTTCTGTGGGAGTCGACAGTTCGCACCTCGGGGGCCAGGGCTGGTACAATAACGTGATAGCGGTAAATCCCTCAAATCCAAACCTTGTCTATGCCGGGGGGATCAACCTCTTCAGAACCACAAACGGCGGTACTTCCTGGGGGAGGATCAGCGACGGATACGGTTCCCCGTACGTGCATGTCGACCAGCATGCCATTGTATTTAACCCTCAGAATCCGATGGTCATTTATTTTGGCAACGACGGGGGCATATACAGAGCCATAGACAACGGGACTGTCACATTTACAGATATTAACAAAGGTTTTGTGACAGCCCAGTTTTACAGCGGAGCTGTCAACCCGAGTTCCGAGATTTATTACGGCGGAACACAGGACAACGGGACCATTAAAACGACTTCTCCCCCCTCGTGGTCGCAGGTGCTGGGCGGCGACGGCGGCGCCACGGCCGTGGATTACTCGGAGCCTTCTACTGTTTATACCGAATACGTATACCTGTGTTTTCAGAAGTCGACCAATGGCGGGTCTTCATGGACAAGGATGATGAACGGGATCCCCACCAGCGGCCCGGACCAGGGGGACGGAACTTCCGACAGGTGTCTTTTCATCGCACCGGTTGCAATGGATCCCACAAACCCGAAAATCCTGGCTGCCGGAACATATAAGATGTATTATACTACGAACGGCGGAATTACATGGGACGTAATCAGTAAGGGGTTAATCAATAACGGCGACATGACGGGGGACGGAAACGGCGCAAACCAGGTGGGTTCACACGATGCCTCAATCTCGGCTATAGCCATAGCGAAGAGCTCCTCTGCCACAATTTACGCGGGTACAAGCGGCAGCGCACGCGGTCGTGCGAAAGTCTGGGTTACCACAAACACGGGCGCCAACTGGAGCGATGTTTCAAAATCACCCCTGCCCGACAGGTATGTGAGCGCCATCGCGGTGGATCCTGCGGATAAAGACCGGGCAATTGCCTGCTTCTCGGGTTACGGAGCAGGCCACGTGTTCATGACCAGAACCCGCGGGTCAAGATGGCAGAATATGAGCGGGAATTTACCGGATGTTCCCGTGAACGCCGCGGTGATTGATCCTCTGAATTCGAATCATGTTATCATCGGGACCGATATCGGGATTTTCGAGAGTGTGGACAGCGCAAGCTGGGTGCAGCAGAACACCAACATGGCAAATGTTAGTGTTGATGACCTTGATCTGAGGGCGGACGGTTATCTTTTTGCAGCCACTCATGGACGCGGGATGTTTAAATCGGCAAGGCCGGTCTGGGTGACTTCGCGCCTTTCTCTTACGGTGCATCAAAATCCCGTCCTGACGCCCTATCTTGATATTTACGTGACTTCCCAGGACGCACTGGTTTCCGGTCCTTCAATGCAGGTCTCGGTCAACGGGGGAACCCCACAGTCTGCCAGGCTGGATACAATATCGCCGCGGGTCTACAAGGGAAATTATGAATTTACGCAGAGCGGAACGATAACGATCAGCGTCACGGGCCGGGATTCCAGCGGCCAGACAGTTTCGGCTGCCCGCACTTTCCAGGCACAGCTCATGAAACCGGGATTTCAGCAGACGATTCAGGCTCCTGACGGAGGTGCCCTGCTCAGCGCATCGGCAGAGGCAGTGACGGAAGATATGTACTTCACTCTCGTCCCAGAGGAAGGGAGCAAGCCTCCCTCGCCGTTAATCGGCCAGGCTTATACTTTCGGGCCCGTACGGCAGTTCTCAGGGGGAGGCCTTACGGTGACACTTACTTACAACAGTGACCTCCTGGCAGGGCGCGAAGAGCGCTTCCTGTCTGTTTATAAATACAGCGGTTCGGGCTGGGTTCCGGTCGAAAGCCGCGTTGACGTGCAGAACAAAACCGTCAGCGCCGGTATCTTTTCCCTCGGCAAGTTTGCCCTCGGATATAACGACAACCGGCCCGAGCGAGCGTTTCCCGAAAGCTACGCTCTATACCAGAATTACCCGAATCCGTTTAACCCCTCGACTAAGATAATATTTGCAATTCCCGAGGCGGGGCGCGTTGTTTTAAAAATATATAACTCGGCGGGCCAGGAAGTGAAAACTCTCCTGGACGCTGAACGCACGGCCGGGCAGTATGAAGCCGCCTGGGACGGGCGCAGCAACACAGGAGGTATGGTATCCAGCGGAATATATTTCTACAGACTCATTGTAAAAGCTAATGATATCTTAAAGTATGACAAGACCGGTAAGATGGCGCTGTTAAAATAGGGGTTGCAACAGCGTTTACCGTCTGCCTTGATATTTCACGGATAAAATATTTGCAAACATTGACTGAATTTAAAATTCTCTGCTGGATCAACAGATAACAGAGGGCAAAGGCTATCCAAGGAAACACATGATGCTACTCAGAGGTATGATTGTTGTATTTTTTCTCTGCATTTTGCTTGAATCCTGCGATCAGGGCACCGGCACAGACCAGAACAATGACGCCGCACAGCTTGTGAACGAGGGCTGGCAGGCCTACCGCTCGAAGCAGTATGGAAGTGCTGCCGATAAATTTGCAGGTGCCATTGAGAAGGATGGCGGAATGGTGGATGCGTATAACGGGGGGGGCTGGTCGAATGCGAAGCTTAATGCGCTCACGCTTGCGGTGAGCCGCTTCACGGTAGGCCTAAGCAAGGATTCCACCAATCTGGACATGCAGGCCGGTCTGTCGTTCGTATACAACGCGCTGAAAAATTACGACTGGTCCGACTCGCTTGCTGAGCAGGTGATTTTTACGGATCCGGCCTGGACTTTCAGCCAGGATCCAACAATAGGGGTGTCAGCCATCAGGCTCCTTTTGGCTGAAAATTATTTTGCACAGGCATATTTCGCTCTGAGTCTTCAACAGGTTCAATTTTTGAATCCGTCTTTTACTCTCGCGAATATTTCGACGGTGGCAAGTCAGGATTCGCTGTCGCGGGAAATCGAGCGTCTGCGCACAGCTTTGTAGCTTTTCGCTTCTAGGGAAAATTGAGCGGGAGGCAACAGCTCCTCCTTGCTGCCATAACTTTAAGCTCGCTTCACAGGGGTGAGGGGTTTTGCTGATGATAAGGATGCTTGCTCGCCGCATTTTGCCGTTGCTCTTGCCGCTTTTCTCCGTTTTTGCGCAGGTTTCCCGTATAGATTCTGCCGAGGGCAGGAATTTTGACGAAGAGTGGCGATGGGTCCATTTCACCACTGAGTCTGGCCTTCCATCCAATGAGATTTTTTCCCTGCTTGAGACCCGCGACGGTAACGTCTGGGTCGGAACTTCAAAGGGCGTTGCATGGTTTGACGGCTACAGGTGGATCCCGCTGGACAGCTCTAAGGGCCTTCCTCAGACTGCCCCCGATAGAATGAGTGCCGCCGGTGACAGCACTCTTGTCATTCATACAAAAGGAAATATTTATATCGGCTCCAGGAGCGGTTTTCGCCGGATACCGATACCACTGGAAGTTTTCGAGGCTGTGGCTATTTCACCGGATAAAATCCTGATCCACGCCGATTCGAGCCTTTATTTATATGAAAACGGTAACTTGAAATTGTTTGAAGCATCCGGGAGGGTACCCCCGAATCTCGACATTACCCGCGAGATATGGCTTGCAAAGGGAGGCGGTTTATGGCTGAACACTCATGACGGCTTTTACCATCTGGAGGAGGGGGTTTGGCAGAGGAAAATCAAAGCGACCTCCAGGCCGATCGACATCCACACATTTGTGGAGAGCGAGGATGGAAGGGGGCTTGTCTCCATCGGGATGCCTTTCGATCTTGCCGGCCTATGGGAATGGAAAAACAACTCATTGCCTGCCCGGAGACGTGATGTAAAAGCGGACTGGATAAAATCAGTGGACATAGGACCTCAAGGAGAGACCCTGATACTTTACCGCTCGGGCGAGATACTGATGAAAAAAGGCGAAGTGTGGTCTCCGATATTCCCGCTTCCCATACATATGAGGAATATGCGTTTCCTCCAGTTCGCCAGGGACGGAAACCTGTGGATCGGTTCCGACCGCGGATTATCCCTTTTTAACCGCCGATCTACAAGGTGGCGCTACATTAAAGAAGAATTTCCCTCCAAGAACCGTGTCCATGAAATCATCAGGGCCCGCGACGGATCGTTCTGGCTCGGGAGTGCAAACGGCGTCGTAATTCTGCAACCAAACGGCAAAAAGAAAACCATCTCAACGCTCCTTGGCACAAAACTGATTGATATTACCGGCGTGACAGAGGATAAAAAAGGAAATATATGGATTTCCAGCGGTTCATCTTTCAACGGCACTTTCAGATGGGACGGGTCATCATGGAAATATTTCAGGGTGGATGACAGGTTCCAGTGGCTGAGATTCCACAAAATCCGTAAAGATAAAAGCGGAAACCTCTGGTTTTTAGGTCTGTCGAGGGAAACCATGGGAATAATGTCAAATGCCCCCGGAGCTTTTATCTATGACTATAATCAATTCAAGCTGTGGGGGAAGGATGAAGGATTGCCTTCCTGCCACGTTTATGCTTTTGCCGAAGGAACGGGTGGAGATTTGTGGTTCGGCACTCTGAAAAGCTTGAGCAGGTTGAGAGCCGGGAGATGGACTCATTGGCAGGCTCAAAAAGATTTGGCCATGTACTGCGTTTTTACGCTGGCAATCGATTATGACAGCAATGTTTGGTTCGGAGATAGGGAAAACGGGCTCGGCTGCATAGACCGGGAAGACAAGATTAAACATTTTAAAAGCAGCGATGGTCTCGTTAGCGACAAGGTCTGGGATCTGACAGTGGACTCTCTGGGCAGGCTCTGGGTTGCTACAGAAGCCGGACTCTCCATGTATGATAAGGGCGTCTGGTCATCATATGATAGCAGATGCGGTTTGATGGCGCCGGGCCTCTGGCCTGTTTTGCCGCTGGGCGATACGGTGTATGTCGGAACCGTGGGAATGGGTTTGGGAATTCTAAATCTCAGGGAATGTGAACAGCCGCTGCCATTAGTTTTTCTCAGCCAGGCCGGGGTGGAAGGCAATACGGTGAATTTAATATGGAGTTCATTTGCATACTGGGGGGATCCCTCGCCTGATGCGATTCTGACGCGCTATCGTCTGAACGAAAACGACTGGTCGGCATGGAGTACGGCCAGGTCGATTTCACTCAGCGGTCTAAAGCCCGGCGATTATTCATACCGGGTGCAGGCACAAAATGTTTTCGGCAATTTTTCACCCGAGGGCATGAAGGGTTCCTTTGTGATCTCTTCGCCGCCATACCTGCGGCCCCTGTTTGTAATCCCCCTGGGGACAGCGACCTTGGCGGCAATTTCACTCTTGATCGCTTATATAAGCCGCAGGCGGAGCCATGCCAAAGCCCTTAAAATCAGCGAGGTAAGGTTCAGGCAACTGGCCGAATCGACTTTTGAGGGGATTTTCATACATCAGAACGGAAGGGTGTTGGATTCCAACCAGAACATTCTCAGGATTCTGGGTTGTGAGAGGGCCGACTTCGTAGGCAATTCCTTGTTTGGATTTGTAGCCCCCGAATACCGCGATCTGGTTCAGAACAAAATAATTTCGGAATACCCGAAGCCTTATGAAGTGCTGGCTGTCAGGAAAGACGGATCGACAATGTGGGTGGAGGTTAACGCTAAAACCATTCCCTACGAAAATTCAACATGCCGTATTGTTGCGATAAGGGATATCACGGAACGCAAGGAGGGGGAGGAAAAACTCATTGCGTACCAGGAACAGCTCAGGTCTATGGCTTCCGAACTATCCATCACCGAAGAGCGGGAGCGCAGGCAGATGGCCGCGATTTTGCACGATACGATCGGCCAGGCTCTTGCCTTCTGCAAGATTAAGCTTGGCAGGCTGCAGGAGAATGCTTCAGCCTGCGGTCTTGAGAAACAGATCGGCGAAGTGCGGCACCTTATTGAACAGGCGATTCATAATACGCGCTCATTGACTTTCGACCTCAGCCCGCCGGTCCTCCAGGAACTCGGAATCGAAGCCGCTGTTGAGTCGCTCACCGAACAAATGGAGGAGCAGCACGGCATCAGGTTTAATTTTGACACGGACGAGAAAGAGAAACCGCTGAATGACGATTTCAGGATACTCATTTACAGGTCTGTGCGCGAGCTGCTCACGAATATCGTAAAGCACTCGCACGCAAAAACGGCTTCAGTGTCCATGAGGAGGGCTGATGACAGCGTAATCATCGATATATACGATGACGGAGTCGGGTTCAGTTCCACGGACGCGGGCTTGCGGAGCGCCAAATACCAGGGATTCGGGCTTTTCAACATCCGTGAGCGACTGAATTATCTGGGCGGGCGGTTTGAAATCGAGTCAGCTGCGGGGAAGGGGACACGCATTACAATCAGCGCACCACTGGAGGGCGCCGGGGGAAGGATACCATAGATGGTTATGAACACGCGTATCATTTTAGCCGATGACCACAAAATCATGCGTCAGGGATTGCGCAGCCTGCTTGAAGACCAGGAGGGAATGGAAGTGGTGGCGGAGGCGGAAAACGGCCACGATGCAGTCCTTCTTGCGGAAAAACACGCGCCCGACCTGATAATAATGGATATCTCGATGCCCGGCTTGAGCGGGATCGAAGCCACGCGTCAGATCCTCGCCCAGCAGCCCAGAATCAGGATAATTGCTCTTTCGATGCACTCCGACAGGCGGTTTGTCGCCGAAATGCTGAGCAACGGGGCTTCAGCCTACCTGCTCAAGGATTGTGCACTTGAAGAACTGACGGATGCCATAGAGACCGTAATGAATGGACAGACATATGTGAGCCAGGGAATGGCAAAGATCGTGATCAAAGATTATCTGCACGAAATGGATGTAGCAAACTCACACACCACCAGGGTGCTCACTGAGAGGGAAGAGAACGTTCTGAGATTGCTCTCAGAAGGTATGAGCACGAAAGGCATCGCCTCTGAGCTAGGCGTGAGCATTAAGACAGTCGAAACCCACCGGCAGCACATCATGGATAAACTAGGGATACACAGCATAGCAGAACTCACTAAATTCGCCATCCGCAGAGGACTCACCTCCCTGGATAAATAGCCGCTTTTCAAGCCTGTTTCATAAACACCTGGCAATTGTACGGGTACTCTCTCAGGTATTTTGAAGTGAAAATCAGGGTTTCCCCTATTGAATATCCCTCTTTCATTAACTAGATTTCGCTTGAAAGGTGTGATGCTAGTGAGAGGGCGAGAGAAGTTTGTCTTCCATGGACTCCTCATTGTGGGTGTGGATTAGGGTGGGAGACGACATGGAGGGGAGGAGAAACCCTCCTCTCCTTGGTTGTTTAAGCCCCGGGAAAACCGCAACCGGGGCTTTTTATTTGAATAAGTCAATCCATTAAGCGTTTTAAGCGCCGGGCAATTTCGTCCACGGTCACTCCCAGCCTTGTCCCGTCCGTTTTAATCGTCATATCTGCCTGTGTATAAAAAGGCTCCCTCTTTGAGATAAGCGCCTGGATGTAGCTGTAGAGTTCCTGCTCATTCGGAGAATCTTTCAGGCCCGCTTTGAGAAGAGGGCGGTCGGTTTTATGTTTAAGCCGGCGGAATATCTGATCGGCGTTGGTTTTGAGGTAAATCATTACACCGGACGATTTTATTATTTGCAGGTTGGTTTCGCTGGCGGCAGTCCCGCCCCCCAGGGAAATTACGCACTGGCCCCCCTGGCTGAGCTCCCTGAGCAGTTTGGTCTCGATTTCCCGGAAGTATTCCTCGCCCATGCTTGAAAAAATTTCCTTAATTCTTTTTCCGGCGATTTTTTCAATCTCGAGGTCGATATCCACGAAGCTGAACCCCAGGATGTTCGCCAGGATGGGGCCGATTGTACTCTTGCCGCTCCCCATGAAGCCGGCCAGGTAAATGAGCTTTTTCTCGAGTCCTTTCATCAGAAGTGATATGCAACGCCGATGTTCAGAGTCATACCGTCAATATGGATGTGTGATGCCAGCCCTTCCTGGTCCAGCGTGAGGAATGAACCGTCATACATGGTCATTTCTGAGGTGAACTTGTTAACCGTCTCAAACTGCACGTCGCGGAATTTCAGCTCGCCGCGCAGCGAAAATCTGCCCGCCAGCGCATATTCCACTCCGCTCAGCACATGAATGCCGATGTTAACCTTCCTGTCGACCGTGACCGACCTGGCTCCGCCATACGTATAGTTGCGGGTACCCGTGTAAATTCCACATCCGCCGCCCATGTACATTTGCAGCACCTCGGTCCCTATGGGGATTGTAAAGAAGCCTGAAATCTCAACAGGAACGGCCGTGTAACCATCTTTTACGGGTATTTGGGTATTGGTTGAAGAGGGGAGACTGAGAATTTCAGTCTTTGAGATGTATTCGATGCTGAGGCCAAGCCGGATCCTGAGGGGCTCGATGCTGCGCCGGATGTCGATCCCCGTGCTGAAGATGCTGTTCAGCGGGAGGAACTGGCTTCGAACGAGTTCATCGGCATCATTCGGGTGATGGAACAGTTTGGATGTCGTTGTAAAAGAACCGAAGACAGATATGCTGTAGAGGTAATCCTGGCTATAGCATTTTGCGGCGGCAAGTATCATCAAGATCAGTATGCAAGCCGAGAGGCGACGCACCTGAAATTCCCTTCATGCAGAAATACTCTTGATCGTCAGCGGTAAAAGACGTCCCGGTTGTCAACGATCTCCACGGATTTTTTTAGCTGATCGGACCATTCGGTGAAAAATCTGTTCCTTTTTTCGCTCAGGAGCTGCGTGCGGAGCGCATCCCTCTCGGTTTTGTATGCAGTCGAGTCGAGAGAAGATTTATTCAGAAGCCTGATGAGGTAGATGCCCCTGGAGCTCTCGACGGGCTGCGAGATTTCACCGGGATTTAATGTCGATACTCCGCCTATGAAACCAAGATCCCGCCCGACGCCCTGAATATAACCGCCGAGTGTGAACTGAGCGGCGCGCTGAACGCTGAGCGAGGGATTTTTCGCGGTGACTTTTTGCAGGCTATCCCCCGGCGAAAGATTTTTGCGGAGATCACGTGCTACGTTTTTCGTGTCCTCCATCTTTTTTTCACGTTTCAGCCTGTTCTCAACGATCGTTTTCACCTCATCAAAGGGGCGGATTCCGGCCTCTTTGACCTCTGAGACCATAAAGGCACCGTAGCCGGTGGTCAGCGAGAAAGGCTCGCTGATCGAGCCATGCTTGCTTGAAAATGCAAATTTATTAACTGCCTGGTTCATTCCGATGCCGGGGATTACGGCGTTTTTCTGGAAAGGCTGGGTTTCCTGGATGCGGTATTTACTCTGTTCAACTTCTTTTTCGAAGGAAGACTGTTTGGCCAGGTATACGAAATCCTGGGCACGCTGCGAGATGTCGCTCTTTGTCTGGGAGCTGACCCGGATGGAAATGTGGATATCTGACATTTTCACCTGGCGGTCGTCCCTGGAAACAAGTTTTATGATGTGATACCCGAACTGCGTGCGGACCGGCCCCACGACCTGCCCCACTTTCGCTTTAAATGCAGCATCCTCGAAGGATTTCACCATTTTGCCTCGGCCGAACCAGCCGAGGTCTCCGCCGCGCGATGCCGAACCGGGGTCTTTTGAGTGCTTCTGTGCTAGCACTGAGAAATCTTCGCCGCGCCTGGCGGCTTCAAAAACGTCCTTTGCTTCTTTGAGTGCCTTCGCGCTGTCGTTGTTTTGTATGTTTATGAGTATGTGACTCGCCCGTAAAAATTCATCGGTACCTTTCTTGAATTCGAGGACTTTAATCAGATGATATCCGTCCGCTTCGCTGATCGGGCCGAGTATATCCCCCACGCTTGCAGCAAATACAGCACTCTCCGTCTCTTGTGCGAGATCGCCGTGCTTTGAATAAGTATCTTTCTGGGGGGTTTCAGAGTATGTTTTTGCCAGGTCGGCAAATTCGGCCCCGGCTTTAGTGCGCTTAACTATGTCCTGCATATCGGCGAGGACGCCGGAGGTGTCGCCGGATGAGGGGATTTCGTTGAACATAACGTATTTCAGTTTGCGCGTTGCTTCGACTTTGAATTCATCAGAGTGCTCGTTGTAATACCGCCGGTAATCGTCATCGGTAAGCTTTACATCTTCGTCCTTTACGAAGACTGCCGGATCAAAAAAAACATAATCAGCATCGAATTTTACGTTTTGATCTGTGAACTTCTGGCGCACTTCGGCTTCATCGACCTGCACGCTGGCAAGCACTATGCTCTGCAGCTTCTCGCGCTCCCTCTGTTTCCGGAGAGCGTCCTCCACGCGCACCATGATTGCTTTGTTTTTCGGGTCCATGATTGTGGCATCGTAGGCCTGGCGGTTAAAAGTGCCGGTCGAATCTGTGAACTGCTGGCGTAAAAAATCCGGGGGATTCTCTCCCTTGACCCAATCGATTATTTCCTGGTCGGTTACCATGATGCCGAGTTTTTTAATCTCCTCATCATAAAGCATCTGGTCCACCAGCTGGTTCCAGACTTGGTCGCGGATCATCCTCTGCTGGTTTTCATCCGGCTCCTGGCCGGTTTGGGTCTTCTGATTTTCTACCGCACGCCGCACCATATCGGCGAAGTCCTTGGCCAGAATCGGCTGCCCGTTGATCTTGCCGATTTCCTGGGCTTCTGCCATTCTGGTGCTGTGACGGCGCCCGGTTATGTCCATCCCCCAGTCTAAAACGATGTAAACAACGAATAATCCAGCGAAAACCGAAAAGAATGTTGCCAGGTTTTCGCGTATTTTTGTCATTAAAGGCATTGTGCTGAAAATCCTCTTGAAAAATGGTGAGATGTTTACAAACTAAAATATACGAGAAAAATGAAAGAGAAGCAATAATTTTTGGAAGAAATGCGGCAAAATGATAATTTATCGGGGAAAATGGCTAGAAAAACAAAAAGCCGCCGATGCTTTGAACACCTGCAGCTTTTGCCCATCCATATATCTACCCTACAGTATCTAATCCACCAAGTTAGATCTATCCAACAAGACGGGTGGGCCTTCAATTTTAAATAACATCATAGCTCATGGAAAAGTTCCACCCGCCTCCATGAAAAATTCTACATTAAAACCACCGCCAAAGCCAGTATTTTTCATACACGACCTTTCCCCAGTGATAGGTGACGCTGGGCTCGTTAAATGTGCCGTACGGAGCCTCCTCAGCAAAGAGGTTGCTGTGTATGTAACCCGCCCTGCCGTTTCCCGTCTCAAAAAAATAGAATCCCGTGCCAGTGAATGTTTTTCTCAGGCCGGTTTCATGGATGTCCTGTGCGATATTATATGCCACAATCTCAGCCTGATTATGGGCAAAAACTCCAATTTTTGGAATCTGCCGGCCACCTGCAAGCTGGATGTTTGTCACATCGCCGATTGCGAAAACGTCCCTCTCCCTCGTCTGCATTGTTTTCTCGTCAACGGGTATCCAGCCTGTTTCGTCTGTCAACTTACTGGATGCCAGAATTGAGGGCGCCTGAATTGGCGGGATTGCAATCAGAAGATCGTACGGTTCTGGCTCCCCTACCTCTGAAATTAGCCTGCAGTTTTTAACGTCGGCAGATGCAATTCTTGAGTTGCAGAGAACCTGAATGCCCCTCTGTTCGGACAGCTCCAGAATGATTTTACCGGTCTCCGCGCCGGCCGTGTGAAAGGGGATGCTTTCGGGAGTGTAAACCTTGACCGTTACCCCTTGAACGCCTCTTCTTGTAAAATAGGATTCGAGCAGCATCGCCGCTTCATAAGCAGCAGGAGGGGATTTGTACGGCAGGCTGGGGGTGATGATAGCGACCGTTCCCCCCTTGAACTGCCGTATTGCGCTGCTGAGAGAAACAGCCTCCTCGACCGTATAAAAGGAATGGACCTCCCCGGTGCTCCAGGCGGGGGGGGGTGAATGTTCAGCGCCG
>Ga0209048_10000963_pt1 | contig 30419 bp, 27 predicted proteins | sample FrelakmetCRP12CR_FD_187146 | JGI IMG/M metagenome (GOLD analysis project Ga0209048, IMG submission 187146) | Freshwater lake sediment microbial communities from the University of Notre Dame, USA, for methane emissions studies - CRP12 CR (SPAdes)... | ecosystem: Environmental > Aquatic >... | reverse complement strand
ATCCTGCATCGCTGCAAGCCAGGGTTCGCCGTCCCTGGCGAACCCGCTCGGCGCGTGCGCCGAGCCCTGTTTTTCACGCTCCGGAAAATGACCGTCCGATCCTGCCTCCTTCCAGCGTTTCCGTTGTTCATGAATAGTTTAGGCTAGAGAGGGAATTTCGCGGCCCACCGCTAGTAATTCACCGTGACGTGCACCCCGAAGCTGCGGGGCTGGCCCAGCTGCGTATAGAGCGTATTTGGAAAGTTCGGCGGCTGGTTGCCGAAATAAAAGCCGCGCACGGTGTAGTCCCTGTTGAGCAAATTTCGGCCCCAGCAATACACCTCGTAGCGATCCGATTGCCAGCCAACTTTCGCGTTGAGGAGGCCGTAGGGGTTCGAGCGGGTCCAGTTGGGCGGCAAGTCGTAGAAGTAGGACCCCATGCCGGTCACATCGATGCGCCCAAATGGACCGCGGGGATCGCGCCAGGTTAAGTTGATCGCGGCCTGCCACCCCGGCGCATTCGGCAGGGCGCGATTCGGAAACACCGCGCCGTTCTGCACGAACCCGCGATAGAGGGTCTGCAACAGGCCAAGTGAGCCGCCGAATTCGAGCTTCGAGGTCGCGCGCCAGGTGATGCTGCTTTCCAATCCGTAGTTGGTGCCCGATTGGGCATTGCCGGTGTAGAAAATGAAGCTGTTGGGATTGTCGGGGTTCAATTGTTCGCCGGTGAGCAGCTGCGGATCATGCCGCGCCATGTAGAAGAGCGAGGAGTCGGTCCGCAAACTGCCGTCGATCGCCTGCGATTTGTACCCGATCTCATAGTTCATGTCGGTTTCCGCGCCGAACAGAATCTGGTTTGCCGGCAGCCCCTGGCTCAGGTTGAAGCCGCCCGCCTTGTAGCCGCGTGCGATCAGCGCATAGAGCTGCCGGCCCTTGGCAAGGGTGTAGTCCAGCGACGCATGACCGCCCCATAGATTGTTTTCCGGATCGAACTCGTTGCTTGACGTCGGGGCATCGAGATTCGTGGCCGTGTCATCGTAATGGGTGGTGCGGCGCTCGCCGCGCAGACCGAACGACCAGCGCGCTTTGGCCCCGAGATCGCCGTCGAGTTGCCCGTACAGCGCGCTGTTCAAGGCCCGATACCGGCTTTGCACAATGCTTAAGGTGGTGGAATTCTGCGTGGCATCGAAGGGATCCACATAGACGCCGCTGCTGGTGTCGCTCAAACTCTCGTGCAGCTGAAAGGCGTAGGCGCCGAAAATCCAGGATGGACCGTGATCCCTGGTGTCGCCGAGGCGTATCTCCGCGCTGCGGGTCGAGCGATAGCGAACCTGATACTCGGTATAATCGTAGGTATACGGCGCCCAGGAAACGGGATTGCCCCAGTCGCCGTCAAAACCGTAGTTCACGGTGGTGTCCGCGTAGGTCGCGATCGCCGTGAGCGTCGCGCTCGACCAGCCGCTGTAGTCGGCGCGCGCTGAAATTCCTGTGGAATACTGCCGATCGACGCCCGGATGATCGGATTCGGTGACGCGGCTGCCGTTGACGATCGACCAAGCGTCGTAGCCGTTGTCGATCTGCACGCGCAGCACCGCGAGGTCGATGCGCCATTCATCGTTCGGTTCATAGCGCCACCGGCCGCGCAGGGTGAGCTCGTCGCGATTGTTGGTATCGCGGCCCAAATAGGCATTGCGATAGAAGCCGTCGCTCGTATATCGCTGCGCGGCGAGCCGGAAGGCCGAATCGAGCGCAGCCACCGGGCCGGTGATCACCGCGCCGTAGGAGCGTTCGCCGTAGTCTCCCGCGTCGAATTCCGCGCGGCCGCCGAAGGTGTCGGCAGGCGCGGCGCTTTTGACGTAAATCAATCCGGCGAGCGCGTTCGCGCCGTAGAGCGTGCCTTGCGGTCCGTGCAGCACTTCGATGTGATCCACATCGAACAAAGTCGCCGCCATGCCGAGCCCGCTGAAGTCGATGTCGTCGATCAGAAAACCCACGGAGGGGTTCGGAGCGCCCTGATACTGCTGCAGCTCGCCAATGCCGCGAATCTGGAAATATCGCGGCAACGAGGTATCGCCGGCCCAGTTGAGGTTCGGCACCAGTGCCAGGACATCCTCGAAATTTTGCTGCCCGGCGGCGCGCAATGTGTTCGAGTCGAGCACCGAAACGCTGCCGGGGATTTCGGATTCCGGCAGCGGCTGCAAGGTGGCCGTCACGATGATCTGATCGAGCTGGGTGCCGCGGGAGTCCGCCGTCGAGGGTGCCGCCCCAGCCGACGCCGGAGCCCATTCCCCCACGAGGCAGGCGAGCCCCAAGAAAACGCCAATCCTACCCACGCTCCCTCCGCCGGTACTAACCGGATCAGGTTCAATGGGTTTGCCGGTGCGCGTCCTGCGGACGCTGCCGGCATCTCAGGCCCTCGAGGCCACCCCAGCTTGTTCGAGACTTTACTTCGGACGCTTAGCCGTGAATTTCAATGTCCGGCGAGGCGCATCGCCGCGCCGATCAGTCCGCCCGCGATCAGGATGACCGTGGGCATGAAGGTCAGACCGAAGCCCGGACCACGTTTTGCGGGGTCTTTGACGTAGCTGGCCGAGTACAGTTCGCGGCCGATCAGATACACGACGCCGAGGCCTGCGGCCCACAGGGGGCTGAAATAATGGCTGAAGAGATACAACCCGGGGACAAAAGCAATCAACTGCTCCAAGGTATTCTGTTGAACGCGAAAGTGGCGCTCGAAGATCTCGTTTCCGGTGGTGGCGGGGGCCTTGACCCCATACTTGCCCCGGGCTGCACCGACCTTGAAGCCGAAGACGACGAACTGCAGAAGTGCGAGCGCAGTCACGATATCGACATAAGCCATGGATGTTCCTCCAATCTTGCCGGATTCTAGCACTCCGTCGCGACTGGGTCTGCGCCAAGCTATGCTATTCCAATGACCCAGAGGCTTGAGATCTGCAATGAGCTTACCCCGCAAGTCCACTCACTCCGGCACCCGCGGCTACGCCCATCTGATCGAGGTGGACGTTCCGGTGGCGCGAGTCTGGCGTGTGCTCACCGACCCCGGATTGATCCGAATCTGGTCGGGAAAGGAAGCCGAGATCGACCCTCGTGAGGGTGGTCTGTACCGCATCGGCAAGCGCGGCGAAGGCGGCCGCGAAGCGCACATCGATATCTTCGAGGTGAACCGCCGGCTGCGCCTGATTTATCTGCACAGCCCGGACATGCCCAAAAGCGACAGCGCGGTCGTGGACGATTTTCTGCTCGACGTGCGCAAGGGCGATCGGACCACCTCGCTGCGCCTGCTCGGTTCCGGAGTTCCCGAGGCGCAAAGCTGGGATCAGACCTACATGCGCATGCGGGTGGGATGGGAGCGGTTGATGGCCCGCATCAAAGTTACCCTCGACAGCCCGCCGCGCAAAAAACCGCCGGCCGAGCCCAAGGATCCGCCGCTGCCTGGATTGGACTACTGATCGCCCATCATTGCGCCCGCAGCGCGCGGGTGGCATAAGATACTGATGGAGACAGCGTGCTCGGCTTCCTAGTTCGTGCCGCCCTGGTGGCGCTGGGTCTTTGGCTGGCGAGCGTGTGGGTGTCCGGTGTTTCCATCGACAGCCCGTCCACCCTGATCCTTGCCGGCCTGTTGCTCGGGATCGTCAATTCCATCGTACGGCCCATCGCCATCGTGCTGACTTTGCCGATGACCATCCTCACTCTTGGATTGTTCCTGCTGGTGATCAACGCGGGCATGGTGGCGATGGTTGCGTGGATGCTGCCCGGTATGCACGTGGCGGGATTTTGGGCGGCGTTCTGGGCAGCCGCGCTCGTGAGTCTGGTGAGCATGCTGGGCGCGTGGTTTGTCGGACCCAAGGGCAAAATCGAAGTCATCGTCAAGCGCCGCTGATCACTGCGCCTTCGGTTCGCCCAGCGCCTTCGGATCGGTGAGCGTGCCGCCGGGCAAGGTCAAGATGCACACCGCGGCGATGATGATCACCATGCCCACCAGCTGAATATTCGACAAATGCTCGTCGAGAAACAGCCATCCGAGAAAGGCGGCGATGGCCGGGTTCACGTAGCCGTAGGTGCCGATCAACGCCGGCGCCGCATTGAGGCTGAGCCAGCCGTAGGCGGCATAGGCAAGGCAAGAGCTGAAGAACGTGAGATAGAAAAGCGCCGCCAAACCCGGAAAGTTGGGCACCCAGTGCGCGGGATCGCCGTGGCCGATCGCGACCGCCAACAACATGAGACCGCCCATGCACATCTGCATGGCCATGAACATGAGAGAACTCAAGTGGGTGTCGATGCTGCGGTAATACAGTGTGCCGAGGGCCCAAGCACCGCACGCCATCAACACGCCGAACTGCGCCAACAGGTGCGCTGCCCGCCAATCGCCCCTCGGAATCAGCATCAGGACGGCGCCCGCAAATCCCGTGAGCATGCCGAGAACGGCCCAGCGGGTGAGCGGGTGACCGCGCCGCCCGAAAACACCGAGTCCGGCGATCCAAAATGCCGCGGTGCCGTTGAGCAGGGCCGATTGATTGCTCGGAATATAGTGAATGGCCCAGGTGTTGAGCCCGTTGCTCATAAAAACCATGAAAAACCCGGCGATGACCACGTGCCGCCACTCGATCGAGCGGTTGGGAAAGGGATGCCCGCCCCAGAAGCGCGCGATCAGCGCGAGCAGCCCACCCGCGGTGAGGAATCGAATCGCGGAAAACAGCGCAATGGGAAGGTTGTTGACCGCAATTTTCGAGAACAAGAAGCTCGAGCCCCACACCAGGTAAATGGTGCCGAGGCATACCATGATCTTCGCCCTCGAGCGGGAATCGCGCATGAAAGGTTACGGACCGAACCGGCTTAAGCCGGATGCCGCGGTGTTCCGGCGCGAAATACCCAATAGCAAACACCCAGCAACAGAGCGGCCGCCCACCACTTGCCGCCGGGCAGTTCCGCGCTCGAGGCGAGCACATCGGAATTTTTGCTGATCCAGATGCACATCGCGATGAAAATCCCCACCAGCGCTTCGCCGGTGATCAATCCCGCCGCGAACAACATGCCGTTTTGCGCGAGCCTGTCGCGGTCGCCGCCCGGGCTGTGCTTGAGGTTCCAGCGGCCGACCAGCTCGGCCACGATGCCGCCCGCCAGAATCGGCGTCGACACGTCGAGCGGCAGATAGATTCCCACGGCGACCGCGAGCACCGGCGCGCCCCAGCGCGAGCCGCGGCGCTTGAGATACAGGTCCAGGACTATGATCAAGGCGCCGATCAGGGCGCCGACGGCAATCATGCCGCTCGGCAATGTGCCGCCGAACATGCCCTGCGCGACCGACTTGACCAAGTTGGCCTGCGGCGCGGCCAAGGCCTTTACCCCGGGATGCGCCGGTTCGCCGATGCCGTAGGCAAACTGCAGAACGTTCATCACCGGAGCCATTACCGCCGCACTCGCAATTACGCCGATGCCGAGCATCACCTGCTGGCGCCAAGGGCTGGCCCCGATCAACTGTCCCGCTTTGAGGTCCTGCAGGTTGTCGCCCGCGACCGCAGCGGCGTTGCATACCACGGCACCGATGAACACCACGGCGACGGCGCCAATCGATGAGTTGCCCCCGACCATCCACATCAGCACCAGAGATGCGAACAAGATCGTGCAGATCGTGATGCCCGACACCGGGTTGTTCGAGGATCCGACCAGGCCGGCCATGTAACCGCTGACGGAGGAGAACAAGAACCCCGCGACGATCATGATGACCGCCATGGCGAGACTGACGCCGATGCTGCCGACCACCAGGTAATACAGCACGAACAGCGGCACGACGAACAGGGCGATGCAGGCGAGCACGCCGCCCATCGGCAAATCGCGCTCGGTGTGCGGGATGTCGGCCGACCGCTTTTCGCTGACTTTGAGACCGCTGCGAATCGCCGACCACAGCGACTTGCGCAGCGACCACAGTGCCCAAAGCGCGCCGGTCAACATGCAGCCGACGCCGATGTAGCGCACCTGCGCGCGCCAGATGGCGAACGCCGCGCTCTCGGGATCGAGGCCCACCAACTTATGCATCAGCGCCGGGTCGTGTTCGAAGAAAAAACTGTTGTACAGCGGGATCGCCAGCCACCAGGAAAACAGTCCGCCGCCCGCTATCAGGATGGCGACATTGAGCCCGACGATGTAGCCGACCGCGAGCAGCGCAGGCGAGAAGCCGTAGCCGAAAAAGGCGATGCCTCGTTGACCCACGAAACTCTGGGCCGTGAACGTCTCGGGCAGCCAGCGCAGCCCGGATGTGATCAACTTGAACGCGCCGCCGACCACAGCCGCTACGCCTAAAAATTTCGCGCCGATGCCGGGATTGGCGCCCACCTTCAGCACCTCGGCCGCCGCGACACCCTCCGGAAACAGCAGTTTCTGTTCGATGATCAGAGTGCGCCGCAAGGGCACCGAGAACAGTACGCCGAGCAGCCCGCCCAAGCCGACGATGGCCAGCGTCCACCAATAATCGAATCTCGACCAATGATGCAGCAGGATCAGTGCGGGCAGCGTGAAAATCGCGCCCGCGGAGATCGAGCCGCCGGCCGAAGCGCCCGTCGCCACGATGTTGTTTTCGAGAATGTTCGGCTTTCCAAACAGCGGCAGCACAGCCATGGAAATCACCGCCGCTGGAATCGCGGTGGCGACCGTAAGGCCGGCGAACAAGCCCACATAGGCGTTGGCGGACGCCAGTATCACCGTCAGGACGATCGACAGAAGGATGGCCTTCAGCGTCAGCTGCGGCGCGGGCGTCGCGCTCACCGGGAGCCTGTCTGAGTATTCCGCGTGAGCCGCGTTGGCTTGGCGAGGGAGCGGATGCAAGGCGCGCGGCGCAGGACGTAGCGAGTGCTACGGCCAAGCCGCGCAACGCCGCAGACGCCCCTCACCAAGCCAACCCTTCGGGACCGGGCGGATTTCGCTTCATCCATCGTTGTCGCCTCCTCATTGGGTTATACCCAACCACGTCGGCTCCGCCTCGGCTGAAGCGAAATCCGCCGCGGTCGCAGTCACGTGGAATACTCAGACAGGCTCCTAGGCTCCGGCCTCGCGCCCGGCGTCCTCGGCATCCTGTTTGGCGCGGGCCGCGATTTTATCCTTCAGCAACAAGCCCGCCATGATGATTCCTATTTCATACAGAAGATACATGGGGACCGCCATCGCGCTCTGCGAGATGGCGTCGGGAGGGGTCACGAAAGCGGCGAAGATGAATATCCCGAGCAGCACGAACCCGCGGTTCTTCTTGAGCGTGGCCAATCTCACGAATCCGGTCCATACCAATAATACAGTAGCCACCGGGACTTCGAACGCAATGCCGAACGCAAGCAGCAGGATCATGACGAAATCCAGGTAGCTGCTCATGTCGGTCATCATCTGAACGCCGTGCGGCGTGGTCGCGACGAAGAAGCTCAGCATCACCGGGAACACCACGTAATAGGCGAAGGCGGCGCCTAAATAGAACAGCAAAATGCTGGAAATCAGCAGCGGTACGGCCAGCTTCTTCTCGTGTTTGTACAATCCCGGCGCGACGAACGCCCAGGCTTGATACAGCACGACGGGAATCGCGATACCGACGGCGAGAACGAGCGCCAGCTTGAAGGGCACGGTAAACGGAGCGACGACGCTGGTCGCGATCAGCGTGGCCCCGGCCGGCAATCGGCGCTTCAGCGGTTCGGCGACGAAGGTGAACAGCTCGTTCATGTAAAACGCGCAAGGGATGAAGCAGATGCCGATCGCCAACATGGCTTTCAGGATCCGATCGCGCAGCTCCAGCAAGTGCGAGATCAGGGTTCCTTCGGCGAGCCCGCCCGCTTCGCCCTCCGGCGCGCCCTCGGGCTCGCTCATGGGGCCGGTTGCTTCGGATCGGCCGTGGCGTGCTGCGGAGCGTCTGCGGCGGGGGCGTCGGCAGCCGGGGGCGCGCCGACCGCGGGTGAGGCACCCGCGGCGAGCGGCGCGTCGACCGCCACGGGGGCATCCGGTGCAAGGGGTGTTTGCGATACGGGGCGCGAGAGCGCCGGCGCCTGGCCGGTGGCGCCGGCCGTGGACTGCTGTTTCAACAACGCCTCGGCGGTCACCTCGCGCTCCAGCTGCTCGGTCAGCTGGCGGGCCATCACGCGCGCACGGCCCACCCAGTTGCCGACCTGACGTGCAACCTTGGGCAGCCGCTCAGGCCCCAGCACCACGAGTGCAATGGCCGATGTCAGCAGAATCTCTGAGAAACCGAAATCAAGCATGCCGCATCAGACGTTGGTCTTGGGGGGCACCTTGACCTCGGCTTCGCGCGGGGCCGCGCCCTGTGCCGCAACGCCGGTCTCGAAGTCAGCGTCCTTCTCCTGCTTCAGCTGCTTCACCTTTTCTTCCGACTCGCCGTCGTTCACGGCCTGCTTGAAGCCCTTGACGGCGGCACCGAGATCCGAACCGATCGAACGCAGACGCTTGGTGCCGAAAATGACCAATGCGATCGCCAGAATGACCAGTAGCATTTTTGAATCGAACATGTCGCTTCTCCGAGTTCACGGCACTTTGTTGAGAACCTCGATAATACGCCAAAGACATCATGACATCTGACAGCTGAACGCCGATGCGCGTTCGGTCGCATTTGGGCTTTTGGCGCAGAGTCAGTTCTCCAACCAGAACGTTACCGGCCCGTCGTTGGTGAGAGACACCTGCATATCGGCTCCGAACACCCCGCTCGACACGCTCTCGTGTCGAGTCCGTGCCGCCGCAACCAGGGCGTCGAACAGCCGCCGGCCCTGTTCGGGCGGCGCCGCAGTGGAAAAGCCGGGTCGCAGTCCGTGGCGCGTGTCGGCCGCCAAAGTGAACTGGGGCACCAGCAACAGACCGCCTTGGGTTTGACGTAGACTCAGGTTCATCCTTCCCGCCTCGTCCGCAAACACGCGATAGGCCAACAGGCGGTCCAACAGCAGCAGCGCGGCCGTTTCCTCATCCATGGGCCGGACGCCGACCAGCACCAGCAGCCCCGGTCCAATCGACGCGGTGAGTTCCCCGCCGATATGAATACAGGCTTCCGTGACCCTCTGCAGCAAAAAAACCACGTTTCTAAGCCTCTTACCTTAAATTTTTTGGCTTAAATTGCTAAATTATTCCCACATCTGTTAAAAATAACAAATAGTGGGAAAAATATTAAAATATATAGCCTATTTTCTCCATAACGTGGGAGTAAATAGGACTAAAATTGTGAAAATCTCCAGGCGGCCGAGCAGCATCGCCGCCGAGCACACCCAAAGCTGGAAATCGTTCAGAACCCCATAATTGCTTCCCGGGCCCACCAGCCCCAGGCCGGGACCGGCATTGTTGATGCAGGCAAGAATCGAGGACAGCGAGGTGATGAAATCCAAGCCGCTTGCGAGCTGGACGAAGATGAGGCTCACGATGCTCATGAAATACAGGAATACGAACGCGAGCACCGCGAACACTACGCGATTCGCGATCACGGTCCCGCCCACCTTGAGAGGCCGCACCATATTTGGATGCACCATTTGATTGAGTTCGCGATTCGCCTGTTTGGCGAGCACCAGAGTGCGAATCATCTTGATGCCGCCTCCGGTAGATCCGGAACTGGCGACGATGGAGCACAGGAAAAGCATCCACATCGGCGCAAAGATGGGCCAGAGCGAATAATCCTGAGTGTGCAGTCCGCCATCGGTGGCCATGGAGACGACGTTGAAGGTGGCGTGGCGCAGCGCCGTCGGGAAGTCCGGATACGTGCCCTTGAAGTACAGGAACAACGCAATCCCGAGGCAGCTCACGCCGAGCACGCCCAGGATCGCCCTTGCTTCGGCATCGCGGAAATAGGCGCGCACCCCGCGCTGGCTCCAAGCCAGGTAATGGGTTGCGAAATTCAGCGCGGCCAGGATCTGGAATCCCGTCAACACCAGCTCGATGCGCAGCGAATTGAAGTGTCCTACGTTCGCGTCATAGGTGGAGAACGCGCCGAGCGACAGCGCGGAGAATCCATGGCAAACGGCGTCGAACCAATCCATTCCGGTGAATCTCAAGCACACGATGCAGGCCGCTGTCAGGCCCGCGTACGCCGCCCACAGCAATTTGGCGGTCTGCCCGATGCGCGGCGTGAGCCTGCTGTCCTTCATCGGACCCGGCATTTCCGCGCGGTAAATTTGCATGCCGCCGACGCCCAGCATGGGAAAGATCGCCACCGCCAGCACGATGATGCCCATGCCGCCGAGCCAGCTCAACAAATGCCGCCATAAATTGATGGACCGGGGCAGGTCTTCGAGCGCGGACAGTACCGTCCCGCCGGTGGTGGTGAGGCCTGACGCGGCCTCGAAATACGCGCGCGTGAAGTTGACCGGCAGGTAGTTCCAAAGGGGAAATCCAGCCACCGCGGGCAGAGCCACCCACGTCAGCGCCACCAGCATCAGGCCGTCGCGGGTCTTTAATTCGCGCTTGAAACGCCGGGTCGCCAGCCACAGGAGCGCTCCGAGCGCGAACGTCGCGAACGCCGAAACGACAAATGACCAGAGTGCAGGGTCCTGTTCCCAAATCGCCATGATCAACGGCGCGAGCATGGTCACCGCGAACACCATCATGACCATGGCGAACACGTGCGCAACCGGCAGTAAGATATCCTTCACAAGAAAGACGCGGAGCCTTGAAAGAGTTTTTCCACGGCTTCGATGTGTCGGCGATCGGTCAAGAAAAGAATCAGATGATCGTCGGGCTGCACGGTGGTGTCGTGATGCGCGATGATCACGTCCTCGCCGCGCACCACCGCACCCAGTGTGGTCCCGTGCGGCAGCACGATGTCCTCGATTCGGCGTCCGATCACTTTCGAGCTGTCCGCATCGCCGTGAACGACCACCTCGAGCGCTTCGGCGGCGCCGCGCCGCAATGAATGCACGCGCACCACATCGCCGCGGCGAACGTGCGCCAGCAACGAGCCTATGGTCACGGTCTGGGGTGAGATCGCGACATCGATCGAACCGCTTTCGATGAGCTCCGCATACGACGGCTTGTTGATCAGCGCCATGACCTTGTGAGCGCCCAGCCGCTTGGCCAGCATCGCCGAGAGGATATTGGCTTCCTCGGAATTGGTCATCGCCGCGAATACGTCCGCCCCGTCGATGTTCTCCTCGAGCAGCAACTTTTCGTCCGCCGCGTCGCCGAGCAATACGGTTGTGCTGTTCAGCAACTCCGAGACGCGCCGCGCTCGCTTGGGATCGCGCTCGATGAGCTTCACCTGACTCTTGTATTCCAGTTCGCTGGCGAGGCGAAAGCCGATGTTGCCGCCGCCGGCGATGACCACGCGGCGTACCGGCGCCTCCTCGCGGCGCATCTCCTTCATGACAACCCGAATATCCTTGCGGGCCGCCAGAAAAAACACCTCGTCGCCGTCCTCGATGACGGTCGTGCCGTCGGGCTGAATGCTCCTGCCTGACCGGTAAATCGCCGCGACGCGCGCATCAGCCGTCGGGATGTGCTCGCGCAGCGTCCGCAGGGCCTGGCCGACCAAGGGTCCGCCGGAGAGTGCGCGAATGCCCACCAGCCGCACCCGCCCGTCGGCAAAATCCAGCACCTGCAATGCGCCGGGATAGCGGATGAGCCGCGCGACGTACTCGGTCACCAATTGCTCGGGGCTGATCCACACGTCGACCGACAAGGCGTTCTCGCCGAACAGCTTCTCGCGCTCGGTGTAATCGGCCGAGCGCACCCGCGCGATCTTCTTCGGCGTGCGGTACAGCGTCCAGGCGATGTGGCAGGCCAGCATGTTGACCTCATCGCTGTTGGTGAGCGCGACCAGAATGTCGGTGCCGGCGATGCCGGCCGCTTCGAGGACCCGGGGGCTCGACGCGTTGCCGATCACGGTACGAATGTCGAGCCGGTCCTGCAGATCGCGCAGCATGTCCTCGTTCGTATCGACGACGGTGACGTCGTTCGATTCTTCGCGCGAAAGGTGGTATGCCGCGGTACGCCCGACCTGCCCGGCGCCTAAAATGATGATTCTCACGGTCGCGATACTTTACACGACTTGCAGATTCGCATAGGACATCATCAGCCACTTCGTGCCCTGCTGCTCAAAATTCACCTGGATGCGGGCCTGCGGGCCGTTGCCCTCGAAATTGAGCACAATGCCGTCGCCAAATTTCTGGTGCCGCACCCGGCTTCCCATCCGCATGCCGAACGCCGGCGCTTCCTCGAGAGCTGCGCGCTTGACGAACACCGGTCGGGATATCTGCAGCCGCGGCCGGACCTCCTCCAGCAACTCGGGGGGCAGCTCGCCGATGAATCGCGACGGCTGACCGTATTGATCCACGCCGTAGAGCCGGCGCTGTTCCGCGTAAGTGATATAGAGCTGGCGCATGGCGCGGGTGGCACCGACGTAGCACAGGCGGCGTTCCTCCTCGAGCCCCGCCAGATCGGCCACCGAACGCTGGTGCGGAAATAATCCGTCCTCCATGCCGGCGAGAAACACCACGGGAAACTCCAGACCCTTGGCCGAATGCAGGGTCATCATCTGCACACAATCGGCGTATGGATCCGCCTGGCCTTCGCCCGATTCGAGAACGGCGTGGGCGAGGAAGGATTCGAGCGGCTGCATCTGCGCGCCCTCGGCGTCGTCGTTCTCCGGCGAGAAGCCTCGCGCCGCACTCACGAGTTCCAGTAAATTTTCGACCCGGCCTTCGCCCCGCTCGCCCTTCTCCTTCTGGAAGTGCTCGATCAGGCCGCTGTTCCGGATGACCAGATCGACCTGCTGGTGCAATTCCAAGCCGCGGATCTGCTCCGCAATTTCGTCGATGGTGCGCATGAACGCCTGAAGCGCGAGTGCGGCGCGCTGCGCCAGCCCCGTTTGCACGCATACCCCGGCCGCCGTCCACAGCGACGTGCCGTTGGTGCGGGCCGTGTCGCGCAGCACCTCGAGGGTCTTGGCACCGATGCCGCGGACCGGCAAATTCACCACCCGCTCGAACGAGGTGTCGTCAGCGCGCCTTGCGGCGAGGCGCAGGTACGCGAGCGCATCCTTGATCTCGGCGCGTTCGAAGAACCGCAGGCCGCCGTACACCCGGTAGGGCATTCTGGCGTTCAAAAACGCCTCCTCGAACACTCGCGACTGAGCATTGGAGCGGTACAGCACCGCCACTTCGCGCCGTGCTCCGCCGTGCTCCACCCACTCGCGGATGCGATTCACCACAAAATCGGCCTCGTCGCGTTCGTTGAACGCCGCATACAGTTTGACGCGCTCGCCGTCCTCGCCGCTGGTCCAGAGGGTCTTGCCGAGACGGCCGGCATTGTTGGCAATCAGGGCATTGGCGGCTTTTAAAATAGTGCCGGTGGAGCGGTAATTTTGTTCCAGCTTGTAAAGCACCGCCAGCGGGTAGTCGCGGCGGAATTGATTCAAATTTTCAACCCTCGCGCCGCGCCACCGATAAATGGACTGATCATCGTCTCCCACCGCGAACGGCAGACCGGTGGGGCCGGCGAGCAGCGTCAACCACCGGTACTGAATGGCGTTGGTGTCCTGGAATTCGTCCACCAGCACGTGGCGGAATCGGGCGCGATAATGCTCCAGAAGAGCGGGGTTGTCGCGCCACAATTCATACGCGCGCAGCAGCAATTCGGCGAAATCCACGACGCCGGCCCGCTGACAAGCCTCTTCGTAGGCCTGGTAGATCCTGATCAATTGGCGGCGCGTCGGGTCGTCCGCATCCTTGATGTGCTTGGGCCTATGGCCCTCGTCCTTTTGGGCGTTGACGAACCAGAGAATCTCGCGCGGCACCCAGCGCGCTTCGTCCAGATCGAGAGCCTTCAGCACCTTGCGCAGCAGTCGCGCCTGGTCCTCGGAGTCCAGGATCTGAAATCCCCGCGGCAGGCCGGCCTCGCGCCAGTGCAGGCGCAGCAGCCGGTGGGCGAGGCCGTGGAAGGTCCCGATCCAGAGCGCACCGCCGGGATATCCGAGCAAGGTCTCGATGCGGCCGCGCATCTCGGCGGCCGCCTTGTTGGTGAAGGTGACCGCGAGAATGTTATGTGGCGATGCGCCCTCGACCTGGATCAGCCAGGCGACCCGGTGAACCAGCACACGGGTCTTGCCGCTGCCGGCGCCGGCCAGTACCAGCGCGGGGGCGAGCGGCGAGGCGACCGCCTGTCGCTGAGCGTCGTTCAGGCCATCGAGAAGGTGAGATACATCCATACGGGCGCGGATTGTACTGTAGCCCCCGACCAGGACAAGGGTCCGCGCAGACCCTAGGCGACCCGCAGTGCGCCGGAGGCTTCCTCGGCGAACTCGATCAATGCGAGCACCAGCGACAGCACCACGGGACCGGCGATGATGCCGATGGCCCCGAAGGCCGGAATGCCGCCCAGCACTCCGACGAAGACAACCAGCGCGGAGACCCTCGCGCGCCCCGAAATCAGCATCGGCCGCAGCAGGCTCTCCAGACCCGTGAGCATCAGTCCCCAAACCGTCATGAATACCGCGAAGCCCCAGCGCCCCTCGTAGCACAGCCATCCCACGGCAGGCACCCAGACCAAAGACGCACCGCCGACAGGCAGCATGGACAGCAACGCCGCCAGCACGCCGAACACCACCGGCGAGGGCAGACCGGCGATCGCAAATCCGACGCCGACGAGCAGGCCCTGGATCGCCGCCGTCATCGTGGTGCCGAACACGACCGCTCGCGCCACGTCACTCAATTGGCGAAACAACCGGTCCTTGCGCGCCTGATCGAGCGGAATGAGCATGCGCGCGCGGACCCACATCAGGTCTCCGTCGCGCAGAAAGAAGAACAACAAGGACAACATGATCGAAAATCCGATCACGGATCCCAGCGCCCCCAGGAAGAACGAGCCGCTTCGGCCGGCGATGTTCTGCAGCACTTCCTGCCCGCCCGAGATCAGCCACGACTGGACCTGGCTTGCCGAAATTCCGCTGTGCGCCTGGATCCAGGCGACGGCGCGCGCAATGAGGGAAAATTGCTCCAGATCCGCCAGACTCTTGATGTTCAGGTCGCGCGCCGACTGCTGCAACCTCTGCAACAGGGAGGATATTTGCGCCACGAACTCGATCGAAAGCGCGCTCAACGGCAGAAGTATGGTGATGGGAGTCAATACGGTCAGCAAGCCCGCGGCTCGGCCGTTGCCGCGCAGACGGCGACGCAGCTTGAGATTCAGCGGGTGCAGCACGAACGCCAGAAACGCGGCCCAGCTCATCGCGGCAAGAAAAGGCTTGAATATGAGTATCAGCAGGCCGCTGAGGAGGGCGGCGACCGCGAGGGCGAACACGCGCGGATAAAAGGTGGATTCGGCCGGCATCGGGCAATAGTATCATCGCAGTTGCGCGCCGTTGCGCGCCGCTGCGCGCCGGGCCGGCGGGTGCCGGTGCCGGCTCCTAAAATTCGGCCGAGTCGCGTAGCATGGAAGCCGCGCAAGGCTGTGAGAGCTCAAAATGACAGCGATAACCGTCAACAATCAGACCCAAGAGGTCGATGCGTCGCCCGACACGCCGCTGCTATGGGTATTGCGCGATCACCTGGGGATGACGGGAACCAAGTACGGCTGCGGCATGGCGTTGTGCGGTGCGTGCACGGTGCACATCGACGGCGTGGCAATGCGTTCATGTATTTTGCCGCTGCGGGCGATCGAGGGTAAGAAGATCACCACCATCGAAGGCCTGTCGCAGGGCCGAAGTCACCCGGTGCAGCGTGCCTGGATCGAGCTCGACGTGCCGCAATGCGGATATTGCCAATCGGGCCAGATCATGTCCGCGGCGGCGCTGCTGCGGTCGAACTCCGCCCCCTCCGATGGCGACATCGATGCCGCCATGGCGGGGAACCTATGCCGTTGCGGCACCTATGCCAGAATTCGCAAGGCGATTCATCGCGCCGCCGAATTGCTGCTGGCGGGCACTCAGTCATGAGCGCCGGTTCCACCGAACCGCGGCCGGACAATCCCGATCGCCGCGAATTTTTAAAACACACGGCGGCGGCCGGCGGCGGCCTGGTGTTGGGGATGACGCTGCCCGCCTTCGGCGGTCGGGCCTCACGAGCGGCGAGCGGCCAAGCGAGCGGCGGCGCCGCGCGCGACAGCCAGTTGAACGCCTGGCTCACCATCGGCTCCGACAATTCGGTCACCGTCCTCGTCGATCGCTCGGAAATGGGTCAGGGCGTTTACACTGCGCTGCCCATGCTGCTGGCCGAGGAACTCGAAATCGACCTGGGGCGAATCAAGATCGTCGCTGCGCCGGTCGGCGATGCCTATGTCAACGCGTTGAACGGCGGCCAGGTCACCGGAACCAGCAACAGCGTCCAGGATGCGTGGGACAAGCTGCGTACCGCGGGGGCGCAGGCGCGCACCATGCTGATAGCGGCGGCTGCTGGTGCGTGGCGGGTCGATCCCGCCGAGTGCTATGCCAAGAACGGCCTGGTCGCGAATGCTCACGGCAAAACCTTGACCTACGGCGAATTGGCGGCCGGCGCCGCCAAATTGCCGGTACCCAAGGAGATCAAGCTCAAGCCCAAGGCGAGCTTCCAATTGATCGGTACCTCGCAACCAAGGCTCGACACCCCGGCCAAAGTGGACGGCAGCGCCGAATTCGGCCTGGACGTGAAGCTGCCCGGGATGTTGTACGCGGCGCTGGCGCAGAGTCCGGTATTGGGCGGCAAGGCCGCATCGGTGGATTCCGCCGCAGCCCAATCAATGCCCGGTGTGCGCCGGGTGCTCACCGCCTCGAGCGGAGTGGTGGTGGTGGCGGAGCATTTCTGGCAGGCATTACAGGCGCGAAAGGCCTTGAACATCACTTGGGATTCCGGCGTGAATGCGCAGCTCGACAATGCCGCCATTCAGGCAGCCCTCAAGAAGGCTGCGGCGACCAATCCCGGGTTGGTGGCGCGCAAGGACGGCGATGCCGCGGCCGCCCTTAAAGGCGCGCAGCGCACGTTCAATGCCGTGTACGAGTTGCCGCTGCTGGCGCACGCGACCATGGAACCCATGAATTGCACCGCCGACGTGAGGGCCGGCCGTTGTGACCTGTACGTGGGCACCCAGGTCCAACAAAGCGCGCAGGCGGCGGCCGCGGCCGCGGCCGGCCTGCAACCGAATCAAGTCAATGTCGTGACCACCCTGCTCGGCGGCGGGTTCGGGCGGCGATTGGATGTCGATTTCATCCCTGCGGCGGTCGAGGCGTCGAAGGCGGTCGGCGCGCCGGTAAAGCTCATCTGGACGCGCGAAGACGACATGACGCACGACACCTATCGCCCGCCCATACGCGAGGATGTCAGCGCCGGACTCGACTCGGGCGGCAAGCTCTTCGCCTGGGATATGCACATCACCAGCCCGTCGATTACCGCCCGGTTTGATCCCACGAATAAGGATCCCTTCGATTCGGTGGTCGAGTACGCGCAGAAGTATCCCTATGCCGTGCCGAATTTCGCACTGCGCTATTCACGCCAGGAAATCGGCATCGATGTCGGCTACCTGCGCTCCGTGAGCCACGCGCCCAACTGCTTCGTGATCGAGAGCTTCATGGACGAGTTGGCGGCAGCCGCATCCAAGAATCCCTTGGATTTCCGCCTGCAGCTGCTCGGCTCGAAACCCCGCCTTGCCCGCGTGCTCAAATTGGCGGCCGAGCGCGCCGGGTGGGGGCACGCGTCCAAGGGACATCATCAGGGGCTCGCCCTGATGGAGGGTTATGACACTTCTTTGGCACAAGTGGCCGAGATTTCCGTGGCGCGCGGCGAACTCAAGTTGCACAAGATCACCTGCGTGGTGGACTGCGGCCAAATGGTCAACCCGCGCATCGTCGAATCGCAAATCGAAAGCGGCATCGTGTTCGGCTTGTCGGCGGCGCTGTGGGGTGAGGTGACGATCGCCGGGGGTCGGGTTCAGCAGACCAATTTCAATTCGTACCGGCTGCTGCGCGGCAATGAAATGCCGGAACTCGACGTGCATCTGCTGCCGAGCGACGAGCCGCCCGGCGGTATCGGCGAACCCGCGGTGGCGCTGGTGGCGCCGGCGATTTGCAATGCGATTTTTACGGCGACGGGCAAGCGGCTGCGAAACCTGCCGATTTCGGCTCACTCGCTCGCCTGAGCGGGGCCCGCCGGCAGATGACTCGTCCGGTCATTCACGGTCCGGATCCCCAACTCGACCTGGTGCTGGAGCGCATCGTCGATGTTCCGAAGGTACTCGCCTGAACGGCGTGCGGGAGACCGGAATACCTGAACAAGTCGTTCACGCCCGCGCCCTGCCGCCGCCGGGCCAAATTGAGCACCCGCATCATCGGTCTCAAGCGGTCAGTTCGAGGACGGCGCGATGCGCCTGATCGATCGCGATATGAGTATAGGCATCCCATCCGGAATCGGAGCCCGCGATGGCGATGCGTCCCAGCTTTCTTCGCGCCTGTTTGGCTATCTCGGCTTGATGCGTCGGATCGTCGTACAGCGGTGTCGGCGTGTACGCATACCCGTGCGGCCAGCGATTGAGCGTGATTGCAGTGACGTCGCGATCGAAGTCGAAACCTGCGGGACCCAACATGCGGCCGAGTTCGTCGCGGATTTCCCGTTCGAAGTCCGCAAAACTCGTCGCGTAAAGACGCGCGCGCCCGGCACGGTATTGTTCGCGCATGTTCAACCCCTGGTTGGCCGCCGTCGGAGTGTGGATCAAATGAATGCAGATCGGCTGAGACGGATCGGCGGAGAATCGGTAGCCGCCCATGCTGACGGGGAAGTCCAGATAGGCGGCAAAGGTGCCGCCGGGATTTTCGATATAGGCGACGCCGAGCTTGTGCCAGGGTTGCCAATCGCGGGCGATGACATTCACGTAGACCAGGGGGGCGCGCACGTTCTGGTGCAGTGCCATACGCTGGATCTCGGTCGTTTCCGGCGCGATATACGGGATCATCGCCTGGTAGCACGCCAAAATGCAGTGGCGCGCCGCCACGCGAAATACGTTGCCGCCGGTCACGTAGGCGGCCTCGACGCCGTGCGCCACATTGCGCGCCTCAACCACCGTCGAATTGAGGCGAATGCGCGCCGGCTGATCCGGTCGATCCAATTGCGTGTAGTCGAAACGCGCCAGCACGATATCGTCCATCGTTCGCCCGGGCGCGACACCGGGAATCAGTTTACGCACCAGCATGCGTGCGATCGACGCATTGCCGTCCGGGAAATGATAGATATACGGCTCCGGCTGCTCGGCCGCGAACGATGCGCGCTGCGCCTTGAGTCCAGGCAAGTTCAGGGTCTCGCTCGCCGGCACGGCATCGATGCCGATTGCCCATAAATCGTGCGTACGGGTTTGCAGAAATTTCAAGACATCGTCGTCCGCGTTCCAATAGCGCCGTAGAAAATCGCGGTAGCTAGTGTGCTCCAGGATTTCGCGTCTTTGGGCGGCGCCATGCCCGGCGAGCACGTCGCGGTCTGACCAGCACATCTCGAACAACTGCGCGCGGGCCCGCTCGGAAATCGGCATCTGAGCGAGATACTCGCGCAACGAGTTCTCATCCGCGGCGTTCTCGTTGAATTCGCCCCATGCGCCGAACGGCCGGCGCACCAGACGATCGGTCCCGAAAACCTCCCTTTTGAAAAAAACCGCGTGCTGCAACCCCCAGCGGGAATAAAATTCCTGATCAAAGGCACTGTCGAACCGTTCGATGTCGATCGCCAGGTCCTTGAGCAAATCGCGCGCAACTCGGCCCCACTGGTGCTTGGGCGAATCGATCGATTGAGTGCCGCCGTAGCCGATCACGAGCTTGCCGTCGACGTAAAATTCATTTCGCTTTGCGTGGCCGCCGAAGTCATCGTTGGTGTCGAGAATCAAAATGCGCGCATCGGGCCTGCGCTGCCTATAGAAATAGGCGCTCGCCAAACCGCTGATGCCGCCGCCGACGACCACCAAATCGTAGTGCTCAGAGACCTGCGCTCCCGAGAGATCAAACGGGGCTCCGTCGCGCAGCCGATGCGCGGTCTCGAAGGAGCCGATGTGGCTGCCGCGCAGACCGGTCAGCGTCGGCGGATAGATGCCGGCGGGCCCTGGAGCCGCCGCTGATGGCGCGGCCCCGGCCGGCTCCAGGCTTCCGGACCCGACTATCGCCAAGGCGACGCCGTTCATGAAGTCGCGGCGTGTGATTCCCTGCGTCATCGTCTAATCCTCGATTTGCGGAACGGCGGCGCCGCGAGTCGATCTGCCGGCCGCCGCGGGACGAGAGTCAATGGAATCGGCACGGTACGAGCCCATCAAGTACTTCAGGTCTGCGAGCAGATCCTGAGGCTTGGTATCGGGCGGATACGATATCACCAGCCGGCCCGACGGGTCGATGAGATAAATGCGTTCGGCGGCGGTTGCGTTGGTGTGAATGGCGCTCGACAGCAGCGCGAGCAAGGGCGAGGCGTCGGAGTCGGCCCGGACCGCGATCAAATCCAGCTGCGCGCGAAGAAAATCCATGTCGCAGCACGAACCATCGACTATGAATACTCGTTGCACACGATCCATGTCCCGATCGAGCGCGCTTCGTACCTGCCGGGTGATCTCGAGGCTGGCGCGGCAACGCTCGGGGCAAAGCCCCTGGCCCCAATAAAGGAAAGTCCATTTGCGCCGGAAGAATTCGAAATCGGTGTATGCGACGGTTTTCGCCGGCGCGGCGCCGGCGGCCCCGCTGCCCAATAGCGACAACGCCATGTTGGGCAGCCGAACGGGCGGGTCGATCGGATCGCCGTGACCCACGAAACCCCGCGGAGGCGGGGTTGCCTGACCCGTATATAAATAATACCCGATGCCGAGCGCCGCAATGCACAGCATCGCCAAAGCGAGGAGTAGTCGCCGTCGGCCGCGGCCGTGTTGCGGGGAGCGTGCGCTCATGACCGGCGCCGTGTTTGCAGTTGACGCTGCATCTCAGACAGCGCGATGCGGTCTTCGCCGCGGATCCTTTGCGGCGCGGCCGGCGCCCAGGCCTGGCCGAACACGACCTCGTAGGTCGCGGGGAGGCGGCCGTCGCACCGGTGGACTTCGTAGGCGCTCTGCATCGCGGCAAACTTTCGTGGACCGGTGAGGCCTTTCGGCCTGTCGGAGGCGGCATTGCGCGCCCCGACGGCCTTGAGGTCCGCCGCCAGACGGCGCACGTCGGTGTAGGTCAGGGTGTAGCGCTCCACATCGAGCACCGGCGCCGCGAATCCCGCCCGCACCAGCGCATCGCCGATATCGTGCATGTCGATGAACGAATGGACGCGGCTGGACGAATCCACCTGTGCCCAGGCCGACCGCAGCTCCCGCAGCGTATCGGGACCCAGGCTGGTGAAGCTCAACAGACCCCGCGGCGCGAGCACCCGGCGAAATTCGGCGAACACGGCGTCCGGATCGATCCACGGCAGCAGGAAATTGCTGAGGATGAGATCGACGCTGCCCTCCGCCAGCGGCAGCCGGACCGCATCGGCACAGACTCGGGAAAAAGGCCGCAGCCACGACTCCTGGCGGGCCGCGCTTCGCAGCATGCCGAGAGCCGAATCGACCGCGAGCACACGAGCGGCGGGATAGCGGCGCTTCAGCGCCCGGCTCGCATGTCCGGTACCGGCGCCGGCGTCGAGCACCAAGCGCGGCGACAGCGCGACCAGGTCCAGGCGTTCGAGCAGGCGCTCGCGCACCTCGCCTTGCAGTACGGCGGAGGCGTCGTAGGTCTTGCAAGCGCGATCGAAGGAACGGCGCGCCCACGCTGTATCGAGTGCGTACCCGGTCATCGTGCGAACTGATAACTGAGGAGAATACCGATGAACACCGACATGCCGAAATAGTGATTGTTGAGAAACGCCCGAAAGCAGGCCTCGCGCTCGCGCGAGCGTATCAGCCACAGGTGATGAACGAAGAAGAGCGCTCCCGCGATCAATCCCGCGTGGTACCAGCCCCCCATGCGCAGCATGCGCCCCGCGAGATACAGAGACAGCAACGTCATCGCCTGCAGCGCGGCTATGACGTGCCGATCCGAATCGCCGAACAGAATGGCGGTGGAGCGCACGCCGACCTTGACGTCATCGTCGCGATCAACCATGGCGTAAATCGTGTCGTAAACGGTGACCCACAGCATGTTGGCGATCAGCAGCAGCCAGGCCACCCGCGGCACGCGCTCCAGTTGCGCCGCGAACGCCATCGGTATTCCCCAGCCGAATGTCACGCCCAAATACAGCTGGGGCACCGACAAGAACCGCTTGACGAACGGGTAGCTGACCGCGAGGAAGGCGCCGAACACCGCGTACAGCAACGTGTACATGTTCAACTGCAGCGCCAGGACCAGCGCCATCAGGGACAGGACGGCGAACAGGATCAGCGCCTCAATCGTCGAGATGCGTCCGGCCGCTAGCGGCCGCTCGCGGGTGCGTTTGACGTGCGGATCAAAACTGCGATCCGCGTAATCGTTGATCGCGCAGCCGGCCGATCGCATGAGCACCGTACCGGCGACGAAGATCACGAACAGATGCGGGTCGGGCCTGCCGCGCCCGGCGATCCATACGGCCCATAATGTCGGCCACAGCAGCAGCCAAATGCCGATGGGGCGATTCAGGCGCGTGAGGTCCATGTAATCCTGCAGCGTGCCCACGATTCTGGGCAGCTCGTTGGTGGTCCACGGGTGAAAGCGAACGCGAAAGGAAAACCACCGCCAGCGCTGGGCGATCATCTCGCCCAACTCGATGCCTGAACGCGGCAGCGACATTCCCCAACGGCCTCTAGGTCCGGCCCGCAGCGGGCAGAAACACTTCGTGAGCGAGCATTGGCGCGGCGCGCAGCTGAATCCTCGAGCGCCTCGCCCACAAGCCGGCGGGCTTGAGGTCCGCCTCGCGCAGCGCACGCGCACAGAGCGCGTCGGCTGCCGGCAACCACGCGTACTCGTAAGCGCTGCGCTCCACGCCGGAGACCTCGTTCAGCGTCTCGCCGAGCGAGGAATCGCCGAGTTCTGCCAGCCACGGATGCATGCACAGGGTGGAGTCGGGGATTACCGCTTGCGTAAACACCCAGACCTGATCGCCGCACCGCAATTCGGTCTCCCGGAACAATCCGGCGCTGTCGTGCACACGCAGAGCGGATTTGTGGCCGGCGCTGAGCAACCCGGTCCAATGCTCGACCAGCCGCAATCCAAAGCGTTCTCCGCAGGCGGCCCTCATCCGCAGCGTGATGAGCCCTTTGCCGATGAGCCAGGAGCGAAGCGGCGCATCCACGCTGAATTCACCCAGCCGTTCCGCCGGCAGCCAGGACGTGGAATCGGTGCCGTGAGCGTTGTTCGCAATCATGGCGGCTATTCTAACCGACCCGGCCGTATTGCTCTGCATGTCCGACCCAGCGCCGGATCAGGGGTGCCACATGCGCCGGCCAGTCGCGCAACAGCGCTTCGGCCGCGATTTGTACTCGCGGCAACAAATCCGCGTCGCGCAACAAATCGGCCACACGCATCTGCGCCAGTCCCGTCTGGCGCGTACCGAGCAACTCGCCGGGTCCGCGCAGTTCGAGATCGCGGCGCGCCACTTCGAAACCGTCATTGGTTCGGCGCATGACCGACAGGCGCTCGCGAGCCAGCGGCGACAAGGGCGCCCTGTACAGCAGCAGGCAAGTGCTCGCATGCTGTCCGCGACCCACGCGGCCGCGCAGCTGATGCAATTGCGCCAGCCCCATGCGCTCCGCGTTCTCGATGACCATGACGGTGGCGTTGGGCACATCCACCCCCACCTCGATTACGGTGGTAGCCACCAACAGGCGGATCTCCCCGTCCTTGAAGCGGCGCATGGTGCGCTCCTTGGCGGCCGCCGGCATGCGTCCGTGCGCCACGGCCACCGAAAGTTCGGGCAGGGCATCGCCCAAGGCGGCCGCGGTTTCCTCCGCCGCTTGATAGGGCATTTCCTCGGATTCGTCGATCAGGGGACATACCCAGTATGCCTGCCTGCCTTCCAGGCAGGCGGTGCGGATCCGCATGACGACCTCGTCGCGCCGCGAGTCGGCGAGCACCACGGTCTTGACCGGTGTGCGACCCGGCGGCAGCTCATCGATGATCGACACGTCGAGATCCGCATAGGCGGTCATCGCCAGGGTGCGCGGAATCGGCGTCGCGGTCATGATCAATTGATGAGGCTGATGGCCGCCCTTGGCGCCTTTTTCCCGCAACGACAGGCGTTGATGCACGCCAAACCGGTGCTGCTCGTCGACGATCACCAGGGCAAGCGCGGCGAACTCAACGCCCTCCTGGAACAGCGCGTGCGTGCCGATGACCACCGGCGCCTGTCCGCCGCGGATCCGCTCGAGCGCGGCGGCGCGCGATTTGCCGGTCAGCCTTCCCGTCAGCAGCGCCACGGGGATCCCCAGCGGCTCGAACCAGCGCTGGAAGTTCTGCCGGTGTTGTTCGGCGAGCAGCTCGGTCGGCGCCATGAGCGCGACTTGGCGGCCGAGCTCGACGGCCTGGGTCGCGGCGAGCGCGGCGACCACGGTCTTGCCGCAGCCCACATCGCCCTGCACCAGCCGCAGCATCGGCGTGGGAAGCGCCAGGTCCCGCTCGATCTCCTGCAGCACGCGCCGCTGCGCCTTGGTCGTTTGAAACGGTAACGCGGACAGCAGCCTCGCTTTGAGCGTGCCGTCGCTGGCAAGCGGCCACCCGGGGTCGCGCTGTATCCGCTGCCGCAGCAGCTTGAGCGAGAGCTGATGGGCCAGCAACTCCTCGAACGCGAGCCGCCGCTGCGCCGGGTGGCGCCATTCGAGCAATAAATCCACCGGCGCGTCCGCCGGCGGGCGGTGCACGTACTGCACCGCTTCGCGCAACGCGGGCAACTTTGAATCGCCGAGTATCGACGGGGGCAGCCAATCGGCCAGATCGCTTGCGCTGGTCTGATCAAGCGCCAGTCCGACCAACTGGCGCAGCCTCCCCTGGGTAATTCCCTCGGTGAGGGGGTAGATCGGTGTGAGGTGGTCTTCGCCGGCGTTCACGGACTCCGGACCTATGCGCCGATATTCCGGATGCACCATCTCCAAGCCGCCGGGGCCGCGGCGCGCTTCGCCGAAGCAGCGCAGCCGAACGCCGCGCGCCAAAGCGTTGTGCTGCTGCGCGGTGAAATGGAAGAATCGCAGCGTCAGGAATCCGGATCCATCGCCGATTCTGCACAGCATCTGGCGGCGGCCGCGAAACGCGATCTCCGTGAGCAGGACCTCGCCTTCCACCGCCGCCCGCTGGCCGGGCTTGAGCTCTCCCAGCGGCGCCACGCGGGTGCGATCCTCGTAACGCATGGGCAGCAGGAACAGCAGGTCCTGCGTGGTTCGCACGCCCAACGCACGCAGCCTTGACGCCAGGCCGTCGCCGACACCGCGCAGCACCGTCACCGGTTTCAAGTCGGTCACTTCAAGTCGGTCACAAGGCGACGATGCACTCCACCTCGATCTCGGCGCCGCGCGGCAGGGCGGCGACGCCGACGGCGGCGCGGGCCGGGTACGGCTCGCGAAAATATTCGGCCATGATCTTGTTGACCAGGGCGAAATGAGAAAGATCGGTCAAAAAGACGGTGGCCTTCACCACCTCATCGAAGCTCGCCCCGGCAGCCGCCACGATCGCCTTGAGATTTTCGAACACCTGGCGAACTTGCGCCTCGATGCCTCCGGTCACCAGCTCCTTGGTCGCGGGATCCAAAGGTATTTGCCCGGACACCCAGATCGTATTGCCGACGCGAACGGCCTGAGAATAGATGCCGATGGCGGCCGGAGCCTTTGGCGTGGAAATAATCTGCTTGCTCATACGATAGGCGTTTCCCATGGTTGAATAATCCTCAAGAGCGGTTCGCTCAATGTCAGGCCAGCGTGCGAGATACCCGCTGCACGTCCGGCATCCCGCGAATGGTGCGGATCACGCGCGCGAGGTGCTTACGGTCGCGCACTTGCAGCTGGAATTTGAGAGAGGAGCTGCTCTCATCGCGCTCTTCCAGCGAAACCTGATCGATATTGGTTCCGGTGCCCGCGATGCCGGAGGCCACCGCCGCAAGAACGCCCACTCGATTGTTGATCTCGAGCTGTATCTCGGAACTGAACAACCGGTCGTGCGTCTCCTCCCAGGCGACCGACAACCATTTTTCGGGCTGTTTGCGGTATTCGGCGAGATTACCGCAATTCTGGCGGTGGATCACCACGCCGCGGCCCGCGCTCAAATACGCCATGATGGAATCGTTCGGGATCGGAAAGCAGCAGCGCGCGTAGCTGACCAGCAAGCCTTCGGTGCCGGCTATCATCAGCGGCCCGCTGCTGGAGACGGTATTTTCCGCGCCGCTTCGCGCCGGTTGCAGGCGCCGCGCAACCAGGGGTGCCAGGCGCTCTCCCAAGCCGATCTTTTCGTACAGCTCGTCCGGATTCTTCAGATGCAGCTCCTTGACCACCGCGTCGAGTTCCGCCGCCGGAATCTTCTTCAGGTTGAGCGAGAATTCCTCGAGCGCGAGCCCGAGCAATCGCCGTCCCAATTCGAGCGCTTCGCCGCGCTTGAGATTTTTGAGGTATTGACGGATCGCGGCACGCGCCTTCGCCGTCACCAGGAACGGCGACCAGGATGGGTTCGGGGTCGCCCCCTTGGCGGTGATGATCTCCACCGTCTGGCCGTTGCGCAGCGGGGTGCGCAGCGGCACCAGACGCCGGTCGATCTTGGCGGCGACGCAGCGGTTGCCGACATCGGTATGGATTGCATAGGCGAAATCGACCGCGGTGGCTCCGGTCGGCAGGCGCAGGATCTTGCCCTTCGGGGTGAATACGTACACCTTGTCGGGGAATAGATCGACCTTGACGTTTTCGAGAAATTCCTCCGAGCTACCGCCTTCGTGAATCTGCACGAGGCTGGCGAGCCATTCGCGCGCTCTGTCGTGCTCGACGCCGCCGAAAGTATCGCCGCCGGATTTGTACTTCCAATGTGCGGCAATGCCGGATTCGGCGACGCGGTGCATCTGCTCGGAGCGGATCTGCACCTCGATCGGCACGCCGCTCGGTCCGAACAGCGTCGTGTGCAGGGATTGGTAGCCGTTCACCCGAGGTATCGCAATGTAGTCCTTGAAGCGTCCGGGCATCGGTTTGTAGAGGCTGTGCACCAGCCCCAAGGCTCGATAGCAGGTGTCTGCGTTGTCGACGACGATGCGAAATCCGTACACATCGACCATTTCGTTGAGCGAGATGCCCTTGTTTTGCATCTTTTTATAGATGCTGTAAAGGTGCTTTTCGCGCCCCTCCACTGCGCCGGCGATTCCGGCTTTATTGAGCGCTGCCTTGAAGGTTTCGGCGATCTTCGCGATGAATTCCTTCTGATTGCCGCGGGCGCGCTTCAACTCGCGTTCGAGCACCTTGTACCGGTAGGGGTACAGCGCCCGAAATCCCAGATCTTCCAGTTCCAGTTTGACCGCGTACAGCCCAAGGCGCTCGGCGATCGGCGCGTAGATGTCCAAAGTCTCGCGTGCAATGCGCCGTCGCTTGACCGGCGGCATGGCGCCGAGCGTGCGCATGTTGTGCATACGGTCGGCGAGCTTGACCATGATGACGCGGATGTCGCGCACCATCGCCAGCAGCATCTTGCGGAAGCTTTCCGCCTGAGCTTCTTGGCGATTCTTGAATTGAATCTGGTCGAGCTTGCTGACCCCGTCAACCAGTTCGGCGACGATCTGACCGAAGACCGCGGCGATTTCAGCCTTGGCGGTCGGCGTGTCCTCGATCACGTCGTGCAAAATGGCGGCGACCAAGGTGTCGGCGTCCAAGCGCAGATCGGCGAGAATGTCCGCCACCGCGACCGGGTGCGTGATGTACGGTTCGCCCGACGCACGCGTCTGGCCGCGGTGGCGCTCCGCGCCGAATTCATAGGCTTCCCGGACGCGCTCAACCTGCGCGGGGGAAAGATAGGCTTCGAGCTTTTCTAGTAGCTGACTGATCCCGGTGGAGCGCCTTCCACCGGGTAGGAAACCGAGTATGGAAGACGCATAGTCCATCGCCACTCTGGGGGGTGAGGTGGTTTCAGTCCCCTAAGCCGAGCTGCGGCGCGCGGAAATCCGAGGGAATTTCCATCGCGGCCGCCGGCTGCTGAATCGGCTCGTCCGGCTCTTCGAGCATTTCGAAAGTGATGTTTCCGGCGGCAATCTCGCGCAGCGCCACCACGGTCGGTTTGTCGTTTTCCCATTCGACGGTCGCTTCCGCGCCGTTCGCCAGGCGCCGTGCCCGCTTGGCGGCCAGCAGCACCAGATTGAAAAGGTTGGGTTCGTTTTGCAAACAGTCTTCGACCGTGATTCGCGCCATGGCTATTGGGTTCCGTTAAAGGGATTGCAAGCATAGCAGAATCGGGCCGGTCCCGACCAGTTGCACCGGCAATCGGCGCGTCAGTGAGCCAGCAATTCCTCAGCCAAGCGCGTCACCTGCGGCCGGACCGCCGCCAAGGCCTCGCCGCGTTCGTGAATGATCGCCAGCAACTCCTCGACCGCCGTCTCGAACTTGTCGTTGACGACCACGTAGTCGAATTCCGTCCAATGCGCGATATCCCGGGCGGCGTCCCTGAGGCGGCGTTCGATCACCTCCTCGGAGTCGGTGCTGCGCGTCTTGAGCCTCTGTTCGAGCGCTTCGCGGGTTGGCGGCAGAATGAAGATGCCGCGGGCAACCGGCAGTCGGGCACGCACCTGACGCGCCCCTTGCCAGTCGATTTCGAGCAGCAGCAATTCGCCGCCCTGCAGCGCGTCTTCCACCGCGCGCAGGCTGGTTCCGTAGAAATTGTCGAACACCTGCGCATGCTCGAGGAATTCGCCGCGGTCGGTCATTTCCTTGAATTGCGCATGCGTGACGAAATGATAGTCGCGCCCCTCGACTTCGTTGGGCCGCGCCTTGCGGGTGGTATAGGACACGGAGAAGCGCAGCCGCGGCTCGCGCTTAATGAGCGCCTTCACCAGGCTGGTTTTGCCGGCACCCGAAGGCGCAGCCACCACATAGAGGCGCCCGACCTTGCCGCCCGGCCGATCTTGCTTGAGCTCTTGGGCGCCCGACACTCGATACTACTCGACGATCTGCACTTGCTCGGGCGAAGTGCATCCATCAAATTGATTAATAATGACATTCATAATTTAGATCGCCGGTTAGCTACGTAGCCAGCTACAAATCGCCGGGCGCCTGCGCGAAGTCAGCGGTTTCGCGATGCCAGTCCATATAGCGTTTTAGAATGATGGCAGGATAGCCGGCCCGCGGCTAATGGGCCACATTATGACCTGCGATTGCGGCACGATTGAGGCGCGTGGCCTGTCCGGCGAGCACGCCGCGATGCGGGGCCATGGCCGAGCGAGCGGGCGCCGCACGCGCTCACGGCAGCGGAAGCCGCTCCACCGATCAACCTCCTTTCAGCGCCGAATGACCGGTAACCGGAAGAGCATCGGGCGCTTCGCTGCTAGTTGCGGACGTTCCAGAGGCTCAACTGCCTGCCGAAGAGCGGACTTTCGGCCGATTCTGGTAACGTTCTTGCGGCGACAATCGTGATCTGGTAGGTTACATGTAACCACTCTGGAGAACACCATGCTGAGTACTTCCCGCTCTTCACGCGACAAGGTTCGCCTGCACCGTGAGCGTCTGCGCGCCCAGGGATTGAGGCCAGTACAGATATGGGTACCGGACGTCCGCGCCCGCTCGTTCATCACCGCAGCGCGCAAACAATCCAACGCGGTTGCATCTAGTAAGAATGCCCGGATTGACCAGCGATTTATCGATGCTGCTTCGGAGTCTTTCGGCGAATGAAACGCGGCGAGATATGGACCGTGTCAGGCGGCGCACCGTATGCAGGTAAGCCGCGCCCAGCGGTAATTGTGCAGGAGGATCGATTCGAAGCAACCAGTTCGATCACGCTCTGTGTGTTCACGACCGATCCGACCGAGGCGCCCTTACTGCGAATGCTCGTGGAGCCCACGGATCGCAATGGCCTGAAAAGTGCTTCCCGGTTGATGATCGATAAAGTAACTACTGTGCCGAAGGCCCGGATCGGCAAAAGGCTTGGCAAGCTAAATGACGAGGATGTTGTACGATTGAACCGCGCACTGACGGTGTTTCTCGGGCTCGCCCGATAGTGCCAACGCGAGGCGCTGGTGACGCAGATCGGCTGCGGTTTCAACCAGTCGGAGCACTTCCGCCGCGTGAGGTCTGGTCGAGGGGCTGCGGTGGTCGCACGGACGAATCAGCGATTATTCCGTCCAGTCGTCGCGTTGGTTGCCGTCGTCGCGGCGGCACTCGCCTATTTTGTTGCCGAAAAACTCTCCGAGGAGCTGCTCAATTCGCTGGTCGCCATTCGCGATCTACAGGTGGCGGCGCGCACTTCTTCGTTCACATTCAAGGGAAAGAACGACGACGTTGCCGATATTGCCCACAAACTCAATGTTGGCGCCGTGCTGGAGGGCAGCGTGCGCAAGGACGGCAATCAAGTGAGGATCACCGCCCAGCTCATCAACGCCTCGACGGGT